>JGI24770J26754_10001398_pt1 | contig 17192 bp, 21 predicted proteins | sample LakOneMetagenome_FD_26754 | JGI IMG/M metagenome (IMG submission 26754) | reverse complement strand
CAAGGTCATCAAACGCATGGCCTACGGATTTCGGGACGCATCCTACTTCTTCCTGAAAATCAAGGATGCGTTCCCCGGCAAAGCGCGATGAACCAAAAAAAGGCCAGTCCATCGACTGGCCCTTGCGTGCCGCCTCCGCTCAGCGGAAGCGCAGCGTGGCGGTGAGGTCGCCCGGGGGACGCGCGCCGCGCGCCGCGAACGCGTCATTGCGCGCGGCCAGGCCCTCGAGCAGCGGCAGGCCATGCAGGCGCGTGATGAAGCGCAGGATCGAGGTGGTGTCGTAGAAGTTGTGGTCGACCGCGCCGCGCTTGGCGTGCGGCGACACCACGATGGCCGGGATGCGCGAACCCGGACCCCAGCGGTCGCCCTGGGGCGGCGCCACGTGGTCCCACCAGCCGCCGTTCTCATCGAAGGTGATCACCACCACCATGTCCTTCCACTGCGGCGACTTCTTCAGGTGCTCGATGACGTTGGCCACGTGGGCGTCGCCCGACTCGATGTCGGAGTAGCCCGCATGCAGGTTCAGGTTGCCCTGCGGCTTGTAGAAGCTGACCGCGGGCAGCTTGCCGGCCACCGCGTCGGCGATGAAGCGGTTCGAGATCGGGCTGTCGCCCAAGCCGCCGTCACGCAGGTGTTCTTCGCGCGCCTTCGTGCCCGGGGCAAACTGCTTGAAGTAGTTGAAGGGCTGGTGGTGGTACTGGAAATTCGGCCGGCTGCCGTCGCCGCGGCCCTCCAGCGCCGCCTGCCATCCGCCGCCGTACCAGGCCCAGCTCACGTTTTTCTCCGACAGCAGGTCGCCGATGGTCTTGTAGGTCTGCGGCGGCAAGGTCGACGGGTCCTGCGGATCGGCCAGCATCGGGTCGCCACCCGGCGCCGGCTTCACCCAGGTCGGCCGGTAAGGCGGCGCCATGGTGTTCACCGCGTAGCCGTCGGGCGTCATGGCGCCGTTGCGCACGAACTTCGGCTTGCCCTCGAGGGCCGATTTCGGCGAATCCGGCGCCAGCGCCAGGCGGGTGCCGGTGGGACCGTCGGCCAGCACCGCGATCTTCGACCTGGCCGGGGTGGAGGCGGCGTGGAAGTACTCGGGCGTGCGTCCGCTGATCAGGAACTGGTGGTTCAGGTAGGAGCCGCCGAAGGCCGCCATGAAGAAGTTGTCGCACAGCGTGAACTCGCGCGCGATCTGCCACAGGCCCAGGTTCTTGCCCGTTTCGCCGTAATGCCCCATCACCAGGGCGCCGGAGTCGCCCCAGGCCACGAAGCCGTCGTTGCGCCCGCCGTTGATCTGCATCTGGTTGTGATAGAACTGGTGGGTCAGGTCACGCGTGACGATCCCTTCCGGCAGCGGCTTGCCCTCGGCGTCCTTCAGTTTCCACGGCGCGTTCGGCAGGCCCTGGATGTCGTCTTCCTTGACGATGTAATCCTTGCCGCCGAGGTTCTGGCGGCCCGGCACCATGCCGCCCCAGATCTTCGGCAGGCTCTGGAGCACCGAGCCGTCGCGGTCCTTCTGCTGCACCGCCTCCGGCGCCAGGCCGGACAGGGGCGAGGCCAGGCCGGGGAAGTCGGCGAACAGGTTGTTGAAGCTGCGGTTTTCGAGATAGATCACGACCACGTTCCTGACGTGGGCGCGCAGTTTGTCGTCCAGCGAGGCGGCGCGCGCGGGCGCAGGTTTGTTCGCGCTCCTTGCAGCCGAGGCATCGGCCAGTGCGGGCACGCCCAGCGACAGGCCGGCGGCGGCAGCCTGCATCACGCGCCGGCGCGTGGGATCTTCGGGTTGGGGTGGGATGTCGTGGGGGGATTGCTCTTGCACAGCCTGCTCCGTGTCGCTTCAGGGAAACAGGCATTATCGGCGCTTTTCTTGCCGGTAGGAATATTGACGCTGCGATGAAGATGAGGCGCACTGTCAAACGCCCGTCATAATCGCCGGGCAGAATGCAATGGCTCCTTGGGAAGGGACGCTGGCGGCGCAAGCCGCCCTACCGGCGCCGGCGGTCGGGAAATATACCGGCACCAATTCACACGCCGCGCCTTGCGCGCGGTGCTTACAAGAGCGGGATCAGGATATCGTAGGCATTGTCCGGCCGCGCACCGTCGTGCAGGGTGGGCGTATAGCGGCGGTCGTAGCGTTCCAGGCGCCAGCCTTCTTCATCTTGCACCATGCCCAGCTGCTCGATGGCGGCAAAGCCGGTCAGATAGGTGGCCTGGACGCGCGCCATCGGCCCACGGTGCGTCAGCATCGCGTAGCGGCGCTCCGGGATGCGGATCCCGATCATGCCCGGCGGCAGATTGTTCAGGTCGGCGACTTCGGCGGCGATGCACTCGATGTGCACGCCATCCTTTTCTTGCAGGCTGACGCCGTAGCGCAGCCCATTGGTTTCGCCCAGTTCGCTTTCGCGCTCGAGGAAGGCGCTCCAGACGCCCGGCATGTCCGTTTCCAGGACCGAAAACGGGCCTGCGAGCGGCAGTCCGGCGAGCTTCATTTCAGGCAGGGTAACGGTTGAGATGTGCATGATATTGGTGAGCAAGGAGACGGGAAAATTATAGCCTTATCGCCTAGACAATATTAGCATCCGTGCAATCGTGCGCAGCCATTTGTCTCCATCGCACAGGTATTTTTTGCGAACAGCGTGCAACAGGCGTATTGACTTGTGCCACAAGCATGGCTTGCCGGATACATACCAGCCGCCCGCTCGACCGCCCAGACCCGCTTTTTTGCAGTCTGTCGCAAACGCCACCTGCGCGGCTGATGTCTCCCTACAATGGATTCATACTAATCAACGGAGACCACCATGCAACGCCTGATCCTCGCTACCGTCCTGTCCCTCGCTTCGCTGACCGCCCACGCCGACGAGCAGGTGCGCAAGGTCACCCCGTTCAAGGGCGTCGTGGTCCAGGGTCCCGTCAACCTCGTCGTCGAAGCCGGCAAGTCCTTCTCGCTGCGCGTGGAGGGCGACCCGGCCTTCATCGGCCGCGTCACCAGCGAAGTGGCCGGCGGCGAGCTGCGCCTGGGCATGAAGGAAAGCAAGCGCACGAATATCGGCAGCAAGGACCGCGTGGTCGTCACCCTGCCCGAGCTGCAGACCTTCAGCGGCGAAGGCGCCGGCCAGATCATCCTGAACAACGTCCGCGGCGAGCGCCTCGACGCCGACTACCGCGGCGCCGGCCGCCTGGCGATCAACGGCGAAGTGCGCACCCTGCGCCTGCACGCCGAAGGCGTCGGCGAAGTCGACACCAAGGACCTGCGCACCCGCAGCGCCGACGTCAGCTTCGAAGGCATCGGCTCGGTCAAGGTCCACGCCAGCGACAAGCTGGACGCCCACGTCACCGGCATGGGCAACCTGAGCTACTACGGCAATCCGCGCGTGGTGAACAAGTCGGTGTCGGGCATCGGCAGCGTGGTCGCCGTCAAGTAGGGTCCTTCTCCAGCGGGCGGTTGGCGATGTCGAGCAGTACCTCGGCATGGCAGGGACCGTCGAGCGGGCACCAGCAGGCCAGGTTCTTGCCGCGCAGCTCACGCCGCGCCTGCTGCGCGATGGCCTGGCCGGCCGGATCGCCCTCGATCCAGCGCCGGTAGGCGGCCACGGCGTCCGCCACCGTGGGCATGGCGGTATAGCGCGTGCCGACCGGTGTGCCGGGCGCGAGATCGGGCGCCACCGAGAAGGGATTGCCCCAGCGTCCCGGGCGCGCCACCGAAACGGTGTCCGGGGGCAGCTTCCAGCCTTTTTTCCTGCTCAGTCGTACGCGTGCCGGCATCGCTCGGCGCCTCCTAGAGTTGCGCGATCTGCGCGTCGATCCTGCGCAGCGCCCGCTCGCTGCGTTCGCTGTAGCGGTCCGTCAGGTAGTCGGTCCGGCCCCGCATCAGGAGGGTGATCTTGAANAGTTCTTCCATCACGTCGACCACGCGGTCGTAGTAGGCCGATGGGCGCATCCGGCCTTNCTCGTCGAACTCCTTGTAGGCCATCGGCACCGAGGACTGGTTCGGGATGGTGAACATGCGCATCCAGCGCCCCAGCAGGCGCATGGTGTTGACCACGTTGAAGGACTGCGAGCCGCCGCACACCTGCATCAGCGCCAGGGTGCGCCCCTGGCTCGGGCGCAGGGCGCCNTGCTCCAGCGGNACCCAGTCGATCTGGTTCTTCATCACCGCGGTGATGGCGCCATGGCGCTCGGGNCTGCACCATACCTGGCCCTCGGACCACAGGAACAGTGCGCGCAGCTCGGCCACCTTCGGATGCGTGTCCGGNACGCTGCCCACCATNGGCAGCTCCGAGGGGTCGAATATTCTCGTTTCCGCGCCGAAGTGCTCGAGGATGCGCGCCGCCTCGTACGTGAGGAAGCGGCTCATGGAGCGCTCGCGCAGCGAGCCATACAGGAGCAGGATGCGCGGCGGGTGGCGCATGTCGCCCACCTGCGCCAGCTTGTCCACGCTGGGCACGTCGAGCCGTTCGGCGTCGATGTTCGGGAGTCCGGGGAGTCTGGTCATGATCGTCGCTCTTCTTCAGCCCAGGCGCAGCGCCAGCGCGGCCAGGGTCATCAACAGGATCGGCAAGGTGAGCACGATGCCGACACGGAAATAATACGTCCACGAGATGCGCACGCCCTTGCTCGCCAGGACGTGCAGCCACAAGAGCGTCGCCAGGCTGCCGATCGGCGTGANCTTCGGNCCCAGGTCGCTGCCGATCACGTTCGCNTAGACCATCGCCTCGCGCACCGCGCCCGTCGCCGCCGTGGCGTCGATCGACAGCGCGCCGACCAGCACGGTGGGCATATTGTTCATGACCGAGGACAGCAGCGCCGTCACCAGGCCGGTGCCGAAGGCCGCGCCCCAGACGCCGTGTTCGGCGAACCGGTCCAGCAATGCCGTGAGGTAGCCGGTCAGCCCCGCGTTGCGCAGGCCATAGACCACCAGGTACATCCCGAGCGAGAACACCACCACCTGCCAGGGCGCGCCGCGCAGCACCTCGCGCGTGGCGATGCGGTGGCCGCGCGCGGCGACCGCCAGCAGCACCAGCGCGCCGAATGCGGCCACCGCGCTGATCGGCACGCCCGCCTCGTCGAGCCAGAAGAAGCCGGCCAGCAGCATGGCCAGCACCCACCAGCCGGCGACAAAGGTGGCGCGGTCATGGATCGCTTCTTCCGGCGCGCGCAGCTGGGCCAGGTCGTAGCCGCGCGGGATGTCGCGCCCGAAGAAGAACAGCAGCGCGCCGAGCGTGGCCGCCACCGACACCAGGTTCACCGGCGCCATCACGGCGGCATGGCGCGCGAAGCCGATGCCGAAGTAGTCGGCGGAGACGATATTGACGAGATTCGACACCACCAGCGGCAGGCTGGCCGTGTCGGCGATGAAACCGGCCGCCATCACGAAGGCCAGCGTGGCCTGCGGCGAAAAGCGCAGCGCCGCCAGCATGGCGATCACGATGGGCGTGAGGATCAGCGCCGCGCCGTCGTTGGCGAACAGCGCGGCCACGGCAGCGCCGAGCAGCACCAGCAGCACGAACAGGCGCCGTCCGCTGCCGCGGCCCCAGCGCGCCACGTGCAGGGCGGCCCACTCGAAGAAACCGGCCTTGTCGAGGAGCAGGCTGATGACGATGATGGCCACGAAAGCCCCGGTGGCGTTCCACACGATGGCCCAGACCACCGGGATGTCGTCCAGCGTGATCACGCCGAGCAGCAGNGCCGCGANGGCGCCGAAGGCAGCGCTCCAGCCGATGCCGAGGCCGCGCGGCTGCCAGATGACGAGGACCAGGGTGGCGGCGAAGATGAGCAAGGCGGGCAGCAAGCGCGGTCTCCCTTACGNCGGCAGCAGGCTGCCGATGCGGTCCAGCTCCTGCTTGAAGCGGCTGCGGTCCCGGGCCAGCTCATCGAGCGGCAGCGCGAGNAANGCTTCGATGCGCGCGCGCAGGATCGCATAGGCCTCTTCGAAAGCGGCCGTGATGGCTTCTTCCCTGCCCTCGACGTGGCTGGGGTCGTCCACGCCCCAATGGCTGCGCAGCACCGGCCCGAGGTAGGCCGGACAGGTCTCGCCGGCGGCGCTGGCGCAGACCGTGACCACGATGTCGGGCGTCACCGGGAGATCGTCCCAGGACTTGCTGTAATAGCCCTCGGTCGAAATGCCTTTCTCAAGCAGCAGCTGCAAGGCGCGCGCATTCAGGCGGCCCATGGGCCGGCTGCCGGCGCTGATGGCGCGCCAGGGCGCGGGCGCGAGGTGGTTGAAGACGGCTTCGCCGATGAGCGAGCGGCAGGAGTTTCCCGTGCAGAGGAAGAGGACGTTCATGGTCAGGCGCCGGTGCAGTTGGGGGTGCAGGGATTGCCGCCGCAGCAGTTTTCGGTAAGGAAGGCGAGCAGCGCGTTCATGGTGCTGAATTGCGCGGCATAGATGAGGAATCGCCCTTCCTGGCGCGGTGCGATCAGGCCGGCGTGGCTCAGCTCCTTCAGGTGGAAGGACAGCGACGAAGCGGGTATGCCCAGCGTTTCGGCGATGCGGCTGGCCGCCATGCCCGCCGGGCCGGCCTGCACCAGCAGCCGGTAGGTCGCCAGGCGCGACTCCTGGGCCAGTGCGCCCAGCGCCGCGATCGCGGCCCGGGTATCCATCGAGGTTTCCTTGGTCATTTCCATGATTATCGAAGTATAGCCCATAAAGTGTCGACGCTTCGAATATTATCGAATTAATTTGACAGGATGATGACAAGCCGGCAGCGCCATCGCAACTGCGGTAGAGTGGACGGTTGCGGCAGGGCGAACGGCTGGGCCGCGCCACCGGGAGAACAGTTTTGTCGGCAGTACGCAGGACCATCGGCATCCTCGCCTTCACGCAGATCGCGTCGTGGGGCGCGCTCTACTACGCCTTTGCCGTCCTGGCGCCCGACATCCGGCGCGAACTCTCGATCAGCACCGAGACCGCCTTCGCCGCCTTCTCCTGGAGCCTGCTGGTGGCGGGCGTGGCCGCCACGCCGATCGGCGCCCTGGTGGACCGCCACGGCGGGCGCTACGTGATGGCCGCCGGTTCGGTGGCCAGCGCCATCGGCCTGTTCTGGCTGGCGCGCTGCACCGGTGCCCTGGAGTATTTCGGGGCCTGGACCGTGATCGGGCTGGCCAGTTCGCTCACGCTGTACGAAGCCGCCTTCGCGACCATCAACCGCAAGGTCGCGGTGGGCGCGCCGCGCGCGATCTCGACCCTGACCCTGTTCGCCGGCTTCGCCAGTACCACCTTCTGGCCCCTTACCCACCTGCTGGATGCGCGCATCGGCTGGCGCGACACCTATCTCGTCTATGCCCTGGTGCAGCTGCTCGCCTGCCTGCCCCTGCACCTCTGGCTGGGCCGCGACGCACCGCGCCAGCCGCTGCCCACGGGCGCCGCGCGCGACAGCCACACGCTCGCCGAAGCGATCCGCCATCCCTCCTTCTGGAAGCTGGCGCTGGCCTTCTCGGTGAACTTCTTCATCTTCTCGGCCCTCGCGGCGCACCTGATCCCGCTGCTGCAGTCGCTCGGGCATTCGGCGGGGACGGCCGTGCTGCTGGCCGCCCTGGTCGGTCCGATGCAGGTGGCGGGCCGGCTCGGCGAGCGCACCCTGGCGCGCGACGCGGCGCCGCAGGTGGTGGGGCGCTTCGTGTTCTCCACCCTGCCCTTCGGCCTGCTGGTGCTGGCGCTGCTGGGGACGCAGGCCTGGGCGGTGGCGCTGTTCTGCGCGCTGTACGGCATGAGCAACGGGGTGCTGACGATCGTGCGCGGCACGCTGCCGCGGGTNNTGTTCGGCGCGCGCAANTACGGCGCCATCACCGGCGCCATGGCGGCGCCGGCGCTGATCGCGAAAGCCGCGGCGCCGATGGTTGCCGCAGCCGTCCTGGCCGGCGCAGCGGGGCCGCGGACGCTGGCGCTGCTGCTGTTCGGCTGTTCGCTGGTATCGCTGCTGCTCTACCTGTCGGCGGTGCGCACCCTGCGCAACCTGGGCGCCGCGGGCGGGGACAGCGCGCCGCAGCGCGAGGCCGCGTGATTCATTCCAGCCGCAGCTCCCAGTAGCCGACGTCGACCCAGCGCCCGAACTTGCGCCCCACTTCGCTGAAGTGGGCCACCTTGCGAAAGCCCAGCTTCTCGTGCAGCGCCACGCTGGCCTCGTTCGGCTGGGCGATCCCGCCGATCACCATGTGCACGTCGCGCCCGCGCAGGATGTCGAGCAGCGCGCGGTACAGCGCCGTACCCACGCCGCGTCCGGCCGCGCCTTTGTCGAGGTAGACCGAGCTTTCGACCGAGGTACGGTAGGCCGGGCGGGCACGCCACTTGGTGGCATAGGCATAGCCGAGCAGGCATCCTTCGCACTCGGCCACCAGCCAGGGCAGGCCGAGGGTCAGGACGTCCGCGATGCGCCGGGCCATGTCGTCGACGGCAACGGTTTCTTCTTCAAAGCTGATGGTGGTCGTGGCGACGTAGGGATTGTAGATGGCGCTGATCGCCTCAGCGTCCTCAGGCGCGGCGGGGCGGATCGAGATGGCGGGCATGGCAGGCATCATGCGGAAACAGGCGGAATAGCGGCCGGCGGGTCGAGCGTGACCGGGCAGCCGGCCCTGAGGGTGTTGTGTACCTCCGCCACCGCATCCGTTTCGGCCAGCAGCCTGGCGATCTGCGCCGGCGCGGCGCTGGAGCGCACCGAAGCGCGGTAACGGACATTGGTCGCGCACAGTCCGACGCCGGGAAAGTCCGCGCTGGCTTCGACCTGCACGCCATCCAGTGCAATGCCGAGCCGGCGCGCTTCGCGGTACAGGTCATTGCAGTAGCAGGTCGCCAGCGCCAGCATCAGGAACTCGCCACCGTTCACGCCTGATCCCGGAGCCCCCGCCTTCGGGGGAAGGTCCAGGAGCTGGCGCAGCCCGTCGGACTCCACGGCGACCAGGTGCGCCGTGGCGGAATTGTCGATCGAAGCGCTGATGCGCATTGCATCCTCCATTGCCCGGCAGGGGCAAGGGAGATCCTACCGGAACTGGCGCCGCAGGTGTACGGTTCCGCCCTGCTCAGCGCACGATCGTATCCAGCCGCTCCACCTTGATCTTGCGCTGCAGCTGCAGGATCCCGTAGACCAGCGCTTCCGCCGTCGGCGGGCAGCCCGGGATGTAGACGTCGACCGGCACGATGCGGTCGCAGCCGCGCACCACCGAATACGAGTAGTGGTAATAGCCGCCGCCGTTGGCGCAGGAGCCCATCGAGATGACGTAGCGCGGCTCCGGCATCTGGTCGTACACCTTGCGCAGGGCGGTGGCCATCTTGTTGGTCAGCGTCCCCGCGATGATCATCAGGTCGGCCTGGCGCGGGCTGGCGCGCGGGACCATCCCGAAGCGGTCCATGTCGTAGCGCGCCGAGGCCGCGTGCATCATCTCCACGGCGCAGCAGGCCAGGCCAAAGGACAGGTACCAGATACTGTTGCCGCGCGCATGCGACAGCAGCTGGTCGACACTCGTGAGCAGGTAATGCTGGCCTTCCAGCGCGCTTTCTTCCATCGTCGCCTCCTTCTGAAAACAGGGCGACGATACTGGCTCGCGCCGGCCCTGTCTTGTACCGACACGACATTGGGCGGCGCTAGCTGAGGAAGGAATCGAGCTCGTCGCGCCCGAAGGCCCAGAAGCGGTAGCCGGAAGCCGCGTCCTCGCGGCTGGTCAGGAAGTGCGAGGGCGTGGCGCCGACGAACTGCCGGAAGTCGCGGCTGAAGTGGGCCTGGTCGACGTAGCCCGCGTCCAGCGCGGCCCCCGCCAGGCCCGGCCTGCCCTGCGCCTGCATCAGGATCGACAGCGCCCGCGCGAACCTGGCCAGGCGGCGGTAGTCGCGCAGGGCCACGCCGTGGTGCGCCAGGAAGCGGCGCTCGAACTGGCGCACGCCCAGGCCAAGCCCGCTCGCCAACTCGCCGATCGGCAGGAACAGGCGCTCGTGGGACAGCGGCGGCAATGCGGGAGCCTGTCGCCTGGCGGCGCCCGCGCGGCGCAAAAGGAAATCCTCGAGGATGCGCACGCGCTCGCGAAACAGCGGCGCCTCCTGCAGTTCCTCCTGCAGGCGCGCCTGCCCGGCGCGGCCGACCAGGGCGTCGAGCCCAACGGAGGCGCCGCCGAGGCAATCGAGGGGAATGCCGAAGCAATGCAGCACGCCGGAGGCGCGGAAGACGGCGGAGATGAAGCTGCTGCCCGGCTCCACCCCGAAGCGACGCGGCGCCATGCTCGGCCCCGACAGGAAGGCCTGCGGCAGGCGGCCGTCCTGCGCGCCGAGCAAGGTGGCGCCGCCCTGCAGGTAGATCACCAGCTGCGCATCGGGGCTGGCGGGAAGGTGGGGCGTGGCGACCTCGAAGCCGCCGCCGATGAGGTTCTTGACGTAGGGCGCCAGCGCGCGCCGCGGCAGCGCGAACTGGCGGGGGCTGGGCTGGCCCGCCATGCGCTAGCGCCGCGCCGCATCCATCCGCGGCAGCAGCACCGCGAGGATGCCCAGCAGCGGCAGGAAGGAGGCGATCCGGTACACGTACTCGATGCCGGTGCTGTCGGCGAGCGCGCCCATGACGGCTGCGCCGATGCCGCTGATGCCGAACATCAGGCCGAAGAACAGGCCCGCGATCATGCCGACCTTGCTTGGGACCAGCTCCTGCGCGAACACGACGATGGCCGAGAAGGCCGACGACATCACCAGGCCGATGACCACCGACAGCACGGCGGTCCAGAACAGGTCCACGAAGGGCAGCGCCAGGGTGAACGGCGCCGCGCCGAGGATCGAGAACCAGATCACGCGCTTGCGGCCGATGCGGTCGCCGATCGGCCCACCGGCGAACGTGCCCGCCGCCACCGCCGCCAGGAAGAGGAAGAGATAGCCCTGGGCCGCCTCCACCGACACGTGGAATTTTTCGATCAGATAGAAGGTGTAGTAGCTCGACAGGCTGGCCATGTAGATGTACTTCGAGAACACCAGCAGGGCCAGTACCGTGAGCGCCCACAGCACGCGCCCGCGCGACAGGCCGGGGCCCGCGTGCACGGCGATCTTGCCGGTGGCCTTCTTCAGGTGGCCGGCATACCAGCGGCTCACCTGAAACAGCACCGCCACCGCCAGCAGCACCAGCACCATCAGCCAGGCAATCCTCCCCTGCCCGCTGCCGACGATGATGGCCGCGGCCAGCAGCGGCCCGAAGGCCGAGCCGAGGTTGCCGCCCACCTGGAACAGCGACTGCGCGAAGCCGAAGCGCCCGCCCGAGGCCAGGCGCGCGACGCGCGAGGCTTCCGGATGGAAGGTCGAGGAACCGACGCCGATCATGCCGGCCGCCAGCAGCAGCATGGCGAAGCTATGGGCCAGCGAGAGCAGCGCGACGCCCAGCAGGGTGATGCACATCCCGGCCGGCAGCAGGAAGGGAATCGGGCGCTTGTCGGTGTAGAGGCCGATCCAGGGCTGCAGCAGCGACGCCGTGCACTGGAAGGTCAGCGTGATCAGGCCGATCTGGGTGAAGCTGAGCGCGAACTCGTGTTTCAGCAGCGGGTAGATCGCGGGCAGGACGGCCTGCACGCAGTCGTTGAGCAGGTGCACGAAGGCGACGGAGAACAGGATCTGCATCACCGCGGCCGGCGGCGAAGCGCTGGTGGCGGGACTGGAGGACGATGGGGACATGGGACGGCTCGGGATGGAAAGCCGTGCCAGTGTACTATGTGGCGCCGATGCGCGCAGGCGCCGGGGCGGCTGCGGGAACCAGCGTCTTGACGAGCGCATAGCGCGCGCCGCCCGGCGGGAATCCGGCCAGCCTGGCGCTGACGGCATAACCCAGCTTCTCATAGAAGGCCAGCGCCTGGAAGCTCAAGGTCTCCAGGAAGGCCTGGCTGCAGCCCCGGCGCAGCGCTTCCTCCTCCGCGGCGCGCAGGATGTCGCGGCCGATGCCCCGGCCGCGCAAGCCCTCGCCGACCCACAAGGCGTGCACCTGCAGCCAGCCGACATAGGTGTCGCCCACCAGGCCGCCCACGACCTGCCCCGCCTCGTCGCGCACGGTGACCACCAGCTCGCTGGGCGTTGCGCCGCCGGTGTGAAAGGCGTTGAAGTCGATCAGGCCCTGCACGATCACGTTGGCGTCGCGGTAGTCGGCATGGGCTTCGACCGCCAGGACGTGGCGGTCCGCAGGGCGCGCGGCGTCGCCGGATTCAGGATCGATTGCTGTCATCGTTCACCCCTTCCAAGCACAGGCGCCATTATGGCCGGCAATAGCCTCTGGTGGGCGTCCGCGGCGGCATCGCTTCGCCGCGGACCGGGAGGCTTGGCCGACTGCCTGCGCGCCCACTCACTGATCAGCGCCAGCGCATGCGGCGACATCGTTTCCTCGATGCCCTCCACTTCGGAGAGCTCGCCGCTGCCTGCGGTCTGGAAGAAGTGGTTCAGGCCCGGCAAGCGCCGCACCTCGGCATGCGGATTGGCGGCCAGCGCCGACTTCAAGGCCGGGATGTTGGTATCGGCCGCTACCACCCGGTCCTTCTCGCCCACCAGGGCCAGCACCGGACAGCGTACCTGGCGCAGCAGCGCCTGCGGGTCGATCGACAGCAGGGTGCGCATCCACGGGCCCGGGTCGCCCTGCGCTTCGGTGACGCCGCGCGCCTTCAATACCTCGCCCATCGGGATGCCGTTGCCCGCCATGAGCACCAGGAAGGATAGCGCCGGATCGCGCGCGGCGACGATGCTGCCTGCCAGCGCGCCTTCGCTGTGCCCGACCAGGCCGATGCGCTGCGTATCGATGCCGGGACGGCTGCGCAGGAAGGCCAATGCCGCGCCGGTGTCGGAGGCGAAGTCGTAGGTGGTGGCGCCGGCGAAGTCGCCGCCGGACTGGCCCAGTCCCCGCTTGTCGCTGCGCAGCACCGCGAAACCCTGGCGCGTCAGGTGGTCGGCCAACACCAGGTAGAACTGGTGGCCGAACAGGCTGCCGTCGCGGTCCACGTCGCCCGAGCCGGGGACCAGGACGATGGCGGGATGCGGTCCGGGGCCGCGCGGCAGGCTCAAGGTGCCGGACAGGCGGATCCTGCCGGCGGCATTGTCGAAGGCGACCTGTTCGACGGCATACGGCAGCGGCATGGACGGTGTTTGCGGCCGCGCCGGCGTCGCGGCGCTTCTGGACAGCACGAGGCCGGCCACCGGCACGATCAGGAGCAGACAGGCCAGGCACCACAAGGAAAGCCGTTGCAGTCGTCGCATGGGGAGCAAGCGTGAAACGAAACGGCTACTCTAGCATCACACACGGCGTCGACATCCTCCCAATGTCACGACATCGGCCACAAGGCCCCGGACCAGCAGCACTTGCCGCTCAAGCGGATTGCAGCGCATAACGCGCCGGCGGCACGCCCACGTGGCGGGTGAACGCGACGCTGAAGGCGCTGGCCGATCCGTAGCCGACCTGCTGCGCCACCTCGGCCACGCCGCCCGCCCGCTTGCGCAGCAGGCCGCGCGCGAGCGCCATGCGCCAGTTGAACAGATAGGCCATCGGCGCCACCCCGAGCGCGCGGCTGAAGCGCTCGAAGAAGGCGGAACGCGACAGCGCCGCCTCCTGCGCCAGCGTCGCCATGGTCCAGGCCCTGGCCGGCTCCGCGTGCAGGCGGCGCAGGGCCGGCGCGAGCCGCTCGTCGGCCAGCCCGCAGAGCAGGCCGGGCGACGACGCCGCGCCGGCCCCGGAGCGCAGCGCTTCGATGAGGAGCACCTCCAGCAGCCTGGCCAGCAGGATGTCGCGCGCCGGCCGGGATGCGCGGCACTCGTCGCCGACCAGCCGTACGATGGCGCCCAGGCGCGGGTCGCCGCGTACGTGGATCAGTTCCGGCAGGAGCGAGACCAGCAGCGCCGCGTCGGACGATCCGAAACTGCAGTAGCCGACCAGCATCCGGACATCGGGCGGACCGTCCTGTACACCGTGCCGTATCTCGCCGTCGCGCATGGGGGGCGGCTCCGGCGCGGCGCCGGATGGCGCGTCCCCCGCATCCGGAACGAGGCTGGACACGGTGAAGTTGCGCGCCGAGGGAATCAGGATGAAATCGTCCTGCGCGAGGACGATCGCCTCGTGTCCATCCACAGCCAGGCGGCAGCCGCCTTCGAGGACGACGCAATAGAAGGGCCGGCCATATTCCTCGCGGCGCACACGCCAGGGCCCTGCCCCGCTGACGATTTTGGAAAACGGCGCCCCTGGCTGGAGCAGAAGGACGAGCTCGGCGAAGGGGTCGACCATAATCGGACGCTCGCGAATGAAATGTGTACGTTCGATTATATCCCGTCCTGCGCCGCAGCCCTATAGTGTGTCCATCCCCACCCACTCACCACCACTACCCAAGGAGCCTCTCATGCCAACCGTCCTCATCACCGGATGCTCGTCCGGATTCGGCCTCGCCACCGCCCGCCTGTTCCTGGAACGCGGCTGGAACGTCGTCGCCACCATGCGTACGCCGCGCCCCGATGTGCTGCCGGCATCGCCGAAGCTGCGCATCGTCGCGCTGGACGTCCTCGATCCGGACAGCGTGCAGCGGGCGATTGCGGAAAGCGGCCCGGTCGACGTGCTGGTCAACAATGCCGGCATCGGCCTGATGGGCGTGTTCGAATCGACCTCGATGGCGACCCTGCGCGAGCTGTTCGACACCAACCTGCAGGGCCCCATGGCGATGGCCCAGGCGGTGCTGCCGCAGTTCAGGGAACGCGGCGCCGGTGTGATCGTCAACGTGTCCTCCGCCACCACCTACAAAGCGCTGCCGCTGCTGGCCGCCTACACGGCGAGCAAGGCGGCCTTGAATGCCTGGACCGCATCGCTGGCGCTCGAGCTGGAGGCGATCGGCGTGCGCGCCCGCCTGGTGCAGCCGGGCCGCTCGCCCGAGACACCTTTCGGCCGCAATGCCCAACAGCGCATGCAGGGTGGCGCGCCCGAGGCCTATGCCGGTTTCCTCGAGAAGGTATTCGCCGGCCGCAGCGGCGATGGGCCGGTCACGCATGCCGTCGACGTCGCCGAAGCGGTGTGGCGGGCCGCGACCGACGCCGGCGCCCCGCTCTCGATCCCGGCCGGCGCCGACGCGGAGGCGATGGCGGCGCAGGCGTGACGGACGTATAAGGTCCGTCGGCCACTGTAAGGTGGCGCGAACTTACCGGAATCTGTCCGCCGAGGCCCTACCCGGGCCGCGGCTGCCTTGCGACACTGGCGTCTCTTTCCACGACAGGAGCATTCCATGGTCTCAGCAGTATCCGCCATTCCCGCCGCCGCCAGCCTTGAGGCGGCCCGTCATTTCGGCGCAGCCTTCGGTTTCGAGACCGACTGCTCGGACGTCCACGATGCGATGTCGAAAGGCGAACAGGATTTCGTGCTGTTCGACGTGCGCAGTCCCGAGCTCTACGCCATGGGCCACGTGCCCGGCGCACTCAATATGCCGCACGGGAAGCTGGTGGAGATCAAGCTGCGGGAGTATCCGATGGACACCCTGTTCGTCGTGTACTGCGCCGGCCCGCACTGCAACGGCGCGCACAAAGGCGCGCTACGCCTGGCAGGCCTGGGGCGGCCGGTCAAGCTGATGATCGGCGGGGCCACCGGCTGGCTGGACGAAGGCCTCACGCTCAAGACCGGCGATGCGCCTTGAGCCCTGCACGATCCGGCGCGCGTTGCCGGGGGACGGCGTGTGCCTGCTGGAGATGATGCGCGAGCTGGCCGCCTTCGAAGGCTACCTGGACGATTTCCGCGTCACCGCCAGTGAGCTGGAAGCGCGCGCCTTCGGACCGGCGCCGCAGTGCGCTATCCTGGTGGCGCAGGCGCCCGGCGGGGCGCTGGCCGGCTACGCGGTCTACCTGGTGACGCCCTTCACCTACGACCTGCGGCCGACAGTAACGCTCAAGGAGCTCTACGTGGCGCGGGACTGCCGCGGGCAAGGCGTCGCGCCAGCCCTGCTGGCGCACCTGCGGCAGCAGGCGCTCGACATCAAGGCCGGGCGCATCCATTGGCTGGTGCTGCCGTCCAATGACAAGGCCAGGCGGCTGTACCGGCGCTTCGGCGGCGCGCCCGATACCGACTGGGAGCACTGGCAGCTCGGGCTGCCGCCCTAGCGGCTCAAGCCAAGGCAGTGTTTTCGGAATCGCGCGCTTGCGGGAAGAAGGTCAGGCGCCTGATTCGCCACCACGAGCTCAGGCGCCCGCCGTTTCAGTCGAACTTCGAAAAATCCGGCTTGCGCTTCTCGAAGAAGGCCGTGAAGGCTTCCTTCGCTTCCGGCGCCAGCAGCATGGCGGCGAAGCGCTCGTTCTCGGCGGCGATCGCGCCTTCGATGGCCTCGATGCGCGGGCGCTTCATCAGCGCCTTGGTGGTGCGGATCGAGGCGGCCGGCAGCGCGACCAGCTTGGCGGCCTGCTGTTCGGCGTAGGCACGCAACTCGGCGGCCGGCAGCACTTTCGTCAGCAGGCCCATCTCGAAGGCCTCCTGGGCGCCGAAGGCTTCGCCCAGCAGCAGCTTCTCGGCCGCGCGCGGNTAGCCGGCCAGTTGNGTCAGCAGCAGCGAGGAGCCGAATTCCGGGCACAGGCCNAGCTGGGTGAAGGGCATCGAGAACTTGGCGTTGTCGGCGGCGTAGACCAGGTCGCAGTGCATCAGCATGGTGGTGCCGATGCCGATGGCGGCGCCGGCGACGGCTGCGATCACGGGCTTGGTCGAGCCGTGCAGGGCACGCATGAATTGGAACACCGGGCGGGCTTCGGCCGGCACGCCAGGAACCGGGGCCGAGTTCTTCATGAAGTCGTCGAGGTCGTTACCGGCGGTGAAGATCTCGGGCTTGCCGGCGATGAGGATGGCGCGGACCAGGGTGTCTTGTTCAGCTTCCAGCAGCGCATCGGCCATCGATTGGTACATCGCGGCGGTGATGGCGTTCTTGCGCTCGAGGCGGTTGAATTCGATGGTCAGCAGGCCGTTGGCCTTGGTGATCAGCATGTCCATGTTTCAGGGTCTCCGATTATTCTGATGCTGGTTGGACGCGTGGGCGGGGGACCGCCCACCCTACAAGGGCAAGCCTGTCCTCCCGCCCACGCGGTGTTTGCTACCGGATGATTAAACGCGTTCGATGATACCGGCGGCGCCCATGCCGGCGCCGACGCACATCGTCACCATGCCGTACTTCAGCTTGTTGCGGCGCAGTGCGTGCACGACGGTCGCGGCGCGGATCGCGCCGGTGGCGCCCAGCGGGTGGCCCAGGGCAATCGCGCCGCCCATCGGGTT
>JGI24770J26754_10001395_pt1 | contig 17213 bp, 15 predicted proteins | sample LakOneMetagenome_FD_26754 | JGI IMG/M metagenome (IMG submission 26754) | reverse complement strand
TCCATGTGCACATTCAGTGAGCGGTGTTCCCTCTTAAATAAACTCTAATTTGAACTGCAGTTACCCCTTCGGCGCGCAATGTAATCGCTCAGGGTCGCCGCAAATATAAGTCGTTCCAAACGGGAACGATAACGAAATTTAACCAAAGAGCACAAACATGCGGGCTATTATTCTGGCAGCGGGTATCGGGTCACGTCTTCATCCAATTACGTTAAAAAAACCGAAAACGTTGGTGACTGTTAACAACAGGCCAATGATCGACTACATTATTGAGTCATTACTCTACGCCGGTGTTGCGGAGATCGTCGTTTGTACAGGCTATCGCTCCAGCCAGTTGCATGCGCACTTATCGGAAGCCTATAGCGCCAAGGCGAAAATTACCTTCGTCGAAAACTTAAGCTTCCAAACCACGAACAACATGTATTCGCTCTATCTTGCACGCGAATACCTCTGCGGTGACGTTATGCTGATGAACGCCGACCTTGTGTTTGATAAGGAAATTATGGCGCAGTTGGTCGTGCAGCCAGGCTGTGCGATCGCTGTCGATAAGGGAAACTACCTGGAGGAGGCGATGAAACTTGTCGTTGCCGATGGAATCGTTTCATCCATATCCAAGCAGATTACCCGCGCAGACGCTTACGGTTCATCGATTGACGTGTACAAGCTGGATGCGGCCGCAACGGAAGTTCTCGCCGGATATATCCAAAAGATTGTCGAAGTCGAGGGTCAGTTGAATCAGTGGACCGAAGTCTTACTCGACCGTGTATTCAAGGAAAAACTGATCGAGGCAAGGCCGTACGACATCGGCGACCTCCGTTGGTACGAAATCGATAATTTCGGCGATCTGGCCGCCGCCGAAGTACTCTTTAATGACAAATTGGCGCAGCTAAACGAAAAAAAGGTGTTTCTCCTCGATAAAGACGGGACGCTGGCAGTCGGCAACACACCGATTCCAGGCGCGGTCGAATTTCTCAAGCAATTAGACACAGCGAAAAAGAAATGGGTGGTTGCAAGCAATAACTCATCGCGCACATCCGAGGATCATGGGCACAAGCTGCGCGCACTGTTCAATGGTGAAGTCACGCCACAGGTCGTTACATCACTCGACCACGCAATATCCGCGTTAAAGGCAAAAGGTGTGGCTTCGATATACGCAGTCGCCAACCGAAGTGTCTCGACCTACCTGAGCAGTCACTTTGAGTTCAACTCGAATAATCCCGACGCGCTTTTGCTCACCTACGATGACGAAATCGACTACAAAAAGTTGCGGAATGCAATTCATCTTATTAACGCGAGTGTTCCGTACTACGCCACGCATATTGACATGGTCTGTCCGACTGAAGCTGGAAGCATCCCGGATATCGGTACCTACATCGAGATGATCGCGTCCTGCACGGGCGTCCGCCCTGAAGCCACATTTGGCAAGCCGACACGCGAATATCTTAATTTCCTCCTGGCCAATTGTGGGACTGAACAAGACGACGCGGTGCTCATCGGAGACCGTCTGTACACGGACATCGAGTCCTGCGCCGGCACCAAAGTCACCTCGATATTGGTACTCAGCGGAGAAACCAGCCGGGCGGAATACGAGTTCAGCGACTGCCACGCTGACATTATTGTTCCGGGCGTTGAAACCCTGAGAAAGTTCATTCAATGAAGATATCCATTGTCGGATCCGGCTCGTACGGCACCGCATTTGCGTCCATTTTGTGCGCCAATCCTCAGCACGCCGTAACGTTATTCTCGCGGTCCGCCTCGCAGGTCGAGCAGATCAACGTCAGTGCAAGGAACCCGCAGTATCTCGACAATTTTCCATTGTCCGCACGCTTACGCGCAACGCAGCAAATTGAAGCGATGGAAAGGTCGGACATCGTCTTCCTTGCACTGCCTTCGAGCGCCATTCAGCCATTTATCGACCAAAACGTATCATTGCTTTCGACGACGGCAGCTGTCATCAACCTCGCCAAAGGATTCATTTCTTCTGCGCGCGCGACGGTTCCAGAATATCTTCAGGCTAAGCTGGGCCCTGCCGTGGGCATCGGCTCGCTGAAAGGTCCTACCTTTGCGGCAGATATGCTTCATTCGCCGATCTCGGCGGTGTCCATCTGCGCCAGCAATGCAGAAACACTCGGTGTATTGAAAAATGTATTAATACGCTCCAACGTCAAGTTCGATATCATTCCGAACATGGAGACGCTCGAGTTTCTATCGATATTGAAAAATGTTTATGCGATTGCAATAGGCATCGTCGAGGCGAAGTTCAAGAGTCCAAATGTGCGGGCAGCGCTGTTTACGGAATGCGCCATAGAAATGCAGAAAGTGTGCTCCTGGTGCGTTGGCGAGGAAGTGAATATCCTGAAGTACGCCGGTTTGGGCGATCTGCTGCTAACCAGCCTGAACGACCAAAGCCGAAACAGGACACTGGGCCTGATGATCGGCAAAGGATTTATCGACGCCACTGCCTTCGACAAGGCGGTAGTGGTCGAGGGCTTGCGCTCGATCGACTATATCGCGTCCAAACTCACGGCTGGACAACGGTCTGGCGCTCATGTTCTCGATAGTCTTTCTAAGCTCATCGGAGGCGAATTGGACACCGGCGCATTTATTGCCACGGTTCTGCATCCTTCCGCCTCGGATTCAAAAGTCGAGCTCTGACCCCAGAGCACTACCCAAAGCTATTCGAGGAAGAATTTGAAGTATTTGCAGAACTCCCTGGTGAAGAACGTGTCGTGGCTATTCGTTGTACAAATAACGAACCAGATCCTCCCGTTGTTTACAATTCCGTATCTGAGTCGAATGCTCGGATTGGAGATCTATGGAGTTCTTGCGTTGTGCGTATCGATTTGCGCGTTGGCCAGCGTTTTGACCGACTTCGGCTTCGACCTCTGGGCGACCTCGGAAATTGCACTCCGCAGGGATGACGTTCCGTATATCGGCAAGTTGATGACGTCGATTTTCATCATCAAGTCGCTGCTGTTGACCGTGGCATTCGGCGCGGTCATTCTGTTCTCGTTATTTACGAAAAAGTACGCAGCGTATAGCCATGAGATTCTTTTGGTTGCGCTGCCGCTGATTTCCATTACCTTCACCCCGACCTGGTTCTTTCAAGGCCTAGAGCGGATGGAATTCGTCGCCGTACCGTCCCTTATAGCGAAGCTGGCTTACATTGTTGCAGTGTTGCTGCTGGTCAATGGACCGGACGACCTTTCGACCATCATCGGCGCGATGGCCGCCACCCAGGCATTGGTCGTCGCGACCAGTGTCATCGCCCTGCATCGATTCGGCTATGCATTCCGTCGGACGAACCGCGCTGCAGTAGTGACCGTCTTTCGTAACGCAACGGCATTCTTCTGGTCGCGCGCCGCAGTAGCGACCTATACCTCGGGCGGTGCTCTGTTTGTAGGCTTGCTGGCGTCTCCACAGCAGTTGGGCATCTACGCCACCGCCGAACAATTGTACCGAGGTCTACAATCGATAGCCTCTCCGCTTTCTCAAGCCATTTATCCAAAGATGGTGCGCGAGAAAGATTTTCTTTTTCTCTATCGTATCGTCATCGGCGTGGCGCTCGTCAGTATCGCAGGCGCACTGACCGGCATCGCGCTTTCCCCGTTCATTGTGCATATCGTCTTCGGGCCGCAGTTTGCAGGCGCCTCTGTCATATTGAATGTTTTTTTCGTCACGTTCGTGGTCAGTACAACATCCTCCTTATTGGGATACCCACTCTTTGGGGCGTTGAACCGACTCGCCCTTGCTAATAAGAGCGTGTTTGTTGCTGCCGCATCGCAACTAGGGCTGCTGTCCTGTCTGTATTACTTCGAGCTGACCTCGGCATTCAGCGTCGCGATGAGCGTTTTGTTGGTTGAACTGGTCGTTCTGCTCATTCGCCTGTTTTGGGCGGCGAAACTTGGCCCACGTTTCCGGCTTCGCTAGGCTGTAGAGGCGCGCGGCTGTGTTTCCTTTAGAAATATTCTTTCAATGAAGTTGAAAAATTTTTTCCTGATCGTCCTGTATCCGCTTACGAGGACGTTTTACATACTATGCGGGTTGATTCCACGCAGCTCTATCACCTGGATCTTCGGATCCTACTCCAATGGCTTTTCCGACAACGCCAAGTATCTGTTCACATGCGTGACTGACACTTGTCCCCACATTCGCGCGGTCTGGATTAGCGGCAATCGTGAGACGGTCGAGAAGGTGCGTCGCGGCGGCGGAAAAGCATATTATCGATGGAGCCTTGCCGGACTATATTACTCGGCCATCGGGAAGGTTTGGTACATCAACTCCTATGTCTCCGATATCAATTATTTCACGTCGAATGGCGCGGTGGTATTCAACCTGTGGCATGGTATTCCGCTCAAAAAAATTGAGCACGACATCGAACGGGGACCGCTTCGGGACCTCTTTCATACTGAATCGCAATTTGTGCGCCGGGTTGGCACGCCTGCGACCTTCCGTACTCCCGACTACGTGCTGTCTACCTCCACCTATGTCTCCGAGTCGAGGTTCGCGTCGGCATTCAGGGTTTCCGCGGCGCGCTGCCCTGTCCTGGGATATCCTCGCATCGCTCCGTTCTTCTGGGCTGACGAATTTCTCCATGCGTGGATCGATCGTTGGGGCAGTCAAAACCAGCTCACATCGATCAATGCAGGGAAAAATTATCGGCAGCGGCTCGTCTACATGCCTACATGGCGCGACAATAATGACGATTTCCTCGGGTCCAACCATCTGGATCCCGCACGACTGAACGAGGTACTCGTGCGCACCGACAGCATTCTTTATTTAAAGCTACATTTCTCAACGCCAAAACCTGTACTTGAGAAATTCCGCGGTTATCCTAATCTCTATATTCTCGAATCGGACGAGGATATATATCCGTTACTGAAGTACACGGATTTGTTGATCACAGATTACTCATCGGTCTATTTCGATTACCTGTTGTTGAATAAAGAAGTCTGTTTCTATGCATTCGATCTGGAAGAATATGCGAACGATGTACGCGGATTTTATGCGGACTACCGTGAGCAAGCTCCAGGCTTTATTGCTACCAATCAGGAAGTCTTGCTCAGGTATCTGGCAGACCGGGACGATGTTTCGTTTGCCGAGGCGCGGAGCAAGCTCAAGAAACAGTTGCACGACTACGTCGACGGTAATGCGGCTGAAAGAATAGTATCGTATGTTTGTGAAAAAGAAAGCTTAAAGTGAGCGTGAATCGTCCATTGGTCTCGGTTGTTATGTCGGTGTATAACGGCGAGCAATACTTAGAAGAGTCCATCCAGAGCATCCTGGACCAGTCTTTGACCGATTTCGAGTTAATTCTGGTAAACGATGGCTCGCGCGACGCATCTCCCGCGATTATCGGGAAGTTTGCGGCGTCAGATTCGCGTATTCGGGTGATTTCAAGAGAGAACAAGGGGCTGATCGCCAGCCTGAACGAGGCGGTTAGTCTCGCGCGTGGCAAGTATGTTGCCCGAATGGACGCCGACGACATCTCAGAACCGCCGCGTTTGACACGTCAGGTCCATGCGTTGGAGGGCGACGCAGGCATCGTGGTGTGCGGTACCGGCTTTGTGGAGTTTGGGGACAGGCCTGGCGAGCAAACTTACCTGATCGACGCGCATCCCAACTTTCCTCACATCGAGCTGATGTTTGGTCCACCGATCGTACATCCATCGGCAATGGTCCGGACGGCCGCTTTGCGCGATTGCGCCCCCCCTTATTCGGCCGAGTTTGTCCATGCGGAGGACTATGAGCTTTGGACACGCTTGATCAGCAAGGGAAGAATTGTCAACCTGGCCGAACCGTTGCTCCGCCTCCGGTACCGGAACGACAGCGTAACCCGGGTCGCCGACCGTGATCCTTTCGGCGAACGATATCGAATCATCTCATCGATTCAGCAAGGGTATCTGAGCCGGTATGGAATCGTCTGCGATGCGCAGCAGCGGAAATTACATTATCTGCTTTCAGATCATGAGAAGGCGGCGCTGTATCCGGCGCTCGTGATCGGCGAGCTGAAAGATTACGTCATGTGGATCACGGACCGACTTACCTGTATTCCAGGAGGGGAGTCGATGTATGCACGCCGTCATATAATGCTGAAATACCTGAAGGTACTGTATTCGCTCTGGCTAGCGAAAAAAATCGGAATTTCGACCGTTGTGCGGGATAAATTCTTCTATGTCGGTCTGCTGAACTATGGCCAAGCTCGGATTTCTCAGCGCCGGATGTCGAGAGTCCAGGTGCAATGATCCCCTTATTTCAACATTAAATGAAGACGTATTCACGGTGAGACGCGCTTCCAGCACGCTAAGAGATACCGTTATTCCGTTGCTATTTATCTTCATGACGATATTTAGCTTCAGGATTCCGCTCGTCTATAACAGTCTGGTACTTGCGGCGATGGGTGCGTTTATAGCAGGATTCCGCAGTCCCGTATTTTGGCGAAAGATGGGGGAATTGCTCCGCTCCGACTATTTGTTCGACGTGTTGAAGAGCTATTTCGTTATATTTTTCGTGATTACTGTGGTGTTGCTGTATACCGTTTCGAGCGACATTACGATATTTCGCGGTTATATTTCTGTGGTCGTTTCTTTAGCGTGTACAGCAGTGGTGATGGTGTTCCTGCTTTCGAAGTATGCCCTTACATGCGCCGACGTGCTGCGCCTGGTGTTATATGCGATGTGCCTTCAGTCGCTCATTCAGATTGCAGGTTTTGTCTCCCCGGATGTTCTGGCAATTGTGCAGTTGTTTCAGAATGAAAGCGATTCTGAGATGCTGCAATTGGGTTATGGCGGATTACGTGGACTGGCCTTGTCCGGTGAGTTGACCTTCGCGCTGTCGGCAACCTATGGGTTTTCTTTTATTATCCTTTTTTATCTGGTAGTGAACGCTGGGATATCGCGCTTTTCCAGTTATGTTGCCGGTTTTTTATTAGTGATTGGTTCGATGTTTGCGGGCCGCACGGCCTTTATCGGTTTGGCTGTCGGCGTTTTGTATTATCTGTCCGCCTCGGGATTTGGCGCAAAGGCGTTTCTGAGGCTGGGGATGAACATTATTATTGTCCTGGTTGTCTGCGCCGCTGCATTGACGTTTTTTGCGAGCGAGCAGACGGAGGCCCTTCTCAGGTTTGCGTTTGAATTCGTATATGCCTATCTTGAGGGAAATTCGGTGGAAACCGAGTCGACAAATATATTGATGGAATCGTTGCGGCTTCAGTTTGATCCAACGACGCTTGCTTTCGGCGATGGGATGTATACGAATGCCGACGGATCGTATTATAAGAAGATCGATAGTGGCTATGCGCGCCAGATCCTGTTCGGCGGGGTTGCTTTTCTGGTTGTTTGCTTTGTCAATCAGTTAGCAGTTCTTCGTGTCTTTTTATCCAGCGTGTGGGGCGGTGCGCAGATCGGTTTGCGGAGGATGTCGCTATTTGCATACGGATACTTGGCGGTATTGCATGTAAAGGGCGAGGCGATCGGATATATCAAGTTCGTTCAGGTTATAATTTTCATGTGTTCGCTCGCCCTTATTCACGAATTCCTGGTTCGGCGTCGAATAAGCCCAGATCCCAGCGGCGAGTGCAAAGACGGACCTGCGGAAGGCTGCACTGCGTGATGTCGGCGTCCGCATGGGGGAAGTTTTTTGAATAATGCGTAACAATGCAGGTCCAAAAGGGATTTGTCTTGAAGAGGAACTGGTGTGTGCGATAAGATTAGTGTTGTAATTCCGTTGTTCAACCGTATGGATGCTTTCGAAAAATGCATCGAGTCGCTTCGGGTGCAGACGCTCAGCACGGAAAAATTCGAGTTAATTGTCGTCGATGACTGTTCGACCGACGGCGCGGCGGCATTTTTGCAGGGCCTGCGCGGCACGGTTTCAAATCTTAGGATCGTTGCGCACCCCGTGAATCGCGGCCTTTCGGCTGCCCGAAATAGTGGCATCGACGCCGCTGACGGCGATGTCACACTTTTCCTGGACTCGGATATGGTTGCTTGTCCGACGCTGCTCCAGCAGCACTTGGAAGCGCATGCGGGCTGTAAAACTGGGCAGTTGGCCCTGGTAAGTAATGTTACCTATCCTGCTCAATTCGTCGATGGCAGTAATTTCAGCCGTTTCATGCAGGCCCGCGAGTTGGGATTCCGCTCGCGTGCCGGACGCGCAAGTCTTGATTACGACGACTTACCGTATAACTTTTTCGCCGGCGGCGCGACCTCTGTCAGAACGCGATTTGTTCGTGAGATTGGTGGCTTCGATTCGAATTTCACTACCTACGGCTGCGAGGACGAAGAATTCGGCTGGCGCCTGAAACGCGCTGGCGGAAGAATTTCGTTCTCGCATACGGCCGTTGTCTATCACCATGACATTATTTCGATGAGCAGGGTGAAGCGGAAGATGATGGAGGCTGCATCAACGAGTTACAAGATCATTGCGGACAGTAATCCGGAACAGATAGCAGGCACTAGGGCGCAATTTACGCTGCCGATAAAGTTCGGAACTGACAGCATGAAGACAGTCCTTGTAAAATTAGGATTGTCCATGCTGTTGAATCGATTCTCCGTCTTCTCTCTAGAACTGTTCTTGCGGAAAACTGATGGCATGTCGGCTATGTACTCCGAACGTTTGTTACGCGCGTTGACAGCAGGCTGGATGGTTCTTGCAGCTCGCGAACACAAGCCGGCTTCAAGCGGCGTGTGGAAGTAATAAACAGTATTTATTTAATAATAACTATGATCAAAACTAAAACGACTTGCACGACTTGCGTAATGGATACGAGTGATTCGACGATTACTTTTAATGAGCATGGACAGTGCGTTTATTGTGTGAATTTCGCCGAAACCATCAAGCCTAATTGGCATACCGACGAGCGCGGCGAGCGCGAGTTGATGAAAACGGTCGAGAAGATCAAGGCGGAAGGCAAGGGCAAGGATTTCGACTGCATTATTGGCCTCAGCGGTGGCCTCGACAGTTCATACCTGACTTATATTGCCAAGGAAAAGCTGGGCCTGCGCCCGCTATTGTTCCATGTGGACGCTGGGTGGAATACCGACCAGGCCGTCGGCAACATCGAAAAACTGGTCGATGGACTAGGCCTCGAGCTGTTTACAGAGGTGATCAACTGGGAAGAAATCAAGGACCTCCAGGTCGCTCTGCTGAAGTCGCAAATCCCGCACCTCGATATTGCCCAAGACACCGCCTTCTTCTCGACCCTGTACAAATTTGCGCGTGAAAACAAGATCAAGTACGTGCTCACTGGCGGCAATTACTCCACCGAGTGCGTCCGCGAGCCGGAGGAGTGGGGCGCCTATCCGGGCACCGACAAGACCCTGATCCTCGATATCCACAAGAAATTCGGCAAGGCTCCGCTGGACACCTTCCCGATCATCGACGTGTTTACCTCGAAGATCTATTACAAGTACATTCTCGGCATGCAGGTGTTCAAGCCGCTCGACCTGATTCCTTATACCAAGAAGGATGCGGAAGAGACGCTCGAACGCAAGTTCGGCTGGAAGAAGTTCCAGCACAAGCACCACGAGTCGCGCTTTACCCGCTTCTTCGAGGATTACTGGCTGCCTCGTAAGTTCGGCTTCGATCGCCGCCGTGCGCATTTCTCGAGCCTGATCCTGACGGGGCAAATGACCCGCCAGGAAGCGCTTGACCGCATGGCCACGCCGGAGCTCGACGAGCACTTCCTCGAACGTGAGTTCGAGTATGTCGCCCACAAACTCGACCTGACGGTTGACGAGCTGCGCGCCATTTTCAACGGCGAAAACCGGTCCAGCTACGACTACAAGAGCAAGCGTGGCCTGATCGAGTTCGGCGCCAAAATGATGACCTTGCTTGGCCTGGAAAAGCGACTGTATAAATGATTACGATTATCGATTATGGACTCGGCAACGTGCTCGCGTTCGTGAATGTCTACAACCGCGTCAACATTCCGGTCAAGGTCGCCAAGTCGGCGGCGGACCTGGCGGGCGCGACCAGGCTGATCCTGCCCGGCGTCGGCTCGTTCGACCATGCGATGGAGCAGCTCGACCAGTCCGGCATGCGCGGGCCGCTCGAGGAGCTGGTCGTGCAACAGGGTATGCCGGTGCTCGGCATTTGTGTGGGCATGCAAATGCTCGCCAAATCCAGCGACGAAGGCAAGCTGCCCGGACTCGGCTGGATCGACGGCAACGTGCGCAAGTTTGATCAGGAAATGATGCCGAAGGGCACAAACTTGCCGCACATGGGCTGGAACGACGTCACGCCAACCGCGCCCGGCGGCCTGTTCAAGGGGCTGGAGGAGGACGCGCGCTTTTACTTCTTGCATTCGTATTACTTCGAATGCGCGCAGCAGGCGAACGCGCTGGCGATGACTGATTACGGCCCGGCCTTCAGCTGCGCCGTGCGGCGTGACAATGTGTATGGGGTTCAGTTCCATCCTGAAAAAAGTCATCACTTCGGCAGTCAGCTGCTGAGCAATTTTGCGGAAGTCTAAACATGCTGCGTCCCCGGATTATTCCCTGTTTGCTGATTCAAAAAAAAGGGCTGGTCAAGACTGTGAAGTTCGGCCCAGGCAAGTATGTTGGCGACCCGATCAATGCGGTAAAGATCTTTAACGAGAAGGAAGCTGACGAACTGATCGTGCTCGATATCGATGCGACGGCGAATGGTGCCGAACCCGATTTCGCGCTGATCCAGAAGCTGGCCGCGGAATGCCGCATGCCCTTGTGCTACGGCGGTGGCGTTAAAACGGTCGAGCAGGCGAAACGGATCATTGGACTGGGCGTCGAGAAAGTCGCGATCAGTTCGGCTGCGCTGGCCGATCCCCAGCTCATTACCGCGATTGCCGCCGAAATCGGTAGCCAGAGCGTGGTTGTGGTGCTCGACGTGAAGAAATCCCTGTTCGGTAAATATGAGGTGTACACCCACAACGGCCGTAAGGGTAGCGGCCGGTCGCCGGTTGACCTGGCGCGCCTGGCGGAAAGTCTGGGCGCTGGTGAAATCGTCCTCAATTCGATCGACCTTGACGGTCAGATGAAGGGCTACGACCTCGACTTGGCCAAGAAGGTACGCGAGGCGATCAAGCTGCCGATGTCGGTGCTGGGCGGCGCCGGTTCGCTCGACGATATCGGTAAGCTGATCCGCACCTGTGGCGTGGTTGGGGCCTCCGCCGGCAGCTTGTTCGTCTTCAAGGGCGGCTACCGCGCCGTGCTAATCAATTATCCGACCGGGGCCGAGCGAGACGTTCTGGTGCGCAAGGCACTCGATCTGCACTAAGCCTTTTTCGCGCGGAACGGGACTGACTGCCTGCGTTGCTGTAGTTAACAATAGAAAGAATGCGTTCGTCCGAACGCATCAAGGACTTCCAGATGAGAGTACTAATCCTTGGGGCCAGCGGCATGCTGGGCAATGCCATGTTCCGCGTTTTTTCCGAAGCTGCGGACAACACCGTATTCGGCAGTGTGCGCAGCGAATCGGCGCGACGCTATTTTCCTGACGCGTTAAAGCGAAATATCCTGTGTGGCGTCGACGTCGACAGCCAGGATTCGTTGGCGCGTGTATTCGGCGCCGTGCGGCCTGAGCTGGTGATCAATTGCGTCGGCCTGGTCAAGCAACTGGCCGAATCGGACGATCCGCTCCTGACCATTCCGATCAATTCGCTGCTGCCGCACAGGCTGGCCGGACTGTGCCGGGTAGCCGGTGCGCGCCTGGTGCACATCAGCACGGACTGTGTGTTTTCGGGCGAGAAGGGCGGCTATGTCGAGGATGATTTTCCCGATGCCGACGACTTGTACGGGCGTACCAAGCTGCTGGGCGAGGTCGACTATCCTCACGCAATCACGCTGCGTACCTCGATTATTGGGCATGAACTGGCCGGCAACCGCAGCCTGGTCAACTGGTTCCTGGCGCAGGAAGAAAGCGTCAGGGGTTACACCCGGGCGATCTTCTCCGGCCTGCCGACAGTCGAGCTGGCCAGGTTGGTGCGCGACGTGGTCGTGCCGCGCCCGGAGTTGCGTGGCTTATACCACGTGGCGGCGGACCCNATCGCCAAGTTCGACCTGTTGCGCCTGGTGGCTGACGTGTACGGCAAGCGTATCGTCATCGAGCCGAACGACGCGCTGGTCATCGACCGTTCGCTCAACCCAGGGCGCTTCCATGCCGCCACGGGTTATTCCGCGCCCCCATGGGAAACCATGATCCGGACGATGCACGAGTACCGATAACAACAGATTCGGGCCCTCTCCGACATAATCTTTCTGGATTGCAATTGCCCTCCATGATATCCTTGCGGGTTAGTTGAAGCCGCTAAAAACGCGCACCTTGTATTGACAAGGATATAGCGTCAGGGAAGCGAAGGCCCGCGGCGATGCCAAAGATGAGTTACGAAGCTTAAAAATAGGTGTTGTAAATGTTCAAAGATAAAGTATTGATGATCACCGGTGGCACGGGTTCTTTTGGAAAAACCGTGCTCAAGCGCTTCCTGTCTACGGCCGTGCGTGAAATCCGCATCTTTAGCCGCGACGAAAAGAAGCAGGAAGAAATGCGCCTTTCGTTCAATAACAGCAAGCTGAAGTTCTACATCGGCGACGTGCGCGATTACGCCAGCGTGCATCAGGCGATGAAGGGCGTGGACTACGTGTTCCACGCCGCCGCATTGAAGCAGGTGCCGTCCTGCGAGTTCTACCCGATGGAGGCCGTGCGCACCAACGTGCTCGGCACCGAGAACGTGATGAACGCGGCGACGGCGAATAATGTCAAGCGCGTCGTCGTGCTTAGTACCGACAAAGCGGTCTATCCGATTAACGCCATGGGCATTTCCAAAGCGATGGCCGAAAAGCTCATGGTGGCCAAGTCGCGCATGCAGCAAGAAGGCGAGACTGTGTTCTGCGCCACCCGCTACGGCAACGTGATGGCCTCGCGCGGTTCGGTTATTCCCCTCTTCGTCGAGCAGCTGCGCGAGGGCAAGCCGTTGACGGTCACTGATCCGAACATGACGCGTTTCCTGATGTCGCTGGAAGATTCCGTGGATCTGGTGCTGTACGCCTATGAGCATGGCAAGCAGGGTGACATCTTCGTGCAGAAGGCGCCAGCCTCCACGGTAGCCGACCTGGCACAGGCCGTCGCCGAGCTGTTCGACAAGCGAAACGGCGTCAAGGTAATCGGTACGCGCCACGGCGAGAAACTGTACGAATCGCTGATCTCGCGCGAAGAGATGGCGCATGCCTTCGACATGGGAAATTACTACCGCATTCCTGCCGACAATCGCGACCTCAACTACGACAAATATTTCAGCGAAGGCGAGAAGGAAATCTCCGAACTGGACGATTACACCTCGCACAATACGCACCGCCTGAACGTTGAAGAAGTGAAGCGCCTCCTGTTGAACCTGGACTACATCAAGGGAGAGCTCGGTGCTTAAAGTCATGACAATCGTCGGTACCCGGCCCGAGCTGATCAAGATGAGCCGCGTGATCGCCGAGTTCGACCAGCACACGGAGCACGTGCTGGTGCACACCGGACAAAATTACGATTACGAGCTGAACCAAGTCTTTTTCGATGACCTCGGCATTCGCAAGCCGGACCATTTCCTGGAAGCCGTTGGCGACAATGTCGCGCAGACGATCGCGCGCGTCATCGAAAAAGCCGATGCGGTGCTGGAGCAGGAAAAGCCGGATGCCTTGATGCTGTACGGCGATACCAATTCCTGTTTGTCGGTACTGGCCGCCAAGCGCCGCAAGATCCCGGTGTTCCATATGGAAGCAGGCAACCGCTGCTTCGACCAGCGCGTGCCCGAAGAACTCAACCGCAAGGTGCTGGACCACCTCAGCGACATCAACATGGTCCTGACCGAGCATGCGCGGCGCTACCTGATCGCCGAAGGCATTCCTTCCGAGACAATCATCAAGACCGGCTCGCACATGGCCGAAGTGCTGCAGTATTACCAGCCGAAGATTTCACAGTCGGACGTGCTGGAGCGGATGGGCCTCACCACCGGCAAGTTCTTCATCGTCAGCGCCCATCGTGAAGAGAACGTCGACACCCCTGAGAACCTGGTGGACCTGGTCGACACCCTCAACGCGTTGGCGGAGCAATATGACGTGCCGGTGATCGTCTCGACGCACCCGCGCACGAAGAAGCGGCTCGACGCTTTGGTACTGGGCGAACTCAATCCCCACATTCAATTTCTCAAGCCGTTCGGGTTCTGCGATTACATCAAGCTGCAGATGGCCGCGCTGTGCGTGGTGTCCGACAGTGGCACGATCACTGAAGAGAGCTCCTTGCTGAACCTGCCTGCCATCACGATCCGCAACGCGCACGAGCGGCCGGAAGGCATGGACGCAGGCACGCTGATCATGAGTGGACTCAAGCGCGAGCGCGTGCTGGATGCCGTGCGCATCATCGTTGCCCAGCACGATCGCAGCAAGCGTGTGGTGCCTGCGGTACAGGATTATGAAGGCGGCGCAGTGTCGAAAAAAGTGTTGCGGGTCGTGTTGAGTTACACCGACTACGTCAACAGGACCGTTTGGTCGAAACAGGCGTAAGGGGTAGTCATGCGCCTTGCACTGATTTCCGATGTGTTTCCACCCTTGCGCTCGTCCGGGGCGGTACAGTTGCGCGACCTGTCGCGCGAGTTGGTTCGCCAGGGTCACGAGGTGACAGTAATGGTCGCGTCGCCGGAACTGGAACAAGATTATCGCATTGACCATCTGGACGGCGTCAAGGTGTTGCGCTTGCGCACCCCGCAGACAAAGGACGTTAACTATGTCCGGCGCACCGTGGGCGAATTCCTGATGCCCTTCGCGATGCTGCGCCACCTGAAAAAGTCGGGCCTGGCGCAGCAGCATTGGGATGGCGTGGTCTGGTACTCGCCTTCCATTTTCCTGGGGCCGATTGTTAACGCACTCAAGCGCGCCAGCAAGTGCCCGAGCTACCTGATTCTGCGCGATATTTTCCCTGAATGGGCTGTGGATATGGGGCTGATGAGGCGAGGCCTGCCTTATTGGTTCTTCAAGGCCGTCGCCAATTACCAGTATTCGGTTGCCAATGTCATCGGCGTCCAGACCGAGGGCAACCTCGCATATTTCGATGGCACGCATGGCGCCGTCCCGGGGCGGGTCAGGGTATTGCACAATTGGCTGGCACATGCCCCAAATGCCGGCTGCACCATAACAGTCGCAAAAACAGCATTAGCTGGCCGCAAAATCTTTGTCTATGCCGGCAATATGGGCATCGCCCAGGGCATGGGAATCCTCCTCGACTTGGCCGCAAACCTGCTCCATCGCACCGACATCGGTTTTTTGTTTGTTGGCCGTGGTAGCGACGCTGAGCGCCTGCGCGACGAGTCGGTCGTGCGGGGCCTGGATAATGTCATGTTTTTCGATGAAATCGATCCTGACGAAATCCCCGGCTTGTATGCACAATGTCACGTTGGACTGGTTGCGCTCGACCCCCGGCATAAGAGCCATAATATCCCTGGGAAGTTCCTGTCGTATATGCAGTCCGCTTTGCCGGTACTAGCCTCGATTAATCCTGGCAATGACCTCGTCAAATTAATTCATGACAAGAAAGTCGGCGCTGCTTCCACTGACAATTCATCGCATTCTCTCGAAAACATGGCTATTGAATTGATCAGCCAACTGGAGCGTGATGCACAAATGAAAGATCGCTGCAGGCTGTTAGCCACAGAGATGTTTTCTGCGCATGCTGCTGCATTGAATGTCACGACCTCCCTGGAACCGGAATATGAATCTACAATTGCTTTCAGCCGATCTGCTGAGCGGTCTAAGCAGCAGGGCGACCGAATCTCCGCGAAAGAGGCAACACCTTAATATTCACCGTGACTATGAAGATCCGTGCCAACGTTTTCTAAACGCGATCGGTATCGATAGTTACATTCGGCCCCACCGTCATTCGCTCGATCCCAAGTCGGAAACTATCTTTGCCATCAGGGGCATGTTCGCGCTGATTGTGTTCGACCACCACGGTACTATCGCGACCATCGAGAGATTTGGGACGGAAGGCTTGTGTGAGAATGCTGGTGTCGAATTGGCCCCATCGGCCTGGCACACGATCCTGGCATTGACGCCCCTGGCGGTGGCACTCGAATTAAAGGCCGGCCCGTTTCAGCCCCATGTTGCGAAAGAACCAGCGCCGTGGGCGCCCGAGGAGGGCAGCGAGGCTGGGACTAAATATCTCGAGTTCTTGCGACATGCCGTTGGCGTCGCCTGAGTGGAAGGATATTTGGCGGGCCAGGCCAGCTTTTTCGCTCAGCGCCGCGCCGTGGCAAATTCTGCTAGTTGGCGACAAATTGCCCTGCGAATACGACCCGGCCAAATAAAGTCCGCGGCTTTGGTGCCGCAGTAATGCCGATTCACTGCGACTCTTTTCAGATTGTTTGATGTGCTAACTGTTTTTAAACGCCCAATTAAAATTTCGTGCGCTGGCTGCCTGATGTTCGGCGCTGCTAGTGCCATTGGTGCCGGACCGGCCACCAATGGCCAGTCCGGCTATATTAATATGCCTAACGCCTCTGTGGAAGCCGACGGAACGATCAGCTTTGGGTATAGCTACGATAGGCCCTACGGAAGCCTGTGGGCAACGGCGACGGTTTTGCCTTTTCTACAAGTAACTGGCCGCTACGTCTCGGTGGCCGGAACGCCAGGCTTTACTTTCGAACCCGGCCAGTACGGCAGCGAGTACGGCCGCTACAAAGACAAGGTGGTTGACGCCAAATTGCGCCTGCTGGAGGAGTCGGCCTGGATGCCGTCGGTGGCCGTTGGTGCAACCGATCTTTTGGGAACGGAGCTATTCAAGGGACACTACGTCGTCGCCACGAAAACCTTTGGCCAGGCGCGCAACATCGAGGCCAGTATTGGATTCGGGAGCAAGCGGCCCGATGGCGTCTTCGGCGGTGTCCGGTGGGCCCCGCTGTCGATGCCTGGATGGGCCGCGGTCGCCGAGTACGATGCCAACGATTATCCAAACGATTTTCGTGCCGGCGATACGAGCGCGGGTCAACGCCGTAAAGGCCCTGCCGTCGGTATCGAATACCGCTGGGGTTGGTTAGGCGCGCAGATTGCCCGTCATCGCGATCACTTCAGCGCCAACGCGTATGTCAGCATTCCGTTCTCGGAGCGCGAGTTCTTGCCAAAGTTGCTCGAGCCGGCGCCATTCCAGCCAAAAACCGCACCAACGCGCGTCAGCATCGCCGAGTGGCGGGCCGACGCGCGCCA
>JGI24770J26754_10001366_pt1 | contig 17366 bp, 15 predicted proteins | sample LakOneMetagenome_FD_26754 | JGI IMG/M metagenome (IMG submission 26754) | reverse complement strand
CTTTACAAAATAGTAATTCGCCGATGTACGACAAAAATACCATGCAAAACATCAATTTTCTGAGTTTGGCTTGCGCTGAAATGAAAAAGAAAACAAAATAAGTAATGGCTAAAACATTGGTCAGCATTCTTCCATCAAAGTGATTTTGACAAAAGGAAACCGAGTCAATCCACAACGCTAAAATGGTAAAAAAAGGAAAACAAAACGTGAAAAAGAATGTACCTTGTTCGTTATTATTTGTATTGTTAAAAATCGCTAATGACAAAAACCACTTCACAATTTATACTTTTCGATCCATCAAATTTTCGCCAAAAACTTTTAAAAGTGCTTTTTTATCAGCATCAATATTCATTTGTTCTAGTGTTTCAAAGGCTTTAAAAGTATAGTGTTGAATGGCTTTTTGAGTCGCTTCTGAAGCACCAGTTTGATTGAAAATTTCTTTTACCGAATTAATTTTATCGGTATTATCATCAGGTTGAATTGAAAATAGATGCAACAATTGCTCTTTTTCAACTGATTTCGCAAATTCAATAGCTTTCAAATACAAATAGGTTTTTTTGTTTTCGATAATGTCGCCACCAACTTGCTTTCCGAAGGTTTCTGGATTTCCGAAAGCGTCTAAATAATCATCTTGCAATTGAAAAGCAATGCCTAAATTCAATCCGAAATCATAAATTAAATTGGCGTTTTCTTCCGAAGTTTCGGCAACAATAGCGCCCATTTTCATAGCTGCACCTACTAAAACAGCCGTTTTATATTCAATCATTTTTAAATATTCCGGAATCGTAACGTCGTCTCTAGTTTCAAAATCGACATCGTATTGTTGGCCTTCGCAAACTTCTAACGCTGTTTTACTGAACAATTTGGCCAATGCTCTAAAGATTTTTGGTTCGTATTCTTCAAAATGTTGGTACGCCAATATTAGCATTGCATCGCCCGAAAGAATTCCGGTATTAATATTCCATTTCTCATGAACAGTTTCGTTACCTCTTCGCAAAGGCGCATCGTCCATAATATCATCATGCACTAACGAAAAATTATGAAAAACCTCAATAGCAGTAGCAGCAGCCAACGCTTTTTTGCAATCAACATCAAAAACTTCAGTAGCCATTAATGTTAAAATTGGTCGCATTCTTTTACCGCCTAAATGCAAAATATACTCTATTGGTTCATAAAGATTCTTAGGCTCTTTATTGAGATGTAATGCTGTGAAATAATCAGAAATAAGTTCTTGATACTTTGATATTGCTTGCATAATGAGTGGCTTGTTTCGTTTACAAGAAGTGCAAAACTACATATTATTTAATTACAAATGCACAACTAGTTTGTAGATTGATTGGTGGTTTCAAATGTTAAATTTATCAAAATACTTTGGAAACTATTTTAGTATTAAAAGTTTCCTGTTTATCTTTGCCCACGAAATTGTATAAAATCCTACTTCAAATGAATACAACTAACTGGTCTATCAATTCACAACAATCAGATTTTTTAATTAGAGCTCGTCATTCTATAATTGCTTATTTGGCAAGTTCTATCAATAAATTTAACGGAACCATAGAAGTGTTAGACGATGAACTTGTGGATGCTTCTATAGAATTTATATTGGACGTTAATAAAAAAGAAGGGAAATTAGAGCACATTGATAGTCATTTAAAATTGAATGACCTTTTTGATGCAGAGCAAAATCCGACAGTACGTTTCAAATCGACTTCATTTGAAAAAATTAATTCTGATATTAACTTTTTAAAAGGACAGCTTACCGTAAATAACATCACAAAAACTGTTGAATTGGATGCAAAAATCACCCAAGTCGAAAAAGAAAATGGCTTTTCAAAAGTCTTGTTTGAAATTATTGGAACCATAAACCGTCGTGATTTTGGATTATTCCAGAATTTTAATATTCAAAATGGTGGTGTTTTAACTGGGCCAGAAATCAACTTGATTGCTAATCTAGAATTCACTTCAAAAAATTAAACCATGAAAAAAATAGTCATAATTGGCGGAGGATTTGCAGGATTAAACGTTGCAAAAAACTTATCAAACGTTGATGGTTTTGAAATAATATTGGTAGACAAAATCAATTACAACTTTTTCCCACCTTTATTATATCAAGTAGCCACAGGCTTTCTGGAAACTTCTTCTATAAGTTATCCATTTAGAAAAATGTTTTCAGGTTCAAAAAACATCCGATTTTGGTTGGGAGAATTGATGGAAATTAACGCAAATGAAAACAAAATCATCCTTTCTAATGGTGNACTAAATTATGATTATTTAGTGATTGCAACCGGAACCACGACCAATTACTTTGGAATGGAAAATGTGAAAAAGAATGCCATTCCTATGAAAACTTTGGAAGATGCTTTGAACATGCGAAACATTTTGTTACAACGTATTGAAGCGGCAGCGATTTCAAATAATCGAGAAGAACAAGAAGAGTTATTACGAATAGTGGTTGCAGGCGGCGGACCTACTGGTGTTGAAATATCGGGAATGTTTGCTGAAATGAGTAAAACCATAATCAAAAATGAATATCCTGAATTGTCCGAATTTATTAATGGAAAAATCTATTTAGTTGATGGCGGAGAAGCACTTTTGTCTCCTATGAGTATTGCCTCGCAAGAAGATACTTTAAAAGCTATTACAGAAATTGGCGTTGTCGTAAGCCTTAATACACATGTATCCGATTTTGACGGATCAACCATTTACTTTAAAGAAGGAAACAGCATCAAATCTAAGAATTTAATTTGGGCCGCAGGTGTAACTGCCATACGATTTACCGGTTTACCAAACGAATGTTATGGCCGTGGAAACCGATTAATTGTTGACGAATTTAACAAAGTTACAACAACCGAAAATATATTTGCCATTGGTGACACTTCTTATATGGATAGTGATCCTAGCTTTCCAAATGGACATCCTCAAGTGGCTCAAGTTGCGATGCAACAAGGCATCAATCTTGCGAAAAATTTGATTTACAAAAAAGTTGGAAAATCAGAACATTCATTTCGTTATAAAGACAAAGGATCTATGGCTATAATTGGTCGAAGCAAAGCCGTTGTTGACATCCCGAAACCAAAACTACATTTTAAAGGAACATTAGCTTGGCTGACTTGGTTGTTTGTGCATTTAATGTCGTTATCAATGCCTAGAAATAAAGTGAACACTATCTATCATTGGGGATTAGCCTATTTTACAAAGAACTCCTCCTTGCGAATGATTATAAAACCTGAGAAGAAAATTTAATGTTAAATTTGTGTAAAATATGNGGAAACTATTTTTGTTTCCATAGTTTCCTANTTACATTTGCACTCGAAATTTAGAATAAAATGAAAGAAAAAATCATCAAAAAAGCAACAGAAATGTTTTTGAAACTGGGTTTCAAAAGCGTGACTATGGATGATATTGCTTGTGAAATGTGTATTTCTAAAAAAACAATTTACAAATATTTTCACAACAAAGAAGTCTTAATTGAAGAAGGTACAGAAATAATTCATCAAAAGATACACACAATCATCGATGAAATTATAGCCAAAGAATATAATGCCATAGAAGAAAATTTTGAAATCAGAAGAATGTTTAAAGAAATGTTTCAAACTATTGACAATTCTCCGGTTTATCAACTTAAAAAGCATTATCCCGAAATTCATTCCAAAATGATTGCCAATGAACTTGAAGATTGCAACACCATGTTCAAACAAAACATCATCAAAGGCATGGAAGAAGATTTGTACCGAAAAGATTTGGATGTTGAAGTCTATGCTAAATTTTACTATTTATTGATTTTTTCGATAAAAGAAAGTACCGCTTCAGAAAAAGAATCAGTAATACTTGAAAATTTTGCTTTAGAATACCACACCAGAGCCATGGCAACTCCAAAAGGAATTATAGAACTCGAAAAACAATTATCTAACCTAAATACATAATCATCAATCCATGAGAAACAAATTAGTATTAATCATCTTTTTATTAGCGAGCTTTATTCAGGCTCAAGATAAAAAACAAAGCTATTCGTTTAGTTTAGAACAAGCCATAAGTCATGCCTTGACGAACAACAGAACGGCAATAAACGCTGGGCGCGATATCGAAATGGCCAAAAAGAAAAAATGGGAAACTACCGCTATGGGGTTGCCACAAATTAATGGCGCTATCAGTTATCAGAACAATTTCAAACTACAAACTTCGTTAATTCCTGCACAAATTTTTGGTGGACCTGCTGGTGAATTTGCAGAAGTAACTTTTGGAACAAAACACAACGGAAGTGGAAGTCTTTCATTAACCCAATTAATTTTTGACGGATCGTATTTAGTTGCGTTACAAGCGTCGAAGACGTATCTTCAATTTTATGAAAATTACAAAGTAAAAACCGATACTGAAGTTAGAGAAATGATTATCAACTCGTATGGTAATGTATTACTAGCCGATGAAAGCGCTCAGATTCTTCAAAAAAACAAAGCTATTTTAGAAAAAACGCTTTTTGATACCGATCAAACGTATAAAAATGGACTTATTGAAGAAGAAAATGTAGAGCAATTAAAAATTACCTTATCATCAGTTAATAGTAATTTAAACTATGTAACTCGATTGAAAGACATTAGCTTAAAAATGTTAAAAGTAAATTTAGGAATTGACATCGATTCTGATTTAGCTCTAACTGATAAGTTAGATGTTCTTGCACAAAGCAATCTCGATTTAGCTTTAAAAAGCAACGAGTTTAACGCTTCTAGCAACATCAATTTTATCATTTCACAAAACTTTGTTGACCAACGTAGTTTGGAATTAAAACTTCAAAAAAGTAAAGCATTACCCACTTTAGCCGCTGGTGTAAACTTTGGTTACAACACTTTTGGAAACACTTTTACCTTTTTTAATTCAAGCCAACGTTATTTTAACTATTCTAATCTTGGTGTGAGTTTGAACGTTCCAATTTTCAGCAGTTTTGCCAGAAGCGCGAGAACACAACAAGCTAAAATTGCTTTGGAAAAAGCCAAAACCGATTTGACAGAAACNGAGCAAAAACTAAAATTAGCGTATCAAAATGCCAAAAGCGATTATGAATATAGTGTAGAACAATACAACAGTTCTAAAGAAAATTTAAAATTGGCCGAACGCATCGAGAAAAAACAAGAAATCAAATTCAAAGAAGGACTTTCAAGCAGTTTCGATTTTACTGAAGCACAACGCCAATTGTATACTTCACAACAAAACTATTTGCAAACCATGGTGGATGTAATTAATAAAAAAGCTGCCTTAGAAAAAGTAATCGGAACTAAATAATAAACTCACAAACCCAAAATAAAATGAGAAAAATACTCTTAATAACCGTTTTAACCTTGTCGCTATTTTCTTGTTCAAAGAAAGAAAACACCGCTTCAATTGACGATTTAATCAAATCAAAAAATACCAAAGAACTTCAAGCAAAAAAAGCCTTAATTCAAGCTGATTTAGCTAAAATAGATGATGCATTAGCTACTTTAGAAGTTAAAAAAGACGAAGAAGCGTTGGTTTCTGTTTTAACTGTAAAAGATACTTTATTCAATCATTATCTTGATATTCAAGGAAATGTTAACACTAAAGAAAATATTTTAGTGCAACCAGAAATTCCAGGAACATTGGTAACGTTGAACGTAAAAGCGGGTCAACATGTTACTAAAGGACAAATTCTGGGTCGTGTTGATGATGGTGGTTCAAGCCAACAAGTGGCTAGTTTAGAGACACAATATCAATTGGCTAAAACCACATTTGAAAGACAAAAAAATCTTTGGAATCAAAAAATTGGTTCAGAAATTCAATACTTGCAAGCACAAACACAAATGATTAGTTTGTCCAAATCGGTTGCTCAAGCTAAAGCTCAATTGTCTAAAACATTAATTAGAGCGCCATTTTCTGGAACAATTGATGAAGTTTTTGTAGAAAGAGGTCAAGTAGTTGCTGCCAGTCCACAAGGATTAATGCGAATTGTAAATTTAGGAAATATGTATGTTTCAACTACAGTTCCTGAAACTTACATCGGAAAATTAAAAGTGGGTACCGAAGTGGACGTTGTTATTTCATCATTAGGAAAAACATACAAAGGTAAAGTGCGTCAAATTGGGACTTTCATCAATCCAAGTAACCGTAGTTTCGGAATTGAAGTTGCTGTTCCAAATCCTGAAAATTTATTGCGTCCAAATCAAGTTGCCAAACTTAAAATCATTGATTACGTGAGCAAAAATGCCATTGTAGTTCCAACAAATGTGGTTCAAGAAGATGGTGAGCATAACAAATTTGTATTTGTAGCATCAGAAATTAATGGTAAGAAAGCCGTAGCTAAAAAAGTATTGGTAAAAATTGGAAAATCATCCGATAATGTAACTGAAATTTTAAGTGGAATTTCTGCAGCTGATGTAATTGTAACTGAAGGAGTAAACTCGATTTCTGAAGGAATGAAATTAAATTTCTAAATGCTAAAACTGTTGCCAGTTGCCTGTTGTCAGTACTTAAGTGACAACCAACAACCGACAACCAACAACTAAAAAATATGTCACACAATAAAGAATTTAGTATATCAAGTTGGGCTGTAGACAACCGTGTTACAGTATATATCTTGACGCTTTTGATTGTAATATTAGGAGTAACTGCCTACATTACTATGCCACGTGAAGATTTCCCAGAAATCATTGAAAACAAAGTATACATCTCGTCTGTATTCCCAGGAAACTCGGCAGAAGATGTTGAAAAATTAGTCATTAAACCACTTGAAAAGGAATTTAAAAACATNAGTGGTGTTGGTAAAATAACGTCAAGTTCTTTTCAAGATTACGGAATGATTATCGTTGAATTTGACGATAAAGTAAAAATTGAAGACGCAAAAACCAAAATCAAAGATAAAGTTGATTTGGCAAAAGCAGATACCGATTGGCCAAATTTGGATAACGGAAGTAAAGTNGAACCAAGTGTTTTTGAATTAAACATTTCGGAAGAAGTGCCGATTTTAAATGTCAACTTACAAGGAAATTACACCACACAACAACTTAAAAAATATGGAGAATTACTTCAAGACGATATTGAAGAAGTTCCTCAAGTTAAAAAAGTAGATATTCTTGGTGTAGACGACAAAGAAGTTGAAATTGCTGTCGATATCTTTAAAATGACCGCAGCTCAAGTAACATTTGACGACATTCAAAATGCGGTTAAATATGAAAACATGACTCTTTCGGGTGGTAATTTAATTTCTCAAGGTTCACGAAATAACATCCGAATTGTAGGTGAAATCAAAGATCCAAAAGAGTTGGAAAACATTGTTGTAAAATCTTTTGGTGGAACCGTTTACCTTAAAGATATTGCCGTAGTAAGTTTTAAAGAAAAAGAAAAAACGACTTATGCTCGTGAAAAAGGAACTGAAGTTGTCATGCTCAACGTAAAAAAACGTTCGGGTGAAAATATGATTTCGGCTATTGAACAAGTTAAAGAAAAAATTGAAAAAGCGCAAAAAACCTATTTGCCTTCCAATTTAACATTAAAGCTTACCAACGACCAATCATCAAGAGTGGAACACGAAGTAGATGAACTTTCCAACCACATTATTTTTGGTATTGTACTAGTAATGATTGTGTTGATGTTTACCATGGGATTGCGAAATTCGTTATTCGTTGGAGCAGCAATTCCGCTTTCGATGTTAATGGCATTTAGTATTCTATCAGCTTTTGGTTTAACCTTAAACACCATGGTCCTTTTTGGTCTTGTAATGGGATTAGGAATGCTGGTTGATGATGGAATTGTAGTGGTCGACAACGTATTTGCCAATATGAAAAAAGGAATGGATAAAGTTTCTGCTTCTAAAATTGGTATTGGTGAAATCGCTTGGCCCGTAATTTCTTCCACAGCTACCACCTTAATGGCGTTTTTACCATTTGCGTTATGGCCAGGAACTATGGGTAAATTCATGAAATATTTTCCTATTACTTTAACCATAACTTTGTCTGCTTCATTGTTTGTGGCGATGGTTGTAAACGCGGCTATGACTGGTGGTTCTATGGCAATTGAAGATAAAAATGTTTCTAAAAAATCAGCTAAATTATATTCGATTATTTTTACAATTATCGGAGTAGCATTTGTTTTAATTGGAAATATTTATGATTCTAAGTTTGCAAGAGCAATCGGACATTTAGCGATAATTTCATTAGGATTAATGTGGTTATATAAAATCAAATTATACCAATGGACACAAGATTTTCAACACAGTTTCTTCCCAAGAATGGAAGAGAAATACAAACTGTTTTTAGCAAAAATTTTAACGGGTAGAAGAGCTTGGTATGCTTTAGTTGGAATCATTGGGATGATGTTTTTCTCTTTTGTTTTATTAGGTATTTTCCCAAGACAAGTATTGTTTTTCCCAGAAAATATCCCAAAACAAATTATCACTTACATCGAGTATCCGCAAGGAACNGCCATTGATAAAACCAATAAAGCAACAAAATTTGTTGAGAATCAAGTNATTTCTATNATGAAGAAATACATTGATCCAAAAACAGATGAAAACTTCTTAGCTGAATCTATTGTTTCACAAGTAGGAAAAGGTGCTGGAAATCCAAATGTTGATGCTGGTTCCGCTTCTGAAACACCTTTCAAAGGAAAAGTAACTGTTAATTTTTCTGAATTCAAATTCAGACGTGGTGTTAATACTACTGATGTTTTAGAAGAAATTAGACGAAAAGTAAAAGGAATTGCAGGCGCTAAAGTTACGGTTGAAAAAGATGCCAATGGGCCACCGGCTGGGTATCCAATTAGTATTCAATTAACCGGAACTGATTATGATGTAATGCTGAAAGAAGCACACAAAATGATTGCTTTTATCGATTCTAAAAACATTGGTGGAATAGAGCGTTTGGATGTTGATGTTAATAAAGAAAGCCCTGAATTAGAAGTAAAAGTGGATCGCGTAAACGCAGGAAGTTTAGGCGTATCTACAGGTCAACTCGGGTTTAACTTGCGTCGTTCTATTTACGGTCAAGAAATTTCTACATACAAGGAAGGTGATGACGATTACAACATCACTATGCGTATGCAAGACGATCAACGTAAAAATGAAAACGTATTGTTCAATCAGTCNTTNACTTTCAGAAATCAAAACAACGGACAAATTGTTCAAGTTCCAATTTCGGCGGTTTCAAAAACTGAAAAAACAACAACTTATAATCAGATTAAACGTAAAAATCAAAAAAGAATAATGACTATTTATTCTAACGTATTATCTGGTTTTAATGGTGATGCAATTACGAAACAAATAGCCTCTGATCTTAAAGGGTATAACTTATCTCCATTGGTAAGTTATACATTCTCTGGTGTTCAAGAAGAGCAAGGTAAAAATCAAAGTTTCTTAATGCTGGCTTTGTTTTTAGCTTTAGCAGGAATTACAATTATTATTGTGTTGCAGTTTAATTCGGTTTCTAAAACAATGGTGATTTTATTTACTGTAATATTGAGTTTTAGTGGTGTTTTCTATGGTTATGTAATTGCGAATATGGATTTTGTAATCTTAATGACCATGATGGGAATTATATCGCTGTCTGGAATTGTAGTGAAAAACGGAATTGTATTGATGGACTTCTTTGTACTTTTATTAGACAAAAAAGTGGCTGATAAACACCTAACAAGTCACGACGATTTATCGTTAGAAGAAATAAAAGAAGTAATCATCGAATCTGGAAAATCTAGATTACGTCCTGTATTACTAACAGCTTTGACTGCGGTTTTGGGATTAATTCCATTAGCAATCGGATTGAACTTTGACTTCTTCTCTTTAATTACCGACTTGAATCCACACTTATTTATGGGTGGAGATAATGTTATGTTTTGGGGACCATTAGCATGGACTATTATCTTCGGATTAACATATGCAACCGTTTTAACTTTGGTTATGGTACCCGTAATGTTCTACTTAGTAAAAAGAGTAAAATACTGGTTAAGAGACCGAAGAAATGCAAGAATAGCTCTTGAAAATTAGTTATAAATGTGGTTAAACAAAAAAGCTCCGAATAATTTCGGAGCTTTTTGCATTTATATAAAGGAAGATTATTTCAAAAGTTCATCCAATTTTTCAACCAATTTAGGATCTGACGGACGCGCTGCATCAGCATCAACCACTTTTCCTGTTGGGTCTATTAGTATAAATCTTGGAATCGAATTAATTCCGAATGCTTTCGTGAAATCAGAATTCCAATCTTTATCAGCAAATAATTGAATACCGCCTAATTCTTTATCTTTTACAAACGTTTTCCATTTTTCAAAATCTTTTTGAACATCAACAGAAATACTTACAAAAGCAATGTTTTTACCATGGTATTTTTCTTCTACTTTTTTCAAATGAGGAATCTCACCACGACATGGTCCACACCAAGTAGCCCAAACATCAATATAAACATATTTACCTCTTAAATCTTCTAATTTGGTTTTCCCACCAGCATAATTTACATAATCAAAGGAAGGCGCCGGAGCGTTGTTTAATTTTTGTTGCTCTTGTTTTTGTTTGAAATACATTTTCATTTCAAACAATTCTTGTTGGGCTGCTTTCTTTTGAAGCGCAATAAAGTTTACATCGTAACCGCCTTTTTCAAGTTTGGCTATCGCTGCGTTTTGTTTATCATTGATTTTTTTATTGAAGTCATCTGGTGTTGAAGCCAACATGTCTTCGTAATTAAAGGCACTATCATCACGTATTTTTTGAGCTAAATAATTATTCTCTAACGAACCTTTTCCTGTATAAGATACAGACTCATCAAAGTTTTTAGAATCCATTTTTAACGTCAAATCATATCCGTTTTTTAGAAACAAATCGGTATATTCTTGNCCATCATACAATTGATACATACCCTCTTTAACATCAAAAGAAGTAGAAAAGTGTCCNTCTCCTTGNACTTTAATCTCTCTAACAATTACATTTTTGTTTTTAATAAAAATAATGTCGCCATTTCTATTAGCAATATCTGCCTGAAACTTTACACTATTCTCTTGACCAAAGCTTATATTAGAAAATACAAGTGCCATTAATAAGATTCCGATTTTTTTCATATTCTGTGTTTTATTTTAAGTAAATCCAAATGTAGCTAAATTTATTTAGTAGCAAATAATCATTAAGAAAATATTTAGTGTTTATTTCGGTTGAAGTTTTTTACTTTTGCACCCAAGACCGAAGGTCAAATTGTAAGTACTAAAAATTTTATTCCAATGTATAGAAGTCATAATTGTGGTGAATTGAATGCCTCACACATAAATCAAGAAGTAACCTTAGCGGGTTGGGTGCAAAAATCAAGAGATAAAGGATTCATGAATTGGGTTGATTTGCGCGACCGTTACGGAATTACACAATTGTTGTTTGATGAAAGTCGTTCAGAAAAAAACGTTTTCGAATTGGCTAAAACCCTTGGAAGAGAATTTGTTGTACAAGTAAAAGGCACCGTAATTGAGCGTGAAGCCAAAAACAAAAATATCGCAACGGGTGAAATTGAAATTCTTGTAAAAGAGATGACCATTTTAAACGCGGCACTTACGCCTCCGTTTACCATTGAAGACGAAACCGACGGTGGTGAAGACATCAGAATGAAATACCGCTATTTAGACATTCGTAGAAATCCGGTAAAAAACAGTTTGTTGTTCCGTCATAAAGTAGCACAAGCCGTTAGAAATTACCTTTCTAATTTGGATTTTTGCGAGGTGGAAACACCCTATTTAATAAAATCAACCCCAGAAGGTGCACGAGATTTTGTNGTGCCTAGCCGAATGAATGAAGGTCAGTTTTACGCCTTACCACAATCGCCACAAACCTTCAAACAATTATTGATGGTGGGTGGAATGGACAAATATTTTCAAATTGTAAAATGTTTCCGTGACGAAGATTTACGTGCCGATAGACAACCTGAGTTTACACAAATCGATTGTGAAATGGCCTTTGTAGAACAAGAAGATATCTTAAATGTTTTTGAAGGATTGACTCGNCATTTGCTTAAAGAAATAAAAGGTATTGACGTAGAAAAATTCCCTAGAATTACTTACGATTATGCCATGAAAACATANGGTAACGACAAGCCAGACATACGTTTTGATATGAAATTTGGCGAATTAAACGATGTAGCACAACACCAAGATTTTCCGGTGTTCAATGCCGCAGAATTGGTAGTGGGAATTGCNGCTCCAAATTGTGCAACTTATACTCGTAAAGAAATCGATGCCTTGATTGACTGGGTTAAACGCCCTCAAATTGGCGCTTCGGGAATGGTTTATGTAAAATGCGAAGCCGATGGAACTTACAAATCATCGGTAGATAAATTCTATAATCAAGAAGATTTAGCAAAATGGGCAGCAATTACTGGTGCTAAAGCTGGCGATATGATTTTTGTCCTTTCTGGTCCTGCCGATAAAACTAGAACGCAACTTTCTGCACTTAGAATGGAATTGGCAACACGATTAGGTTTACGAAATCCAGCCGAATTTGCTCCATTATGGGTAGTAGATTTTCCATTATTAGAATTGGACGAAGAATCTGGAAGATGGCACGCAATGCACCATCCATTTACNTCGCCAAAACCAGAAGACATGGAATTATTAGCAANCAATCCAGGAAAAGTTCGTGCTAATGCCTACGATATGGTGTTGAACGGAAACGAAATTGGCGGTGGTTCGATCAGAATTCACGATAAAGCTACCCAACAATTGATGTTCAAATATTTAGGATTTACTGAAGAAGAAGCCAGAAATCAGTTCGGTTTCTTGATGGATGCCTTCCAATTTGGCGCACCACCACACGGAGGATTGGCATTTGGATTGGATCGATTGGTGGCGATTTTAGGCGGCCAAGAAACCATTCGTGATTTTATTGCCTTCCCAAAAAACAATTCGGGTAGAGACGTTATGATTGATGCTCCTTCGGTAATTGATGACGCTCAATTAAACGAATTACACATTAAAGTAGAATTAAAGTAATTTATATCAAATTCGCAACCATTTAGAAAACAACTAGTTAAAAATTCATAAATAGGTGCTTTTTTATTTTAATTTTAATGATAATTCAAATATTTAGCTGAAAATCATTCAATTAGAATTTTAAATTATGGTTATTATTTTAACTTTTTATTTGATTTTTGTTTGCTATGTCAGAAATAAGTATATCTTTGACCATTATTAATTTTTTTTACATTACAAAATGCGCACAGGTACAGTTAAATTTTTCAATGAGTCTAAAGGTTACGGATTCATTACAGATGATGAAAATGGAAAAGACATTTTCGTTCACGCAACAGGTATTAAAGCTGAATCACTAAATGAAGGTGACAAAGTTTCTTACGAAGAAGAAGAAGGAAGAAAAGGTAAAGTTGCAGCTCAAGTAGCTGTTATCGAAGACTAATATATATTATTTTTTGGTTACCTCAATGGTCTAAACGTCCCGATAATATCGGGACGTTTTTTTATGCCAAATTAGTTTATTTAGAATTGGTTTAAATAGTAGGTTTTGGGTAATAAATAAGAAACGTTTAAGCTTTGATTTTTGTGAATTAAATATTGCAACGTATATTTGTGGCTATTTTATAAAAGTCTAAAATTTTAGGTATATGCAATCTACTCAACATGATTATTTACCAATCCTTATGCAAATGGGATTAGCCGTTGGATTTGTTGTTGCAACAATAATTGGCTCCAGCTTTTTAGGTCCAAAAAGGCATTCAAAAAACAAAGATATTAACTTTGAGTGTGGAATTGAGTCTGTTGGAAATGCTCGTATTCCTTTCTCTGTAAAATATTTTCTAGTTGCCATTCTTTTTGTTCTTTTTGATGTCGAAGTAATTTTCTTATATCCTTGGGCGGTAAATTTCAAAGAATTAGGCGGCGACGGAATGATTAAAATGGTTATTTTTATGCTCTTGCTATTGGTTGGTTTCTTCTATATTCTTAAGAAGAAAGCACTAGAATGGGAATAATACTTTAATTACTAATTGTAAATTACGAATTATAAATGAGTGATTCAAAAATAAATATGGTTGCTCCACCAGAAGGAGTGACAGGTGAAGGTTTCTTTGCAACCAAACTAAACGATGTAGTTGGTATGGCTCGTGCTAATTCGCTTTGGCCGTTACCTTTTGCCACATCTTGTTGCGGAATCGAATTCATGGCTACCATGGCATCACATTACGATTTAGCGCGTTTTGGTTCTGAACGTGTGAGTTTTTCTCCTCGTCAAGCCGACATGCTAATGGTAATGGGAACTATTTCTAAAAAAATGGCCCCTATTTTACGTCAAGTATACGAACAAATGTCAGAACCTCGTTGGGTTATTGCTGTTGGAGCTTGCGCTTCTTCAGGTGGCGTATTTGATACTTATTCTGTTTTACAAGGAATTGACAAAGTAATTCCGGTTGACGTATACGTGCCAGGATGCCCACCAAGACCCGAACAAATCGTAGACGGNGTAATGCAATTGCAAGAATTGGTTCGAAACGAATCGGTTCGAAGAAGAAATTCACCAGAATACAAAGAATTATTAGCTTCTTACAACCTATAATATGGCCTTAGAAACTGCATACATACAAGAAAAATTGTCTCAAAAATTTGAGAACAATGTTCTGAATTTTGAAATGAAAAGAGATATTTTCACTTTAGAGGCAACTCCAAATGTGATTCACGATGTGATTCGCTTTCTAAAAGAAGAAGAAGATTTGAACTTTCATTTCTTGACCGATTTAACCGGAATTCACTTTCCTGATAACGACGAAACACACCAGTTTGCAGTAGTTTATCAAATGCACAATTGGGTGGAAAATGTGAGACTTAGAGTAAAAACATTTTTGCCAGAAAACCCACAAACAGTAACTATCACCGATTTGTTTTTGTGTGCCAATTGGATGGAACGTGAAGCATGGGATTTCTTCGGAATTAATTTCATTGGACATCCACAGTTGAAACGAATTCTAAACATGGATGAAATGGTTTCTCATCCAATGCGTAAAGAATTTCCTATGGAAGACAGTGGAAGAACCGACAAAGATGACCGTTTCTTCGGACGAACATCAGTTAATAATTAAATAATTCAACATTATAAATGTCAGATTTATTATTACCACCAGAGCATCGATATGCTAAAGTTATAGAACAAACCCGAAATGAAGATGGAAGTGAATTTTCTATCTTAAATTTAGGGCCAACACACCCAGCTACTCACGGAATTTTTCAAAATATTTTATTGATGGACGGAGAACGCATTCTTGATGCCGAACCAACCATTGGCTACATTCATCGTGCCTTTGAAAAAATTGCCGAAAACCGTCCGTTTTATCAAATCAATGTGTTAACTGATCGTATGAACTATTGTTCATCACCCATTAACAACATGGCTTGGTGGATGACTGTTGAGAAACTACTTAACATTGAAGTCCCAAAAAGAGCACAATATTTACGTGTAATCGTGATGGAATTGGCGCGTATTACAGACCATTTAATCTGTAATTCGATTTTAGGTGTAGATACTGGAGCGTATACGGGATTCTTATATGTGTTCCAATTTAGAGAAAAAGTATATGAGATTTACGAAGAAATTTGTGGCGCTCGTTTAACAACAAATATGGGTAGAATCGGCGGTTTCGAAAGAGAATGGTCGGAAGAAGCCTTTAAAAAATTAGACGTTTTCTTAACTGATTTTCCAATAGCTTGGAAAGAATTTGAAAACCTTTTTGAAAGAAACAGAATCTTTATTGACAGAACCGTAAATGTAGGTGGAATTACTGCCGAAAGTGCTATGCAATACGGATTAACAGGTCCAAATTTACGTGCTGCCGGAATTGATTACGACGTCAGAAAAGCAGCGCCTTATTCTTCTTATGAAGATTTTGAATTTGATGTTCCTGTTGGAAAATCAGGTGATACGTACGACCGTTTTTGTGTTCGTAATGCCGAAGTTTGGGAAAGTTTAAGCATCATCAAACAAGCCTTAGCCAAATTGCCAGAAGGTCCAATACATGCTGATGTTCCTGATTATTACTTACCTCCAAAAGAAGATGTATACCACAATATGGAAAGCTTAATTTATCACTTCAAAATTGTGATGGGTGAAGTTCCAGTTCCAGTGGATGAAATTTATCATGCTGTTGAAGGTGGTAATGGAGAATTAGGATTTTATTTAACCACTGACGGAAGTAGAACACCTTACCGATTAAAACTCAGAAGACCTTGCTTTATTTATTATCAAGCCTATACTGAAATGATTAAAGGTGGTATGTTATCCGATGCTATTGTTATATTATCAAGTTTAAATGTAATTGCAGGCGAATTAGACGCCTAAAAGAAATTATAAATGATGAATTTTAAATTCTAAATTATTCCAAACATTTAAAATTTATAATTCAAAATTTAAAATAATAAAAATGGAAAGATCACACATCAAACAAGAGATAAATATTACTGAATCATTGATGACTCGCATCAATGAATTGATTAGTCATTATCCTGAAGGTAAGCAAAAATCAGCTTTATTACCCGTTTTGCATGAAGTTCAAGACGCTCACGACAATTGGTTGAGTATTGAATTGCAAAATAAAGTAGCCGAAATTCTTCAAATTTTACCCATCGAAGTCTATGAAGTAGTGACATTTTATACGATGTTCAACCAAAGACCCATTGGTAAATACATGTTCGAATTCTGTCAAACGTCTCCTTGTTGCCAAAATGGCGTAGAAGATTTGATGGATTATACATGTTCAAAATTGGGAGTAAAAGTAGGCGAACCTACTGCCGACGGACAGTTTGAAGTTCGTGGTGTAGAATGTTTAGGTGCTTGTGGATATGCGCCAATGATGCAGTTGGGTGATTTCTACCAAGAACATTTGACAAAAGAAAAAATTGATCGGTTAATCACTGATTGTAACGACGGAAAAATCACTTTACACGATAAATAATATCATGGGAAGAAAAATATTATTAGACAAAATCAATGTTCCAGGCATTAAAACCTATGAAGTATACCGTCGTGAAGGTGGTTATGCTTCTGTAGAAAAAGCCTTGAAAAAAATGACACCTGATGAAGTGGTTGAAGAAGTAAAAACTTCGGGACTTCGTGGACGTGGTGGCGCGGGTTTCCCTGCCGGAATGAAATGGAGTTTTATCGATAAAAAATCGGGCAATCCAAGACATTTGGTATGCAATGCTGATGAATCGGAACCAGGAACATTCAAAGATCGTTACTTAATGGAATACATTCCTCACCTATTGATTGAAGGAATGATTACCTCAAGTTATGCNCTNGGNGCNAACTTATCCTACATCTACATTCGTGGAGAATACATGTGGGTGTATAAAATTTTAGAGAGAGCCATCGCCGAAGCAAAAGCTGCAGGTTGGTTGGGTAAAAA
>JGI24770J26754_10001364_pt1 | contig 17404 bp, 16 predicted proteins | sample LakOneMetagenome_FD_26754 | JGI IMG/M metagenome (IMG submission 26754) | reverse complement strand
TTTATAGATTCGGTCGGAATTGGTTCACCGTGCAGCGAGGATTGGAACAAAATGGTCGGAAGCTCGCAGGTTCGGGCTTGCGAGCATTGCGCAAAAGATGTCAACAACATCTCGGAAATGACCCGAAAGGATGCTAAACGTCTCGTTCGGGCTTCGGACGGCAATATTTGCATCCGCTATATGCAGCACCCCGTCACAAAACGCCCGGTCTTCGCCAACCAGCTACATCAGATCACCCGCCGAGCTCCCGGCATCGCCGCCGGAGTTATGTCGGCATCAATGAGTTTGTCGACGATGGCATATTCCCAGAACGATAGCGTCGTTACGGAAAGCGGAGGTCGACCGTCTATCGAGATTTCGACACCTGTGAGACCAGCAAAGCTTAAGGCCGGGAACATAAAACCGTCGGGCGATCTGGCAGGAACCATAACCGATCAACAAGGTGCCGTCATTCCAAACTGCCGCGTCAATCTTATCAATAAAGTAACGAACGAAAGCCTATCGACCTCGACCAACGAGGAAGGCCGCTACAGTTTCGACTCAGCTCCGGATGGACAGTATGAGATCCGCGTAAGTTCTCCCGGATTCAGGGAACTAGTCATTAGTGATGTCGCCGTAGCCGAGGGCCGCGATTCGATCGTCGATGGCAGGCTCGATGTCGCTAATTTTGCGATGATGGGCGACATCGCCGTCTCCCGTGACTACTCCACCGCCCTCGCCCGTGCGGTTGATAATGACGACCCGGAAGAGGTCCGCGACCTGATCGCTAAAGGTGCAAACGTCAATGGCAAGGACGAAAATTACAACAATCTCACACCGCTTTTCATCGCAGTCGAGAATGGCAACCTTGAGATCGTCCAGATGCTGTTAAATGCAGGAGCAAAGATAAACGTACGCGACAAAAGCAGACAGACCGCCCTTATGCGGCTAGACATCGACGCCACGCCCGAGTTGATCGACCTGCTCGTCCGCCACGGCGTCAAACTCAATCTTTCCGATGACGAAGGCAATACCGCAATAAATCTCGCCTCCGGCGGCGTCTCGACCGAGGTTTTGCGGTCGCTGATCAACGCCGGTGCCGATGTAAATCTTGCCAACCGGGAGGGTAAAACCCCGCTCATGACCGCCGCCGAATCCGGTCATCTCGAAAACGTCCGTCTCCTGCTCGAATCCGGCGCCAACGCCAACGCCCGCGACAAAGAGGGTGAAAACGCTTGGGATTACGCCGAGGGTGACGAGATCGAGCAACTCCTCGTCAGCTACGGTGCCGAAGCCCGCCCCGACGAGCCCGAAGAAACATCGAGTGAAGACCCAAAGATCGTCATCAGCCGCCGCTAGTAGATCAGANGGCAGTCGAAAAACCATGGTTCTCGACTGCCTTTCTACCGATCCATTTGTTTCGGCCCAANCTCGCCCGTTATCCGTCACGCCACTTTTACAATTCCAACTGTTTGTCTTTCACCAAACGTTTCGTGATAAAATAGTGCGTTTTCTAAATTCGAACGGCACCTTTGCGACCCGCCACAAATTCTATGAAATATTGCCCGACCTGCGACATGCGTTTTGACGAAGATATTATCCGTTTTTGTACAAAAGACGGTACGCCGCTGATCGAGGAGGCCGAGCCCAAGTTCACTGAGCTGCCTAGCGAGAATCTGGAACCCGAAGAAGATGATATAGGCGAGATCACCATGATCCGCCGCAAAGACGTGCCCGCACCGCCGCCAAACCTCGACGAAGGGCTGCCCGAGGTCAAACCAATGGGCCAGCGCATCGTCATCCCGACAGGCGAACCAGCTCGCGAACAAGCCGTTCGCCCGCGGGCTCAGGCCTATTATCCGCCACCGCCGCCGCCATCGAATACAGCAAAGACCGTCGTTTTGACCGTATTCCTGACGCTCATCGTTCTCGGTGCGGGTGCCGGATTGTTTTGGTTTTTACAAAAAGACAACAACGCTAATAAGAACCTAAACGTAAATACTTCGGGCCCGAACATCAATCTCAACGCCAATATCGGCGGCATCGATTCGAATTTCAATTTTAATTCAACAGTACCGCCGACGAATCTCAATCTAAATCTCAACACCAACATTAAGACGCCGACGCCGACCCCGTCGCCGAAACCGAGCCCAAGCGTAACGCCGAGCCCGAGCCCGAGCCCAAGTTCGTCACCATCGCCGACACCAATAAAAACACCGGCCGGCACCCCAAAACCTACGCCAAGCGGCACCCCACGGCAAGGCCCCCGCCCAACCCCAAATCCGATTCCGACGCCCTAAGGAACGCGGACGGCCCGTCCGCTATTATTGACGCCGAGACAGAGATACAGCGACAGCGGATCCAGTTCTTAAAGCTCCCCTCCTTGGAAAAGGAGGGGTGGCAGCCGCCTTGGGCTGACGGGGTGGTTCGTTCGCCCTCTCCTATGTACGCCACCGAACAGAGCGAAACTAAAACGGGTGACATACTCATGGACAAGGAGAATTGTTCTTATGTCACTATTATACTGTCCTGAATGTAACCACGAGGTCTCTACCGGTGCGGACGCCTGTCCGAATTGCGGTCTGAGAATGCGTCCGCCCGTCGTTGAAAAGCGGGTTTTGGTCACCGAAACGCCGCGAGAGAGCAGCTTTCCGCCATGGGCGATTTTGCCGATCGTTTTTCTTGGGATAATTCTGGTCATAGGCGCCATTATATTGTTCCGAAACTCGAACGACCAGGCAAACACGAACGTCAACGTCAATCTTGCACAACGTCGAACTTCGACGACCGAACCGTTACGCGACTCAAAGACGACCACGGTCCCGTCCACCTCGACTGAAGTTCCGGTAACTAGTGCGCCGTCGCAGACGACAACCGTGCCTGGCACCTCAACGTCAGTTCCCAATGTGCCGCCGCCTGACAAGGGAGTTGTCAAGATCAATGCCAAGGTCGCTCCGTCGCGTGGCGAACCTCGTGCGGCCGGCGGGACTAAGTTTTATTTGCTTGATAAGGATGTCGAACAGATCCTCAGCGAAGCCCGCGTTGAGCCGATCGAGGGCAATTCGCTCGCAGCCAGTCTCGGCCTCGCTGCCGTCTTCCCTGAACGCTACGGCGAATTCCAACGTGCCGCAATGCGGGCGATCGGCGGTCATGTTAAATATTCCGGCACCACGAGCGGCGGCGGGACCACCGATCTTAATAATGTTTCACCGTCGTCCTATTACCTTTTCGCCATCTCCCGCATCGGCCGCGGCTTCGCCCTCTGGAATTCCCCGGTCAGCGTCATCGCCGGCGAAAATGTTATGAACCTTTCCCCGCAAAGCGTGACCGAACTTCCCGATCCCAACGGCTAGTTCAACGTGACCTCACCGAGCTGCAAAAACGCCCGCGCAAGCGGGGGCCATATTGGCACAGCAGCGAAACGAAAAGGCATTGACTTCACAGATAGCACCGACAATAAAACCTTGTCCGATGCTATCTGTGTAATCGGTGCCGTCCCGACAGCTCGGGACTCGGGTTGCCTAGCAAACGCACTCTGCAAGGGGACTCGCGGCGGTTGAGGAGAGAGTGGCGGCTTCGCGCGGTCGGATGGAGGGGAGACGGAAGTGGTTTTCGCCGATTTTGGCCTTTTTGCCACGAATTTTCTCGCTTTTCCCCTTTTTGATACAGGTCTGACACGTCTATTTCACAGCTTTTCCAGACAAAACGCGACATATTACCTAAATGACACCGCCCGTTCGACGGCTTTTCGGGCATCGATCACGCCCCAGCCTTGGCGGTCGACCTCGTATTGGGGTAGGCGTTCGGCGGTGGAGATAAGGATGCGTTTTATGGCTCCTGGCGTCAGATCGGGGTTNGCCTCNAGCATTTGGGCGATCACCGATGAGACGATCGGGGCTGAGAATGATGTGCCGTCGACATATTTATAATGGCGTGTTATCACGCTTTCGCGGCGGATCTTNAGCAGAACGAGCTGTCGAATGCTGTGTACCGGACGGTCAAGGGCAGCGTCCANCTCGGCATCNATGTCCGGATTCTCGCGAATGATATCGTGGATCTCGTCATCGGCGGCAGCGTCTAATTTAGAGAGCAATTCGGCCTGCTGAGCGGTCGGCGTGTTTGGCAATATCGGGGCCGGAACCCATATCGACGAAGCGATCACCTCGGGCTTTTGCAGGCCGTCGATAGTCGGGCCGTACGACGAACGGTACATACCGCGTTTGGCTCTATTTATCGAATTATTATCGTCCAAACCGCCGACCGCGATCGCCGACGGAGCACTCGCGGGCGGCAAGACCGGGTGATTCGGCAGATGGCCGGCGTTGCCGACGGCACAGACGACCACGACTCCTTCGCGCGAGCATTCCTCGACGGCCTGCGACAAAGGGTCGCTCAGATAGCTCGCTTCGTAATCGCCTCCGGCAGATATATTGACAATGCGAATGCCGTATTTTTCTTTGTTTTCGAGTACCCAAGCGAGCCCGTCCTCGATGTTTTGATCGGTGATACGGCCTGTTCTCGCGAGCTTGACGAGCACCACGTCGGCGTCGGGCGCGATGCCGCGGTAAAAGCCGTTCGAGAGCTGTCCGTTTCCCGCTGCGACGACCGAGGTCATCATTCCGTGCCAGCTCGCNACGTCCGGTTGAAACAGNGACGAAAGGTCGCCGTCTTCATCCAAAAGGCTACGATAGGCGACGATGCGGTTTCGCGGCGTCGTCAGGTCGACGTGCGGATAAAACCCGGAATCGAGAAATGCGATCGTCACGCCCTTGCCGGTNTAGCGTTCGTCGGCGTCGAGCCNCAGCGGCGTCGAGAGCACGTGNGAACCGTCCTTCTGCATCGCAGCGTCTTTGATTATGTGATCTTTCGCCCGTTCGAAAAGCCGTACNCACCTCGCNCAAACTGCCTGAAACTCGGCGGTATCNGGAGCGTTCGCGCGGATCAATTTCGCGAGATCGTCAGGCAGCGACATCAACGGCACGTATTCGTCACGCGAAGCACGCGAACATACCGGACANGCCGTTTCGCCCGCNGCGATATCAGCGATCGTGCTTTGACGCGGAAATGTAAGTGATTCCTGTGGAGTCATTTAGGGATTTAAGTTTTCCATAAGCTGCGAGTAAAATCAATTTTGATTATGGAACGAAAAAAGATCGGGCTCGCATTATCGGGCGGCGGGGCACGCGGGTTTGCCCACATCGGCGTTCTCAAGGTGTTTGCCGAGCACAATATCAAGTTCGACATGATCGCCGGAACCTCCGCCGGTTCGATCATCGGCGGGGCCCTTGCCGCCGGTATGTCGCCTGCCGAAATGGAGACGATGGCCCGTAAGGTCGGTTATATCAACATGATGCGGCCGTCGTTCTCGCTTCGCGGTGCACTCTCTAACGCTCCCATGGGCAACTTTCTCCGACGCGAATTGCCCGTCACCCGGTTCGAAAACCTCCCGATTCCCTTCGCCGCCGTCGCATACGATCTCAATGCCGCAAAAGAAACGATCCTCAGCGAAACCGGCGACCTAGTGACCGCGATCCGTGCAAGCTGTGCCGTCCCTGGTGCGTTTGCTCCGGTGAAAGGCGAGAACGGCGAGCTTTTCGTCGATGGCGGTGTGACCAACGTGATGCCCGTCGATGTTGTCCGTAAAATGGGCGCTGACATCGTCATCGCCGTCGATCTGCTGGCCTGCGGCTCAACGGCCAATGGTGTTTCGTCCACCGCCGCCGGCATCATGATCCGCTCCGCGATGACGCTCTTGCGAGTTTCGGCAAGCTATCAGGGCGACAAGGCCGACATCGTCATCATCCCGCCCATCGCCCATCTCCGCCCCGATCAGATTCGAAAACGCGAAGAATTCTTCCCCCTGGGCGAGGCCGCAGCCCGCGAAAAGATCGATGAGATTCTCGCTTTTATTGAGCAATAGCCGAGAAAAGTGGATTTTTCCGCTTGCAACACGCGCTCGAATCTTGCATCATATTTTTTGTTAATCCTGCTCTCGCGCATCAACGGTGATGCGCCCCGTAACTTGGTTTTGTTCGACGGCGTTAGAAGGCGAGAGGGTCGGTTGTTATTTGTTACCTGAAGCAGCTCGCATATTTGCGACGCGTCCGATTGCTTGGATTCTCGCGGGACAGACCGTTTCTCCGTTAGATCAGATCCGATTTCGAGCTTCTATTCAATTTCCGCATTCGCGGGAAAAGGAAAAAATAGTCATGTCAATGAAACTATACGTAGGAAATCTGTCTTTCCAGACCTCGAGTTACGAGCTGGAAGAATTATTCGCAAACGTCGGCACTGTCGAATCAGCAACCGTCGTCGAAGACCGAGAAACAGGCCGTTCACGCGGTTTTGGATTTGTCGAAATGTCGTCACAGGCCGAAGGCGAAGCAGCGATTGCTGAATTCAACGGCAAAGAAGTCAGCGGCCGTGAGATCAAGGTCAATGAAGCCAAACCCCGCGAAGATCGCGGCGGTCGCGGCGGATACGGCGGCGGCGGTGGTGGCGGACATCGCGGTGGCGGTGGCGGCTACGGCGGCCAACGCGAAAGCCGTTGGTAAAATCTCACTTTCATCAAAAGTGTCCAGAAAGTGTCCAGTTTTTTACGAAACTGGACACTTATTTATTTGTAAACACATCACTTACAGCGTTTTGTCCAGTTTTCGCGAATTCGATGTGCAAAACTGGACAACTTAGCGGGCTAAGTGTCTCAAAAAGCGCCTCACTATGGTAGAAATGAGGCACTTAATTATCTGCAAACACATAGCTTATCCGATTTTAGCCCGCTTTTTCGATCTTGATGCACAAAAATGAGGCACTCCCCCGGGGCATGAATTTTCAAAGATCAGCGACTCAATGAAATAATATGTGAACCGACAATTTAATTATAGCATCCGTGCTGTTTACGGTCAATCATTTTATTCATGCAACACTCACACGAACGATTCTATTTGTAGTTGGTAAGAAAATAGCCACGAATGCACGAATTTTTGATTTTTCCAACATTCGTGCATTCGTGGCCAATTTTTTACCGATCTAATTCTTTTTCGGCTTGCGCACGGGAACCGTCTTTGGCTTCGGCTTTGTCGATGGCTCTACAAATGACGAGACCGAGACAGTTTTCGCTGGGCCGTTGATGTCGAATGGTAATTCTTTGACGACGTTTCCGTCGACAAGTATCTCGACGCGATATTTTCCGGCGACCCAAGCGGTTTTAGGCTTGCCGTAAAAACTTACGCGGTCTTCTCCGTTTTTGGTGGTGTAAGCGGTAGTGACGACTCGTGTATCGGGTTTGACGCCGGGGACGCTGACGGCGACAAAATTCATCTTGACAGTCGCGGCGGTGCCCGCTGAAAGCTGGACGATGCAATAAATGCGGGTGTCGGTGGTCTGAAAACTCGTTACCGGTTCACCGGCCTCGCCTTTGCCATCGTCTTTTGCGAGAAATATCTCTTCGACGCCGACCACCGGGGTTTTCGCCGTGACCACCGGATCGGTTTGTGCGGAGGCAAAAACGGTGGGCAAGAGCAAAACTGAAGCGAGGGCCAAGGATCTCGAAATACGAAGTAAAAGTTGAGAGTTCGTCGTCATAAATGCTTAGAGACGAAACGACGCAGGCAAGTTGTATTGACCGGCACAAATTATGCCGCAACCGTTTCTCTGATCGGAGCTTTCGATGCAAGTGCGCCCTCGATCGCCTGCCGCAGAGCGTAGGCATCACCGGCTTCGATCGTCGTGACGCCTGCGACACCGTCCACACCGCAGGTCGACGAAGCGATCACCGGAACACCCGCCGCGGCCGCACGTAAAAGACGCGACGGTTTGTGTTCGACAAATGCGGGAAGGACAACCAGATCCGCCGTTTCGAGCCAATCATCCCCACCACGCGTCACGTCAAATCCCTGCCAGAAGTCCGCGCCTTCGATGTTTGGACCCAACGTGACGAGCGACACATCGAGACCGCGAATCGCCTCGCGAAGCTCATAACAACCCTTTCGTCCGACGGTTGATGCCGGGAAAACGATGCGTGGTTTCTCGTTTTGAGGTTTCTCAAACGCCTTGATCGACGGCATTTTCCACGCGAGCAGTCCGGCTTTTTCCGGAAACAGGGCCGCGATCGCTGAGTGTGTGGTTATGATGCGGCGAGCATTTTTTAATGCCGCAGTTTCGGCCTCGATCAGATCTTGATGAGCGCGAAAATCGCCGAGCGTTTTGCTTTCGCCGTGGATTTGGAAGGCGTGGTCGAGGCGTTTTTGCAATTCCGCCATCGGGAGCGCGGTCATCAGCACGTCGAACGTGCGCCCGCCAAGCTGGCCGGTTTGCCACAGAAAGGGGAGCAGATTTTGCTGGACAACGACGTGCAGGGCGTCGTAGCTCAGTTTTTTAGCGTAGCTCGCGGCAAGCTGTTCGTAGGTTGCGAGCAGATTCTGTTGCCGGGCCGCGCCCTGAGCGGCGAGACGCCGCGATTTGATCGAGCGAATGGCGGTGATATACGCGAACTGTTTGACGCCGCTAAAACCAGCAGTGTTCCACGCATAGTTTGCTCGATTGAACCGCTTGCCGTCGAGCGGAAAAAGGAGCACGTCTTTCTCGGTCCTGATTGACTGAATATAGCTGTCGAATTCCGCCGAAAACTCGTCAACGAGGAACGCAGTCTTGCCAAAATCCTTATTTTTCTCAGGCTTTACCGACCGAAAACAATCATCCATACCGCACGACGCACAACTGTTCACATGGTCGATCTTGGCGGTCTTTTGTATCTGATGAAGTGTCGGAAGCTCCTGTTTTGTGCCACGAAATATCACCAAAAGATGGTCGCTGGTTAACTCTGTTTCGATCCGAAATGCATGTTCCGAGCGAAACCGCAGATCGACGTAATTCCAAAAAACGGTCGCGTCACGGCCTTGTTCGGCGAGTGAACCGGCGATCGTTTGGGTGTGAGCGTGGCGTTCGACGATCTCAAAATTGGCTTTCAGCGCAGCGTCATATAGCGCGTTAGAAAGCTGGCACAAACCGCCGCCGATGTTTGGAATTATGCAGCCCTCGCGAAGCTCGCGGCCCTCGACATAGCCCTTTAATTTGGTAGTTCGACCGACGTGTTTCCAGAACGAGAACACCTCGCCGGCGGGAATTTCGAGGCCTTTGAGCGAAGCGATCGCGACACGCAGATTCTGAATTTTCCCCGCGACGAGATATCGTTCCTCTGGCTCGATCTCGGTCCACAGTGCACTTTTTGATTCGGCAATCGGCGGACGATCGGCGAGTCCGTTTCCTTTTTGAAAACGGCTCACTTCTCGGCCTATTGTATCGTTTAGTATTCGTTTTGATTGCAGTCCAAAGCTTTTCGCGCGAAAGACGGCGGCTTCGCGAATTGTGGGTATTTTGCTGCCGGATTCTGGTGCGTGTAATTGGCTCATATTGCGAATATCTAATGAAACACAAAGAGCGATCTTTTGCAATAGTTTTAAAGCCGGGTTTTGCCGCCGCGATGTTATAATTTTGGCGTTCTTATGCAATTTGTATTCTCACGACGGTTTTTTATTCTGATCGCGCTAGGCATATTGCCGCTGTCGCTGTCGTGGAATTTTCCGTTGTTGCGATACGGCGTTTTCGCATTTGACCTTGCACTCGTGATCGTCGCAATTGTTGATTATTTTGTCAGCAGAAAGTTCCCCGAAGAATTTACCATCACACGCGAATTCGACAAGCGTTTTGCCATCGGTGACGCAAACAATGTGACTTTGCGCGTCGAAAACGGTTCTGGTCGTGATCTGCATTTGAAACTGAAAGACGAAGTTCCACCCGAGATGAGACTCGCCGACAAACGCGAAGCCGAATTTACACTTGATGCTCAAACCGACGCTGAATTCTCGTACACGCTGACACCGCCAAAACGCGGGCGATATGAATTTGGACGGACCGCGATCCGGTTTCGCTCACGGCTCGGCCTTGTCTGGTGCCAGGCCGCGATCGGCCAAGCGCAGTCGGTAAAGGTTTACCCAAACATGCGGCGTGCCCGGGAAATGGAGCTAAAAGCTCTCGGAGCTCGTTCGTTCCTCGCCATTCAGCGGCGTTCTGTCAGACGCGGCGAAGGGCGTGAATTCGAATCAATGCGCGATTACGTTCGCGGCGACGAACTGCGGCATATTTCGTGGACAGCAACCGCTCGCAGAAACAAACTCACCACTCGTCAATACCAGATCGAACGCGACCAGACGATCATCATCGCCCTCGACGCCGGTCGTTTGATGACCGGCCGCATCGGTAACGAAACGAAATTTGACACCGCAATTCACGCATCACTCGCCCTGATGTCGGCGTGCGCGAGAGCGGGCGACAATTGCGGCCTCGTAGTTTTCGGTCGACGGGTGCGCAAATATCTACCGCCAAAACGCGGCGTCGAACACATTGACGCTGTCCTCGAAGCCCTCCACGATCTCGAGCCCGAGCTGATCGAGCCGTCGTATGCCCGCGGATTTCAATTTATCGCCTCGAACTCGAAAAAGCGTGCGTTCGTCGTGATCCTCACCGACCTGATCGACAAGGACAGTTCTAAAGAATTGCTGAGTTCCCTGAGATTGCTTCGCCCTCGACACCTGCCGCTCGTCGTCACCATTGGCGACCGCGACTTAAACGCCGCCGTCAGCCAGCAGCCGAAAGAGATCAAAGACGTCTTCGCCCAGTCCGCCGCCGAAGAGATCATCCTCCAACGCGAAACCGCGTTAAGAATGGTNGAATCCCTCGGCGGCCTCGCGATCGACGTGACAACGCAGACGCTCGCTCCGAAGTTGTTGGAGTCGTATTTGAGGGTTAAGGAGAGAGGATTGCTATAAACAATATAATTTTCCTTGAAGAAATTCAATCGGAAATGTATATTCTTTGTAGAGACAATCATGAAAGTTCAAATCCAAAAATGGGGAAACAGTTTGGCGTTGCGAATCCCGAAGGCATTTGCGGTTGAGTCTAATGTAACGGGCGGTTCGACGGTTGAGGTTTCGATGGAAAATGGCAACATAGTTGTCAAGCCGATCAAGGAGCCGAGGTACACTCTTGAAGAATTGGTTGAGGGTATCACTGACGAAAATCGACATGGTGAGGTCGACTGGGGACGCCCTGTCGGGAATGAGGTGTGGTAGTGAAGAGTATACCCGAACGCGGTGATGTTGTTTGGATCGACTTTGATCCTCAAGCCGGGCATGAGCAGGCAGGCCGTCGTCCCGCAGTAGTTCTTTCGCCCGCGTCGTACAATCGAGCCGCCGGACTTGCCATTATCTGTCCGATCACTAATANAGCAAAAGGTTACCCTTTTGAGGTNGCCATACCAGCGGGATTGAAAGTCACCGGCGTCATTCTTGCAGATCAAGCCAGAAATCTANATTGGAGGGCTCGAAACGCCTCGCCGATTACAACGTTGCCGGTTCAGATCACTAATAATATTCTAAGTAAGCTGCGCGCACTTCTCTGATGAAAAAACGCTTTGCATTGGTATTGATCAAGCCGTCGCATTATGACAATGACGGGTATGTGATCCAGTGGTTTCGGTCGGCGATACCTTCCAATTCGCTGGCCGCGTTGTACGGGCTGGCGCTGGAGTGTGCGGGTCAAAACGTTTTGGGTGGTGAAGTTGAGTTCGACATTCACGCGTTCGATGAGACAAATACGGTCATAAAGCAGAAGAAAATTGCGTCGCTGATAAACGCTGCCGACGACGGAATGGTAATGCTCGTCGGGGTGCAGTCTAATCAGTTTCCGCGTGCTCTCGATATAGCAAAACCGCTGCGTGACGCCGGGATCAAGGTCGCGATCGGCGGTTTTCACGTTTCGGGGACGATGGCGATGCTCAAGGACCGCGATCCTTATGTGCAAAAGGCTCTTGATATGGGCGTTTCGCTATTTGCGGGCGAAGCGGAAGGTCGGCTCGGACAAGTTTTGATCGACGCCTACAACGACAAACTCGAGCCCGTTTACAATTTCATGGACGACCTGCCGAACATCGAGGGCGTTGCCACGCCTTTGCTGCCGGCCGAGCGTGTTCATCTGACGGCGGGGGCGACTACGAGTTTTGACGCTGGACGCGGATGTCCGTTTGCGTGTTCGTTTTGCACGATAATAAATGTTCAGGGCCGCGTGTCTCGCCGCCGTTCGCCTGACGACATCGAACGCATCGTCCGAGCCAATGTCGAGCAAGGGCTGCATTCGTTCTTTATTACCGACGATAATTTCGCCCGTAACAAGGATTGGGAGATCATCCTCGACAAACTGATCGATCTACGCGAGGTTGAAAAGCTTAATATCAGTTTTATCATTCAGGTCGATACGCTGTGTCACAAACTGCCCAATTTTATTGAGAAATCGAAACGTGCGGGCGTCAAACGAGTCTTCATCGGCCTCGAAAATATCAATCCCGACAGCCTACTCGGGGCCAAAAAGCGTCAGAACAAGATCACTGATTACCGGCAAATGCTCTTGGCGTGGAAGCACTCCGGCATCGTCACGTATTGCGGCTACATTCTAGGATTTCCGGGCGATACGCAGGAATCGATCCTGCATGACATCGAGATCATCAAACGCGAATTGCCCGTCGATCTGCTCGAATTCTTTTATCTGACTCCGCTGCCCGGCAGCGAAGATCATAAGAAACTGCACGAAGCCGGCGTCGCGATGGACGAGGACCTTAACAAATACGATCTCAACCACGACGTTACCGGCCACAACCTGATGTCGCGTGAAAATTGGCGTGAGACGTATCGCAAGGCTTGGGAAACGTATTACACGGACGAACATGTCGAAACGGTTCTGCACCGCTGCATCGCGACCGGGACGAGCCCGGGCAAGACAATGTTTTTTATCGTCTGGTTCAAAGGCTGTATCGGCATCGAGGGCATGCATCCGCTCGAGGGTGGTTTCCTTCGCATTCGTTCGCGTAAGAATCGACGCTCGGGAATGCGACTCGAAAACCCGCTGATCTTTCATCCGAAAAATCTCGTCTACACCGCCTGGAAACAGATCCAATGGGCGTCGCTTTACCTGCGGATGCGGCTGATCTACCGCCGCGTCAAGCACGATCCGACGCGATTTGANTACATGGACACCGCCCTCGAACCCGTGACCGATCACGAAGAAGAACGCGAGATGTTCCAGTCCGGCGCCGCCCGGGNTTACTTGGATAAAGTCCACCGCAATGAGAAAATAGTTCGCGGCGAGTTTGTCTAGTTGTTACAATATCGAGGTGAGGTTTTGATTATGATCGACGTAGCAGTTTTAGAAGAACAGGCGTTGAGTTTGAATTTTAAGGAGCGAGGCCGCCTTGCATCACTCTTACTTCGTAGCCTCGACGAACCAGAAAATGAACTGTCACCCGCCGAATGGGAACGGCTCTGGGCAAAGGAATGCCAGCGGCGCGTTGCTGAAATTAAATCCGGCGAGGTCGAATGTGTTCCTGGTGAAGTAGTTTTCGAACGCCTGCGTCGGCGCTCAGAGGAGCGTGGTTAGTACGTTTGGATTTTCAGTTCCATCCAGAAGCAGAAGATGAAATGGCCGAAGGCTCGGACTACTATTATGGAGTGGAACCGCGTTTCGAAGGCGAGTTTCTGGACGAAGCATATCAGGCAATTGGGCATATTTGCGAAAATCCTAAATCGTGTCCATTTATCATTGATGTGGTTAGGCGAAAAGTTCTCAGCAAATATCCATACAGCATTTTCTATCTTGAATCGAGCGGCCTGATTCAAATAATTGCGGTTGCTCATCACAAGCGTCGTCCGTTCTACTGGTTGGATCGCATACAATAAATCTCTCTTTAAAATTTACTTTTAACTTATGTCCGTTGAAGCCACGATCTTAATAATCTACACAACCAAATACCGCCTCGGGGGACATCAGTTTCCGGTGGTTGCGGCGACGCTCGCGGGCGAGAAAAAGGCGGCGGGTTTCGAGGGCGAGATCGTTACGCGGCCCGTCGAGAGCAAGGTCGATGTGCTGAGAACGATCGCCGAGATCAGAGAAGCCGGTAAGCAGATCAGCGAGTTTCACTTTGTCGGGCATTCGGGAATGTACGGACCGATGTACGGGACAGTAGCGTTTCCTGAACAATTTTCACCGTACGAATGGGAGAAGATGGATATTCCGTTTGCCGAAGGGGGCTTGGCATATTTTCACTGTTGTCGGTCTGCACGCTGGTTTGCACCGTTTTTTGCACGGACGTTTAACGTTCCGGCGTACGGATTTTTCTGGTACACGACCGTCTCACGCAGCAAGGAGAAGTACGTTTCCGCCGGAGACAGCACCGACGGCAAACTTTACACCATCGGATGCAAAGGCCGTAAATCGCATGGCTTTCTCGCTTCGGCACAAAAGCGTCTCGGGTTTATGCCCGCCGAGGAGATGAAGCGGTTCGAGCCGCTCGCTCCAGACGGCGACACCTCGTACGATCACGTCGCTGAGCTATACGATGCGGCGTTTGTCGATATTCGCGTCCGTCAGGACGAATGGAAATGGCTCGGCGAGCATCTGCCGCAGGGCAATTTCACGATGCTCGACATCGGCTGCGGCAACGGTGCTTTGCTAAATGCCCTCGCCGATCGCGTAACGATGGGACGCGGGGTTGACGAATCGGCCGGGATCATCGAGCGTGCAAAGCTCAAAAACAGGGACCACGAACAGCTCGCATTTCAAAAGATCAATGGACCCGTGCTGCCTTTCGAAGACGCGACATTTGATGTGGTCACATCGCTGATGTCGTTTCGCTATCTCGATTGGGATCCGCTTCTCAGCGAAATAAAGCGCGTGATGAAACCGGGCGGTAAGTTTTTGATTATTGATATGGTCACGGTTCCGGTCGCGATCTCGGAATATCCGCGTCTGCTCAAAGACAAAATGCGGACCAAGCGCGACCAGAAGGCTAACGCGACATTCGACGCTGCACTCCAAAACCTCGTCTCGCACCCCGACTGGAAAAAAATGCTCGAATACAATCCGATCCGCTCGGAGCACGAGATGAAATGGTATCTCGAAAGCCGGTTCCCGGGTAAAAAAATGGAAACGCTCAACATGGCGTGGAACTCACGCATCGTCGCCTTCGACAGCGGCCCGGTCGAACGCGGTGTAGAAGTGAAATTATCTTATCCATAAATGAATCGTCTCGGCATCATCGATTGGGGCATCGGCGGGATCAGTGTTTACAGGCTTTTGAAGCAAAAGCTTGGCGATATTCCGGTTACTTATTTTTCCGATACCGGCGCCACGCCATATGGCAAAATGGCCCGTCGTGAGCTTGCTTCGCGTCTTGATACGGTGATCGAATACCTTATCGAGAAAGGCGTCTCGCACGTAGTTATCGGATGCAATGCNGCGAGCACGGCGATCGGTGATCTGGCCCCGCATTCATCTCCTATCGAAGGCGTGATCGAACCNGCAATAGAGATGANCGCCAAGATAAAACCATCACGTCTCGGTCTGATCGGCGGGCGTCGAACGGTAGTTTCCGGTGTTTACAGAAAGGCGTTTTCANATCGCGGAATNACGATCAGCCAGCGGATCGCCCAACCGCTTTCCGCTTTGATCGAAAGCGGCGATGTATCGTCCAGCGAGCTGAAAACGCAGTGCAAACGCATCTTGTCGCCGATCAAAAACTCATCGCACATCCTTCTCGCCTGCACGCATTACCCGGCAATAACCGAGGTGCTTCGTGATTTTGTCTCTCCGGCGACGCAGTTTATCGATCCGGCTGCGGCACTCGTAGATCGTATTTCGAAATGGAAACTCGAAGCCGGTGGCTCCGACGAGTTTCTCACCACCGGCGNCGCAAAGGCCATGAAAAAAGCCGCTAAAGCCGCATTCGGAGTCGAGATCGACCACATAGAAAAGATCACCGTCTGACGCAAGTTTCGCGGACATCAGTCGTTCTTGAATTGAAAGCAATTATGCTTTTCAATTTTAAGGAGCGATATGAAAACACTTATCAAATCGACAATATTTAGTCTTTTGATTCTTGGCGTTGTTGCGATTCCGGCGATGTCCAAAACACTTCCGGCAGGCGAATGGAGGCTTGAGTCGTACAATTTTATGCAAAAGATCGCCAACCCGATCGACGAAAACGAGATCACGATCAACATCCACGCGGACGGCAAACTAGGCGGCAGGTCGGGCTGTAATGTCTATGGCGGTAGCTATTCCGTCGAAAACGGCAAGCTCAAGATCGGCGATATTATCTCAACAATGATGGCCTGCGAAGAGCCTTCGATGCAGTTCGAACAGACGTTTTTCAGGACGCTGGAAGGTGCGACCAGGTTTGATCTGGAAGACGGAGTGCTCACGATCACCGATAAGAAAACTGCCAATTTCCTACGATTCGTCCGAGTCGAGCACCGCCACAAATGCCCGTCCGTTATGGACAAGCTAAACTAGTCGGCTAACGCGGCGTTCGATGTAGGCGGCGGGTCTTGTCCGGCCATCATCAGGTACGAATACATCACGACGCCGGTGAAAAGCCCCGTCGCGATCTTAATTCCCGGCGGCAGGTCGGACGGCGACAAAAACCCTTCTATCGTTCCGGCGACGACCAGGAAGCATGCACAGCCGATGACGATCTTCGCCGCCTCCATGCCTTTCTTTTTGAGCGCCTGAGCGCGTGTCAGGTCGCCGGGATTTATGAACGCATAACCGATCATCATTCCCGCACCGCCGCAGAAAAAGATACACGACAATTCGATCACGCCATGTCCGACAACAAAGCTCGCGAGATCATTCCCAAACGGTGGATTTAGTTGATAACACGCCGCGAAAACGCTGCCGAGTCTGGCACCTTCGAACGCAAGGTCGTAAAATGCACCGACCCCGAAAAGCGCACCCATCGCAAACACTCGAAATGTGACCAGAATGTTGTTCGACAATATCTGGCTCGCACCCACCTGATTTGCGTCGTTCAGGCTTTTCCACCAGTGATTATCGGACTTTATCTCCTCGGTTATCCCCGAAAGCCCGACGAAATGTGTGAAATCAAGATCAGCCCAAGTAGCAATGAAACCAAAGATCGCAAACCCCGCAAAGACGCCAAACGCCACCGCCATGTACCGCCAGTTGCGGCGAAACGTCTCAGGAAAATCGCGCGTGAAAAACTTCCACACCAATCCCGCTCCCTCGCTCTCGGCGCGGTAGATCTTGCCGTGAGCGCGGATTACGAGGCTGTTTAGATAATTGATCAGCTTGGCGTCCCGCGTTTCGGCACGGGCGATGGCGAGGTCGGCGGCAGCCCGGCGATAGAGTTCGCCAAACTCGCGCACCTCGACCCGCGACAACCCGCGCAAACTCGAACCGCTGAGCATCGTCAGCAGATCTTCGAGCCGCTGCCAGTTGTCTTTTTTTTGTTCGAGAAAGCGGTTCATCAATCAACGGGACTTAATTCATCAGTTCGAAATTCGCCGGTTTTTGCCGG
>JGI24770J26754_10001361_pt1 | contig 17410 bp, 11 predicted proteins | sample LakOneMetagenome_FD_26754 | JGI IMG/M metagenome (IMG submission 26754) | reverse complement strand
GCCACGACGCCGCCTTCGCACAGCTGGCGGAGCTCCGGGTGGGAATCTTTGCCCGGGTCCTGCCGTTGGCACCGGCGGGTCTGGCCCGAACCGAACGCGGCGACATGCTCAGCCGGCTCGTGCGCGACGTCGACCAACTCCAGGACCTTCCGTTGCGGGTCATCCAGCCCCTTCTCGTGTCAGGCATCGCGGCAGCGCTCAGCGTCGTCGGCGTCTGGCTGGTCCTGCCCGCCGCCGGCATCGCCCTGTTGTGCTGTCTCATCCTGGCGGGCACGATCGGCTCGCTGGCCACCGGAATACTCGCGGCGCGAGCAGACCGCCGACTCGGCCCGCTTCGGGGAGAACTCGCCACCGAGGTGCTGGAGATCCTGGAAAACCTGGATGTGCTCACCCAGTTCGGTGCCCTCGAGAGCCGAATGGAATCATTCAACCGGACCGATGATCGGCTCCGCCGGGCGACGCTTCGACGCTCGGTCGGGATCGGAGTGCAGGCCGCGGTGGTCTCGCTCTTCGCCGGTATCGCCACGCTGGCTGCGCTCATCTGGGGAATCCCGAACCTGGGCAACGGCACGGGCGCACTCACCGGTCCGGCATTCGTCGTGATCGTGCTGGTGCCCCTGGCCGTCTTTGACGTTTTCACCATGGTTCCCCTGGCCGTTGGCGCGTGGCGCCAAGTGGCCTCGAGCGCTCAACGTGTGGCGGGCGCCGTTCCCCTCGAGATTCCGGTCGAAATCCCGGTCGATGCACCGGCAGCGGAACTGGCTGACGCCGCTGAGCGTCTGCACCGGCAGGATCGGGCGAACACGGTGCTGGAACTGGACGATGTCGGCGCTCGCTGGCCGGGCAGCAGCGGTCGGGCTGTTGCCGGTGTTTCCCTCCGGCTGGCTCCGGGGGACCGGGTGCACCTCGCTGGGGTGAGCGGGTCCGGCAAAACCACCCTGGCAACAGTCCTGGTGCGGTTCCTCGATTACACGGGGTCCTACCGTATCGGCGGCATCGAAGCGCGGGACCTGCCCCAGCAGGACGTGCGTCGAATCGTGGGATTGTGCGAGCAGCGGCCGTGGCTGTTCGATGACAGCATCCGGCAGAACCTGCTCTTCGCCAAGGACACGGCCACCGACGCCGACCTCGACGCGGTGCTGGCCAGGGTCGGTCTCGCTGAGTGGGCGCAGCAACGCGGTGGGCTCGATGCCCGGGTCGGCGAGCGCGGTTCACTGGTGTCCGGCGGGCAAGCGCAGCGCATCGCGCTCGCCCGTGCCCTGTTGGCTGACTTCCCCATTCTCATCGTGGACGAGCCAACGGCCAACGTTGATGCGGGCCAGGGGGAGCGGCTGGTGCGGGATATCCTGCTGGCTGCGGCCGGAGAACAGCGGGCCGTTCTGCTCATCTCCCACACCCCGGTGCCGGATGACCTGATCACCGGCCGGGTCGTTCTCGGCGAAACAGCGGCCGGGTGAATCGACCTACTCCATGTGGCGGGATTCACGAGCGTGCAGCCATTTCTTGACCAGGACGATCGTGAGCAGGAACAGGGTGATCGCCGCCACGAACAGATACCCGGCGACGTGCAGCTGATCGCTCAGCTCCCGATATCCGACGGCCGCCGCGGAACCGACGGATACGTAGGCCAGCGACCAGAGCACGCACGCAGGTATCGTCCAGGTCATGAATGTGCGGTACCGCATCGTGCTCATACCGACGGTAAGGGGAATCAAGGAGTGCAGGACCGGCAGGAAACGCGAGATGAAGACGGCGACTCCGCCGCGCCGCGCCAGATAGTTCTCGGCACGAATCCAATTGCGCTCGCCGATGCGGCGGCCCAGACGGCTGCGCCTGATGTACGGGCCGCACAAGCGCCCGAGCGAAAAACCGATGCTTTCTCCGATCAGCGCTCCGGTGATCAGCGCCAGGACGAGCGACGCGTATTCCATCGGGGTGACGACAGCGGTGCTCGCGACGATCACGATCGTGTCACCGGGAACGATCAGGCCCACCAGCACAGAGGTTTCCAGCACCATGCCGATACCGGCCAGCACCACCCGAAGAACCGGGTCGACGCTGGACACGGTATCGAGAATCCAGGTGAGTAAGTCATTCATCAACCCCACACTAGGCGGCAAAGGTGGCCGTAACCGGTGGACGGACGCTTACGATGGACCGGTGACTGGACTGATCCGAAGTATTCTCCTGCGGGAATGGTGGGATCCGGCGCGCGTCTTTCAGGCGCTCTATGCCGGCGACTCGCATGCGTTCTGGTTGGATGCCGGAAACGATGCCTCAGTCGGCCGCAGCTACCTGGGGGCGGCCACGCCAGGGTCTCGATTCGTGACAGCCTTCGCCGCCGATCAGACGGTGCACACTGTGGTACCGGGAAACCCCGCGGCTGCGGTGCAGGTGTCCGATCAGACGATCTTCTCTTTTCTTCGAGATGAGCTGGCGGGCGCCCGGCCGACGGACGACGCGGCCGACGACGGCGGATTCCGGCTGGGATGGATGGGCTGGCTCGGATACGAACTGGGTTCGCAGACCGTCGGGACCCCGGTGCACCCTTCACCATTTCCGGATGCCGCACTGCTGCACGTGGATCGGGCCGTCACATTCGACCACGCGTCCCGCACCGTCACCCTGCTCGCCCGGGAGGACCCGTCCGACGACGCCGGCTCGATCGACGCCTGGGTGGAGCATGTCGAGCACACCCTGCGTCATTCCACGATTTCCACACCTCCTGAGCCGGCCGAGGTGTGCAGCGCCCGATGGCGCCACTCACCTGAGCAATACGCCCTGCTGATCGAGGGCTGCCTCCAGGCTATTCGCGCCGGAGATGCCTACCAGGTGTGCCTGACCAACGAGATTCTGGTGGACACGGCTCCAGACCCGTTAGCGGCGTACCTGCGGCTGCGGCTCGACAGCCCCAGTCATCACGGAGGATTCCTGCGCTTCGGCGACACCGCGCTGTTGAGCGCCTCACCCGAACAGTTCCTGCAGGTCAGCGTCGATGGCCGTGTTCGCACCAAACCAATCAAGGGCACCCGTCCCCGTTCGCTCGATGCGGCTCGTGACGACGACCTCGCACGCGAGCTGGAGGGCAGTGAGAAGGAACGCGCGGAGAATCTGATGATCGTTGACCTCATGCGCAACGACCTCGGCCGGATCGCAGAACTCGGATCCGTGGCTGTGTCTTCCCTGCTGGCCGTGGAAACCTACCCGCATGTTCATCAGCTCGTCAGTACCATCGACGCGCAGCTCGACGTCGGTCTCACTGGTATCGACGCCGTCGAGTCCTGCTTTCCGGCCGGCTCGATGACGGGCGCCCCGAAGCAGAGCGCGATGGGAATCATCGATCGGTTGGAGGCGGGGCCGCGTGGCGTGTACGCCGGGGCATTCGGCTACTTCGGCTTGGACGGTGCCGTGGACCTGGCCATCGTGATCCGCAGCATCGTCCTGGGACCGAACGGGGCCTCGGTTGGAACCGGCGGCGGGATCACCGCTCTCTCGGACCCCGGGGAGGAAATCATCGAGACCCAGGTCAAGGCTGCAGCTCTTCTGGCTGCGCTGGGCGTGCGAGGGTCAGCATTGACCAAGCGCGGTGAGTAACCTAGGAGAGTGTGCGCCCTTACCGGGTGCACCCCTGCGAGCCCCGGCTCGTCCACTTAGCAATGAATGAGAGCCCCGTGGCACACGAGCACGACACCGCACCGTCGCACAACAGCGTCCACCCGCACGATGACGGCGACGAAGAGCTGTACGACTTCGCGGCCATTCAAGCGAAGTGGCAGCCGATCTGGGAAGAGCTCAAGCCCTTCAGCACGAGCGACCCGGAAGACAGCCGGCCGCGCAAGTATGTGCTCGACATGTTCCCGTACCCGTCGGGTGACCTGCACATGGGCCACGCCGAGGTGTACGCGCTCGGCGACATCGTGGCCCGGTACTGGCGCCATCAGGGCTTCAACGTCCTGCACCCCATCGGCTGGGACTCCTTCGGCCTTCCCGCGGAGAACGCGGCCATCAAGCGCGGCATCGACCCCCGCGGCTGGACCTATGACAACATCGCGCAGCAGAAGAAAAGCATGCGACTGTATGCCACGAGCTTCGACTGGGACCGGGAATTGCACACCAGCGATCCCGAGTACTACCAGTGGACTCAGTGGTTGTTCCTGCAGCTGCACAAGAAAGGCTTGGCGTACCGCAAGGACAGCTGGGTGAACTGGGACCCGATCGACCAGACCGTGCTCGCCAACGAACAGGTCCTGCCCGACGGTACGTCGGAGCGCAGTGGGGCCGTCGTGGTGAAGAAGAAGCTCACCCAGTGGTACTTCAAGATCACCGACTACGCCGACCGCCTGCTCGATGACCTGAACCAGCTTGAAGGCAGCTGGCCGGCCAAGGTGCTGAACATGCAGCGGAACTGGATCGGCCGATCGATTGGAGCGGATGTCGAGTTCGCCATCGAAGGACATGCCGAGCGCGTCACGGTGTTCACGACCCGCCCGGACACTCTCTTCGGCGCGACGTTCATGGTCGTGGCGCCCGACTCCGACTTGGCGGCAGATCTCGTCGCCGGGTCGACCCCCGAGGTCCAGGCCGCCTTCCACGATTACCTCGTACAGGTCCAGCGCAGCACGGAGATGGAACGCCAAGCCACGGACCGGCCCAAGACCGGCGTGTCCCTCGGCCGTTTCGCGGTCAACCCCGTGAACGGCGAACGCCTGCCGATCTGGACGGCCGATTACGTGCTCGCTGACTATGGGACCGGCGCGGTGATGGCCGTGCCGGCGCACGACCAACGTGACCTCGACTTCGCCCGTGCCTTCGACCTGCCCGTCCGAGTGGTCGTCGACACCAACGCCGCCGTCACCGGAATGATCCCGGTCATCACGCCGGGAATGCTCGACGGCACAGAAGAGCTGCCGCCGCTTGATCCCGCATCGACCGGTGTAGCCCTCACCGGGGACGGACGCCTGATCAACTCGGGTCCCTTGAACGGCATGAGCAAGGCAACGGCCATCAAGCGCATCATCGAACAGCTCAGCGCCGACGGTGCCGGGCGGGCCGCGAAGAACTACCGGCTGCGCGACTGGCTGATTTCCCGACAGCGCTACTGGGGCACCCCGATTCCGATCATCCACGGCGCAGACGGCTCAGAGATTCCGGTTCCGGAAGATCAGCTGCCCGTTCTGCTGCCGCCGACAGACGGCCTCGACCTCAAGCCCAAGGGAACCTCACCGCTCGGCGGGGCGACCGACTGGGTGAACGTGGCGAACCCGGTCGACGGCACCCCGGCGCGGCGTGACGCCGACACCATGGACACGTTCGTGGACAGTTCCTGGTACTTCCTGCGCTTCCTGAACCCGACCGATCCCACCCGAGCCTTCGATCCGAAGGAGGCCGAGAAATGGGCCCCTGTCGACCAGTATGTCGGAGGTGTTGAACACGCCATCCTGCACCTTCTCTACGCGCGATTCATCACGAAATTCCTCTTCGATGAGGGCTACGTCTCGTTCACTGAACCGTTCACNGCGTTGCTGAACCAAGGGATGGTCATCCTCGACGGTGCGAAGATGAGCAAGAGCCGTGGCAACCTGGTGTANTTCACCGAAGAGGTGGAACGTCACGGTGTCGACGCCGTGCGGCTGACCATGGCCTTCGCCGGACCGCCGGAAGACGATATCGACTGGGCTGACGTGTCCCCGGTGGGGTCCTCCAAGTTCCTGGCCAGGGCCTGGCGGGTGGCGCGGGACGTCACCAGCGCCCCCGATGTTGAATGGAAGACCGGTGACGGTGCCCTGCGCCGAATCACCCACCGCTTCCTTGCCGACGCTCCCGGGCTGGTGGAATCCTTCAAGTTCAACGTCGTGGTCGCCCGACTGATGGAGCTGGTCAACGCGACCCGCAAGGTGATCGACACCGGCGCGGGCCCAGCGGATGCCGCCGTGCGCGAGGCTGCCGAGGTCACCGCCATGGCGTTGAACCTGTTCGCCCCCTATGCGGCGGAAGACATGTGGGAGCACCTCGGCTACGAGCCGTGCATCGCCCTCGTGCTCTGGCGCAAGGCGGACCTGACCCTGCTCGTGGAAGAGTCGGTGACTGCCGTCGTCCAGGTGGATGGAAAGATGAGGGCCCTGCTCGAGGTGTCACCGAAGATCTCCGGCGACGACCTGGAGAAGCTGGCGCGAGCGTCGATACCGGTGGTTCGATCCATCGGGGCGCGCGAGATCGTGCGCGTGATCGTTCGAGTGCCCAAGCTCGTCTCCATCGTCACCCGCGGCTGAGAGGGACACGCCAGCTGCCTCTCCACAGGGCGGATAGCCGGTGTTATCCCACAGATCACTCCGAGGGTGGCCCCGGCCGGGGCCGGGCGTTCTAGCTTGCCGGGATGCAGTCCCATTCAGAGGATGACCTTCCCCGGCTGAGCGCGCAGGCACGCGGTGCACAACGTCCGCGGGTGCGCCTGGGAGTCGGCGCGGCTATCGTGCTGCTCCTGGCGGCGCTGGTAAGCGCTGTGCTGGTGTCAGCGGTCAGCCAACCGGCATCGCGGCGCATCGATGCGGGGACCGTTCGGACCGGTGCGTCCGCCACTCCGGGGGTCGCCGCCGGGTCATTCACCGATCCGGCGGTGGGCACTGCGACGCCCCGCCCGGCACTTCTGGTGCATGTGCTCGGTGCCGTACGTGTTCCGGGGCTTTTTGAATTGCCGCCGGGGGCACGGGTGATGGATGCCATCGTTCACGCCGGCGGACTCGATGACACTGCCGATCCGTCCGCTGTCAATCTGGCGCGCCCCCTCGCCGACGGGGAACAGCTCTATGTGCCTCATCTCGGTGAGGCCCTGCCCGCAGNGCCGCCCGGTANCCCCGCCGGAGCCGGGCCGGNAACGGGTCGGGGTGGCGTGTCCTCGAAGGTCAACATCAATACGGCGACCGTGGCCGACCTGGACGGACTACCGCACGTGGGCCCGATGATGGCCCAGCGCATCATCGATTACCGCACCGCCAACGGCCCCTTCGCCTCCGTGGCGGACCTGCGCAACGTCACGGGCATCGGCGACAAGACCTTCGAATCCCTCAAAGACCTGGTCGGCGTGTGAGGCACGACCTGCGCCTGCTGGCACCGGCAGCAGCCTGCTGGCTGGCGGCCATCGTGCTGGTCGCGGCCCCTGAACTGGCCGGGCCGGTGGGCCTGGCCTGCTGGGGAGCGGTTGCGGTGGGACTGCCCGTGCTGGTCCGGGCTGCCCGTCGCGACACTCGCCCGGGCAAGCGATCGCTCGGGGCCGCGCTGTGCCTGTGCTTTGCTGCCGCAGGGCTGGTCGCCGCGATCGTCGGCGCGTCGGCGCCGGGCCGATTACCGCAGGAGGTGACCGCAGCGGCAGTCGGCCACGACACGGTGCAGGTCACCGCGACTGTGTTGTCGTTGCCGGTCCCGGCAGTGACAAGAGGGCGCGTAGGCAGTCAAGGGAACGGACGAGTGCGGTTTCGTGCAGCGATGCTGAGCCTGACCACGCGTGGAGTCACGGAGACGATCAACGTCCCCGTCGTCGTCTTCGCTCCCGGAAACCCCGAACCGGATCGGGCCGGTGTCGGGCAGATCGGCGCGACGGTGCGGCTGATCGGTACGCTCCGGCTGACGAGCCCCGGAGACGCGGCCACCGCCCTGTTCTTCGCCGACGCGAGGGCGACACCGGTGGCGGAGCCCCCTGCGGTGCTGGGCTGGGCTAACCGGCTGAGGTCCGGCTTCGCGCAGGCCGCACGACAGCTGCCCGGTGATGGCGGGGATCTTCTACCGGGGTTGGCCCTCGGCGACACGAGTGCGGTCGGCCCCGAACTCGACAACCTGATGAAGGCGAGCGCCTTGAGCCACCTGACGGCGGTCTCCGGGGCGAACTGCGCCATCATCATTGCATCGATCATGCTGATCGGGGCGAGGCTGGGCCTGCGCCGACGGTGGCGCATCCTGCTTGCCCTCTGCGCCCTGGCCGGATTCGTTGTCCTCGTCACGCCCGAACCCAGCGTTCTGCGCTCGGCCGTCATGGCGACCATCACCCTGCTCAGCGTCGGAATCGGGCGCCCGGGCCGGGGGATTCCGCTGCTGTGCCTCGCGGTGATCATTCTGCTGTTGACCGACCCGTGGCTGTCACGGAACTTCGGTTTCGCACTGTCGGTCCTCGCCACCGGCGGCTTGATGATCCTGGCCGGACCGCTGGCGCGGCGGCTGGGCACGTGGATGCCGCACTGGCTCGCGGCGGCCCTGTCGATTCCGCTGGCCGCCCAGCTGGCCTGCCAGCCGGTGCTGGTGCTGCTGAACCCGTCCCTGTCGCTGTACGGCGTTCCGGCGAATCTGCTGGCGGGCGCCGCAGCCCCCCTGGCCACGGTGATCGGCCTGGTCGGTTGCCTGCTGAGTCCGGTCCTGCCCCCAGTGGCGACCGTCCTGATCGAGGCAGCGTGGGTTCCGTCGGCCTGGATCGCCGCTGTCGCCAGGACGATGGCCTCGTTGCCGGGAAATCGGTTACCGTGGCCGTCCGGCGCGGGAGGGGCGGTGGCGCTCGCCGTTGTGACCCTGATCGGCTGCGCCCTGATCCTGCGTCGCCGGGACACCGCGCGCACCCGCTGGTCCGCGGCAGGCCTGGCGGTGTTGCTGCTGGCGGTCGGTGGCTACGGGGGAGCCCTCGCCGGGACCGGAATCGGCAGGAGCTTGACCTTTCCACCAGACTGGCAGATTGCAGCCTGCGACATCGGCCAGGGGGATGCGGTCGTCGTGCGTGACGGTGGCCACTACGCCCTCGTGGACGTCGGGCCCGATCCGGCACTGCTGAGCGCATGCCTGACGACTCTGGGCATTTCCCGGATCGAACTGCTCGTCCTCACCCACTACGACCTGGACCATGTCGGCGGGCTCGCCGCCGTGATCGGCCGCGTCGACACGGCGCTGGTGGGACAACCGGAGAACAGCCAGGATGCGGGGCTGCACGAACAACTCGCCACCGGGGGAGCCCTGGTACGACAAACGGCCCACGGCGACGCCGGCGCCCTCGGCGCACTCGACTGGCACATTCTCTGGCCGGAGCGTGGGTCGACGCGCATGCAGACCGGCAATCCGGGGAGTGTGACCATCGCTTTCGCCGGCCGCGGCATCCGATCGATCTTTCTCGGTGACCTGGGCGAAGACGCCCAGAACGCCCTGCTGGCGGCCTCGCCCCCCGGCCGCGTCGACGTCGTCAAGGTGGCCCACCACGGCTCAGCTGACCAGAGCGCCGAGTTCTACGCCGCCCTCGGTGCCCGGGTCGGGCTGGTTTCGGTGGGTACCGGTAACACCTACGGGCACCCGACGCAGCGGCTGCTCGATATCCTCAACCACGAGGGGACGCAGATCGAACGCACGGACGTGCAGGGACTGGTGGTCGTTTCCGCGTCGACGAACGGTGCGCTCTTCGTCTGGTCCGAACGNGACGACGCCGTGGGCGGAGCGGCCCCAGCCGGAATGGACGGCTCGGGTTAAGATTGAAGCTGCACTCGAAGGGAATCGCATGGTCGTGAAAGCAGCAGGTCGGGCGGCGCCCAAGGCAAAGGCGACAGCGCCGAGAACGGTGATACCGCAGTTGTCTTGGCATCAGGTGCGCCCGGCACCGGTCGTGCTGGTCTCCGGAACGGAATCCTTCCTCGCGGAACGGGCGATCCGGCAGCTGCGGGACTTTCTCAAGCTTGAAGACCCGAGCCTGGAGATCAGCGACATCCAGGCCGACAGTTATGCCCCCGGCGAGCTGCTCTCGCTGGCCAGCCCGTCCCTGTTCGGCGAACCACGGATGATCCGGGTGAGCTCGGTCGAGAAATGCAGCGACGATTTCATGGCGGAAGCCATCGACTACCTGGCCAACCCTGCTGACGACACCTACGTCATTCTGCGCCACGGGGGAGGCGTCCGCGGTAAGAGACTCCTTGACGCCATCCGCAGTGGCGCGGGGGCCGGCATCGAGGTCATCTGTGCGGAGCTGAAGAAGGACACAGAGAAATATGAGTTCGCTTCGGCCGAATTCAAGGCCGCCGGCAAGCGCGTCACAGCCGGAGCTCTGCGTTCGATCGTGGGGGCATTTTCCGACGACCTCGCGGAGCTGTCGGCGGCATGCCAGCAGCTGATTTCGGACGCCACGTCAGAGGTGACCGAGGTGACGGTCGATCGCTATTACGGCGGTCGCGTTGAAACCAATGCGTTCAAGGTTGCGGATGCTGCGATCGCCGGACGTAACGGGGAAGCCCTGCTCACCCTCCGCCACGCGCTGGCATCCGGTGCCGATCCGGTGCCGATCGTGGCTGCCTTCGCGAGCAAGATCCGCACGATGGCCAAGGTTTTCGGAGCCCGTGGCTCATCAGCCCAACTCGCCTCGCAGCTCGGACTCGCCCCCTGGCAGGTGGAACGAGCGCAACGCGACCTGCGCGGCTGGACGGATGAGGGGCTCGCGCAGTGTATCGAAACCCTCGCTGAGACGGATGCCGGTGTGAAGGGCGCGGGACGAGACCCCGTTTTCGCCCTGGAGCGCCTGATCGGAGTGATCGCGCGCCGAGGCCGCACCTGATGTGTCAGGGGCGATCCGGAGCGGTGACGGCGATCGTCACACCGGCACGTTGCAGATACAGCCAGACGCCCTGATCGAAGGCCGGGTTCCCGCAAATATCTGCGGTGACCCGAACCGGGATCACGGATGCCGTTCCGGCCACGTCTGCCGGCCGAGACTGCGCTTCGAATGATGACGGCAGGGTGGGACAGTATTCCAAAACCACGCGCCCGGTCGGATCCGAGAACTGGACGGTCACTGTTTGGTCCGGCGCCGGGACGAAGAGTCGAAACATGACCATGCCCAGAACTCCGAGGAGTCCCACACCCACGATCAGCGCGGCTGCGGGCAGCGCCAAGCGGCTGCGTCCACCGCCGGCCGATGGTGCCGACGCAGCACGCGCCGCCCGGAGGGCGACCGCTGCCGACAGCGCGCCACCTGCGACGAGGAAGACAAGGCTGATCAGGCCCAGCACCGGCCAGATCGCTCCGACGGTCTCCATGGTCGGTGCGAACATGACACACAGGACCACCACCGTCGCGGCCAGCGCGGCGACCGCCACCAGGATCACCGACTGCGCCGGTCGCGGGCTGGACATGGGGGGACGGGGGGAAGTTTCATTGCTGATCACGGCGTCATCCTAGCGCTGGGATGTTGCGGTGGATCCGTCCCAAAAGGGGACAAAAAACGGCCCTGCCGNGAGGCGAGGGCCGTTCTGAGTGATCGACGTCTGTCGATCGAGCGAANCAGGATCAGACGAGAGCGGAAACGGCCTTCGCGATAGCCGACTTCTTGTTCGCTGCCTGGTTCTGGTGGATGACGCCCTTGCTGACGGCCTTGTCGAGCTTCTTCGACGCAACGGCCAGGCTGACGACAGCCTTGTCCTTGTCGCCAGCGGCAACAGCGGTACGAGTCGCGCGGATGGCCGACTTGAACTCGCTCTTGACGGACTTGTTGCGCTCCTGAGCCTTCTTGTTGGTGCCGATTCGCTTGATCTGCGACTTGATATTTGCCACGTTTATACGCTTTCGTTAGATTCTGGTTGGGAGTGCCGTTGAGCGATAGAGGGCGCTGCTACGGCGATAATCGTATGGGGTGGGACCCAACACGCAAGTCAACGGCCAACGATACCAGCAAGTCGGCCGCTTCAACAATCAGCCGCTGGAATCCGCGAAATAATCAGGCTCGGACAACGTCGCGGCGATGGCTAGCAGGTTCGCGCTGAAGAGTTCGGGCTGGACCAGGCTGACCAGGTGCGTCGCACCGGGCATCACGATCAGGGTGCCCCGACGGCAGGCTGCGAGAAAGCGTCGTTCATGGAGTCGGAAGTGGTCATGGGATCCATTGATCAACCAGATCGGACCGGAATACCTCCTGAGGCTGCGCAGCGGTGTCAGGCGTCCGGTTGCCAGCAGGCCGGCATCCATCACGTCGAGGGCGACTCCTCCTGCCATGACGTCGAGAACCCCTTGCGGCGGCAGGAAGGCCCGGGCGAACACCCGGTGCAAGAACAGGCCCCGATCCGGTAGCCGACGGATGCCACGGGCCAAGGCCCGGTAGCCACCGAGCAGCGGACCCCGAGGAAGGGCGCTGCAGGAGGCGGCGACCAGACCGATCACCCGGCCGGGGTGATCAGCAGCGTAGTCGATGGCCCAGTACCCGCCGAGGGACAGCCCGACAAGGAGCACACGTCCGCCCAGGGCGGTGACACCTTCATCGATAACCCTCCGCGCCGCGTCGGCAGTGAAAGGTTGCCCTGATCGGGCGCCGTGGCCCGGCAGGTCCACGGCGATGGCCCGGTGCCCACGCCGGCGAAGGCTTTCGAGCTGGTGCCGCCACATCGACGATGACGTGCGGATGCCGTGCACCAGCAGCACGGAAACCGGTTCGGCCACCCCCGCCGCGTTCGTTGATCGGGGCAGTGGTTCATCTCCCGGCGAGTCCATCCGGTCAGCATAGCCAGCTGCGCCGTCAAACCGGTCCCGGGTGCGGGTGAATAGAGTGGGGCGATGACTGAACTGACTGCAATCATCAATGCCCATGTGGTTCCCGTTGCACGTGCCGCCTTCGACGGCGGCGCCATCCTGTTGCAGGACGGCCGGATCGTGGGCCTCGGCGCCGACGTGGTGGTTCCGCCAGGGGCGAGGATCATCGACGCCGCCGGAAAATGGGTGCTGCCCGGCTTCATCGAGTCCCACGGGCATGTCGGGATCCACGAGGAAGCCAACGGCTGGGCCGGCAACGACACCAACGAGATGACCGGCCCGAACATGGCCGCCGTTCGGGCGATCGACGCCATCGACATCGACGATGAGGGTTTCCGCGATGCCCTCGCCGGCGGCATCACCACCATCGTGGTCAAGCCGGGATCGGGCAACCCCATCGGCGGTCAGTCCGTCGCCATCAAGAGCTGGGGCGGTCGCACCATCGACGAACAGCTGATCAGTGACGCCGTCAGCGTGAAATCGGCGCTCGGCGAGAACCCGAAGCGGGTCTACGGCGACAAGAAGCAGACCCCGAGCACCCGACTGGGCGTGAGCCTGGTGATCCGGGAGGCCTTCACTGCAGCTCAGGACTATGCCCTGGCCCGGGACGCCGCGGCGGAAAAAGGCGAGCCGTTCGCCCGGGATCTCGGCAAGGAGACCCTGGCCCGGGTGCTGGCTGGGGAGCTCGCGTGGGACCAGCATGTGCATCGCCACGACGACATCGCCACGGCCCTCCGGCTCGCAGACGAGTTCGGTTATCGCCTCGTGATCAACCACGGCACCGAGGGACACAAGCTCGCCGACGTGCTCGCCGAACGCGGCATTCCCGTCATTTACGGCCCGCTGTTCACCTCCCGATCCAAGGTTGAACTGCGCGACCGCGCATTCTCCAACCTCGTCGCGCTCGCCGCTGCCGGGGTGCAGGTGGCCATCACCACCGACCACCCGGTCGTTCCGGTCAACTTCCTCGTGCACCAGGCGTCGCTGGCGGTCAAGGAAGGCCTGCCGGTCCAGACGGCGCTGGAAGCCCTCACCGTGAACCCCGCCGCCATTCTCCGCCTGCACGAACGGGTCGGATCGCTCGCTCCCGGACTCGACGCCGACGTCGTCATCTGGTCCGGCGACCCACTCGACGTGAACTCCCGCGCCGAGCTGGTGCTCATCGCCGGGGTCGAGGTGTACCGCTGGACCGCGGGCCGGGGCCAGGTCGTAGAACGCGCCGCGCGGTTCTCCTGACCGGCGGCGTACCTGCGTTACGCACGGACATGAAAGAATGATGGAACTATGTCACCGAGAGCCCTTCAGGCGCTTGAACCCGCCGCCACGCCGCCCGAGTTCATCCGTAACTTCTGCATCATCGCCCATATCGACCACGGCAAGTCGACGCTGGCCGACCGGATGCTGCAGATCACCGGAGTCGTCGACGACCGTTCCATGCGGGCGCAGTACCTCGACCGGATGGACATCGAGCGCGAGCGCGGAATCACCATCAAGAGCCAGGCAGTGCGCATGCCCTGGGAGCTCGACGGGAAGACCTACGCGCTGAACATGATCGACACCCCCGGGCATGTCGACTTCACCTACGAGGTGTCGCGGAGCTTGGCCGCCTGTGAGGGCGCGATCCTGCTCGTGGACGCGGCGCAGGGCATCGAGGCGCAAACGCTGGCGAACCTGTATCTCGCCCTCGAGAACGACCTCACCATCATTCCGGTGCTCAATAAGATCGACCTGCCGGCCGCCGATCCCGACAAGTACGCCCGCGAGCTGGCCAGCCTGATCGGCGGCAAGCCCGAAGACGTGCTGCGGGTGTCCGGCAAGACCGGCGCCGGCGTGTCAGAACTGCTCGACCTCGCGACACGATCCATCCCCGCGCCGGTCGGCGACCCCAACGCCCCCACCCGCGCCATGATCTTCGACTCGGTGTACGACAGCTACCGCGGTGTCGTCACCTACGTGCGCATGATCGACGGCAATCTCGGTCCGCGCGAGAAGATCCAGATGATGTCCACGCGGGCCACTCACGAGATCCTCGAAATCGGCGTGATCTCGCCGGAGCCGACCGTCAGCAAGAAGGGTCTCGGCGTCGGAGAGGTCGGCTACCTGATCACGGGCGTGAAAGACGTGCGCCAGTCCAAGGTGGGCGACACCGTGACAACGGCAGCGCGGCCGGCCACGGTAGCGCTCCCCGGCTACACCGAACCCCAGCCGATGGTTTTCTCGGGACTGTATCCCCTCGACGGAAGCGATTACCCCGCCCTGCGTGAAGCTCTCGACAAGCTCAAGCTCTCGGATGCTTCCCTCGGGTACGAGCCGGAGACATCCGTCGCCCTCGGCTTCGGTTTTCGCTGCGGATTCCTGGGGCTGCTGCACCTGGAGATCATCACCGAGCGCCTCGACCGGGAGTTCGGCCTCGACCTGATCACCACCGCACCGAGCGTGCCCTACGAGGTGACCACCGACGACAAGAAGACCGTCACAGTCACCAATCCCAGCGAATTCCCCAACGGCAAGATCGCCAAGGTCGAAGAACCCATCGTCAAGGCGGCCATCCTCGCGCCCAAGGACTACGTGGGCGTGATCATGGAGCTGTGCCAGAGCAGGCGGGGAACACTGTTGGGCATGGACTACCTCGGCGAAGACCGGGTGGAGATCCGCTACACGATGCCGCTCGGCGAGATCGTGTTCGACTTCTTCGACAACCTCAAGAGCCGCACCGCGGGCTACGGCTCCCTTGACTACGAGCCGACCGGGTCACAGGAAGCCGACCTGGTGAAGGTTGATATTCTGCTGCAGGGAGAGCAGGTCGACGCCTTCAGCGCCATCGTGCATCGGGACAAGGCCTATGACTACGGTGTGTTGATGACCGGCCGGCTGCGCAAGCTCATCCCGCGCCAGCAGTTCGACGTGCCCATCCAGGCTGCGATCGGCGCCCGCATCATCGCCCGCGAATCCATCAGCGCGATTCGCAAAGACGTACTCGCCAAATGCTACGGCGGGGACATTTCCCGCAAGCGCAAACTGCTGGAAAAGCAGAAGGAGGGCAAGAAGCGCATGAAAATGGTCGGTCGCGTGGAAGTCCCCCAGGAAGCATTCATCGCCGCACTGTCCGGCGACGAGCCCCCGAAGAAAGAGAAGAAGTAGAGGGATGCGCCGATCCACTTTCACCGATGCTGCCGTGACCTACGGCGCTATCGGCGGTACTCTCGCAGCTGATTTGCTGCAGTACCCGCCGAAAGGACATCGGCCGATGGAACGCAGCGTGCGGCTGGGCAGTGGCGACGAACGGTTCGAGGTGGCGTCCAAGCTGCTGATGACCTGGGGAGTGCAGCGCAACAGCGGCATCACCGTCACCGATCTCCAAAACGGCACCGGGGTGCAGTACANCCCNGTTGAATTCGCCGCCGACGGCACCCCGCTGCCGGCCCGNCCGGCAACGGNGGAGTCGACCTTCGCCGAGGACGGAACGCCATACATCGTGAATGGCATGACCGCCCAACTGCAGATCAAGGTCGGCCCGTTGGTCGTCAAAGCCCCCGTGCGCGTGGTGTACGTGATCGCGGAGATGAACCGGGTGGGATTCGGCTACGGAACTCTGGCCGGCCATCCGGAAAGTGGCGAGGAATCCTTCATCCTCGACCGTCGGGCCGACGACTCCGTGTGGTTCACGCTACGGTCCTTCTCTCGGCCGAGCACCTGGTATTACCGGCTCGCGTACCCGTTCCTGCGTTTCCAGCAGGAGCAGTTCACCCGTCGTTACCTGCGCTCCTTGCACCCGGTTGGGGCGCTGTAACAGCATGGCCGGTGCACTTCCCCTTGGCGATCCAGCGCCTGCAGACGGGCTGTTGCCTGCCTCGACGGTTGTCGGCGCCCAGGATCGCGACTTCGGGGTCTACCTGCACGTACCGTTCTGCAAGGTGCGCTGCGGTTACTGCGATTTCAACACTTACACCGCCACTGAGCTCAGGGGTGTCAAGCAGAGCGACTATGCCAGCCAGGCCGTTCTCGAGGTGCAGTCGGCGGCTCGAATCCTGAACGAATCGGGGCTCCCGCCGCGGCCTGCATCGACGGTGTTCTTCGGCGGAGGCACGCCCACACTGCTGCCGGTCACTGACCTGGCCAAAATGCTGCACGCGGTTTGCACAGAGTGGGAAATCGCTGAGAGCGCCGAAGTCACCACAGAGGCCAACCCTGATTCGGTTGACGCCAGCTATCTGGCTTCGCTCAAGGCAGCAGGTTTCACTCGAGTTTCCTTCGGTATGCAGTCGGCGGTTCCCCGAGTCCTGGCCACCCTGGAACGCACGCACGACCCCGAGCGGGTTCCCCTGGTNGTGAACTGGGCTCGCGACGCCGGACTCGACGTGAGCCTTGACCTGATCTATGGAACTCCCGGCGAAACGATCGAGGACTGGCGCGCCAGCCTCGAGCACGCCCTCGCGCAGGAACCGGACCACATGAGCACATACTCGCTCATCGTCGAGGAGGGGACCAAACTCGCCCGCCAGATACGGCGCGGCGATGTGGTGCCCACCGATGACGATCAGCAAGCGGAGTTCTATGAGCTCGCCGATGAGCTCCTCGGCGGTGCCGGCTACCACTGGTACGAAGTAAGCAACTGGGCACGGGACGTCGCGCACGAGTCGCGACACAACCTCTCGTATTGGCGTAGTCAGGACTGGTGGGGAGTCGGTCCCGGCGCTCACAGCCACGTGGGCGGCGTCCGGTGGTGGAACGTCAAGCACCCGGCCGCNTATGCCGAGCGCATCCTGTCCGGCGTCTCACCCGCNGTCGGTCGGGAAACGCTCGATGACGCGACCCGCGAGTTGGAGCGGGTGCTCCTGCTCAGCCGGATTCGCACCGGGATTGCGATCAACTCGCTCTCAGCGAG
>JGI24770J26754_10001360_pt1 | contig 17413 bp, 9 predicted proteins | sample LakOneMetagenome_FD_26754 | JGI IMG/M metagenome (IMG submission 26754) | reverse complement strand
GCCCGAGGGCTGCAATCCCTCGCGTTCGAGCCGATTGAGTATGAATCGATCGAGCGGCTGCTTCGGCCAAGCCGTGTTCTTCACCGCGGGCAGCGGCGCGTCCTTCGGCGCAACGAAGGCCCAGTGATCGCTCCACTGCGCGCCATCCTTGATCCACTGCTTGAGCAGCGCGATCTGCGAAGGCGAAAGGGGCGGCGCATGGTACGGCATGCGCGCTTCCGGATCGTTCGAGGTGATGCGCGCTATCAATTCCGACGCTTCCGGGCGGCCCGGTACGATCGTGGCGCGTCCCGAACTCCCCTTTCCCAACGCCTCGTCGCGGTAGATGAACGACACGTCGCTCTTCTGGCGCACGCCGCCGTGGCAGGAGACGCAGTATTGGTTGAAGATCGGCCGGATGTCGCGGCTGAAGTCCACCGCGACGGCGGCCGGCTTGCGCGGGGCGAAATGGACGGCCGCCCACGCGCCCGAGACCGCGAGCGCCGCGCCGATCCAGACGGTTGACCGCCAGTGCGCCATGTAAGCGATTACCTGCCCTGAAAACTGCCAGCTTCGATCTTCTGCGCGCCAGCGTCAATCGCGTTTTCCGCGCTCCCGTTGTCGCGCGGCCGCTAGATAACATACTATGTGCATAGGTATATAAGGTGTGGGGGCCTCTCGCATGCGTGGCATCCAGTCCGGATTGATGCTCTTCCTGTTCGCGGCGGCATCGGCGCGAGGACAGGAAGCGCCGCAGCACCTCGCGCTGGAAACGGGCTGGGCGGTGCAGTCTTCAGCCAGCGTGCACGGCAGCGCGTCATCGATCGCCTCGCCCGGCTACGCCACCACGGGATGGATCGCGGCGCAAGTGCCGTCGACGGTCGTCGCAACGCAGGTGAAGCAGGGCTTGCTGCCCGATCCGTTCTTCGGCATGAACCTGCGCCGTTTTCCCGGCGTCGGATATCCGATCGGCGCCAACTTCTCAGAGCGCTCCATGCCCGCGGACAGCCCTTACGCCACAACGTGGTGGTACCGCACGGAATTCACGCTCCCCGAAGGCTACGCGGGCAAGACGCTCTGGCTCGGCTTCAAGGGCATCAACTACAAGGCCAACATTTACCTGAACGGCAGGCTCATCGCAGATGCCAGCCAGGTCATCGGCGCCTGGCGCACCTACGAGTTCAACGTGACGCCGGCGATCCTGCCTGGAAAGAACGCGCTCGCGGTGCAGGTGTGGGCGCAGGGCGAATCGGACCTTGGCATCACCTTCGTCGACTGGAATCCCTCGCCGCCCGACAAGAACATGGGCTTGTTCCGCGAGGCGTACCTGGCGACGAGCGGACCGGTGGCCGTGCGGCACGCGGCGGTGATCTCGAAGCTCAACGCGCCCGCGTACGACGCCGCGCAACTGACGGTCACGGCGTTGCTGAAGAATGCGAGCGATGCGCCGGTCCACGGCGTCCTGCGCGGACGCATCGAGCAGGCCGAATTTTCGCTGCCCGTGCAGCTGGCGGCCGGCGAACAGCGCGACGTCAGTTTCGATCCGAAGGATTTCCCGCAATTGCAGTTCAGCCATCCGCGCCTGTGGTGGCCCGCGCAGATGGGCCAGCCTGAACTGCATGACCTCGACCTGCGCTTCGAGATCGACGGCCAGGTTTCCGATGCGTCGCACACGCGCTTTGGCATCCGTGAAATCACCTCGCAGGTGCTGCAGGAATCGCCCGGTCGGTACAAACGGCTGTTCAAGGTGAACGGCAGGAACCTGCTGGTTCGCGGCGCGGGCTGGACGCCCGACATGATGCTGCGCCACGACGCGCAGCGCATGGACGATGAGTTCCGCTACGTGCAGGACATGGGCCTCAATACGGTGCGACTCGAGGGCAAGCTCGAGCCCGATGAATTCTTCGACAGGGCGGACCAACTCGGCGTGCTGGTCATGGCAGGCTGGTGCTGCTGCGACTTCTGGGAGAAGTGGACGAGATGGAATGACCAGCATCTCGCCATCGCGCGCGCATCGCTGCGCGACCAGATCTATCGGCTGCGCAGCCACCCGAGCCTGCTGATCTGGCTGAACGGAAGCGACAACCCGCCGCCACCGAAGATTGAGCAGGCTTACCTGAAAATCGAGGATGACCTGCACTGGCCGAATCCGGTCAGCTCCTCGGCAACGGCCAAGCCGACGACGGTGACCGGTGAATCGGGCGGCAAGATGAGCGGTCCCTACGAATATGTCGCGCCCTCGTACTGGACGACGGATGTGGGCCGGCCACCGCAGGAACAGACCTGCAACGAAGGCGGATGCGGCGGCGCCTACGGCTTCAACACCGAAACCAGCATGGGACCGGCCGTGCCGGTCATCGAGAGCGTGCGCAAGATGATCCCGAAGGACCATCTCTGGCCGATCGACGAGTACTGGAACTACCACGCCGGCGGCAATGTGTTCAGCACGCTGCGCGTGTTCAGCAACGCGCTCGACAAGCGCTACGGCACGGCGACGAGCGCCGAGGACTACACCTTCAAGTCGCAGCTCATGGCCTACGAGGGCGTGCGCGCGATGTACGAAGCGTACAGCCGCAACAAGTACCACTCCACCGGTGTCATCCAGTGGATGCTCGACAACGCCTGGCCGTCGATGATCTGGCATCTCTACGACTACTACCTGCAGCCCGGCGGCGGCTACTTCGGCGCGAAGAAGGCCATGCAGGCACTCGACCCCGTGTACGGCTACGACGATCATTCCGTGTGGCTGGTGAACAGCCGTTATGCGGAAGCGAAAGGCCTGCGCGTCTCCGCGAAGATCATCGACGCGGATGCTGCCGTGAGATTCTCGAAGGATGTCAGCGTCGACGCCGATGCCGACGGCACGGCGAAGGTCATGGAACTGCCGCGCGTCGACGGCCTCGGTCCCGCGTACTTCCTGGACCTGCGCGTATTTGACGCCGCCGGCACGCAGGTCGGGTCCAACTTCTACTGGCTCTCCTCGACCGGCGAGACAATCGATTGGCCGAAGTCGACGTGGTGGACGACGCCGACGAAGACCTTTGCGGACTTCACGTCGCTGGCGCGGCTGCCGAACGTGAAGTTGAAGCTGGCTTCCAAGACCAGCCAAGCCGGCGAACAGTCGACGACGCGCGTGGTCGTGGAAAATCCTTCAGCGAGCGTGGCCTTCTTCGTTCGATTGAAGCTGGCGAAAAGCGACGGCGACGAGGTGCTGCCGGTGGTGTGGCAGGACAACTACGTCTCGCTGCTTCCCGGCGAGAAGCGCGAGATCTCCGCCACGTTCCGCACGGCCGACCTGGGTTCGGAGCCCGCGCGCGTGACTGCACAGGGCTGGAACGTCGATTCCGAAGTCGCTCAGTCGTTGGACTGATTCGATTTCGTCTTGGTTTTCACGGCCGCGTCCTGGGCCGCGGGCGGCGCCTGGGGCGTGCTCGCGGCTGGCGCGGCTTCGCGATTGTTCTGGATGTTGGAGCGCGACTTCGTGATCTTGGTTCCGTCCACGACCGGCGTCGCAGCCGCGGCCGAAGTCGGCGCGCTGGCCGGGTCCGCTGCGCGGGCGGCGCCCGCCACGAAGGCCAATGCCGCCAGGGACAGTGTGGCAAAGCGAGTCTGGAAACGGCGCATGGTTGCACTCCCGGCGATGAATTCACCCGGAGCCTAGCAGCGCACCGCAACGGCCACCCGGAACCGCGTCTCGATTCCAGCCGGCCTCCCCGCCATCCGGCGCGCTAGTGCGCGCCGAGTGACTGCAGGTAGGCCGCAACCGCCTCCATTTCGCTGGATTTCAGGTCTTGCGCGACGCCGTGCATCACGGCGACGTTGCGCATGTTGTTCTGGAATGAGCGCAGTTGCTTGAGCAGGTATTGGGCGTGCTGGCCCGCGAGCCGCGGGTAGTCGTCCGTGCCCACTGCGCCCAAGCCATGGCAGGCGATGCAGGGCGGAATCCCCTCCGCGGCAACGCCATTGGCATAGATGTCGGCGCCGCGGGCGATCGCGCCCGCATCGCCGCCCGAGCCAACGGCTGGACTCTGCGCACCGTAGTACGCGGCGAGCGCCGTGATCATCTCCTCGCTCAATGGCGCGGCCATGCCCCACATGTAGCCCAGGGCATCGGCATCACCGCGACTCTGCGCCTTGAAGGCCTGCAACTGCGCGGCGAGGTACTTCGGGTGCTGGCCGGCCAGTGTCGGGAATTTGGGCGCGATGCTGCGGCCTTGCGGTCCGTGGCACGTGGCGCAGGTCGTCACCGCGACGCGCTGCGCGGCGAGACGCGCCTCCGCGGAGATCTCGTCGGTTGCCCCACTCGCCTGCGCGAGCACGACTGCTGCCATTGCGCCCGCTGCCTTGATGAGGATGTTCATGTGCGTGTGCCTCAATAGTTGAACCAGACGAGCAGGTACAGCGAATTGTTGTCGCTGGCGTTGCGGCCGAATCCGTCGTAGTTCGTGCCGCCGCCATTGAACTTCGTGTACTGCGTGTCCTGCAGCGAGATGCGTGTGTTGAGCCACGGCATGTAATTCAGCTCGGCAATCCATCCCTTTGTGTCCGGCGTGCCGCTGGCGCTGGTGACCACGCCCGGCGCGTCACCAGCCGGGTAAAGCTGTGTATCCAGGCTCCCGGTGGTCGAGAACAGGCCCAGCACGGCACCGTACTTGCGCTGGTAGTAATAGGTGCCCGTAATGCGGGTGGTGGTGAGATCGTTGTGCAGGTTGTCGGCGCCCAGGCCGTCGCCAAGACTCGCGTTGAGCGTCATCTTCTCGCGAATGTGCGTGCCCGCCAGGGTGAACAGGTGCTGGTCGCCGATGAACTGGTACTGGAAATCCTCGGCCGTGTCGCGGAATTCATTGACCGGTCCGTTGAGCGTGCCCGGCGCATCGGTGCTGCCACCGGGCACGAGCTTGAACGTGGCGCCGTAGAGCCCGACCGACAGGGAATTGCGGCCCCACAGGTGTTCGTAGGCGAGCCGGTAGTATGGCGCGCCGCCGACGATGACGTTCGAGGTCGTGCCGTCGAGCGGGCCGGCACCGCCGGTCAGCGCATTCGCAGCCCCCTGCTTGGCCGAGCGGTAGGTGCCAATCTCGCCATACAGCGATTCGTTCCACATCGCATACAGGCTGATGCCCGCCACGTCCTGGCCCAGCGTGCCGTCGATCTGCGTGGCGGCCAGCGGCGACACATTCGCGTTGCTGGCCGCGTACGGATAGCCGAATGCCGGCGTGCTGTTCCACAGGTCCTGCACGGTCGGATTGTTGTTGGCCGTGATGCCGTAGATCAGGCTCCGATCGTTCGGCAGCAGCTTGTTGTCGGCCCATCGCAGGTCGACGTTGTCGATGCCGATCGTGCCCTCGTCATTGCCGTAGGTCAGCTGGATGAACGCACCCAGCCGCGGGGCAATCTTGCCGGCGTAGAACAGGCTGATCTGCTGCGGGAAGGCGACCGAGCTGCTTTGCGACAGATTGCCGGCGCCGTCGGGAATGGCCTTGGCAATGCTGGTCTGCGACACCTGCACCATCAGCGCGATCGGTGGCAGGCCGCTCAGCGCGAGCATCTCTTCCTTGCTGGCCGACACGCCGCGCACCGGCTTCAGGTTGTCGACGGTGTAGGCGTTGGCCTTGAACATGCGGCCAAAGTGCGTGAGCTCCGGAAATACCGTGTGGCACGCCTCGCAGGCCATGCCAGTCTGGCGCGCAAAACTCGGCACCGCCTGCGCCGTGGGCGCGGCCAACAAGGCGGCCAGCGCAACGGCCCACCATCCGCGGCAACCCATCATGATTCGCGTGACCATCGACTTCCCTCCTGCGCGGCCCTTGCCGAATTTGCTATCGGTTCGAAACTAGTCGCGCGCGGCGGGCGCCTCCATCAGTGGAAGTACCATCGGAATACGCGTAGACCGAACAAAAATTGGAGCAGCGCGATGAAGAATCTGTAATCTCATCCGCGCACCACCTGGAGAGTTCGCATGCTGCAGTACCCAGCCACGGCCCGGCGCCTGGCGATCGTTGCCACCACACTGGCTGCCTGCCTGGTGGGTCTTGCGTTGCCGGTGCGCGCAAATGATTCACATGTGCGCCTGGTGCGCACGACGATCCCGATGCCCGACGGCGTGCGACTCGCCGCGACGCTGTACATGCCCGCGACACTGAAGCGCGGCGAACGCCTGCCCGCGCTGCTCGAGTACCTGCCCTACCGCAAGGATGACGACATGGCCACCGGCGACTACGGCCATCACGTGTATTTCGCGCGTCACGGATTCGTCGGCGTGCGCGTCGATATCCGCGGCTTCGGCAACAGCGAAGGCACGCCGACGGATCGCGAATATTCCGCGCAGGAACAGGCCGATGGCGAGCAGATCATCGCGTGGCTCTCGCGGCAGCCGTGGAGCAATGGCAACGTCGGCATGCTCGGCATCTCCTGGGGCGCGTTCAACTCGATCCAGATGGCGATGCGGCAGCCAAAGGCGCTGAAGGCGATCTTCGCCGTCGAGGGCACGGAGCGGTTGTTCACCGAAGACGTGCACTACATGGACGGCATCCTGCACATGGATGAGTTCGAGGTCGCCCAGGACTTGCTGCAGGGGATCAGCGGCGCGCCGGATTTTCCGCTCGATGAAGACACGCTGGCCCGGCGGATGGATTCCCCGCCCTGGTCGCTCGACTACTTTCGCCACCAGCGCGACGGCGCCTATTGGCGCGCGCCTGTACTCGACCTCGGCAGCATTCGCATACCCTGCTACGTCGTCGCCGGGCTGCAGGATGGCTACCGCAACAGCGTCGTGCGCATGCTCGAACAGGTGCATGCGCCGGTGCACGCGCTGATCGGCCCCTGGAACCATGACTTTCCCAACACGAGCATCTACGGCCCGCGCATCGAGTGGCGCGACCAGGCGGTGCGCTGGTTCGATCATTGGCTGAAAGGCATCGACAACGGCGTCGAGCGGGACCCGCGTGTCGTGTTCTTCCAGCAGCACAGCCATCCGCCTGGCGCCGCGCCGCAGGATGTTCCCGGCGAGTGGCGCGCCGACGACTGGCCGCCCAGCGATGCGCATGCGTCCACGTGGTTCCTCGGCGGCGCGCATGTCCTGTCGACCGCGCCTGCGAGCGCGGCGACCGACACGATGCGCTACGTGCCCTCCGCCGGTGCGCAGGCCGGATTCTGGTGGGGCGAACTGCTCGGCGACCAGCGCAGCGCCGATGCGTACTCACTCGTCTACGAGAGCGCGCCGCTCGCCGAACCGATCGCGATGATGGGCCAGCCGCGCGCGCGGCTCGTCGTCAGCGCGACGGCCCCGCTCGCCAACTGGTTCGTGCGGCTCGAGGACGTCTCGCCCGAAGGCGACGTCACGGCGATCACCGGCGCCGGCCAGAGCGGCGCGCAGCGCGATTCGCTGGAGCACCCCGAACCGCTGCAACCCGGGCGCGAATACGTGCTGCAATTCGACCTGTACCTGGGCTCGTGGACCTGGGAAGCCGGTCATCGCATCCGCGTGTCAGTGTCGAACGCGCAGTGGCCGATGCTGTGGCCGACGCCGTACCCGATGACCACCACGCTGCGGCTCGGCGGCGAGGACGGCTCGTCGGTGACACTGCCGGTCATTCCGCTGCGCGGTGTCGCGCCGCCGCCGTTCGCGCCTCCCGAACCCATCGAGCAACCGGACGGATACGGCAATCCCGGCGGCGACTACGCGTGGCCGGGCACCTGGTCGATTGCACGTGACGAGAACAGCGGACGCAGCACGGTCAAGTGGCGCGGCACGACAGCCTCCACGTTTCCATGGGGCCGCTCGGAACATTCGGAGCAAATCATCTATCACGTCGACGATGCGCACCCGGAGAGCGCCGACGCCGAGGGAGAAGCCGAAACCATCGAGACNCTGAAGGATCGCGTGCTCACGTGGCGCGGACACCTGCGCCTGGGCGGAGACGCGAAGGNGCTGCACTACCGCTACAGGCGCGAACTGTTGCGCGACGGCACCGTCATTCGCACGCGAACCTGGGAAGAAGACATTCCGCGCGACCTGCAGTGAGGCGCGGTCAGGCGCCGCTACCTCGGCCCCAGCAGCCGCCTGGCTGCCGCGGCGAGCGACGCGGCCGAATTCCCGTAGTCGACCCAGGGCTTGTCCTTCGCGAGCAGCGCCGGCGCGTTGTGGATCGTGTATTTCGCTGGATCGAGCGAGGCGCGCACCTGCGACCAACGTAGCGGCATCGACACCGGCGCCCCCGGGCGCGCACGCGGCGACAGCGGCGCCACGGCCGTCGCGGTCCTGTCGTTGCGCAGGTAGTCGAGGAAGATGCGCCCCTTGCGCGCGGCTTTCGATGGGTTGACCAGGTAGCGCTGGGGCTCATCGGCGGCGAGCTGCGCGCACAGGGCCTGCGAAAACAGCTTGGCGCTCTGCCAGCTGGCGACTTCCGACTTGCGCGTGCCGGTGGCAAGCGGCACGACGACGTGCAGGCCTTTTCCGCCGGTGGTCTTGCAGAATGCGTGCAGGCCCATCGTTCGCAGGCGTTCGCGCAGCGCCCGCGCGGCCGCGACGACCCGCACGAATTCCACATCGGGCGCCGGGTCGATGTCGAAGACCAGGCGCCCGGGTCGATCGACATCGCCCGGAATGCCGTTCCACGGGTGCAGCTCGAGGGCCGCGAGCTGCGCTGCCTGCTGGAGGGCTTCGCGCGTATCGATCTCGAGGTACGGTTGCTTGTCCCCGCGCACTGCAATGAGCTTCAGCAGCGGCGAATGGCCCGCCATCGCGTGGCGCTGGAAGAAACGCTGCCCCTCGATGCCATCGGGCGCGCGCAGCAACGAGCAGGGACGGCCCGTGATGTGCGGCAACATCCAGTCCGCAATCCCGGCGTAGTAATCGGCGAGGTCCTGCTTGGTACCCTGCTGCGAGCGCTGGGTCGCGGGCCACAGCACCTTGTCCGGATGCGTCAGCGTGACCATGGCTGCATTGTTGCCGAAGTGACCGCTGGTGCGTGAAGATTCATGGCGGCATCACGAGGAAACCCAAGCATGACCCGGTTTGAAGATCCACACCGTCGCCGAAAGGCTCTCTTGCTGCTCGCGCTGGCCCTGGGCAGTGCGCTGTCGACTGCGGTGCGCGCGCTGGATGCCGCCGGCCAGCAACTGCTGCAGCAAGCGCAGCGCGGCGACCTGAAATCCATCGGCCTCGTGGCGGACAACTATCGCGCCGGCCAGCACGGATTCCCGAAGGACCTGGCGCAATCGGCCTCGTGGTACCGCAAGGCCGCTGACGCCGGCATGGCAATCGCCGCGGACAACATGGGCTATTTCTACGAGAACGGACTCGGCGGCCTGCCCAGGGACCTTGCGACGGCGGCACGCTGGTACGGCAAGGCCGCGCAACAGGGTGACGCCTTCGGACAGGCGGCGTACGCGCTGTACCTGGAACGCGGCTACGGCGGCCTCGCGAGGAATCCAGCCGAAGCCTTCAAGTGGTACCANCTGTCCGCGAACCAGGGCAACGTCGACGCCATGTACCACTGCGGCATTCTGCTGGATTTCAGCCTGAAAGACCCGGTGCAGGCGGCGCGCTGGTACCAGAAGGCGGCGGACAAGGGCCACGCCGGCGCCATGAACAGCCTCGGCGCGGATTACATGGACGGCATCGGCCTGGCAAGGAACGAGGCGCGCGGTGTCGCGCTCTATCGCAAGTCGGCTGCGCTCAACGATCCGTTCGCGCAGGCGAACCTCGCGCAACTCTACCTCGACGGACGCGCAGGCGTGTCGAGGGACCCGGCGCAGGCACTGGAACTGCTGCACAAGAGCGCAACCCAAGGCAATGCGCGCGCACTGAACACCCTCGGCAACCTTTATTACAACGGATCCGCGGGACTCAGGAGGGATTACGTACAAGCCCTCGCCTTCCACGCAAAGGCATCGGACCTGGGAAACCAGGATTCCAGTTTCCGGGTGGGATACATCTACTGCTACGGCGGTTTTGGCGTCGCGGCGAACAGGGACATGGCGCTGAAGTATTACCAGAAGGCGATCGACCAGGGCTCGATCAACGCGATCAACAACATCGGCTCGATGTACGCGAACGGCCTCGCGGGTTTGCGCAAGGACGAAGCGCAGGCGCTCAGGTGGTATCGCCGGGCCGCGGAGAAGAACGACTCAACCAGCATGGTCAACATCGGCGATTTCTACGCCAACGGCAGCGCGGGATTGCAGAAGAGCGACATCGAAGCGCGCCGGTGGTACCAGCAGGCCGCGGCATTGAAGGACTACCGCGCCCACTCGCGCATCGGCGATTTCTACTTCGATGGCCGCGCCGGCTTGCCGAAGGACTGGCAGAAGGCGCTGGCGCACTATCAATACGCGGCGGCCAACGGCGTGGGCTTTGCGCAGTTCAGGGCGGCTTACCTGCTCGAGGCGGGCGGCCCGGGCATTCGCAAGGATATTCCGCGCGCCATCGCGTTGTACCGCGAGGCCGCGGACCAGGGCATCACCGCCGCGCAGCGCAACCTGGGCTTCGACTACGAAAGTGGCCAGGGCGTGCCGAAGGATCTCAGGCAGGCCACGGCGCTATTGATGCAGGCCGCCACAGCCGGCGACGACAGGGCGCAGGGCGAGATTGGCTGGCTGTACGAGACCGGCCGCGGTTTCCAGAAGAACCCGCAGCAGGCCTTCGACTGGTATCAGAAATCCGCCGCGCAAGGCAACGCGATCGCGCAGCGCAACCTCGGCTACTGCTACTTCAACGGCACCTGCGCCAGGGTCGACTGCCAGGAGTCGCTTCGCTGGTATCGGAAATCAGCGGACCAGGGCGACGCGACGGCGCAGAACAACCTCGGGTACCTGTACATGAACGGCTGCGGCAATATCCGGCCGGACCGCTCGGAAGCGGCGAACTGGCTGGGCAAGGCGCTGGCCAACGGCGAGCCGCATGCGCGCGGCAATCTCGACATTCTGCAAGGCCGGGGACGCAACATGGTCGGCGGCGGCTACCGCGGCAACAACGGCGGCGGCGGTAACAACGCCGCGTGGGATACCGGCAGCGGCAGTGGAGGCGATTCCTCGTATTGCCCGCGCGGCATGGTGGCCAACCAGGGCGCGTGTTCGGATGGCTGGTCGAACCGGCGCTACAACACGGCCGGAGAAGAAATCAACCACGTCGAGGAGCCCGAGTACGACGGGGCTCCGGTGGAATCCGCACCGGAGCCCTATGAACCGCCGGCTCCCGAACCGGCGCCGTACGAATCACCCGAAGGCTAGCGCATCGGGCGACGTGCGGATGTTCAGTCCTGCTTGACGTCGGAGCGAACGAACAGCACGCGCCGATTCGCAGCGCGGCCTTCCGCGGTCTTGTTCGTCGCGACGGGCTCCGTCTCGCCATAGCCCTTGGCGGTCAAGCGCGCTTCGGCAATGCCCTTGCGCACCAGCCAGGCTTTCACCGCGGCGGCACGACGCTGCGACAGCACCTGGTTGTAATGCGCCGAACCCACGTTGTCGGTGTAACCCTGCAGTTCACCGGCAGCCGACGGCACGGCGTGCATGAATGCCACCACGCGCTCCAGGTCCGTGGAGGACTGCGGCTGCAGGACATCCGAGTCGTTGTTGAAATACACCTCGAGCTTCATGCTCAGGCTGCAACCGTTCGCGTCCACCTTGTCGCCGGACGGCGTGGCGGGACAGGCATCGCGGTCATTCGGTACGCCGTCGTGGTCGTCGTCCGCCGGAGGCGCTGCGGGCGGCGCCGGCGCGGGCACGACCGGTGCCGGCGGCGGCTCGGCCTGCGCCACGGGCTCCACCGGAGGCGCCGGCGCGGGCGCCGGAGCGGCGACCGGCTTCGCCGGTTCCGCATTCGTGCGGCTCGCCCCGAAGGTCTTGCGCACGCCGACCGTGTACATCCGCTCATCCCGATCGTAGAACGTCACGCCCAGCAGCGCGCGCCAGGTGGGCGCGAACTGCCACGCGCCAGCGGCGCCGAGGTAGGCGCCGATGCTGTGGAGCTTGTCGTAATGGATCGTCGTGCTCGTCGCGCTGTTGCGCGTGAAGACCGCGCCGCCCGAGAACACCGGATAGAAAGTCGCGCTGCGGCCGCCCAGCAAGGGCGTCCATTCCGTGCCAACGCCGAATACCTTGTAGCCCAATTCGCCCAGGTGACCGACGTTGGCGTTTTGCGAAGCGATGCCGGCCGATCCCAGGTCGCCATAGAAGGCTTCCAGTGACCAGCGTTCCCACACCTGCTTACCAGCCACCACGCGCCAGGCATTGTCCGAGGTGTCGTCGATGCGATAGCCGCCGTTGACGTTGCGCGGCTTCAGCCACGACGAACCGATGTCGCCGCCGACATACCAGCTGCCCGTCTGGCTCGCGGCATCGTCGGCACGGACGACATCCGCGCCGACCGCGAAGGCGAGCACCACGACGGCCAACGCCAGCTTTGCGGCCCGTGCGCTCCAGGGTCGCAGGCTGGCCAACCGCGCGATCAGCATCGCGCCGAGCACCAGCAGCATCCACGCGTTCACGCTGCCGCCACCGCTGAGCGTGGTTTCCAGCTTGCCCGGCGGATCGCGGTAATCCGGTATGCCGTCGCCATCGCTGTCGGAGCCGCCTTCGACGGCATCGGGGATGCCGTCGTTGTCGCTGTCGACGTCGGTGTAGTCGGGTTGCCCGTCGCCGTCGGTGTCGACCGGAGACAAGGGCGCCGCACCCGGCACGCTGCCGTCGACGACATCCATCAGTCCGTCGTGGTCGGCATCGATGCTGCCATCGACGACGCCGTCATGGTTGGCGTCGACGCCATTGGACTCGGCGATGTCGTAGATGCCGTCGCCATCGCTGTCGATGTCGAGGTAGTCAGGATGCCCGTCGGCATCGGTGTCCGGCACCGGCAACGCCGCGCCGCCCATCGCCGCCTCGACGTGGTCGTCCAGGCCGTTGTGGTTCGCGTCGACGAAATCGTCGATCACGCCGTCGTGGTCGGCATCGACGCCGCCCGCTTCGATCGTGTCGGTCAAGCCGTCGTTGTCGCTGTCGCGGTCCAGGCGGTTCGGGATTCCGTCGCCGTCGAAATCGCCGTCGCCTTCCACCGCATCGGGAATGCCGTCGTTGTCGTCGTCGAGATCGATGCTGTCGGGGATGCCGTCGCCGTCCGAATCGACTCCGCTGCCATAGCCGGTCGGCACCAGGTCCACGACATCGGGAATGCCGTCGCCGTCGGTGTCGGTCGCGTTGTCGACGCGGCCGTCGCCGTTGGCGTCCTGCCCCGCGTTGGGCGTGCCGGCGATGTCCGTCGTGCCGTCATTGTTCGAGTCGAGGTCGCGGAAATCCGCGGTGCCGTCGCCGTCCGTGTCGGGCGGCGAATTCGTCGTCGCGGCGCCGGCGTCGAGCAAGCTGTCCTGGTTCGCGTCCGAGAGCCCGGCTTCAACGACGTCGGGGATGCCGTCGTTGTCCGTGTCGAGGTCGCGGAAATCGGGCTTGCCGTCGCCATCGGTGTCGGGCAGCACGTAGGCATCATCGATGCCGTCGCCGTTCGCGTCGACGCCATGCGTGACGTCGATGTCGAGCACGTCGTCGATGCCGTCGCCATCCGTATCGACGCCCGACACATTGGCCTCCGCCGTATCGAGGATGCCGTCGCCGTCGGAGTCGGTGTCGCGGAAATCGGCTTTGCCGTCGCCGTCCGTGTCAGGCGGCGCCAGGCCATCGGCGATGCCGTCCTGGTTGGCATCCGCCGCTCCCGGGTGCGAGTCGACGTCATAGGCGTCGTCGATCTGGTCGTGGTCGGAATCCGTGCCGCTGGCGTTGCCTTCGATGCGATCGGGCACGCCGTCATTGTCGCTGTCGAGATCGAGGTAGTCGGGCTTGCCATCGCCATCGGTGTCGACCGGCGTGGCGGGCGTCGGCCCGGCCTCGAGCGCATCCGGAATGCCGTCGTTGTCGCTGTCGCGATCGAGGTAATCGGGAATGCCGTCGCCGTCGGTGTCCACCGGCGTGGCGCCCGTTCCGCGCTCGACGGAATCGGGGATGCCGTCGTTGTCGCTGTCGGCGTCCAGTTCGTTCGGAATGCCGTCGCCGTCGGCATCGCCGTGCGGCTCGAGCGCGTCGATGATGCCATCGCCGTCGCTGTCGACCGGCGCGTTGCCGTCCGGCCCTGCCTCGACGCCATCGGAAATGCCATCGCCATCGGTATCGGCGACATTACGATCGGTGCCGGCCGCGTCTTCCTGGCCGTTGGTCAGGCCGTCGCCGTCGCTGTCGACCGCGAGGCAGGCGNNGCTGTTCGCATTCGGCACGCAGGGATCGGCGTTGGCCGGATCGAGTTCGTCCGCCACGCCGTCACCGTCCGCATCCGCGATTGAGGATTCCAGCGCGTCGATGATGCCGTCGCCGTCCGTGTCGATCGGTGCCGCGAGGTTGGCGCCGACTTCAGCGCTGTCGCTCTTGCCGTCGCCGTCCGTGTCGGGATTCGTCGGGCTCGTGCCCAGCAGGCCCTCCTGCACGTTGGTCAGGCCGTCGCCGTCGGTGTCGATGTTGGTCGGACCGACGCCCGTCGTGTGCTGGAATGTCGTCGTGGCGATGTCCTGCTGCACCGGGAANCCGTTGCTGTCGATGTAGAAGAGCTGCGACTGGATGGTGTACACGCCGGTGGCGCTGTTCAGCGGATAGGTCGGCGTCGCCGTCGGCGTGACCGTCGAGTTCGCGGCGGCTGCAAAGTCCTGGCTCAGCACTGAAACCGAGTTGCCATTCGGATCGAGGATCGTGACTTCCATGCGATAGGTGCCGGCGGTCACGGCGTGCACCGTGGCCTGCGTGTCGATCTGCACCGTGCCCGCGGGCAGCCCGGCATTCGCGATGCAACCGGTGACGCTGGAGGCCGCGACCGCTTCGCAACCGGTGATGACGATGGAACCGGTGCTGGCCTTGTCCGCGGCGCCGCCGTCGATGAGGATCTGCCCCCAGCGCGCGCCGGTGACCCAGCCGTCGTTGTTCACGTCCGGCCTGATCTGCACCAGGTTGTTGCCGGTCGTGACCCACGAAAGATCGGTCACGTTGAATACTGTCGTGCTCCAGACGTTGTTCGCGCCCGTGAGCTTGCCGAGGAAATGCCCGTTCAGGTAGACATAGTCGGTCTCGCCCTGCTCTTCGTCGACGTCCCAGGCGCGCAGCGTCAATGACGCGGTATTCACCGGCGCGGCACCGGTGACATCGATATTGAATTCGATCGTCGTGCCGTTGCCGAAGGTTGCGTTGGGCGCCGTTGTCGACGTCATCGTCGCCAGGTTATTGGTCGCCATGTCATTGTCGGGCGTCGTGTTGCTGTTGCTGTTTCCCGGGGCAATGAGGTTGTTCGTGTCGTTCGCGTTGTCGACGTACGTGAAGTACGTTCCACCTCCGGCCGCCAGGGCCAGCAGGCTCGCGACGCCCAGCGCCACGGCGGTCAACACGGCGGCGCCGCGCGCGATGGGGTTCTTCTTCAAATCCTTGGCAGTCATTCCCGGGCTCCTGGCATTGCAATCGATTCGTATTGCAGTGCGGCGATAATACATATTCCACATGCAGGATTGCATGCGGCGAAGCCCGTTTCGGAGATCCCGGTCGCAGACTGGAAGACTGGCTGCGGAAACTGTGAGGCCGTGCGCGGTTGGTGGCGCTCGCGCTATATGCACAAGCGGTAGCCGACACCCGCCTCGGTGACCAGGTACCGCGGCCGTCCCGGGTCCGGCTCCAGCTTCTGCCGCAGCATCTTGATGTAGGAGCGCAGGCCACGGGAGTCGGCCGTGCGCTCCGGACCCCAGGCCTGCGTGATCAGCTCCTTCTGCGTGACGATCATGCCGACGTTGCGCGCCAGGCATTCGAGCACCCGAAACTCGAGCGGCGTGAGGTGCAACGGGCCTTCCGGACCTGCCGCCGTGCGTCGCGCCAGGTCCACGCTGATCTCGCCCAGATGCAGCACCGGCAACGCCTCATCGCTCCGTGCGTTCCGGCGCAGTGCTGCGCGAATGCGCGCGAGCAGCTCGGGCGAACTGAAGGGCTTGGTGACGTAGTCATCGGCGCCCGCATCCAGCGCGCGGATCTTCTCCGCTTCCATGCTGCGCGCCGACAGCACGACGATGGGCACCGGCGAGAAGGCGCGAATCGCGCGGATCACGCTCGTGCCGTCCCGGTCCGGGAGCCCCAGGTCCACCAGCACCAGGTCGGGGCGATGGCTGCGCGCCTCGATGATCGCGCGTTCCGCGGTGGCGGCGCGCTCGCACCGGTAACCGCTCGCTTCCAGCAACGTGGCCAGCACGCCGCTCAATACATCATCGTCTTCGACGACGAGGATCATGAACATCGCGCTGGTCATGCAGCCGGCCCGGTCGTGTCGAGCGTGAACGCGAAACGCGCGCCGCCCGCGGAACGATTCTCGGCCGTCACATCGCCACCGTGCGCGCGCACGATCGCCCGGCAAATCGCGAGCCCCAGCCCCGCGCCCCCGGTATTGCCTTCGTCCTGGCCGCGCTGGAATTTGTCGAACAAGCGCGCCGAATCGAGCGAGGGCAAGCCCGGCCCGTCGTCGTCGACGCACACCCGGACGCCGTCTGGCACCGGAATTGCCGTGACTGTCAGGTGCGTGCCGGCGGGCGTGTGCTTCGCACCGTTCTCGAGCAGGTTGCACAACACCTGTGTGATCAACGGCGCGTCCACATAGACCGCCGGCAAGTCGGCAGGCAGTTCGACTTGGACGTGGTGGCTGCGGAGCGCTTCGCCGACGCGGCCCAGCGCCATGCCGACCAGGTCGTCGATCGTTTCCCAGTCACGGCGCAGCTTGACCTCACCCGTCTCGAATCGCATCAGGTCGAGCACATTCGAGATCAACCCGGACATCTCGCGCGCTTTGGCTTCGATCGAAGCGGCCAGGTGCGCCCGCGTCGCAGCATCGAGCTCGATCGCGGGATCGCGAAGCGCGCTGCTGGCCCCGGCGATCACCGCCAGTGGCGTGCGCAGGTCGTGCGAGATCGAGCCGAGCAGCGTATTGCGCAGATTTTCGGTCTCGGCCGCGATGCGCGCGCGCTCGGCTTCGTCGGCGAGGCGGGCACGTTCGATGGCCAGCGCCACCTGGCCGGCAAAGGTTTCGAGCAAGTGCTGCTGCTCCGGCAACAGGATGCGACGACGGTGCATCGGCATGACTGCGAGCACGCCCAGCGTGCGGTCCGTGCCGGTGAGCGGCAAGTACTGGGCCGGCGCGGCCGGCAATGTGTCGGTGCCCAGGCCGGCCGGACGGCCGTGATCGTGCACCCAGCGCGCGACCGACAGGTCCGGCTGGAACGCCGCGGCGCCCATCGCCATTCCCGAGGCATCGTACAGCTGTCCGCCCGCGTCAGGCAGCAATACCGCGGCTTCGCTCGCGAAGGATTCCGCCACGTGCCGCACCGCCACCTCCGCGAGCCGTTCGGGCGTGCGCGTCGCCGCAAGCTCGCGGCTCATC
>JGI24770J26754_10001358_pt1 | contig 17418 bp, 10 predicted proteins | sample LakOneMetagenome_FD_26754 | JGI IMG/M metagenome (IMG submission 26754) | reverse complement strand
TCTATAGCATCGCGCGCGACCAATACTGGGCCGTGGCCGCCGACGCGGCGCTCGCGACGGAACTCGCCAATGCGCTCGACCCGGAAGTCGGCAGCGTGACCTCGCTCTCGCATGCGCGGACCCGCATCGCCCTGCGAGGGGAACGGGCCCGCACGGTGCTGTCGAAGCTCCTCAGCATCGATCTCGCGCCGGAAGTATTCGCAGTGGGTGAGGCACGACAGACTGGGCTTCATCACACCGGCGTGCTGTGCGAGCGCACCGCCGCGGACCACTATGAACTGTACGTGCTTCGTACCTATGCAGTGTCGTTGTGGGAATGCATAGTCGATGCGGCGCTGGAATTCGGCTACGACATAGAGGAGATGTCCCATTGAAATCGCATGCCCGGGTAGTGGTGATCGGCGGCGGAGTGGTCGGCTGCAGCGTCCTGTACCACCTCACCAAGGCGGGGTGGAAGGATGTCGTGCTCGTCGAGCGCGAGCAACTCACCGCGGGCTCGACGTGGCATGCGGCCGGCGGCTTCCACACGCTCAACGGTGACCCCAACGTTGCGAAACTCCAGGGCTACACGATCGGACTCTACGACGAGCTGGAGAAGATCTCGGGCATTTCCTGCGGCCTGCACCGATCGGGCGGACTGCTGCTGGCCGATACCCCGGCGCGCATGGAATGGCTGAAGATGGCGCACGGCCGTGCCCGGTACCTCGGGCTCGATACCGACCTGATCAGTGCCAAGGAAGCCAAGCAGCTGCTGCCGCTGATCGAGGAGAGGCATTTCGTCGGCGCGATGATCGATCGTGCGGACGGCAATCTCGATCCGTCCGGAACCACGCATGCCTACGCCAAGTCGGCGCAGATCGGCGGCGCCGAGATCTACCTGAAGACGCGTGTCACGTCGATCAATCGCCGGAGCGATGGCGGCTGGGATGTGGTCACGGAAAAGGGCACGATCCATGCCGAGCACGTCGTCAACGCCGGCGGCCTGTGGGCGCGCGAGGTCGGACGCATGGTCGGCCTCGAGCTGCCGGTGCTCGCGATGGAGCACATGTACCTGGTGACCGACGAGATGCCGGAGGTCGTCGCCTTCAATCGCGAACACAAGCACGAGCTGCCGCATGCGATCGACTTCAAGGCCGAAATCTACATGCGCCAGGAGCGCAATGGCCTGGTCCTCGGCACGTATGAAAAGGCCTGCGTGCCCTGGCAGCCACGCCAGACGCCGTGGGATTTCGGCACCGACCTGNTGCCACCGGACCTCGAACGCATCGCGCCTTCGCTCGAAATCGGTTACCGGCATTTCCCGGCGATGGAGCGCGCCGGCATCAAGCGCGTCGTCAACGGACCTTTTACGTTCTCGCCCGATGGCAANCCGCTGGTCGGGCCGGTGCAGGGCCTGCCCGGNTTCTGGTGTGCCTGCGCGGTGATGGCCGGCTTCTCGCAGGGCGGCGGCGTGGGCCTCGCGCTGTCGCAGTGGATGGTCAACGGCGATCCGGGCTTCGATGTCTGGGCGATGGATGTCGCGCGCTACGGCGAGTGGGCCACCCGCAGCTACACCAACGCGAAGGTGCGCGAGAACTACGCGCGCCGTTTCTCGATTCGCTTTCCGAACGAGGAACTGCCCGCTGCTCGCCCGCAGCAGACCACCGCGATCTACGACCTGATGGTGGAGCAGGGCGCGGTGATGGGCGACAGCTGGGGCATGGAAACGCCGCTGTGGTTTGCGCCCAAGGGCGTGCCGGCCCGCGATGAGGTGTCGTTCCATCGTTCGAACGACTTCCCGCATGTGAACGCCGAGTGCAAGGCCGTGCGCAACGCCGTCGGCGTGACCGAGATCGCCAACTTCGCCAAGTACGAGGTCAACGGTGCGGGGGCGGAAACCTTCCTGTCGCACCTGATGACCAACCGCATGCCGCGCGCAGGAAGGCTGATCCTCACGCCGATGCTGAACCCGGCGGGCAAGCTCATCGGCGATTTCACGATTGCGAAGGTCAACGATTCCCGGTTCCTGATCTGGGGCTCCTCGCAGGCGCAGATCTACCACATGCGGTGGTTCGAGCAGCACTTGCCCAAGGACGGCTCGGCCAGCGTGCGGCGGCTGGGCATGGGCCTGGTGGGCCTGTCGATTGCCGGCCCGCGCTCGCGCGACCTGCTGGCGCGGCTGACCGACGAAGACGTCTCCAACGCCGCATTCAGGTTCATGGACCATCGCGCCTTCGATGTTGCGAACCTGCCGGCCATCGTCAATCGCGTGACCTACACCGGCGACCTCGGCTACGAGATCTGGGTAGCCCCGGAATATCAACGTCGTCTCTATCTTGCGATCCGCGCAGCCGGAGACGATCTTGGATTGGTGAACTTCGGCATGCGCGCGCTGCTGTGCCTGCGACTCGAGAAGAATTTTCCGACCTGGTATCGCGAGCTGCGCCCGATCTACGGCGCGATCGAGGCGGGGCTCGATCGCTTCGTCGATTTCAACAAGGCGGATTTCATCGGCCGCGAGGCCGCCGTCCGCGAGCGCGATTCCGGTGGCACGCTGCGCCGCGTGACGATGGTGGTCGACGCGGGCGATGCGGACGTGCTCGGCGATGAGCCGATCTGGCACGGCGGCAAGGTCATCGGCTGGGTCACTTCCGGCGGGTACGGCCATTTTGTCGAGCGCTCGCTGGCACAGGGCTACGTGCCGCGTGCACTGGCTGACGACACGCGAAAGGGCGCTTTTGAGGTGGAGATCCTCGGTGAGCGGCGTGCCGCGACGATCACGGCCGAGCCGCTGTTCGACCCGCAGGGCCTGCGCATGCGCGGCTGAACGCGCACTGATCGCTTCGACGATCGCGCGGCGGCGCTGCAGGCTGGCGCCGGCCGCAACCGCCCTGATTTCGGGCCATCGGAGCGGGCTGTTGGCTGGAACTTCGCCGATGCGTTGAAGTGCAGTAACATGCGCCGATGAACAAGAACAACCTGCGTTTCTATATCAACGGCGCCTGGGTCGAGCCGCTCACGAGCGCCACGAAAGACGTCATCAATCCGGCCACCGAAAAGCCGTTCGCGAAGATCGCGATGGGCACAGTCGCCGATACGGCGCGCGCCATCGCGGCGGCGCGGGCGGCATTCCCGTCGTTCTCGCAGACCACAAAGGCCTATCGGCTGGGCCTGCTGCAGAAAATACTCGAACTCTACAACGGGCGGGCCGAGGAAATCGCGCAGGTCGTATCCGACGAGATGGGCGCGCCGATGGAGTTCGCGCGCGGCGCCCAGGTGTGGGCGGGCCGGGCGCATCTGGAAGCCGCCATCGAGGCGCTGAAGAATTTCGAGTTCGAGGAACAGCGCGGCAACACGCGCATCATCCGCGAGGCGATCGGTGTCGTCGGCCTGATCACCCCGTGGAACTGGCCGCTCAACCAGATCGTCACGAAGGTCGCACCGGCGCTGGCGGCCGGCTGCACGATGGTGCTGAAGCCCAGCGAGATCGCGCCGCTCGACGGCATCATCTTTGCGGAGGTCGTGCACGCGGCCGGCGTGCCGGCGGGCGTCTTCAACCTCGTGAACGGCGACGGCCCCACGGTCGGGCAAGCGCTGGCGACGAGCCCCGATGTCGACATGGTGTCGTTCACGGGCTCGACGCGCGCCGGCGTCATGGTCGCCAAGAGCGCCGCGGATACGGTCAAGCGCGTTACGCAGGAACTCGGCGGCAAGTCGGCCAATATCATTTTGCCGGATGCCGATTTCGAGGCGGCCGTGACCGCGGGCGTTGCCGCCTGCTTCGGCAACAGCGGGCAGTCCTGCGATGCGCCGACGCGCATGCTGGTGCCGAAGGACAAGCTCGAGGCGGCGCTGAAGATCGCCAAGAAGGCCGCTGAAAGCCACACGGTCGGCGACCCGAAGGCCGAAGGCATCCAGCTCGGTCCAGTGGTCAGCGAGATGCAGTTCAACAAGGTGCAGAAGCTCATCGCAGCGGGCATTGCCGAGGGCGCACCGCTCGTGACCGGCGGACCAGGTCGTCCCGATGGCCTGAAGGAAGGCTACTACGCGCGGCCGACGGTGTTCGGTCCGGTCAGGCCCGACATGACGATCGCGCGCGAGGAAATTTTCGGGCCGGTGCTGTCGATCATTCCGTACGAATCGGAGCAGCAGGCCATCGACATCGCGAACGACACGGTCTATGGCCTCGCGGCCTACGTGCAGTCGAAGAATCCCGAACACGCGCGCAAGGTGGCGCGCCAGCTGCGCGCGGGCCAGATCCAGCTGAACTACCCGGACTGGGACACGATGGCGCCGTTCGGCGGCTACAAGCAATCCGGCAACGGGCGCGAGTACGCCGACTGGGGCATCAGCGATTTCCTCGAGATCAAGGGCGTGGTGGGCTTCGGCCCTTCACCTTGACCTCGTAGCCTTCGGCCTCCGGTTCATCGTCGACCATCTCGGCGGGGAAACCCTCGCCGAGCACCTTGACGCCGCAGGGCTCTTCGATGCGGCGAATGATATTCGGTGAGTGCTCGCGCGGGCCGTAGCGGCGTTCGCCATCCTTGAAGATGCCCAGCACCAGCGGCGAGAGCTCGAGCGGCACCTTCAGCTGCTGCGCGAGCTGGTCGAACAGCCCCACGTCCTTGATCACCAGGTCCATCGTGAAGCCGATGTCGCGCGAGCCGTTGAGGATCACCTGCGATTCGGTTTCGTGCACGAAGGAATTGCCCGAGGAGATGCGGATCGCCTCGTAGGCCGTGTTCATGTCCATGCCGGCCACGCGGCACACCGTCAGTGCCTCGGCCAGCGCGGCCAGGTGCACGGTGCAGAGGTAATTGGTGACGACCTTCAGCTTGGAGGCCGAACCAAGCTCCCCGGTGTGCAGGATCTGCCGCCCGAGGATCTTCAGGATCGGCAGCACGCGCTCGAAGGCCGCGCGCTCCCCGCCGGCGAAGATCGAGATATTGCCCGTCGCGGCGCGATGGCAGCCCCCGGACACCGGACAATCCATCGCCAGGCCGCCCCGTGCCTCGACGAGCGCGCCAATGCGCGTCACTTCAGCCGCGTCAGTGGTGCTCATCTCGAGCCACACCTTGCCGGGAGCGAGGCCCGCGAGCACGCCGTCATCGCCTTCCAGCACGGCGCGCGAGGCCGCAGGCGAGGGCAGGCACGTGATGACGATATCGACCTGCTGCGCCATCTGCTTCGGCGTGGCGGCGCTGTGCGCGCCGCGTGCAACGAAATCGGCGACCCGCGCCGCATCGAGGTCGCGCACGGTCAGGTCGACGCCGTGGCGCAGGAGGCTCCCGGCGAGCTTGCCGCCGACATTGCCGAGTCCGATGAAGCCGATTCGCAGTTTTTCCATGCCATCACCTGTATCGAGGCCCGGAGCGGGGCGATCGCAGTGTACACAGGCACCACCACACGATGGGATGGGCGCGGCAACGGCTGGCGCGCCGCTCGGCCAAGCCATCGCAAAAAGGCATGTGACAGCGTGGCGCTATCTGTATTTGCGTCTGCCGCTGATCGCCCGAGCCGAAACCGGCCCGCGCAATGGGTTTTCAGGCAGAATCAAAGGGGTCAGTCCAGTACCGGATACTAAGAACTCATGGGGCAACCGGAAAGAATGACGCCTGCCGCAGCCGAGGCCGTGCCCTCTTTCGGCTACCGCTGGTATGTGCTGGTGCTGATGTGCTCGGTGTACACGCTGAGCATTACCGACCGCTACATGATCACGCAGGTACTCGAGCCGATCCGCGAAGAATTGCACCTGACTGCCGGCGGTGTCGGCGCATTGACGGGGCTGGGCCTGGGCATTTTCTACATCGTCATGGGCTTTCCGATTTCCTGGTTGATCGATCGCGGCAGCCGGCGCGTGATTCTTTCGGCATCGATCATTGGCTGGTCGGCGATGACGATGGCCACTGCGCTGTCGCGCAATTTCTGGCAGCTGATGGCGGCGCGCATCGGCATCGGCGTCGGAGAAGCCGGTGGCACGCCAGGCGCGAATTCGATGATCTCCGATTATTTCCCCGCTGCCAGACGACCCATGGCTGCCACGGTGTTTTCGCTCGGTGCGCCCATCGGTGCGTATTTCGCCTCGGATACGACCGGCGCGATTGCCGACCTGCACGGTTGGCGCGCACCGTTCCTGTGGCTCGGCCTGCCCGGAATCGTGGTGGGACTGCTGATCTGGTTCACGGTGCGTGAGCCCCGGCGTGGTGCGCTCGACGCGCACATCTCCGATGACAAGCCCTCGTTCATGGATGCGATGCGCTACCTCTGGAGGCAACGCTCGGCCGTGCACGTGATGTTCGCCAGCGCGCTGACCGCGCTGTGGGGCTGGGGACTGATGTACTGGACGCCGATGTTCCTGAATCGCGTGTACGGTCTTTCGCCCGGCCAGGCGGGTGCGATCACCGGCAACATCCACCTGTTCGGCGGTGGCGCGGCGACGGTCTACACCAGCTGGCTGTTGACGCGACCCTCGATGGCGGACCCGCGCCGCATCGTGAAACTGATGGGCTGGTGGATCGGCCTCGCGACGGCGGTGTCGGTCGTCATCTACGCATCGCATGACCTGGCGCTGGTCAAGGTGCTGTTCTGGCTGTTCATCCCATCGATCTATTTCTACATCGGGCCGTGCTTCGGCCTGCTGCTGAACTTGGCCGAGCCGCGCATGCGCGCGGTGTTCTGCGCCAGCACGCTGTTCGCGGCCAACTTCTTCAACCTGATCGTCGCGCCGGTGGGGTTCGGGAGCCTCGCGGACTGGCTCGGCCCCGGCCATGTGATGACGCCCGAATCCTTGCGCCTGGCGCTGCTGATCCTGGCGCCGACCGGGTTCTGGGCCGCTTTCCATTACTTCTGGTCGACGCGCCAGATCGTGGCCGACCAGGAACGCGCCACCGGCATCGCGGTGCAGCCGGCCGCCTGACCCCGTCGAGGATTCGCGCATGACGCTCAAGGACATCAAGACTTTCGTCGTCGGCAATCCGCCGCCGCACTACGGCGGGCGGTACTTCGTGTTCGTGAAGCTGACGACCAGCAGCAATGTCAGCGGCATCGGCGAGGCCTACTGCCTGCCGTTCCATCCAGACGTCGTCGTGAAGATGATCGAGGATGTCTTCGTCCGCTACTTCCAGGGCAATGATCCGCACGACATCGAGATGATGTGGCGGCGGGTGTACTCGGCGGGTTTCACGCAACACGCAGACCTTGCCCTGATGGGTGTGCTCAGTGCCCTCGAGATGGCCTGCTGGGATATCATCGGCAAGGAAGCCGGCCAACCCGTCTACAAATTGCTCGGCGGCCGCGTGCACGAACGCTTGCGTTCGTACACGTACATCTACGAACGACCCGGTGACAAGACCAACGTCTACCAGGACCCGGACTTGTCCGCGGAGCGCGCGGCCGAGTGCGTCGCGCAGGGATTCACGGCGATCAAGTTCGATCCGGCCGGCCCGTATTCGGCCTTCGACGGGCGGCAGCTCTCGTTGGCGGCGCTCGATCTGTCGGAGCGTTTCGTGCGACAGCTCCGCGAGGCGGTCGGCAACAAGGCGGACCTGCTGTTCGGCACGCACGGGCAGATGACCGCGGCGGGCGCCATTCGCCTGGCGCGCCGGCTCGAACCCTACGATCCGCTGTGGTTCGAGGAGCCGGTGCCGCCCGATGCGCCCGAGGAAATGGCGCGCGTCGCGCGCGGCACGCGCATTCCGATTGCCGCCGGCGAACGGCTCGCGACCAAGTACGATTTCGCGCAGCTGCTGCGGCACGGATCCGCGGCGATCCTGCAGATGAACCTCGGCCGCGTCGGCGGCATCCTCGAGGCCAAGAAAATCGCCGGCATGGCCGAAGTGCAGCACGTGCAGATCGCTCCGCACCTGTACTGCGGACCGGTGGTCGGCGCGGCGAACATCCAGCTCGCCACCTGCAGCCCGAATTTCCTGATCCTCGAGAGCATCGAGCGCTGGGACGGTTTCCACGCGCAGATCCTGAAGAAACCCATTCGCTGGAGCGAGGGTTTCGTCATTCCGCCGACGGAACCGGGTCTGGGCGTCGAGTTGAACGAAGAGGTCGCGCTGCGCAATCCCTATCGCGGCACGCAGCTGCACCTCGAGATGGCGGCGAATCCGGTCGTCTAGGCGGCACCGGCACCGCGCGACGTGGATACATTCGATTACATCGTCGTCGGCGGCGGCACCGCCGGCTGCGTCGTGGCCGAGCGCCTGTCGGCGAGTGGGCGCGACCGCGTGCTGCTGCTCGAAGCGGGTGGCTCCGACCGGCGCTTCTGGGTGCGGGTGCCGATCGGCTACGGGCGCACGTTCAACAATCCCGCGGTCAACTGGATGTACGAGGCGGAGCCCGACGCCGCGCTGGCCGGCGTGCGCAGCTACTGGCCGCGCGGCAAGGTGCTCGGTGGATCCGGCTCGATCAACGCGATGGTGTATGCGCGCGGCCAGCCGGCCGATTTCGATGACTGGAAAGCGCTCGGCAACGACGGTTGGGGTTGGAGCGATGTGCTGCCGCACTTCCGCGCGATCGAAGACCGTGGCGGCATCGGCCCCGAGGCACCGCTCACGAGCGGGCGCCTGCGCATCACCGACGTCTCGACCCAGGCCCATCCGCTGGTGCGCGCCTACATCGAGGCCTGCGCCACACTCGGGTTTCCGTTCACGCCGGACTTCAACGGTGCGCAGCCGGAAGGCGTGGGCATCTACCAGATCAACACCCGCAATGGTGTTCGCGATTCAACGGCGACCGCCTGGCTGCGGCCCGCGCTGCGCCGGCCCAACCTGCAACTGCTGCTGGACACACAGGTCTTGCGCATCGACTTCGAAGGTCGTCGCGCGGTCGGCGTGCATTACCAGCGCGGCAACAACACGCTGGTCGTGCGAGCGGGGAAGGCCGTCGTGTTGTGCGCGGGTGCCGTCAATTCCCCGCAATTGCTGCAGCTGTCCGGGGTGGGGCCGGCTGCGTTGCTACAAAGAATGGAGATCCCTGTAATCCATGACGCTGGTGCGGTTGGCCGCAACCTTCAGGATCACCTGGCCGTCAATTATTACTACCGCTCGCGGGTGCCGACGCTGAACAATCGCCTGCATCCATGGTGGGGCAAGCTTGCGGCTGGCGTGCAGTACGCGCTGACGCGACGCGGACCGTTGTCGATGAGCGTCAACCAGGGTGGCGCATTCCTGAGGAGTGATCCCGGATTGCGCGCGCCGGACCTGCAGCTTTATTTCAATCCGGCCAGCTATACGCACACGCGCACGCGCACGCGCCGGTTGATGAATCCCGATGCGTTCCCGGGATTCCTGCTGTCGTTCAATTCCTGCCGTCCCACCAGCCGCGGCCATATCGAGATTCGATCGCGCGATCCGCGCGCAGCGCCGGCCATCCATCCGAACTACCTGTCGACGGAGCAGGACCGCCGCGATGTGCTCGTCGGCGCGCGCCTGATGCGCCGCATCGCGGCCGCGGCGCCGCTCGCCTCGGTGATCGATCATGAAATCGCACCGGGCCCAGCCAAGACCAGCGATGAGGAGCTGCTGCAGGATTTTCGCGAGCGGGCCGGCACCGTGTTCCACGCCGTGTCCACCTGCATCATGGGACCGTCACCGCGCGAGGCCGTTGTCGATCCGCGCCTGCGCGTGCATGGCATCGAGAACCTCCGTGTCATCGACGCATCGATTTTCCCCACGGTGACCTCGGGCAATACGAACGGGCCGACGGTCATGGTGGCCGACAAGGGCGCCTCGATGCTGCTGGCCGACGCGGGGTAAGATCAGGCCACGATGAAGAGCCTAATGTTGATGTCGCGCGTTGCGGCCTGGTACGTGGGCGCATGCCTCGCGTTGCCGGCCTTCGCCGCCGATATGGATCCGCCCAGCAAGCCGGTCATCGATTCGCCCGAGCTTGCGGCTCTCGGACCGTTGGCTGTCGGCGTGCGCACGATCGCGCTCGTCGAACACGACGCGGACGATGTCGTTGCGCCGCATGCGGACCGTCAATTGTCCGTCGACATCTGGTATCCCGCGCAGGCGATGCGAGGCGCGAAGGCGGCACACTATGACGGGAGCTTGCCGGCCGAGCAGCCCGGCCAACCGGCGGCAGAATTCTCGATACCGGGTATCGCCGTGCGCGATGCCCCGGCGCTGAAGGGGCACTATCCGCTGGTCATCGTTTCGCATGGCCGCAGCAATGCAACTGCGGCCTTGAGCTGGCTCACGGAAAACCTGGCCTCGAAGGGCTACGTGGTTGCGGCGATACGCCACGCGGACCTGCCGCGCTCGCAACCCGCGGAGGGGCCCGAGTTCCTGCTCCGTCGCCCGCTCGACATCGCTTTCGTCACGCGATCATTGCAAGCATCGCTGGCCACGGAAGCGCTTGTCGACCCCACGCGCACTGCGCTGGTCGGTTACTCGATGGGTGGTTACGGTGTGCTCATCGACGCCGGCGCGGCGCTCGATCCGGACAGTGCGCCTTGCAAGTGGGTGCCCGGTGGCCTGCTGCTTCCATACGCCGCGGGCGGTGCGCGGCAAGAGTCCATACGTGTCACAAACCTGAAGGCGATCGTAGCGATCGCACCGTGGGGCGGCGCGGTCGGAGCATGGGGGAAGAGTGGGGCGACCGGAATCACATCGCCCTTGTTGCTGATCGCCGGTGACCGCGACCACACCGTCGACTACGCCAGCGGAGCGCGAGCGTTCTTCGATGCGGCGACGAATTCCCCGCGTTACCTGCTCACCTACCATGGCGGCGGCCACGCGCTGGGCCTCGGACCCACGCCGCCATCGATGCGCTCGAGCGTCTGGGACATCAGCTGGTTCGATGACCCCGTCTGGCGCAAGGACCGCATCATCGGCATCAACCTGCACATGATCACCGCGTTCCTCGATCGCTACGTCAAGGGCGATGAGTCGCGCGCGGCATACCTCGACGGCCTCGTGCCCGAATCGATCGACGGCACGTGGCAGGCTCCGAAAGACACGCCTTTCGAGGCACGCAGTCCCGGAGCGCCCGGCACCACGCTGTGGAAGGGCTTCCAGCGCGACTATGCGGAAGGGCTCGAACTTCTACACCGCGCAGCCGGCTCGCCGCCATGAGGGTCCACGCATGAACGCCATCACCTTGCTGGACGGCGGCACGGGCCGCGAGCTGAAGCGTGTCGGCGCGCCGTTTCGCCAGCCCGAATGGTCGGCGCTGGCGCTGATCGAAGCGCCCCAGTTCGTGTCGCAGGTGCATGAGAGCTACATAGCTGCCGGCGCCGATGTGCTGACGACGAACACCTATGCCGTCGTGCCGTTTCATATCGGTGCCGACCGGTTTCGCGAGCAGGGCCATGCGCTCGCCGCGCTGGCCGGTCGGCTGGCGCGCGCGGCGGCCGACAGCGCTCCGCGCAAGGTTGCCGTCGCCGGCTCGCTGCCACCGGCCTGCGGTTCCTATCGAGCCGAGTGGTTCGATGCCGAAGCGGCGCGGCCCATCTTGCGCGTGCTCATCGATGCGCTGGCACCGAGTGTCGACCACTGGCTCGCCGAAACACTGAGCTGCGTTGCCGAAGCACGCCTCGTGCGTGAGTTGCTGGGCAACGCGACCGACATCGGCTTTAAACCGCTCTGGCTGTCCTTCACGCTGGAAGATGAAACGCGCGGCACGCCGCCGGCGCGGCTGCGGTCGGGCGAGACGGTCGCAGATGCCGTGCGCGCCGCGGTCGAGCTCCGCGCTTCAGCCGTGCTGTTCAACTGCAGCCAACCCGAAGTCATGGGCGATGCCGTCAGCGAGGCAAGACGCGTGCTCGACGCGGCCAGCGCCGATGCGGCAACGTCGCGGCTGCGCATTGGCGTCTACGCCAATGCGTTTCCACCGGTGCAGGCGGCGGCGGCCGAAGCCAACGTCGAACTCAGTGCGATTCGCACCGATATCACGGCGCCTGCCTACCTTGTTTGGGCGCGAGACTGGGCCAAGCGCGGTGCGAGTATCATTGGCGGCTGTTGCGGCATTGGCCCGGAACACATCATGGCGTTGCGGGGCGGCTTGGGCCCAGGCTCCATCGCAGCGTGAAAACGGGGATTCCGATGCAACCCAATTTCCTGATCCTGATGGCAGACCAGCTCACAGCAGGCGCGCTGGCGTCTTACGGCGGCCGCGCCCTGGCGCCGCACATCGACGCGCTCGCGGCGCAGGGCGTGCAATTCGATTCGTTCTATTGCAACAGCCCGTTGTGCGCACCGTCGCGTTTTTCGTTCATGGCGGGACAACTGCCATCGAAGATCGGCGCCTACGACAACGCCGCGGAGTTTGCCGCGCAGACGCCGACCTTTGCGCACTACCTTCGGCGTGCGGGCTACCAGACCGCGCTCAGCGGCAAGATGCATTTCTGCGGACCCGACCAGCTGCATGGATTCGAGGAGCGGTTGACCACCGACATCTATCCCGCCGACTTCGGCTGGACGCCCGACTGGACCCGTTTCGAGGTGCGCCCGGGCTGGTATCACACGATGGATTCCGTGACGCAGGCGGGCGCCTGCACCCGCACGAACCAGATCGATTTCGACGACGAGGTCGTGTACGCCGCTCGACAGAAACTGTTCGACATTGCGCGCGGCAACGACAGGCGTCCGTTCTGCCTCGTCGTGTCGATGACGCATCCCCACGACCCGTACGTCGTGCCGCAGGCGTATTGGGATCGCTACGACGGCATCGACTTGGGGCTGCCAAAGGTCTCGCAGGCAGACGTCGCCGATGATCCACATTCGCGACGCATCCGCCATGTCATCGGCCTTGGGGCACAGACGCCCACCGATGCGCAAGTGCGCGCCGCGCGCCGCGCCTATCACGGTGCCGTGAGCTATGTCGATGACCAGGTGGGATCGCTCCTGGCGGCGTTGCGCGATGCGCAGCTCGATGCGAACACGATCGTCATCGTGCTGGCAGACCACGGCGACATGCTCGGCGAGCGGGGACTCTGGTACAAGATGAGTTTCTTCGAGCCGGCCTGTCGAATTCCGCTCATCGTTGCGGCGCCAGGCCTGTTTGCGCCACGCCGGGTGACGGCACCGGCATCGCTCGTGGACATCCTGCCGACCCTGGTCGAGCTGGGTAACCCAGGCAGCCCATCCGGGTATGCAGCGCCGCTGGATGGCCGGAGCCTCGTTCCTGAGCTCAGTGGCAAGCCGGCCAGTCCGACGGGTTCGTCGGCAGCCGCAGGCGAGGTCATCGGCGAGTACCTCGCCGAAGCGGCCATCGCGCCGATCGTCATGATTCGTCGAGGGCGGCATAAATTCGTGCATTCACCGGTGGATCCCGACCAGTTGTACGACCTCGCCGCGGATCCCGACGAGCGCGCCAATCTCGCGCCTGACGCCAGGGCCGGCAGCGACATCGCGAAACAATTGGCCGAGTTCCGTGCCGAAGTGACGCAGCGTTGGTCGCTGCAAACGGTGCATGCCGACGTGCTCGCGAGCCAGCAGCGGCGGCACATGGTCTACGCCGCGCTGCGCAGTGGCCGCTACACGCCTTGGGATTTCCAGCCGCGGCGCGATGCCACGCGCCAGTACGTGCGCAACGACCAGGAGCTCAACGACATCGAGGCGATGGCGCGCTTCCCGCGACCCGGCTAACCGCTGCCGTCAACGCCCAGCGCCGCTTTCAACGGCGCAAGGTAGGCTTCGTAGTCGCGCCATTGGCCCACGCCCTCGCGGTTGATCGGGCGACGCACCTGTTCCGAACTCGCGGTGCGTACGCTGCGCTCGGTGCGATGGAACTCCAGGCAGGCTGGCTCGAACGCGAGGCCGCAATGCTCGAGCATGCGGCGCACGCTGCCCTCGAGATCGTCGATGAGCTGTTCGTGTTGCACGCGCAGCACGCGGCCGGGCAGCACGCGATCCCAGTGCTGCATCAATTCGACATAGATGCGGTAGTAGCGGCCGATGTCCTCGAGGCTGTACGTGAACTCCTGGCCATTGGCGAACAACTGCCGGAAGTTGCTGAAGCAGCAGTCCATCGGATCGCGGCGAGCGTCGATGATGCGCGCGTTCGGCAATATCAGGTGGATCAGCGCGATGTGCCGGAAGTTGTTGGGCATCTTGTCGATGAAGCGCGGCTTGCCGCTGCGGTAGATGCGCGTGTCTGCAATGTATTGCTCCCCGAAGCGGCGGAACTCGCCGACGTCGAGTTCAGCGAGCACGCCAGGATACCGGGCCTGGACCTGGTCGGATTCGCGGCCATTGAGCTGGTGCACGAGCCGCGGAATGTCGGCGAGTTCGCGCGTGCCCTCGACGGCGGAATGCGAGGCCAGGATCTGCTCGATCAGCGTCGAACCGGCGCGCGGCAGGCCCACGATGAAGATCGGATCGTCGGCAGGGCATCCGGCACCGGCGCGCGCCGCGAAGAATTCACGGGTGCAGATCTGCATCTGCAGTCGCAGCCTTTGCTCGAGATGGCCTGCGTCGTGGCTGACCTGGCTGCGCTTGAGGCCATTTCCGCGTGCGAAATAGTCGAACGATTCAGCGAATGCACGCCGGTCGCCGAGCGCCTTGCCGAGCGCGAAGCACAGGTGCAGGCGGTCCTCGTCACCGGTCGCGGCGGCGCTTTCATAGCCCCGCATGCGCTCGATCTCCGCGTCGGTGAACCGGTAGGTCTTCAGGTTGGCGAGGCTCCACCAGGCATCGCCAAAACCGGGGCGCAAGTCGTCGGCGCGCCGGTACGATTCGATCGCCTCGGCCTGCTGGCCGATGGTCTTCTGCGCGTGGCCGATCGCAAGTTGCAGCGTATGGTCGTTCGGCGAATCCGCACGCAATTCGTTGAACAGCCGCAGTGACTCCTCGTGGCGGCCGAGCCCGGTGAGCGCATTCGCCTTCAGCGTGCGAAAGGCCGCGTTGCCGGCATCCAACGCCAACAGCTGCTCGAGTTGCTCGAGGGCCTGCGCATGTTTCTGCCGCTCGATCAGCACCGTCGCGTAGTCGTAGCGCGCGGCGTGGTAGCGAGGATCGAACTCCAGCACGCTTTCGAGCAGGAATTCGGCGTCATCGAGCACGCCCATCTTCATGCCGATGCGCGCCAGCAGGCGCATGGCCTCGATATCCTGGGGATGGCGCTGCAGATGCTCACGCACCAGGCGTTCAGCCGGCACCGTCTCGCCCTCGGCGAACATGCTGTTGGCCGACACCACCGCGGGCGGCATGCGCGCCAGGTTGTCGGCGACCTGGGCGGCATGCTCGGCGTCGCGCGCCATGCCTTCTTCACGGCACAGCACGGCAAGGTTGCGCCAGCTCGAAGGCAGCGACGGGTTCAGTTCGACCGCGCGGCGGTACGCGGCGATTGCGCCCTTGCGCTGGCCCAACATGCGCAGCGTGTGTCCCCGCTCCTGGAAAAGCCGGCTGAATCCCGGATGAAACCGAGCCAACTCATCGAGCGCGGCCAGCGCCTCGGCACCGTGACCGAGGTAACGCTGGTTGACGGCAATCATATAGAGCACGTCGCGATTTTCGGGAACCTCGGTGGCAATGCCCGACAACAGCGCCAGGGCCGGCTCGAACTGCCGGGATTCCATCAACGCGCGTGCGCGCAACACCGACGCTTCGATCTTCGAAACGCCAGGCGTGGGAACGGCAGGACTGGCCGTGGATTCGCTCATGCCCGCCTAGGCACCCGCGGTGGCGGGCAGCAGCGCCCGGAGCGATGCAATGAATGCCTCGTAGTTGCGCCACCGTCCCGCGGATTTCGTGTTGATTTTCTGGCGCACCTGCCACTTGCTGGCCGTGATGACGACGCGCTCAGTCGCGTGGAACTCCAGGCAGCGCGCGTCCCAGGGCAGGCCGATGAAGTCTACCATCCGGCGGCTCCAGGTTTCCGGATCGGCAACCAGCGATTCGTACGGAACCTCGATCAGGCTTGCCGCGGGCAGCACGGTGCGCCAGTGATCGGTGACGCGTTGGTACTGCCGATAGAAATGCGCGAGATCGTCCAGGTCATTGGCGTACGGGCCGATGTTGTAGAAGTTCTGGAAGTAGATCGACAGGCAGGTATCGATCGGATGACGTTGCATGTGGATGATGCGAGCCCGAGGCAGCGTCGCGTGGATCAGCCCGGCGTACAGGAAATTGCCCGGCATCTTGTCGACCACGCGTAGCGCTACGCCAGCCGATGTGGCGAGGCGCATCAGGTATTCATGGCGCATCGCCGCGGCCAACGCGTCCGCGCTTTTGCCCTCTGCCGCTTCGCGGCGGGAACGGTCGTAGGCGCTGTTCCAATAGGCGACCTCGCCGGCGCCGTATACCGAAGGGTGCGACGCCAGGATCTGCTCCGCGAGTGACGTGCCGGAGCGGGGCATGCCGATGATGACCACCGGCAATTCTGATGCGGCGCTGTCCGAAGTCGGTGAAGGCACCGACTCGGCGCCGAACCTCGCGATGATCTCGTCGATGCGGCGCTCCAGCCGCGCGCGGTCGTAGTGGCCGCCATAGCGCTTCGTGAGCTCGTTGGCCTGCCGATAGTGGTCGAATGCGGAGGGGTATTCCGCGACGTCGTCGAAGTACTTGCCCAGCGCGTAGTGCAGCGTGATTTCATGCGCCAGCGGTTGGCGCGCGCGGAGCAATCGCTCGGCGCCGCTCCGCCAGCTGGCGTCGGCGCTGGTCATGCGCCGGTGCGAGGCGAGGCCGGCGTAGGCAGGCGCGAAATCCGGGTTGATCGTGAGCGCACGCCGAAACAAGGTTTCCGCCTCGGCGAATTGTCCCCGGTCCGCCAGCAATTCACCGAGCGTCGCCATGGCCTCCACGTTGTCGGGCTCAATCGCCAGTGCCGCGCGACAGCTGGCTTCTGCCTCGGTTGGGCGCCGCTGCTGGCGCAGCACCAGGCCGAGGCCGAGGTGGGCGGCGACCCATCGCGGTTGCAATTCGATCGCGCGCCTGAAGCTCGTGGCGGCTTCTTCGACGCGACGCAGTTCGAACAACACGCCGCCCAGGCAGCAATGGAAATCCGCGCTGGACGGATCGAGCCCGATGGCCCGCGCGTAGACCGTACAGGCCTCGCGCCGGTCGCCGACATCGCGCAAGGCCGCGCCGAGGTTCGCGAGGATCTGCAGGTCACCGGGCCGATGCGACAGTGCAACGCGATAGCATCGGACTGCATCTTCGTAGCGACCCAGCTGCAGCGAAGCATTGCCCAGGTTGTTGTGCGCTTCGACATGGCCCGGCTCGAGCGTCAACGCGCGCTGGTAAAGCGGCACCGCCTCGGCCGCGCGCCCGAGCGATGCCAGCGCATTGGCGCAATCGACCAGCGCTTCGACATCGTCAGGCTGGAGCGCGAGTGAACGCCTGAGGCTCGTCACCGCGCCATCCCAGCTGGCGTGGTCGTGATGCCAGGCGCCGAGGTTTCGGTGTGCCTCGGCATCGGCGGGCATCAGTTCCACCGTCCGCTGCAACGCGGCCAGCGCGTCCTTGCCCTGCCGCACCTGCGCCACAC
>JGI24770J26754_10001357_pt1 | contig 17423 bp, 22 predicted proteins | sample LakOneMetagenome_FD_26754 | JGI IMG/M metagenome (IMG submission 26754) | reverse complement strand
ATGTAGTTGAGCAGACGTTGGTAGTGAGTTACCAAAATGATCGCGTTTTCACTATTGCGAAGGGTGTTCACGCCCTCGGCGACGATCCGCAGAGCATCGATGTCGAGGCCCGAATCGGTCTCGTCAAGGATCGCGAGTTTTGGCTCCAGTACCGCCATTTGCAATATCTCGTTCCGCTTTTTCTCGCCGCCTGAGAAACCCTCGTTGACCGAGCGTTTGAAAAACTGCGGGTCCATATCGACCACCTTTGCTTTCTCTTTCAGGTAATCGTTGAATTCGAGCGGATCGAGCTCTTCGAGGCCGTGATGGATCGCTTTTTGGTTATAAGCGAGCCGCAGGAACTGCGAATTCGAAACGCCCGGAACCTCAACCGGATACTGAAACGCCATGAAAACGCCTTCGCGTGCGCGTTCGTCGGGGTCGAGTTCGAGCAGATTTTTGCCCTCGAACAGCACTTCGCCCGATGTCACCTCATAGCTCGGATGCCCCGCCAAAACCTTGGACAACGTCGATTTGCCCGAACCGTTCGGCCCCATGATCGCGTGAACCTCGCCCTTCTTGACCTGCAAATTCAGGCCTTTCAATATTTCTTTGCCGTCGATACCGGCGTGTAAGTCTTTTACTTCTAATAACATATATTCACTGACCAACTTTCGGATATTTTTTCCGCTAATCTCGGGAGCAATTTCTTATCCTGCACAAACAACTCGACATAACCGCAGCCGACGCAAACGTAATAATTCAAAAATGCCGTGGCGGTCCAACTAATGCTGATCGCGACCTCGGAGGTCGTGTTTGAAACAACGTGGATCTCACATCCGTCACATTTCGGACAAACCCCGTTTTTCATTTTGCGGTCAACCTCTTTTCCATTGCGAGTCCCGGCGTTCCGAACCATTCTTCGGCCGTCGTCTCGCGGCCTCGTCTAAATCCGTGCTTTTCGTACAGATCGATCGCCGCTATTGAAAAATGCGTCGTGTACAAAAATAGCTTTTCAAATCCATCGCGAACCGCATATTCCTCGATCGCATCTAGCAACCGGTGAGCGATCCCGAGCCCTTGTGCCGTCGGACTAACGGCCATGCTGCGGATGTACAGCCATTCGGGTTCCGGCAATACCGATACCGTCGCTACGATCTCGCCTTCGTCTACAGCAACCCACATCGGGCCCTCGTCAAACCGCGTCGCGACCTCCGCCGCAGACGGCGTGACGATCGAAAACGATCCCGGTGTGTAATCGCCCTGAAACTGCGAAAACGCTTCGAACAGCACCTTTGCGATCGCCTCCTCGTCGCCCGGTTTGGCGAGCCTGATCTCAGGCACCGACGCTTTTTTCGTCTCCGGCACCGACATATATCTCACCTTTCAAATAAAGCACCGCTTCGCCGCCGATCTTTACCCGCTCGCCATCGAGTTTGCAAAACAGCTCACCGCCGCGTTCCGACACCTGACGGGCAAACATTTCATTCTTACTAAGCTGATCTGCCCAATACGGGATCAGCGAACAATGGATCGCACCCGTTACCGGATCTTCGTTAATGCCGATACGCGGAGCGAACATCCGCGATGCGAAGTCACAGTCGCCGCCCAGAGCCGTCACGATAAATTCGTCGTAATCAATGCCGAGCAACGCGTTAAAATCAGGCGAAAGCTCGCGGATTTGCGATTCGCTTTCGAGCCGCAGCATCACCATATTGCCCTGCGTTTCAAAGACCTTGGCCGGGATCGCACCGATCGCCCGGGCGAGTTCGTCGGATTGTTCGATCTCGGTCAGCGAATATGCCGGGAAATCAAGCACCATCTTGCCGTCTTCTTTAGTCACACCAAGTGCGCCGCTGCGGTGCGAGTGAAAATTGATCTTCTCGGACTCCAGCTTTAGCTCGTTAAAGATGACGTGCGCGCTCGCGAGTGTCGCGTGGCCGCAAAGATTGACCTCGACCTTTGGCGTGAACCAGCGGATCTCGTATTGGTCGACGTTCTTAACAAAAAACGCCGTCTCGGCCAGATTATTCTCCGCCGCGATCGCCAGCATCGTTTCGTCCGGCAGCCACGATATCAACGGCACGACCGCCGCCGGATTGCCGGCGAAAGGCTTCGACGTAAATGCATCTACTTGAAATATCTCTAACTTCATCTATTTCCTCAATGTGATCAAAATAAAACCGGCGATACACAAGACCAATCCCGCAACCTTTTCGAGCGAGAGACTTTCCTTAAAAGCGATCAGCCCGATCACGATCAGCACCGCAGCCGAGATCACATTTACCGATATCGGCAAAAGACTGACGTTCCATCCCGCACGATAGGCAAGCATAAAGCCTATCTCAATCGCCGCGGCACCAAGCCCAATTCCAAGAGCGGACCACGAAACCGTTTTCATCATCGGCATTAATTCTGTGTCCTGCCGCGGGAACAGAAAATATCCTGCCACACAAGCCGCGATCCCCATCAAATATGCCATTATCACGACGACGAACGGATTTGCCCCTTGGTCGGTCGATTTCTGAGCGAGTTGGTAAACAACCAGGCCCGCGACGATCAAAATTGGCGCTAGAAAGTAACCCATACCATCACGCCAATGCTATCGCCTGTATCTCGATCTTTGTGCCGAAGTGCAGATCCTTGACCGGCACGATCGCCCTCGCCGGACGATGATCACCCATCACCTCAGCATATTTTTTATTGACCGCATCCCACAGTTCCATATCAGAAACATAAATGGTCATCTGCATAACGCGGGTTAAATCGCTGCCCGCGGCCTCGAGCACCGCCTCGACATTCCTCAGTGCAAGTTCGGTCTGCTCAGCAATATCACCGGTAAACGGCTCCCGCGTTATGAGGTCCATCGGCAGTTGGCCGGATACATAAACAACCCCGTGATGCTCGATCCCCGGTGAATAATGGCCTTTGGGTTTTGGTTGGTTTGATGGCTGTATTGTCTTCATTTCAAATTTTCCAGAAGCTTTTCGACCTCGATCTGCAATGTATCCAGATCGCCTTGAGTGATTCCCCAAATGATCGACAGATCGACCAAAGCGTATCCGTGAATGATCCGATGTCGAGTATCAATGATCTTTCGCCATTCGATCTGCGGATTCGCCGAGCGAAATTCTTCGGTCAGGTTATTGGCCGCTTCACCGATCACCTCGACGTTTCTGTCAACGGCATCCACCGTCCTCCGGTCGCTTTCGAACCGTTCAAAATCCTAACCGTCCAAGTACGTGTCGATAGCACCAATGCGATCGAGAATATCAAGCAGAAATACTTTGTTGTCCTTCTCCATAAAGCACCTGCAAATCTTTGTAAACGTATTCACGGACGTGTTCGCTCAATCCCTTTTCAGTTATTAGATCGACCTTTCTACCAAGGACTTCCTCGATCTCAAAAGCAGCATCAAGGAAGTTGTAGCCCTTCGGTTTCGAGAACCGCACTAAGAGATCGATATCACTTTCCGCATTCGCCTCACCACGAGCAAATGATCCGAACAAGGCGCAAAACGAGATATCATTGCGAAGGCAAATCTCGATTATTTTCTCCTGTTCGTTTGATCCTAACTTCATTTTCTCAAAATGCTGATGGATTTATCACTGACTTTCAAAATTTCAGCGGCTCCAATTGTTTCTAAATAAACCGCCCGGGCAAGGGATTTACAACTTTCTATAGCATCCTCTTTTGTATCACCATATTTTAGAACACCATTCATGCCAATTGCCTCAGCAATCCATCGTCCATCCAGTTCTTGCTCTGTTTCGATCTCTAACGATTTAAGAAACTCACTTGCTTTCTTCCGTGCTGTCTTTCCGTTTCCCGCGTGGCTTTCCCGCCTCTCCAATTTTCGTTCAACAACCTCCCCAAGTGGGTGATCAGACGCTTTTTTCCAATCTTCTCTCTTAATATTTCGAGCAGTACTCTCCAAAGTGTCCGCATTCTCCAGTCCCTGTTCGACAACCAAATCTAAAATCTCATTAACTTTTCTCCGATAAACACGATTCACTTGTGCCTTCCGAAGCGGAATGATTTTTCTGGAGGCTTTATCGTTCTGACCGTATGTATTACGCCGATCTTTTACATAACTCAAAGCCTTCTTTTCTTGTGGGGTTTTCTCCTCCATTATCCAACACTTCCTTCCAGTTTCAATCCCAACAACTTCGTTGCTTCCACAGCATATTCCATCGGCAACTCACGAAAAACCTCTTTGCAAAAGCCATTGATAATGAGCGAAACCGCATCTTCCTGCGGGATTCCTCGCTGTTGAAGATAAAACAATTGGTCCTCGCTGATCTTTGAGGTTGTGGCCTCGTGCTCGACGCGGGCGGTGGCGTTCATGACCTCGATGTAGGGGAACGTATTCGCCTCGCTACTGCCGCCGATGAGCATCGAGTCGCATTGGGTGTAGTTTCGTGCCCCCTCGGCTTTCGGCATTATCTTGACGAGGCCGCGATAACTGTTGTTAGATTTTCCGGCCGAGATTCCTTTTGAGATGATCGTCGATTTTGTGTTTTTGCCGAGATGGATCATCTTGGTGCCGGTGTCGGCGATCTGGGCGTTGTTTGTCAGTGCGACCGAGTAAAACTCACCGATCGAATTGTCGCCCTGCAATATCACGCTCGGATATTTCCAGGTTATCGCCGAGCCGGTTTCGACCTGCGTCCACGAAATTTTCGAATTAACGCCACGGCAAGCGCCGCGCTTGGTCACAAAGTTATAAATACCGCCCTTGCCATTCTCGTCGCCGGCGTACCAGTTCTGGACGGTCGAATATTTGATCTCTGCATCGTCCAAAGCCACGAGTTCGACGACCGCCGCATGCAGCTGATTCGTATCAAACTGCGGTGCCGTGCAGCCTTCGTTATAAGCGACATAACCGCCTTCTTCCGCAACGATCAGTGTTCGTTCGAACTGCCCCGCTTCCTGCGTATTGATACGGAAATATGTCGAGAGTTCCATCGGGCAGCGGACGCCTTTCGGGATAAAGACGAACGAGCCATCGGAGAAAACCGCCGAGTTCAAAGCCGCGTAATAGTTGTCGCCTACGGGGACGACCGAGCCGAGATATTTCTTGATCAGATCCGGGTAGTCGGCAACGGCTTCGGTGAACGAGCAAAATATCACACCCGCCTCAAGCAGCTTTTTCTTATACGTCGTCGCGACCGAAACCGAATCAAAAACTGCATCGACTGCCACATTTGCGAGCATTTTCTGCTCGGTGATCGGGATTCCGAGTTTTTCAAATGTTTTGAGCAACTCGGGATCGACCTCGTCCAGACTCGCTTTCGAAGGCTTCTGCTTTGGCGCGGAATAATACGAGATGTTCTGAAAATCGATGTTCGGATAGTCGAAATTTGCCCAATTGTCGGGAGCGGTCATTTTCAGCCATTGGCGATAGGCCTTCAGACGAAATTCGAGCATCCATTCGGGCTCGTTCTTTTTCGAAGAGATCAGCCGCACGGTATCCTCAGTGAGGCCACGTGCGATCGTCTCGGTCTCGATGTCCGTAACAAAGCCGTACTTGTATTCCCGATTTGTAAGTAATTCTGCTGCTGTTGACATATCTATTTCGCCTCGGCGATCTCAAAAAAGCCCTGCTGCACTTCCAAATGCAACGCTCCGTCTCTCAACTTAAATCCACTGCACGGAAGTATTTTCCCATCCACGGTGATCAGCGTCTGGTACGCCAGTTCACGCGTTTTCGAATCGAGTGCGTTGACGCTCAACCCATCTCGCTTGCACCCTTTTGGCAACGTGATCGTGACCTTCGTCATTTCCAGATCGCTGTTTTCTATCGCCGTCTTCATTATAAAATTCTTTGCGCTTCAAGCGTTCGGTGAATTCCCTGAATGCTGTGAAACATCGCATCGACCGAGCGTTCGTTGCCGACCATTTGAGCGAGCGTTATTTTCGATAGGGCGTTTTCAACGATCTCGTGAAGTCCGATTATAACGGGCCGGATGCCGCAATCGCCTTTATGAACGCAGCTGTCGAGCACGCCCGTGTAACTTTCGCAGTGCTTGGTCATGACGTCTTCGTCGAGCACCTTGATGATCTCATTGAGCCTGATGTCCTCGGCCGGGCGAGCCAGCGAATAACCGCCCTTTGTGCCGCGTGTCGAATGGACGAAATCAGCCTTATTAAGCAGCCACATCAGCTTGCCCGCGTTCGCCGTCGAAATGCCCTCCAGATCCGCGATCTGCGGCAGCGTCAGGCTCTCGCCGTCGGGCAAACTCGCGAGTTGGACCAGACATCTTAGCCCATATTCCTCTTGCGCCGAAATTTTCATAAACCACTCTCAGATAAGGATGTTAGTAATTCCCGTAACCATAATAATCGCAAATCGTTACTTTTTTGTCAAGATTGACTGCGTGCAGAAACGCGAGTGTGAACGAGCGTGCATTCTCGCGATCGATCGCACGCTCAGACTCACTCGCGTTTCCGCCTTTTACTACGAGTAAAGATTCATCGGCCGCGTCAACAATTCGACCGGATCATGCACATTCAAAGCCTCGTGAACAAAGAAAGGCTCACCCGCCCTGACTCCGATCAACTGCCCAAAATATCTCGCCCGCGATTCGATATCGTCGAGATAATCTTTTCCGGTCAACATCGTCTCGGGTTCGGTCGAATTTGGATCGTAAAACTGCGAACGATGAGCCTTGATCGCGTCCATTCGCTGTTCCAAAAAATCCGAGATGTCCACAATAAATGACGGCACAATACGCCGCGAAAACACCGCATGAGCGACGATCGGCGGAGCAAATTTTTGATCGCCGGTTTCAGGATCGTAATTGAGCATCGCAACCAACCTCGAACATTCACGGACCAAGGTCGCGATGTGGTCGTGGTCTGGATGTGTGTCACCCGATTGATGGGTGAGAATTACTCTGGGTTTTAATCGCCTTAAAGCTCGAACGAGCTTTACTCTTTCCGCGTCACCGGCGAACACATGTCCATCCGGCAAGCCGAGATTTTCGCGCACATCAAGGTTCAATATCTTCGCTGCTTCCGCCGCTTCGAGAGCACGGCCCTCCACGGTGCCGCGCGTTCCCATTTCGCCATGTGTTATATCGAGCGCTCCGGTGCGATAGCCGAGACTTTTCATCTTGAGCATCGTACCGCTGACGTACAATTCGAGATCGTCCGGGTGCGCAAAAACGGCGAGAATGTCTAACTTGCTCATTCTGACAATTTAACATAGCCGCAGACTAACAGGGATAAAGGAGATGAAAAGGATATAAAAAACACAAAGAAATATCCCTTTTATCTCCTTCATCCCTGTTAAAATCGTCCTATGAAATTAGTTGTTCTAGGCTCAGGGAGCACGATCCCGCACCCGACGCGCAGCAGTTCGGCGTTTTGGGTCGAAACTTCCGGCGGCAGCATTTTGCTCGATTGCTCGGCAACTGCGCCGCTCAGAATGGCGCAGGAAAAGCTCGACTGGCCGAACCTCGATGCGATCTGGATATCGCATTTTCACATCGACCACTGCGGCGGACTCGCTCCTTTTCTCGCAGGAACAAAACACGCTCTGCAGACTAAAGATCGAAGAAAACCGCTCCGAATATTCGGCCCGGTTGGTCTGAAAGGTTTGATCGAGCGGATGGACGAGGTTAATAATTACCGCCTGCTCGAACAGCCCTTTCCTGTAGAGATAACGGAGATCGAACCGCTCGAAAAATTTGAGATCGTGAAAGGCGTGGAAGCTGTCGCATTCAAAACGCCGCATACCGACGAAAGCGTTGCGATCCACCTTCGCGACGGCGAAACGACGCTCGTGTTTTCCGCTGACACAGGATTTTCGCAGCCACTCGCCGGATTCGCAAACGAGCCCGATCTGCTTATCCTCGAATGCACGTTCGTAAAAAACAAACCCATCGAAAAACACCTCGAGCTCGCCGAGGCGATCCATTTGATCCGAAAGGCGCAACCAAAACGCGCGATGCTCACACATTTTTATCCCGAATGGGATGAAGTAGATTTTAAAGAAGAGTTAAAAAAGTTTGAGCCTAAGTGTCAGGTTGTTGAAGCAGTGGACGGGCTGACGCTTGATATTTCCGAACAAACTTAAACTAAAAAGTGAAAACTAAAAGCCGTTTTTAGTTTTCACTTTTCACTTCTGAGTTTGTTCGGAAATCTATTTCGCGACGTTCCGTTTTGCCATCGCCATTAATTCTTCGGGCATCCATTTGGCGGTGACTTTTTCTTCGGCACCAGCGATGCCTTTGTTGCGGTTTCGCCATTCTTTGGCCGGGTCGTCTTCGCGGCCGGATTGTTTGGGGTAATTTTCGACCTGTTCGAGACTGATTATGATGCCCTGAGCGATGTCGTTCCAATCTTCGTTATGAATACCGCGAAGCACGACCGGCAGTCCGGCGGTCCAGTCTTCCTCGGGCGTAATATTGTCATACTCAGGTATCGTCAAAAACGCGGGATCGGGAAGTGCGTGACCGCTAAATTCACTGACGATCTGTGACTTAACATCCTTGAAACTCGCGTTCGGATTGGCGACACGCATCTCCAAAGCCCGGCGAAAAATGTCTGAAACTGTTGCTTGGTTGCTCATCTTATTAGCCACAGATTACCACAGATCGCTGCGGATAAGAAAAATCTAGTTTCCAACTATTTGCTTGTCAGAACGCATCTGAAAAGTTAGTCTTTTTATCGAGGGAAATTATTAATGAAAAGCTTTTTTGCACTCGTGATCTTGTTGGTTGGATTGACGGCGGCGTTTGGGCAGAATGAGCAGGCTCCGATCGTTGAAAAAGAGATCAATTATAAAAACTGGACGTTTAAGAACGTTAGGACCGGCGAAGACCTCACGCTGCGTGATGCCGCGGCGGGTAAGAAGCTGGTGATCGTCGTGTATTTTGCGGCCTGGTGCGGCAATTGGAAACACGACGCGCCCATGCTAAACCGGCTCTATGACAAATACAAAGCCAACGGCCTCGAGTTTGTCGGGGTCAGCGAATATGACTCGGTTTTCAATACCAAGACCGGTCTCGACACATTAAAGGTCGCGTTTCCCGTCGCTTCCGAATCGGAGATGCGTGCCGACAAACAATCCACGCAGCATTACAAGAACAGGACGCTGACCGGCGACTTTCGCAATTGGGGTTCGCCCTGGTACATCTTTCTCGAACCCGCCGCGTTTGAGAAAAAAGGCGACGTGTTGATCAAGAAAACCTCAGTCATCAACGGCGAAATGATCGAAGCCGAAGGTGAAAAATTCATCCGCGAAAAACTCGGCCTGCCCGCAGTCGAAACAAAATCAGCCGTTGCCGACAAAGGAAAAGTCGAAGTCTGCGATCCAGATAAGCCGTCGACGTCACCACTGAAAAAACCTTAAGGCCGGAAGGCAAAAGTAAAAGGCAGAAAGGCAAAACTAAGAGCGGTCGCTCGTAATTTTGCCTTCCGTTTACAACGGCATCGCAGCGAGCGTGTCGGTAAGTTTTTTTGCGACATCGCGTAGCGGTTCTTTTGCGGCGACAAATTTTCCGGCGATCGCCGAATCCTCCGACTGAGCCGCCAGATCGGTGATGCCCTGTATCGACGGCAAGTATTTCGCAAGCGAGGTTTTAGTTCGAAACTCGGATTCCAGCGTCGCGAGGCCGGCCTTTAGATTGCGGATCGCTTCGATCACTTTTGCTTTGTTTGCATCGTTTTTCGCGACCGTCTCAGGCGGTAGTTTTTTGACCGCGTTTGACGCGTCGAGCGTTTCGATCGCCTGTGCGATCGGGCCGAGGACGTCGACGAAACGGTTTACATTGGCGAGCTGGGTATCGACCTTTTCCCGGGCGACACGCACATCGAGCGGCGGAACTACGGTCTTGGTGACCGGCGGTTTCTTCGGGGCGGGTTTCTTTACCGGCTTTTTTTGTGCCGTCGCGGCTCCTGCAAGTAACGTCAATGCGATCACGATCGCCGCTGCAAATTTAATATGCCTCATAAACTACCTTCTTTGTTAAAGTGAACCGAAACATCATATTATAGCAATAATGCATCAGCGATGTTTAGAAGTCCGTAGGCTGGGGCGCGTTGGTTACGAAAATTCTCTTGCTCTGCAAAAAGAGCTCGAGACCGACGTGATCGCACGCCGCGAGCAGGATTATCTGCTGCTGCTCGAACATCCGCATACATTTACTCTCGGACGGCGTTCGAAAAATGACGGTGTCCTCGCGACCGCCGAAATGCTGCGAAAGCTCGGCATCGAGGTCCACGAGATCAATCGCGGCGGCCGCGTGACCTATCACGGCATCGGCCAGATCGTCGGTTATCCGATAATTTCGCTCTTGCCCGACCGCGAAGATGTGCATAAATACGTTCGCGATCTCGAAGAAGTATTGATCCGTACAATGACCGATTTTGGCATCGAAGCTTTTCGTATCGATGGCCTGACGGGCGTTCACACGATCGACGGCAAAGTCGCCGCCATCGGCGTCCATCTCAAACGCTGGGTAACGACCCACGGTTTTGCTCTAAATGTAAACACCGACCTTAGCTACTACAATTGGATCATCGCCTGCGAAGGCGAACCTGTCACTTCAATGGACAAACTCCTCGGCCGCCAGGTCGATATGAGCGAGGTCGAAGATCGATTGATCGAAAATTTTGCGGATGTCTTCGAGTATGCCGAGGCAGAAACACGACCGGTAGGGAATGTGTTGTCCGCGACCGATCAACGTGCATTCGCTTGACACCGCACACTCCCTACCAGTCGTGTTTCTGCCTTATTGCGCTTGCGGGAAACCTCGAATTCTCATAATCTTTCTATTTCAACAAAACTATTATGCGACGTGATATTACATCGTGGTACAGCCACAATTTGAACATGGAAATGCCGCTCGTGGCCTATGGCCATGCGGGCTTTCCGCTGCTGATGTTTCCGACGGCGGCGGCTGATTATTTGGAATACGAGCGGTTCTATCTGGTCGACGCGATCAAAGATTTTATCGAAGCCGGACTGATCCGCGCGTATTCGATCAATTCGGTCAACAAATACAGCCTGCTAAACCGTGAATCGCATCCCGGCTGGAAGGTTGAGATGCTGTCGCGTTATGACAACTACATCATGGAAGAGGTTTTGCCGCTGATTCGCAACGAATGCGGCGAAGACGCCAAACCGCTGACGACCGGAGCTTCGCTCGGAGCGTTTCTCGCCCTCAACACATATTTCAAACACAGCGATAATTTTCGCGGCACCATCGCGATGAGCGGCAGCTATGACATTTACAATTATCTCGACAAGGGATATTTTGACGACAACGTCTATTTCAACAACCCGGACATGTACGTCCGCCATTTGAACGACGATTTTCACCTGCCCCGTCTGCAAAACGCCGATTCGATCGTCATCGTCACCGGTCAGGGCAACTACGAAGCCCCCGACCGCAGCCGCGAATTCTCAGGACTGCTCCACTCAAAAGGCATCCCCCACCGCCTCGACCTCTGGGGCCACGACGTAGCCCACGACTGGGTCTGGTGGAGAAAAATGCTGCCGTATTATCTAGGGGAATTTCTCCGATAGGTCAGAACCGCCTGCGTGAGCGGGCGGCATCCAACTTCACGAAAAAATAGCCACCGATAACACAGATATTATGGATAGAAATAAATTCTGATCCGTACTATCTGGGTTATCGGTGGCTAAATTTTGTTGGTTCGTTCACGCCCCCCGCTTACGCAGGGGGTTCTGACTTACCCGTCCCCTTTCTTACCCTTACGTTTTTCGCCCGCTGGCTTTTCCGACGGTGGATCGGGTTTTGTCGTTGGCGGTTTTGTTTCCGGGTGTTTGATCGTCGGCTGTTTCTCGGGGGTTGTCGCCGGCGGTTTTGTTTCCGGTGTGTCCAGGTTCTTATCGCCGCCAACCTTGTCGGGCGGGATCAGTGCGGGGTCGGTGTTGACCTTGGGATTAGGAATCGTTCCCGCCTGACGGCCTTTGACGTCGGCTTCGTCGAGTTTTTCAAGCTCTTCGCGTTTGTTGCGTTCGGCCAGATTTTTGATGTCGTTCGGCATCGGCGGCGGTTCGGGGAAGGTGTCGCGCGGCTTGCCCTTCATAAACGCATTCATAAACGCGTTAAAATACGGCACCGCACCATGTCCGCCCGTCATACCGGCACCGAGCGAGATCTTTCCGGCCGGATTGCCCATCCAGATGCCGGTCACATAGGTNGGCGTGTAGCCGAGGAACCAGACGTCNGTTTCGTTGTTGACCGTTCCGGTCTTTCCGGCGAGCGGAAATCCGGCTGCGCTCGCACTCGATGCAGTTCCGCCGCCTGATACGACACCGCGCATCATCTTGACCATTGTCAGGGCGACATATTCGCTGGTCACTTTCGAGCTCCCGCCGTCATATTCTTCGAGCAAAGTCCCATCGCGATTGTAGACTTTGCGGATCATGTGGGGATTCATACGAATTCCCTTGTTCGGGAATGTCGAATACGCTGCGGTCATCTCAAGCAGGGAAGCCTCGCTCGCCCCGAGAGCCGACGGCAAACTCGGAGCCATCGGATTTGTGATGCCAAATCTACGAACCATCTGACCGCCGGCCTGAATACCGACCTGTTCNAGCAAGTGAACNGCCGCGATATTGTACGATTTTGCGAGGGCGATCTTCATCGGAACATTNGGGTGGCTCGTCGCACCGCCGTAGTTTGTNGGCTGCCAGCCGCCCCGTTTGATCGGTGCTCCGCTGACGATAGAATCGGGCGTCATGCCGTCCTCGACGGCTGCCGTATAGATAAACGGCTTGTAAGCCGAACCCGTCTGACGCATGCCCTGCGTAGCATTGTTGAATTTGCTCGAGTGGAAATCATATCCGCCGACCATCGCGACGACCTCGCCTGTGTGCGAATTGATACATACGAGCGAAGCCTGCACCTCAGGTTCCTGCTGCAGTTCGACCTCCATGGTCTGGTGCTCGGCGTCAACCTTTTTGACCAAGAATTCGGCGAGAAATCCCGGCTTCAACTCAGCCACCGGACGCTTGCCGCTGCGGCCCATGTTGCCCTGACGGACTATCGCCTTAAATCGGCCAAAACGCACACCGACCTCATCCGAAGCCGGGTTTGCCTTCATCACAAGGCCTTTTATGTACTCGCCCTCGGTGTATTCATCGCCGTACCAATCGGCATGTTTGTATGAATCTAGCGTTTTCTGAATTTCCTTTTCGTCTGTCAACGGCTGCTCATCGTCATCGATCAGAATATTCTTATAATTCGAACGCCATGCGTGGCCGCGGTCGTATTCGCGCAGACGCTGGCGGACCGCCTGCGTCGCGATCTTTTGTGCGGCGACATTGATCGTCGTATAAACCTTCAATCCACCCTGGGCGACGCGGGTCGTGTATTTTTCTTCTAGATATTTACGAATGTCCTCGACCGGGTAATCCCACGCGGTCGATTTCGGCTGCGACTGGTAATAGGCGGTGTCCGCGAGCTTGATGTCCTTTGCCTTTGCCGCGGCTACATCGGCGGCGGAGTATTTTTCGGGGAAATATTTGGCCATCTGGTCGAGAACGACGTTGCGGCGTTCGAGGGCCTTGGCTTTATTACGGGTCGGCGAATACTCGGGCGACTTCGGGATCGCGGCGAGCAGGGCCGCTTCGTCGAGAGACAGATCTTTGAGCGATTTGCCAAAATAGGTCCGCGAACCGGCTTCGTATCCATACGAACCTGCTCCCAAAAAGACGTAGTTCATATACATCTCGAGGATCTGATCCTTGGTATAAAGCCGCTCGATCTGCAGAGCTACGGCCCATTCGTTGATCTTACGTGTGTAAGTCTTGTCTTTATAAAGAAATAGATTTTTGGCTAACTGCTGCGTGATAGTCGATGCACCCTCGGTGCGGTCGGAGGTCAGATTGCGAACAACTGCGCCAACGATACGATATGGATCGATGCCGATGTGATCGCGAAAACGGTAATCTTCGATCGCGAGCAGAGCGTCCGTCACCTTGTCCGGCACATCCTGAATTTTAACCGGGATGCGTTTCTCGATAGCGAATTCGGCGAGAACGGTCTCGCCGTCGTCAGCGTAGATCGTCGTCACCTGCGGCGGACGATACGTCGCAAGCGCCGAGACCTCGACCGAATATCGCGAGTTATTAAGATAATACGAGGCCAAAACACCCGTCATCGCCCCCGCCGACAGCGCCAGTACAAGCGCGGTCAGCATCAGCGTTATCGTCGAAAAACCGCTTCGTTTCGCGGGCTCGGACACAACCTCAGTACTTCTGATCTTCTTTACATCTCTGGCCATCTTAAAACACTCCTAATTCACAAATCGCCTCAATTTTACGCTTACTACGAACCCGATAGCAACAAAAGTCGACAAAATTGCCGACAATCCGGCGCTCATCAGCGGCAGGGGAACACCGATAACCGGCAGTACGCCGAGTGCCATACCGACGTTCATAAATATCTGAAACACCATGCCGCATACGATCGACATTATAACAAGCATCCCCGCGCGATCCGAAGATTGGCGCGCTCCCGCTATCATTCTCGACAGCAATATCGCATACGCCAGCAACAGCGAAACACAGCCGATAAATCCCGTGTTCTCAGCAGTTACGGCAAAAATAAAATCGGTCTGCGGTTCGGGCAGAAATTTCAAAACGCTTTGTGAGGTATCGGTGTCGCCCTGATTGCCCGCGAGGCCGCCTTTGCCGACGGTGATAGTCGATTGGATGGTGTGGTAACCAAACCCGCGCGGATCGACGCTATCGGGGTCGATAATGGCGTTTATACGTTCCTGCTGATAAAGCTTGATCTTGCCGTACTTTATGCCGAGCGTCCACGCCGCCGGGATCATCACCGCAGCGAGTACGACGGACAAAACTACGTACCGCACCTTGATCCCCGATAAAAAGAACATCGCGGCGAGGATCGGGAAATAAGTGATCGCCTGTCCGGCGTCGGGTTCGAGCAGGATCAATCCGACCGGCCCGGCAAAAATCGCGATGCCGATCAGCATCTCCTTGAACGTCAGCACACCGCCCTTTTTGGCACCAAAATATTTGGCGAGCATCAAAACGGTCGGAAATTTTACAAATTCCGACGGCTGAAACTGTAGCCCGAGAATACGCACCCACGCTTTCTGCCCGTTGACCTGCACACCCAGCGGCGTCAGAACAAGGAAAAGCATAAACAGCCCGATGACATAAAATACGGGAGCTGTATCGATCAAGCGGCGATAGTCTGTAAAGCAAACCGCTATGAACGCAACCAACGCGATGCCGATTCCGATGATCTGTTTCGACCAGTAACTCTCCGTCGGCAACGCATTATGTATCTGCCAAACCCCAAAAAACGCGATCACGAGCGCCAACAAAGCAGTCTGCCAGTCGAGATCTCTCAGTTCGTGTTTTTCGAGAATTGCTGCCACGTTACTTACCCGCCACCTCCACCGACCCGCCGGCGTTCTTTCTGAGCATTTCTTCGTACATCGCCTTTGCTGCCGGAGCTGCGTTGGCGGCACCAAATCCGGAGTTCTCGATCAACGCAACCACCGCCATTTGCGGTTTGTCGTATGGAGCAAAACTGTCAAACCAGGCGTGATCCTTGTTATGTCCTACGTCCTGGCCGAGCGAAGCGACCTGTGCCGTGCCGGTCTTTCCGGCGATCTGCAGGTTTGCCATCTTGATCGAGCCCGCTGTTCCGCCGGCATTTACCACGCCCCACATTCCTTTGAGTACAAGAGCGTTTTGCTCGGGCGTCATATTTACGAGTTTCGGTTCGGGATGCTGAAACGCAAAGCCAACGCGAGCCGGGATATATGTCATTTCGCCGGGTTCACCGACGGCACCGATCGACTTAAATTCTTTTAAGAAATGCGGAACAAACATCTTGCCGCCGACACCGACGCTCGCGATAACGCGCAGCATCGAGATCGGCGTGACGACGACCGTATCCTGCCCGATCGACGAATAAACAGTTCGAATATCGCTCCACTTTCCCTCCCGTTTGACAACGTACGGGTAAGAGGTTTTGGGCGTTTGCGAGACCTTTTCGTTTGGCAGATCGATGCCCGTGCGCTTGTCGAAGTCAAACTCTTCGACCATTTTGATCACGCCCTCGATCTTCATTTTCAGAGCGAGGTGATAATAATATCCGTCACACGAATGCGTGATCGCGTAATCGAGCGGCGGCGTGCCGTGGCTGCCCATACATCGGGTAAATTTGTTACCGATCGTAATGCCGCCTCCGCACAGCACGTTTGAATGAGCGACGGTGATCGTTCCCTCTTCGAGTGCACCGATCGACATCGGAATTTTCCACGTCGAACCCGGCGGATAACGCCCCTGGATCGCACGGTTTAGCAGCGGGCGTTTTTCGTCTTGCCAATAAGCTGCGATCTGTTTACGTCCCTCATGTGTCGAACTGCTCTGCACAAATACATTCGGGTCAAACGATGGAGCCGACGCCATCGCGAGCATTTCGCCGTTATTCGGATCCATCGCGATGACAACACCGCGTTTGGTCGACGAATTTGCCAAGGCCTGTTCGGCGGTCATCTGCAGATCGTAATCAAGCGTCGTCACCAGATCCATTCCCGACTGCGGCGGCACGACTTCGAGTTCGCTCTGCACGCGGCCGCGACTGTCGACCAAAACCTTGCGATAGCCCGGTTTTCCGCGCAAAAATTCGTCGTAATATTGCTCAAGCCCGCCCTTGCCCACAACGTCGCCCGAACGCAAACCCTTTTCCTTCGACTCCGGATCTTCGAGCTGCTTCGGGCTGATCTCGCCCACGTAGCCGAGCACATGGGCCAAGGACTCGCCAAGCGGATAAAAACGCTGCGGCTGGAGTTCTACTCTCAGCTCGGGAAACTCAAGCGCGTGCGATTCGACCCACGTGATGTCCTGCATCCCGACGTTTTCCTTGAGCACCATCGAGTCGAATTCGTTCTGCTTTTTGATCAGGTTGATGCGTTCAACAACGAACTGGCGATCGAGATTGAGTCCGGTCGAATAATCCTCGACACGGTCGTTGACCTTCAGTGCCTTGAAGCCTTCGTTGGTCAAAACGACGTTATACGTTGGCCGTGAATCGACCAGCAGTTTGCCGTTGCGGTCAAAGATCGCGCCTCGCGGTGCCGGGATCGGGATCAGGCGGACACGCTGATTCTCGGCACGTTCGCTGTAATATTCGCCCTTGACGATCTGCAAATAATACAGCCTTGCGCCCAGCAGTGTTAGCAGAATGAACGCCAGGATCTGGATCGTCCCGACGCGTGCCCTTAAATTTTGAACGTGATCGTTGAGTTTCATACAGCTCCAAACGTAATGCTACGTAATGCTATTTGTTGAGCCTGATGGGGTTACGCCGACGGGTCTGTCGGCGGGGTTTGAACATATCGCCCTTTTTGCGTCTGACCTTGTCACCCGACATGCTGTCGAGCATCAGATAAATGAGTGTTCCGGCTATCGTCGT
>JGI24770J26754_10001352_pt1 | contig 17451 bp, 15 predicted proteins | sample LakOneMetagenome_FD_26754 | JGI IMG/M metagenome (IMG submission 26754) | reverse complement strand
GGATTTGAATACGTTCCATCGAATTGCATTTTGGTGGTAAACACATTCGATTTGTAAATGCTTCGTTGTAAGGGCGTTTTGATGTCGGTNCTTGTAGCATTATTCAGTGTTTCTGGAAAAAAATAGGCATTTTCAATTTGNAATGTGATGGGGTCTTTGTAGGGTATTTTTAAAATTGGCCCATAAAAGTAAACGCTTTCGCCCCATTTGGANGTGGTTTCGGCAACGACTTCTTTTTGACGAAGATTGCGTTCNACAATTAAGTCTTGTACNAANCTNAATGGTATTAATAAGAATAGCGATAGCATTCCGACCATAATCATTTTAGCAGTTGTTGATTGAAAGAAACTAGGTCTAGTTTCGAATTCTGGATGTTCCATGTGTATTGATTTTAGTGTTAATTTATTACCAGGTTTCAGCTACGATTCTCATATATACAAAGGCAATAGGAATGTTGGCTAAAAGAATGAGTATTTTGATGATGTAATATTCTTGATGATTCAGTTGTGTAAACAATAAGAATGAAAGATAAAGGAGCATGATAAGATTAGCTATAAAGGCAATAATCACATAATACAGTCCGATTTCAATGAGTGTTTCATTGTGTAATAGGACTTGTAAAATCAGTAAAAGCGTTCCAATGGCAAAAGATCCAATAGCCAATTGTGTAGAGAAAATACCGGTAGCATTTTGATATTGTTTTTTGGTCATGGTTCAGAATATTTATTTAGAAATNGATTTTTTGAACAATAATGAGAAGTAAATAAATACCCCAAAATGAACAGAGAATGCTAGTGTTTTCCAGTTTAGCAATTCAATGAAAATCGATTCGGATAATTGAAACGGATTGCTGATGATATCCCAACTGTTGAAACGTAATATTCTTCCAAGAAAGATTCCAAAGCCACATAAAAGGCAAATAGAAGGAATCAAATAAGGCTTTATTTTAATTGNAATATTGGGTTCGAATGTGTTTTCAAAGTCAATAATGGAGAGTATTCCCAATACAAATCCACCAATTGCAAAGGAGCAGATAATGATTAAATCCAAATAAAACATAGTTCCAGTTGAACGAACTACATGCACTAAGTCGGTGATGATGTAAAACGAATTGGGTAAGAATAAAAGCCAGCAGAAAAGTAAAAGACCAATTTTAAATTTAGAATGTATTTGNAAAATATTTGATTTCAAATACGAGGTAATGGCATAAGGAATGACCGCTAAAAANAGATTCCAAATTAGAAAAAAGAGGTATATCGAATGGGTTATTTTAGCTCTGAAAAGCAATAACGAAAGGCAATATCCAGTGAAAAGTAGCAAGACTTTATTTATTTTTTTATGATTTTCGAAAAGTTTGACGAATAGTTCCATAGTTATATGATATTAAAAGTGGATTGTATTGTTTTTAGTGGAATTGGTAACATTTTTTGAAAGTCTAAATAATGAAATGCATGTGCTTTTTTGCCTCTTTGAAACGATTTTATAAAACTTTTAATTTCAAAAGGGTAGAAGAGTACTCCAGTGGCGATTACAATGAATACAAACGGACTTTTTTTTCCGTTGCCTAACAAATAGAATTGCATGTCTATTTCATCTTTTACGGTTATTCCAACATCTATTAGTACATGATAGGCGTCGTGTTCTTCTAAACTTTCTTGAATATTGAAATTGTATTTCAGTAAGAAACAGCCGTAATGAAATCCCAAACTGTCTTGAGGATATTTAAGTAAATCTTGAATGGAGACGTTCCATGCTTTACTGTTTTTGAATAACATTTGATAGGGAACTTTAATAATTCGGTAAAGTTTTTCAATGAGTAGTTCTTTCATAATAATTATTTTAAAAGTACTTTGTTTTTCAAAGTAAAAGAATAAAAAAATAGGTTAACTTTTTGATATTAATTTTTCGAGCGCATCAATATGATCTTTGAAAGCTTTTTTTCCAGCTTGTGTAGCTATATAACGCGTATTTGGTTTTTTGCCAATAAATTGTTTTTCAATTTGAATGTAATTTTCAGCTTCCAATGCTTTGGTATGTGAGGCAAGGTTACCATCGGTAACGCCAAGAAGTTCTTTCAGCATGTTAAAATCGGCACTTTCATTTACCATCAATACCGACATAATCCCCAAACGAATTCGGTGATCAAAAGCTTTGTTGATGTTTTGTATGATGGTTTTCATTTTATTTTGCAACTAAGGTATTGGATACAAATTTACTCTAATTTCTTTCGTATTTAAAATACATAATACTTCCGTATAAAATATGGCACACCCCAAAGCCTAATGCCCAAAATAACAGACCAAAACCATTGTAATAAGTAGCAAACAGTCCAATTACAATGAGTGTTAGCCCTAAATAACGTACATCTCTAAAAGTATATCTACTTGCATTTACACATCCCAATCCGTAGAAAAGTAAGGTTATTGGCGCAATTAAACCGTAATATTCTTTTTGTAAAAGGATTAAAGCAAAAATACCGCCTGTATTCAGTGGAATTCCAAAATTGATTAAAAGGCGTTTGGATGATTCATTCCACAAACGTTCTCCTTGTTTTTTTGCTTTAGATGAACTTAAAATAAATCCGGTAATAATGGATAGTACGATAACTGCCATTGCAATTAAAAGCAATTTTAGTGTGATCTCTTGTTCAGTCAAAGTTCCATCAATTCTATTATTCGAAGGAAGAATGGTATTTGCTATGTAAGCGCCTATTAAAGCATAAACTCCAGCCAATATTCCTGATAAACCGCTTAATGATAAAAATTGGGATGATTTCGACATCATTTGTTTGATGTCTTGGATGTCTTTTAAATAATCTTTTGTTTCCATATAAAAGTACTTTGAAGTACAAAGTAAATAAATAATATTTGTGAAACCAAATGTTTTTTAATTTATTTTTGAAACAAATTAATTATCATGAAAAAAGTAGCCTTTTTACTGCTATTACAATCTGCAGTATTGTTTTCTCAAAAAAGCGATGAAACGATGTTGAAAGAGATTTATAGAACTGCTTTAACCGAGAGTCATTGTTATTCGTGGTTAGACGATTTATCCAATAAAGTTGGACAACGATTGTCAGGCTCAAAAGGAGCAGAGCAAGGCGTTTTGTATACCAAACAACAATTAGAAACTTTAGGATTGGATCGCGTTTATTTGCAAGAAGTGATGGTTCCGAAATGGGTTAGAGGTGAAAAAGAAGTAGCTTATCTGCAACTAGGAAAAAAGAAAGTGTCATTCCCAATTTGTGCTTTAGGTTTGTCAGTTGCAACACCGAAGAACGGAATCACAACCGATGTAATTGAAGTAAAAAGCTTAGATGAATTGAAGGCATTAGGAGAAAAAGTAAAAGGCAAAATCGTTTTTTTTAATCGTCCGATGAATCCAGAATTTATTGAAACATTTAATGCTTATGGAAGTTGTGTTGATCAACGTTCTTCGGGTGCTAGAGAGGCAGGTAAATTGGGTGCAGTAGGGGTTATTGTACGTTCTATGAATTTAAGATTGGATGATTTACCTCATACAGGAATGACTAATTATGGTGATACTCCAAAAGAAAATCGAATTCCAGCAGCTGCTATTTCTACGAATGGTGCAGAAGAATTGAGTGTCTTATTAAAGGAAAATCCAAATNCTAAATTGTATTTCAAGCAATCATGTCAGCAATTTGATGATGTGTTATCNTATAATGTTATTGGAGAAATTAAAGGTTCTGAACATCCAGAACGTATTATGATTGTTGGAGGTCATTTAGATTCATGGGATTTGGGAGATGGTTCTCAAGACGATGGAGCTGGATGTGTGCAAAGTATGGAAGTATTAGAATTGTTTAAAAAAGTCAATTATAAACCTAAAAACACCATACGAGTTGTTTTGTTTATGAATGAAGAAAATGGTGTGAAAGGTGGAACCAAATATGGAGAAGAAGCCGCAAGAAATAATGAAAATCACATTTTTGCCTTAGAAAGTGATTCAGGTGGATTTACTCCAAGAGGATTTTCAATTGAATCGGATGATAAAAATTTTGAAAAAATTGTAAGTTGGAAAGATTTATTTGAGCCTTATTTGATTCACATTTTTCACAAAGGTCATTCAGGTACAGACATCGGACCATTAAAATCTGAACAGATGGTTAAGGTTGGATTGCAACCCGATTCACAACGTTATTTTGATTACCATCATGCTGCCAATGACAATTTTGAGGCTGTAAATAAGCGCGAATTAGAATTAGGTGCAGCTACTATGGCTTCATTAATGTATTTGTTTGATAAATATGGGTTACAATAAAATAGTAGACTTACTAATGTATTTATTATTGGAATACTTTATTTTTTATTCAATTGAAACTATTTTGTTATTTAGCTCTGAAGAATAAGAAGGATTTTAAGTTGTTAGTTTTCACAAATAAATATTAATTCTAGAAAATCAAAACTTAATTTATATATAGTAAAGATTAGAAATACTATAATTTAATATGATACTTTTCAATTAATGTAAATGATACATTAATTCTATTTTTTTACAAGAATCTTATTTAAATATATAAAAAAAAGAGACTGAATTTCAGTCTCTTTTTTAGTAGTATAAATTATGTGATTATTTATTTTGTCTATTGATGTAAATCCATCCCGATTTATTATCAACACCACTTCTTTCAATTACAAAATAATAGGTTCCGTCTGGTAATTCATTTCCGTTATCAGAAAGACCTCCCCATTCATTAATATAATTGGCTTTTGTGTATACTTTCGTTCCGTATCTGTTGTAAATACTTAATTGAGTTACATTAAATCCGGTTAAATCGAAAGTGTCATTCAATCCATCACCATTTGGAGAAATTCCTCTTTGTATTGTACAAGTAACATCATTAGCATTGAATGATTGATTATCGGAACAAGTTCCACCACTTCCACTTGGAATAGTAACTGTACAAGTATATAGACCTGCTAAATTTGTTGGTATTTGAAGAGTTGAACTATTTGAACCAATACTTCCAGATGGACCAGACCATGAATAACTTGCTGTATTTGGATTATAGTTNCCAGCTACAACTTCAAGTACATAAACACTTCCTTGACATCCACCTTCTATAGTGAATGTTGGAGAAGGAGTTATTGTAATAGTTAAAGTTTCTTGATCAGTACAATTTGGTATAGTACCACTTTCAGCATAAACATATAATGTAGTAGTTGTCGTGATTACTGTTCCGGCTGCAATTTGTGATCCAGTTCCATTTTGACCTGTAAAATAATTACCAACAGTTAAAGAAGGTAAGGTATAGTTGTTACATGCATCTACAGGCGTTAATGGACTAACATTAGGTGTTGCATTAATAGTAATACTCATAGTTGTTCCAGTAGCACATAAGCCACTATTCGGGGTAAATGTGTATACTGTTGTTCCAGCAACTGATGTGTCAATTGTCGATGGACTCCATGATCCAGCAATATTATTAGATGAATTACTTGGAAGTGCAGGAGCCGTGTTGCCTTGACAAATAGCTGGAATCTGAACAAAAGTAGCTTGAACTAATGGATCAATAGTTACATTTAATGTTGTGTTCACTGCACATTGTGCACTATTAGGAGTAAATGTATAAGTAACAGTTCCAACAACACTAGTGTCTATAGTTGAAGGGCTCCATGTACCATTGATACTATTTAAAGAAGTAGCTGGTAATGTAGGAGCAGTACTGTTTTGACAGACATTTGGAATTGCACTAAATGTCGGTACAATTGACGGTGCATCTATAGTAACATTTAAACTTCCATTTACTGCACACTGACTTGGATCCGGTGTAAATACAAATGTATAAGTACCTGTAACCGTTGTGTCAATTGTAGATGGTGACCATGAACCTGTAATACCTTCAATAGAAAGTGTAGGTAGTGCAGGAGCAGTAAAATCTTGACAAATATTTGCAATAGGATTAAATGTTGGTACAATTGATGGTGCATCAATAGTAACACTTAAACTTCCATTTACGGCACATTGACCTGAATCTGGAGTAAACGTATAATTTACAGTACCAATTACAGAGGTATCAATTGTCGCAGGACTCCATGTACCATTAACATTTTCTAATGAAGTTAAAGGTAATGTTGGTGCAGCTAAACCTTGACAAATATTCGCTATCGGAGCAAAAGTAGGACTGATAGGAGTAGTTATCAAAATATCCATAGTCGCAGATGTAGCACATTGAGTTGGATTGTCTGGTGTAAAAGTATAAGTGGTAGTTCCTAAAGTAGTCGTGTCAATAGTAGCTGGTGACCAGTTTCCTGTTATTCCAGTCAAATCTGTTGATGGTAAAACTGGAGCTGTAGCATTCTGACAAATACTTAAAATAGGGTTAAACACTGGAGTAACTATCGGATTAATAGTAATTTGAGCAGTTGAAGAACCTCCAACAGCACATATACTTGGGTTATTTCCTATAGAATATGTTATAATATACGTACCAGGTAAGCTTAATAGTAAATCAATAACACCAGTTGCAGGATCAATTACTGCTCCAGCAGGAGTTGCTGTGAAAACGCCATTAACTTGATTTGTTCCTGAACCTGAACTAAAAGTAAATCCTCCTGAGAAAATTGGAGACGCAGTTGGTCCCGACATTCCTCCAGCACAAACAGGAGTAGGATAGGTAAAGCTTGTATTAGCCACTGAAGATTGTATAATTGTTACTGTTGTAGTTGTATTGAAAGCAGGACAACCTCCAGAAGCAGCAATTGAATAATTTACAGTATATACACCAGGTATACTAGCGCTTGGTGCCATATTACCTGTGTTAGAATCTATTGAAAGACCTGCAGGAGTTGCTGAGTAACTACCACCAGGTGTACCTGTTACAGTTATTGTTTGAATAGTATTGATATTGTTACAATAAGTAGCACTAGGATATGCAATAGTTGCATTTGCAGGTGCAGTGATGATGATAGTTCTGGTTGTTGTAATGAATGGAATTGTACTACAAGTTCCTCCAATAGTTGTAGCAGTACTACTAGTAACAACATATGCACCAGGTAAACTTGCAGATAAATCTACAGTTCCAGTTACAGGATCAATTACTAATCCTGGAGTTGATGAATATGTACCAGCAGTTGCTCCAGGAGCAAGTATTGGAGTTGGATCAGTACCGTCTTGACAATATGTTGTTAACTGATAGTTAAACGTATTAATTGGGAAACAAGCAGTTGTTCCTCCACCGGCATTGGTTTGTGTAAATGTTACTGTTCCAGCTTGGTTAGAGAAGTTAGTAATCATNATTACATATACCTCACAAAGTTGTGCATTTGGAATACACATAATTTCTTGTGGTGCTGCAGAATAACTACAAGCGTGAAGTGTACCTGGACATCCAGTAGTAGGTGTTGGTATTGGAGTGGCACCAGTTAATGGATTTTGTGGAACACCTGAACATGCTGTGTTTAAATCTGTAAAAGGACCCCAAGCAACATAATCAACATCTCTTGGAACACCATTATTATCAACTTGAGAAATCAAATAACTTAATGGACCTGCTTGATTTACTTGTAAGAAGAAGAAAGCAGGGTTAGGAGAGGTAAATAAACATCCAATTTGTCCTAAACTAGGTACATTTGTTGAGTTTGCATAAGTTACAGTTTGACCTGTACAAAATGCTGGTGCCTCTGTACATGGTAAAGTTCCAATACAAAGATTGAATGTCGCAAATTGTGGTAATGCAGAAGTAGAATATACTCTTAAATAATAAGTAACACCTGCAGTTAAACCAGCACCTGAATTACAAGCAACTTGAGTTAAACTTCCACAGTTTGTTCCTTGGAAAATGGCATAGTTTAAACCTGTATTTGCTGGTACAACATTATTAAATGATATAATATGTGTAGCTGCTGTTGCAGTAAAAGTATACCAAACATCGTCATTAGCTACACCTGGAGGACAGTTTACGTTTGGTAAAGATTGTGTAGCACCAACTAATGAACCTGGTGTAGTTTGAACACAGTTTAAATTTTGATTTACAATTGCAAAAGTTGCATTCGAACACTCATCATTTACTGGTAAAGTTCCAAAAGTTGAACCTGCAGACCATGGGCCAATATCAGATGGAGAACAAATTGATCTAACATAAAAAGTATAGGCTGTTCCTGGAGGTAAATTAGTAACAATATAGGGGTTAGTAGTCGCTATACCTAATGAAGTAGGTGTTGGAACAGGTGAGCCAATTGGTAAAACTAAAATTTCCCATGCAGTTGCAGTTCCAACTTCAGTCCAACTCAATGTAGCAGAAGTTTGTGTAACGTTTGTAGCTGTCAATAGAACCGGTTTTGGACAAGTAGGTAGTGGTTCACAAGTTACGTTTGCTACCCANCCTGGATTATTCACTGATCCATCGCTTCTAAATCTGAATGTCAAACANCCTCCTGGTAATGATGATGTAAATGGACCAGGAATTGTTGTTCCCCAATATCCACCAGCTAGTCCTCCAGGTACATTTCCTGCACCATTTGCACTTGCAATTTGTGGTGATGCTATTGAGTTACCGTCAAAAACATATAGGGCATCCCAGTTAGTTTCAGTATTAAAATCTGTAAACGTTACTGTTAAAATATCAGTTGGGTTAGTAGGACATATTGTAACTGTATAATCAGTATTATTAGCGTAATTTGCTGTAGCGCCTCCTGGATCTGTAAAAGTTCCTCCACATACAGGTGGTGCAATTTGTGTTTGTATGTTAACACCAACCGTCCAAGTGCTACTATCTGTTGAAGAACATACTGCTCTTACATATAAAGTGTAACACGTATCTGGTGTTAATCCAGTAAATGTATACGTATTTGGCGTTGTAGGAGTAACTATAGTTCCTGTAGAAGTTGCTGTTGGTGCTGGTGAGGTACATGGTAACGCTAACACTTCAAATTGTGTAGCTGTACTGTTGTTCGTCCAAGATAAAGTTCCAGAGTTAGAAGTCACTGCCGAAGCTACAGGAACTGTTGGCCCAGGACATGTTGGAGGTGGTGCACAAGTTACATTGGCAACCCATCCAGGGTTGTTTACAAACCATCACTTCTAAATCTAAAAGTCAAACATCCATCAGGGCTTGTTGATGTAAACGGCCCAGGAATAGTAGTACCCCAATAGGATCCAGCTAAACCTCCAGGAACATTTCCAGCAGGGTTACCACTTGGTATCTGTGGAGCTGTTATTGAATTTCCATTAAACACATACAAACCATCCCATGTAGCCTCAGTGTTGAAAGCAGTAAAAGTTACCGTTACAACATCTCCAAGGTTAACTGGACAAATAGTAACAGTAGAATCTGTACTATTTGCATAGTTTGCTGTAGCGCCTCCTGGATCAGTAAAAGTTCCACCACATGCTGGTGGAGTTACTTGTGTTTGAATATTAGAACTTATTGACCAAACACTACTGTCTGTAGCAGAACATACTGCTCTTACGTATAGAGTATAACACGTATCTGCATTTAATCCAGTAAATGTATAGGTATTTGTTGCTGGTGTAATTAGTGTGCCTGGAGTTGTTGGCGTTGGAGCCGGAGAAGTACAAGGCAATGCTAATACTTCAAATTGTGTAGCAGTACTATTATTAGTCCATGCCAATGTTCCAGAGTTTGAAGTTACTCCTGAAGTTACAAGAGCTGTTGGTTTAGGACATGTTGGAGGTGGTGCACACGTAATATTAGTAACCCAACCTGCGCCTGTTACACTTCCATCAGATGTAAACACAAATGTTAAACAGCCTCCTGGAGTAGAAGAGGTGAATGTAGGTGGAACGTTAGTTCCCGAATAAGAACCTAAAAGAGGTGCTGTAGCATTACTTCCATCATAAATACTTAAAACATCAAATCCTGCTTCTGTTGCAAACGATGTGAAAGCAACAGTAACTAAATCGGTAGTGTTAGATGGGCATATAGACGTTGTAATATTTTCATTACTGCTATACGCTCCTGTTGAACCACCTGAATCTACAAAATTTCCACCACAACCTATTGGTGCGACAGAAGTTGAAAAAGGAAATGGTCCTGCCCAAGCACTTGAAAGTCCTGGTCCACATACTGATCTAACGTAGAAAGTATAAGGTGAATTGGCCGTTAAACTTGTAGCGATGTATGAAGTCGTATTTGATGTTCCAGTTGGAACACCGGTTGGAACACCTGCTGCACCTGGAACAACCTCAATTTCCCAAGAAGTTCCTGTAGCGTCTGTCCAAGTTAAGTTTGCAGTAGTAGATTGTGGAGTGGCACCCAAGGCAGATGGTGTAAAACATTGTTGAACCAATCTAATATTGTCAATTAACCATCGGTCTCCACCCAAACTAGCTGTTGGTTGCGTAAATCGCATTACAAAAGCAATGTGAACTTGATGACCCGCAAAAGCAGATAAGTCAACTACTTTTTCTTCATATATATTATAGGTAGTAGAAAGCGTAGCTTCAGTCCATTGTTGCGGAGTAAAAGTATAATTCGCCGCAGTGGTTTGAGCGCCTGCAGTGGCTACTGCATTATCATATACTTTAATAAGGTATTCTGTACCATTGGCTCCACTGATTGTAGATCTAGTCCAAAAACGTAATTGTCCGTTAGTTGGAACTGTAAGTAATGGACTTGCTAAATAATCTTCAGAGGTATTGCCTAATCCGATATTTTCTCGATCCATGAAGGCCGAATTGGTTCCGGCATAAACATTTGCAGCAACAGCTGTAATGTTCCATCTTTTGGTCAGTCCAACACCGTTATCAAAAACAGCCCATTGGTTGCCTGTAGCTCCAGTACCCAATGTCCATGGACTTGGTGTAGTTGGCGCTGCTAAATCAGGTCCCGTAGTGCCTTCAAATCCTTCAGTACCTGGTGTGGGAAACTGAGAAAAACCTGCTACCGAGAAAAGTAAAGCAATAATCAGTAAAGTAATTTTCTTCATTAACAAGAAGTTTTTAGTTAATTAATTTTTAGTTTTTGTTTTGTTTTAATCTCCAAATTTAACAAAATTTATAAATAAAGTGGTAAAATCGATTATTTTAACTAAAGAAATTTGTGCTTATTAATTAAGCTTGCAGATAATCGATTATTTGTGCATTTTATCTATTTTTGCAAAAGAAAAAAAGAGTTATGTTAGAAAAAGAAAAAATAAATTTTGAAAAAACGGTAATTGTTGGAATAGTAACTCAAAATCAAAACGAAGAAAAACTGGTTGAGTATCTTGATGAATTAGAGTTTTTAACTTTTACCGCTGGAGGCGAAGTGGTGAAACGTTTCTGGCAAAAGATGGATAAACCAAATCCTAAAACATTTTTAGGAACTGGAAAAATGGATGAAATTGCACTTTATATCAAAGAAAATGAAATTTCTACCGTTATTTTTGATGATGAATTATCACCTTCACAACAAAAAAATATTTCCAAAATATTAGATTGTAAAGTATTAGACAGAACCAATTTAATTCTTGATATTTTTGCTCAAAGAGCAGAAACTTCGTATGCTAGAACTCAAGTTGAATTGGCTCAATGTCAATATTTGTTACCTAGACTTTCTGGAATGTGGACACATCTTGAACGTCAAAAAGGAGGTATCGGTCTTCGTGGTCCTGGAGAAACCGAAATTGAAACTGACCGTCGTATCGTTCGTGATAGAATTGCTTTATTGAAAGAAAAAATCAAAACCATTGACAGACAAATGTCGGTTCAGCGCGGCAATCGTGGTGCAATGGTTCGAGTAGCTTTAGTTGGTTATACTAATGTAGGGAAATCTACATTAATGAATGCTGTGGGGAAAAGCGATGTATTTGTAGAAAATAAATTATTTGCTACTTTAGATACCACTGTTAGAAAAGTAGTGATAAAAAACATGCCTTTCTTGCTTTCTGATACTGTTGGATTTATTAGAAAATTACCAACTCAATTGGTTGAGTCATTTAAAAGTACATTAGATGAAGTTCGAGAGGCCGATTTACTGCTTCATGTTGTGGATATTTCACATCCCGATTTTGAAGATCATATCGAATCAGTAAATCAAATTTTAATGGATATCAAAAGTAATGACAAACCAACTATTATGGTTTTTAATAAAATTGATGCCTATAAACATTTGACAATTGATGAAGATGACTTAATGACCGAAAAAACTTCTAAACACTATACTCTAGAAGAATGGAAGCAAACTTGGATGAATAATGTAGGTGAAAAAAATGCGCTTTTTATTTCTGCTACTGAAAAAGAAAATTTTGAGCAATTTAGAGAAGTTGTATACGAAGCAGTACGTGCAATTCATATAACACGCTTCCCATATAACAAATTTTTATACCCTGATTATAAAGACGCTATAGATAAAGATGAATAAAAAAAGCCCTAAATAAGGGCTTTTTTTTTATGAAAAGTATTTTTTAAAAACCGTAATTAACACCTAAACCAATAACTTGACGGGTTTGAAATCCAGAAAACGCATTGTCGTCATAAATAGTCTGAAAAGCAAAGTTAGTTGATAAATATTTATTTACTTTCATGGCTATGTTAATCGTGTAATCTACATCAATATTCTCTGGTTTTTCCGAATAATTAGAGTATAAATTCAAAATATTCTCAACGGTAACATTTTCCATAAGTTTGAATTTGTAATACCCATTTACAGCGGCACCAAATTCATACCGACTGGACTCTCCTTGAAGAACTCCAAAAGAAGGTCCGAGTTCCGTAAAATGCTTATGAACAACAATCAATTTGGAAGTAGCTGGAGCCAAGTTGATTTTTAAATTGTCACTTTTTTTCCAAAGCATTCCGGGTCCAAATTGAAGATAAGCTGGAGAAAAGAAATGNGATGTTTTTACACCCGATTCAAATCCAGAATCGAATTGGGTTTTGAAGTTAATAAAACCTGAATAAAACCACTCACCGCCTGCCTTTTTACCTAACAAAGAACTTATTTGAAAACGGTCATCAGATTTTTGCATCTCTTGGTACTTAATTTTGGTAAGTCCATAAGCGGCAATTAATTTATTATCCCAAGTCCAACTATCGCTTTTGTAGTTTAGGTCATAATTCAATCCAATGCTTCCTGAAACATTACTTTGACCTCCTGCTAACCAGTTGTTAAAAGAAGCTTGATTTGCTAAAAAAGTAAACATTCCTTTTTTCTCCCAACCATTAGGCTTTTCTTGAGATATTTTAGAAATTATTTCTTCTGTTTTTTTAAGAAATTCTTTTTCACTCGTTTGAGCAAAAAGACCATTATACATAAAAAGAATACTTATAGTTAGAACAATTTTCTTCATTGCTAGTAAAGTTTTTTTAAAATTCGGTGCAAAGGTAAAAATAGATTCTCCTTAGAACAAATGNTTATGAAAAAACTAACTATAAAAACTTGAAAATTATTAACTATTTCGATTTTTTAAACAACGGAACTGCCGAACAAGCTTCGCCATACATCACGCTCTTAGCAACCAACTGAAGTTGTTGAATTGCAATTACATATGCACTTTCTGGTACGGGTTTTTTAGAACAGCCTTTTAAGATAACTGGCTTGTCTTGATACTTAGAATAATCTATTTTGGAAAGAATGTCTTGAAACAGTGAAGTTTCTAAATCGGATACCGTTCCTAATACTACCTTTTTAGCAAAAGGTGCAACATAAGTAGTCACTAAAATACTTGCCCAAGCTGGAATTATAGCATCAGTTGCACAATGAATAGCTACAAAATGATCAGTATATTGCGACCAATCATGCGCTTTTAAAGCTTCCCGAAAATCTTTTTCTTTCAAAAGAAAACCTTCGTAAAGCCATTGCGAAATATCAATTTGTGTTCGAATTCCCTTTGGATAATAATCTTCCAAATCGAAAACTTCGAGAACAGAATTGGCTACTTTGTTGATTATTTCTTCCATTTATGCTGAATTTATTTCAGTATCTTATAGCATTCCCAACTCTAACTTGGCTTCTTCACTCATCAAATCTTTGCTCCAAGGCGGATCAAAAGTAATTTCTACTTCACACGATTTAACGGTATCTATTTTCGTTATTTTTTCTTCTACTTCTCTTGGCAGTGTTTCTGCAACAGGGCAATTTGGCGAGGTTAAAGTCATCAATACTTTTACTTCGTTATCCTCATTAATCATTACATCGTAAATGAGTCCTAATTCGTATATATCAACAGGAATTTCTGGGTCATAAATACCTTTCAAAACCTTTACTACGTTTTCTCCTAAATTGATTTCGTCTTTAAATTCTTCCATAATTTTTAATTCTTAGCATCAAATGCCAAAGCATACATTTTTATTTGTTTTATCATCGAAACCAAACCGTTAGCACGTGTTGGAGACAAATGTTCTTTCAATCCAATTTTATCAATAAATTCAGTATTTGCCTCTAAAATAGCTGCCGCTTTCTGATTGGAAAAAGCTCTAATTAATATGGCAATAATACCTTTAGTTAATATCGCATCACTATCGGCAGTAAACACAATTTTGCTGTCATTTTCTTCTCCATGCACCCAAACTTTTGATTGACAACCTTTAATAATATTGTCTTCCGTTTTGTATTGTTCATCAATTATAGGAAGTGATTTACCTAATTCTATGATGTATTCGTAACGTTCCATCCAATCATCAAACATCGAAAACTCGTCAACAATTTCGTCTTGTATTTCTTGTATTGTCATGTGTATTCTGTTAATTCAAGTACTATTCTTTTTTGCCTAATACTACTATTTTATTGACCAATTTTTCTATTTCAACAGGTGGAAATCCATGATCGAAATCGAGTGTTTGGTATTCTTTTTCTTTATAAGTTACTTTCAAATTGGCTATAGCGGCACCATCATAAAAACGCTTTTGTGTAGGGTCTTTATAGGTGGCCAAACTGTCTAATGCTATAGTTTCAAAATCACTTACCAATTCGTTCCAATCAGCGTCAGAAATGGTACTAACATCACCTTTACTTTCATCACCTCTCGTTGCATTAACAAAAACTTCGTGGTTTTGAATGGTGATTTTCTGATAAAATCCTCTCGTATTCGCTGTGTAAACAATTTCGGCATTGGCTAAATCATTTTTAGCTTCTTTAGAACACCCTTTTGCCATGAAAATGGTAATTAAAATTAAAGAAATAGCTTTCATATTTTTTATAGTTTTAGGTCAACATTGCTTTGGCTTTTTTAACCGCTTCGACAAAGATATCAATTTCTTCTTTAGTGTTATAAAAAGCGAAACTGGCTCGTATCGTTCCTGGAATTTTATAAAAATCCATTATCGGTTGGGCACAATGATGTCCGGTTCGTACTGCTATACCTAATTTATCGATAATCGTGCCAATATCATACGGATGAATGCCTTCGATGTTAAACGAAATTACGGATGTTTTTTCTTTAGCAGTTCCGAAAATTTTCAAACCTTCAATTTCTAAAAGTTTAGCTGTAGCATAATCCANTAATTCATGNTCATAAGCCGCTATGTTTTCAAAACCTATTTCNTTNANATAATCAATAGCTGTTCCTAACACAATTCCGCCTTCTATATTCGGTGTTCCTGCTTCAAATTTATGAGGCAAATCGGCATAGGTTGTTTTTTCAAAGGAAACCGTAGCAATCATTTCTCCACCTCCTTGATAAGGCGGTAGTTTTCGCAACCAATCTTCTTTTCCATAGAGAATTCCAACGCCTGTTGGTCCGCAAATTTTATGTCCCGAGAACACATAAAAATCACAATCTAAAGCCTGAACATCGGGTTTTAAATGCGGTGTTGCTTGAGCGCCATCAATCAAAATGGCAGCACCTACTTGATGTGCTTTTTCAATCATATACTCAATAGGATTAATCGTTCCCAAAGCATTAGAAATATGATTAACCGTAACAATCTTAGTTTTTTCTGAAAGCAATTTATCAAATTCGGATAGAATCAATTCGCCATTTTCATTCATTGGAATCACTTTCAAAGTCGCGCCTGTTCGTTCGCACAACATTTGCCAAGGCACAATATTGCTGTGGTGTTCTAGAGCAGAAACCAAAACCTCATCGCCTACTTTTACAATCGATGCAAAACCATTGGCAACCGCATTAATAGCGTGGGTCGTTCCCGAAGTAAAAATCACCTCATGAGGAAATTTAGCGTTTATATGACGCTGAATTTTTCCACGAGAAACTTCATAAGCATCCGTGGCTAATTGGCTCAAAGTATGCACGCCGCGATGAATATTAGCATTGATTTCTTCGTAGTATTTAGTTATCGCATCAATCACGACTTTGGGTTTTTGCGAAGTGGCTCCGTTATCGAAATAAACAAGCGGTTTTCCATTCACTTTTTGAGAAAGAATTGGAAAATCTGCTCGTATCTTTTGTATATCTAACATTTGTTTATTTAGAATTTTTCTAAATACAAAAGTAATAAAAACTTCTGTTTTATAGCCATGAATTCTCGAATTAACTTTTAATTATAAAACGTTAATTGCACGATTATTTATGACTTAAAATTGATTAAATTGCATTCTCATTTTATCTTTCTTTTTTATGAAAAAATTCCTAAAAATCTTCGCAATTGTTCTTATAGCCATTTTGGTTTATTTACGAATTTATATTTATCCACAACTCGATTTAATCTCGGGTTTTTCGGCTAAAAGTGTGGCTTCGGGACATTTTTTAGACCACCGTTCCATTCAAACTATTGAGCAAGGCGACAACGATATTGACAAAATAAATTGGGCAACCAACACCGTCAATGAGAGTGGAAAATTTGCCGTGTCTACCGTTCACGGATTAAAAGAACGCAAGGCAATTTATCGCGAAGGATTGGGTGTGACCTTGATAAACGACGACTTTGATGTTACCAAACCATATGAAGTTCCAAAAAGAACAAAACCCAACAATAATTTACCCTTTCCGTATGGAAATCTAGAACCAAAAGACACCCTTTTTTCTACTATTGATTATAAAAAATTAGATGCCGTAGTGGCCAATGCATTTGATGAAAAAGGACAAAAAAACAAACGAACTCGTGCTGTAATTGTGATTTATAAAGACAAAATCATAGCCGAAAAATACGATACGGGTTTCGATAAAAACTCTCGGATTTTAGGTTGGTCAATGACGAAAAGTTTGACTGGAACGTATTTTGGAATTTTACAAAAGCAAGGGAAATTCGACATCAATAAACCGGCTCCTATTTCCGAATGGCAAAAAGATGAACGTGCCATAATTAGAACAAGCGACTTACTTCATATGAATTCTGGTTTAGAATGGGAAGAAAAATACGATAAAATTTGTGATGCTACAAAAATGCTTTTTCAAGCAGAAGATATGGGAAAAGTACAGTTAGAAAAAAGAGCTCAATTCCCGCCAAACTTGCACTGGAATTACTCTTCGGGAACGACCAATTTATTGTCTAAAATTTTGAGAAATCAATTCAAAACCCATCAAGAATATTTGGACTTTTGGTACAGCAGTTTGTTAGATAAAATTGGTATGAATTCGGCAATTATAG
>JGI24770J26754_10001349_pt1 | contig 17461 bp, 20 predicted proteins | sample LakOneMetagenome_FD_26754 | JGI IMG/M metagenome (IMG submission 26754) | reverse complement strand
GCTGTCGATCAAAGCGAAAGACAATGTTGAAACCCAGGAAGCGATGCAGAAGATGGCATCGTCGGCAGACAGCAACGCCGCATCGGGCACCACAAGCCTGGGCGCACTGCTCAAAGCCAAGTTCGACAACAAGAACTAAGATTTTTCGGAATCAGACCAGATGACGAAGTCCGAACTGATCAACCGCTTGGCTGAGCGTTATTCTCAGCTGGTGGCCAAGGATGCGGAGTACGCTGTCAAGACCATTCTCGATGCAATGACCAACGCCCTGGCGACCGGTCAGCGGATCGAGATCCGTGGTTTCGGCAGTTTTGCCCTGAATAGCAGGCCGCCACGGATCGGACGCAATCCGAAGTCCGGCGACAAGGTGATGGTCCCTGAAAAACGGGTCCCCCACTTCAAGCCGGGCAAGCAATTGCGCGAACGGGTTGATGCGATGGTTGGGCAACCGATTATTGAAGACTAAGTCGCCTGGCGACACAAGAAACGGCATCCTCGGATGCCGTTTTTTTTCGTCGTACGATCGATCGATGGCGGGCGCCTCTCGCTTGCTCCAATGCGTTGAACAGCGTATGGTGGCGTCGTTGCAAACTTTTCAAGCGAAAGCATGCCATCTCCGATGTCCCATTCAACCCGGCTGGATGATCCCGGCAGCCTTGCCGCGACAACGATCAAGCGTGAGCGCTTGCAGGCCTTTTTGGTGATGGTGTTCCTCCCCCTGGTGTGCACCGTGGCCGTGTTCGCGATGATCCTCATCCTCGGCAGCCTGGACGCTGGAAGCACATTCGCCAACATGACCTTGCCCTTGATTCCCAAGCTATTCCCGACCCTGTTCTACACATTGCCGCCGCAAACACATTTCGATAGCCTGGCGGGAATGCTGTTCAATGTCGTCTTCCGTCTGTCGATGGTCGGCGTTTCATGGGGCGCGATTGGATGGTTGTTCTCGCGCTTTGTGTATGGCCTGAACTTGTGGGTAACATCGATTCTGGCCATGTTCGTCATGGCCGCCGTGTGCATCGTCGTCACTGGAATGATCGACATGACCGGGCTGGAATTCATTTACGTGAGATTGAGCACCTGAGGACAGGCGGGCTTACTTCCTCTATGAAAACCCGGCAAGAGGCCTTGTTATAATGGTGTAATATGCGATACCGCACCCCTCACCATTTCGGCCATTGAGATGAAACTTCTTTCCACGCTGGTTGGCATTCTCCTGTTCACGCTGTTCTTCGGGTTCGCGCTGAAAAACACCCAGGAAGTCGATCTGCATTTTTTCCTGAACTATGAATTGCGCGGCCCGCTGGTACTGATGCTGCTGGCCTTTTTCGTCACTGGCGCTGCGCTCGGCATTCTGGCGGTCACGCCAACCGTCTTCCGCCATCGCCGCGAAACGTCCAAGCATAAAACCACCATCCAGGCGCTGCAAAGCGTGGCCCGCACCGGTCCGACCCAGCCTGCGCCGGACAGTGTCGCGACCCCGCTCAAATAACACCACAAGAAGAAGCGCGCATGGAATTTGAAACCTGGATGCTGATTGGCATTCCCCTGTTTTTCGCGATGGGCTGGATCACGGCACGCGTCGATATCCGTCAATTGCTGTCCGAATCGCGCACCTTGCCGCGGGCGTATTTCAAGGGCCTCAATTTCCTCCTGAACGAGCAGCCCGACAAGGCCATCGACGCCTTCATCGATATCGTCAAGATGGATCCGGAAACAGCCGACATGCACTTCGCGCTCGGCAATCTGTTCCGCCGCCGCGGCGAGATCGAGCGCGCCATCCGCGTCCACCAAAACCTGCTTGCCCGGCCCGACTTGCCGCCCGACCAGCTGGCCCAGGCCAAGTACGAACTGGGCATGGATTATCTGAAGGCCGGCCTGCTGGACCGCGCCGAAGAAACCTTCAACCAGCTGGGCGAGACCAGTTATGCCGTGCAAGCTCGCCGCGCCTTGCTGGAAATCTTCCAGCGAGAAAAGGAATGGACGCGCGCCATCGATGCCGCCCGTGGCCTGCAGGATTCCGGCGCCGGCTCGCGTCAAAAGGAAATCGCCCAGTTCTATTGCGAGCTGGCCCAGGATTCGCTGGTGCATCTGCAAACGGCCGATGCTCTGGCCTTGCTCGACAAGGCGGTTCACACCGACCGCAACAATGTGCGCGCCACCATGCTCACGGGCGACGCCCAGCTCGTCAATGGTGACGTCGAAGGCGCCCTCATGACCTGGCGCCGCGTCGAGCAGCAATCGGTGCCGCACGTGGCGCTCGTTGCCGGCCGTCTGATGGATGGCTACCGCAAGGTTGGCCGCCCGCAGGAAGGCGTCAACCTGCTGCGCTCCTACCTGGCCGAAGCCTCGTCCATCGACCTGATCGACGTGGTGTTCAAGGCCGTGATCGAACTTGACGGGGTCGACGCCGCCAAGGCGCTGGTGGTTGACGAGCTGCGCCGCAATCCGACCTTGCTGGGCCTGGACAAATTGCTCGAGGCGCGCTTGATGGATGCGCCCGCCGATATCTGGGAAGAGCTGTCGATGGTCAAGAACCTGATTCACGGCTACACCCAGAAACTGGCGCGTTACCGTTGCACCCAGTGCGGTTTCAAGGCGCGCCAGTTCTACTGGCAATGTCCCGGCTGCAGCCAGTGGGAAACCTACCCGCCGCGCCGCACCGAAGAACTCAATGTAATGAACTGACCATGATAAGCCGTCTGCTGACCACCGAATCCTATCCTCCCATCGCCGCGCCCGACCTGGCGCCGGTGCGCATCCTGGTGGTGGGCGATGTCATGCTCGACCGCTACTGGTTCGGCGACGTCAGCCGCATTTCACCGGAAGCGCCGGTGCCGATCGTGCGCATTGAAAAGCGCGAGGAAAGGCTGGGCGGCGCCGCCAACGTGGCGCGCAACGCGGCCGCCCTGGGCGCTCACTGCGGCTTGCTGGGCGTGGTGGGCAATGACGAGGCCGGCACCCAGGTCGAGCAATTGCTGCGCGACTCCCGCATCCACAGCTACCTGCAGCGCGATGAAGCGATTTCGACCATCATCAAGCTGCGCGTCATCGGCCGCCAGCAACAGTTGCTGCGCATCGATTTCGAAGATGCGCCGACCGACACTGTGCTGCGCGACAAGCTGACTCAATTCAACGCGCTGCTGCCGGACTATGACGTCGTCATCCTGTCCGATTACAACAAGGGCAGCCTGGTCAACGTGTCGCACATGATCGAAGCGGGCCGCGCTGCCGGCAAGATCGTCATGGTCGATCCCAAGGGTGACGATTTTTCACCCTACGAGGGCGCGACCGTGCTTACGCCGAATAAATCCGAACTGCGCCGCATCGTCGGCAGCTGGTCGACCGAAGAGCAACTGACGGCCAAGGCCCAGGCCCTGCGCGAACAGCTCGGTCTGGACGCCTTGCTGCTGACCCGTTCGGAAGAGGGCATGAGCTTGTACACCGCCACGGAAATTCTCCACATGCACGCGGACGCGCGCGAAGTCTACGACGTCTCGGGCGCCGGCGACACCGTCATCGCCACCATGGCCGCCATGCTGGGCGCGGGCATGCCGATGGCCGATGCCATCATGACGGCCAACCGCGCCGGCGGCATCGTGGTCGGCAAGCTCGGTACCGCCACTGTCACGCGGGAAGAGTTGTTCGGCAAGTAGCCGCGCGGTGTTGATGAGTCTCAATCGTGTGGGTCGGCCCTGAGCCAGGGGCAGGGCGTTACCAGGTGGTGGGCGGCAGGGGCCGTCCATGCTTTTAACCACATGGAGAATACCGACATGATTGACAAGCTACTGATTGCAGCCGCCACCATGATTGCCTCGATGGGCATTGCCTTCGCCCAGGTTGAGGTCAACAAGGCCGATGCGGCCGCGCTCGACAGCGTCAAGGGCGTGGGCCCGGCGATGTCCAAGCAAATCCTCGACGAGCGCGCCAAAGGCGAATTCAAGGACTGGGCCGACTTCCAGAAACGCGTCAAGGGCGTGGGCGACAAGCGCGCCGCCAAGCTCTCATCCGCTGGACTGGTTGTGTCCGGCAAACCGGTGGCCGGTGCGCCGATGGTCAAGCCAGCCGCTGCCGTCAAGCCGAAAGCCGACGCCAAGGCGGCGCCGGCGCCTGCCAAAATGTAAGCCTGTGCCAGCCTATCGCCGTGTGGCCCCTTGGTCTGCCGGCGATCCGCCTGACCTTGGCCTCACGAACAAAAAGTACGCCATGGGCATGAAATAAAACACCATCCAGTGCCCGGAGAAACCGCGTACTTCATTGGCCCGGTGGGCTCCGTATTCTGCTTGCGTCAGTTCGCGGATCAGCGAACCGTGTTCCTTGAGCAGATATTTACCGTTTTCAAGGACGGGGTTACCGCCCTCCGTGATTTGCATAAACAGGAAGAAATTGATCCCCGCATAGACGAAAAGCGCGATCCCCGCTGCGAACAGCCACGGTGGGCATGCGGCGCGCAGCTGCTGCCAGCTCGGCTTCGTCCCAAACGTGCGCCGGCTGAACAGTACGAACGGGAAGAAGACCACAAAAACGCCCGCGTGCAGTCCCCAGACGGCAGGGATGCGCGCCGCCACATCGATACCCGACAAGGCCGCTGCATGCGCTGCGGCGGACAGCATCAAGCCAAGCAATGCAATGAACCCTAGAATGCGCGTCATGATGTCGTTCCTTCCCGCTTAGCGTCTCGCCGCTGAGGCCAGATCGGCAATCCCGCGCGCGGCCGCCACAAATTCGCTCGGGAACATGATGATGGTCGTCGTGTTCTGCTCCGCGCCCACCTCGGTAATCATTTGCATACGGCGCAACTCCAGGCCCGCCGGGTTTTCCATGATCAAGCCGGCAGCTTCCTTGAGCTTGACCGAGGCATCGAGTTCGGCTTCGGCCTTGATGATGCGGGCGCGCTTCTCGCGCAGCGCTTCTGCTTCCTGCGCCATGGCGCGCTGCATCGATTCCGGAATTTCCACGTTGCGCATCTCGACGCGCGTGACCTTGACACCCCACGGTTCGGTGGCCGCGTCGATGGCTTGACGCATGATTCCCGCTAATTGTTCCTGCTCCTTGAGGACATCATCGAGCGTGTGGCGGCCGATGATGTTGCGCAGCGACGTCAGCGCAACCTGGATCACGGCGCCGTCGACGTCGCGCACATCGATGACGGCGCGCACCGGGTCGACCGTGCTGTACCAGACCACGGCTGTAATCTTGACGGGGACATTGTCGCGCGTGATCGTTTCCTGTTGCTGGACCGAGGCCGTGATGGTGCGTAAGTCGACCATCACCTGCCATTCCAGCAACGGGATCAGCCAGTACAGGCCAGGTCCGCGCGTGCCGCGCAGTTTGCCGAGCCTGAACACGACGCCGCGTTCGAACTGGTTGGCGACCCGCAGCCCGGAAATGATGATGAAGGCCAGCAGGGCCAGTGCGGCAAGAAGGATGACCATGATGAACTGCCTTTCTGTAGTCGATGACAGTGTCAGGCTATACCCGGGCATATAAAAAAGACGTAAAGATGCAGCGCGACCGAAAGCGGACTTTTTTTGCATGTAAGGACGCCAATCGTTCAGTTGGCTGTGCGACACTACGTGCTCCATTTTCGGGAAAGGCGCCCTATGAAACTCCATCCTCTCTCTGCCATTGTCCTGGGCAGCGCCATCGCCGCGTTTGCAAGCGCAGCAGGCGCCACCCCCAAGCCCCCAACGCCAGCATCGACCAAACCGGCCAAGGCAACGGCGGACGCGACCGAACGGCATCAAGCGCAGATCGACAAGATCGTCGCCGATATTTCGCCGCAGCGCATCGAAGCCTACGTGCGCAAGCTGGCCGGCTTCAAGACGCGGCACACGATGTCGGACACGGTATCCGACACGGTTGGCATTGGCGCCGCGCGGCGCTGGATCAAGAGCGAACTGGAGCGCTGCGGCGCGGACGCTGGCGGACGCTTGCAGGTCGCCTTCGACAGCCATGTCACGCCCGTCTCGGCGCGTATTTCGCGCCCGACCGAGATCGTCAACGTGGTTGCCACCCTGCCAGGAACGCAGGAAGCATCCAAGGACCGCATGTATGTGGTCAGCGGTCACTATGACTCGCGCAATACCGACATCATGGACGCCGTTGGCGAAGCGCCAGGCGCCGACGACGATGCGTCCGGGACTGCCGCCGTCATGGAAATGGCGTGCGTGATGTCGCGCCACCGCTTCGACGCCACTATCGTCTTCATGACCGTCGCTGCCGAAGAGCAGGGCTTGCTGGGCGCGGCGCACTGGGCCGAACAGGCCAAGCAAAACAACCTCAACATCGCCGGCATGTTCACCAATGACATCATCGGCAGTTCGCGCGCAGACGATGGCCGCGTCGACGACAAGCAGGTGCGTCTGTTCGCCGAGAGCATTCCCGCGACCAAGGAAAACAATGACATCAACCGCGGCCTGCTGGCGACGGGCGGCGAGAACGATTCGATCTCGCGCCAGCTAGCACGTCATGTCAAGCTGATCGGCGAGCGCTATGTCAGTGGCTTCAAGGTCAACGTGATCCAGCGGCGCGATCGCTACCTGCGTGGCGGCGATCACATGCCGTTCCTGGAGCGCGGTTTTGCGGCGCTGCGTTTTACCGAGCCAAACGAGGATTTCGCCCACCAGCACCAGAATCTGCGCAAGGAAGATGGCAAGCAGTACGGCGATCTGCCTGAATACAACGATTACAAGTACATCGCCAACGTCACCCGGGTCAACGCTGCTGCGCTGGCCGCGCTGTCGCTCGCCCCGGCGGCGCCGCAACAGGTGCAGATGCGCACCGCCAAGCTGGAGAACGACTCGTCGCTCGTCTGGAAAGCCAATGCCGAACCGGACGTGGTCGGCTACCGCATCGTCTGGCGCGACACCACGGCGGCGCAGTGGGAAGGGCACAAGGATGTGGGCAACGTCACGGAAGCGACGGTCAAGTTATCGAAGGACAACTACTTCTTCGGCGTGCAGGCGATCGACAAGGATGGCAACGTCAGCGTCGCTAGCTACCCCACGCCGCTGCGCTAAATCCATCGCAACGTCGTCCGCGCGAAGGCGGGGATCGATAGCGCGCGTGCCAGGCTCGCCGGCCAGCGCTACACAATTTTCCGCCTTCACTTAACTGAGGTACGACACGTCGCATTGACGCTGTCCTGCCGCATATCGAATAGGCGATGAGAAAAAAAGAAACGAGGGATTGGTATGATCGGCTGTATTTCTCTTCCGCTCGTAACAGGCTCACAAAGAAAGAGGCCAAGCTTCTTTTTTTCATTGGCTGCGCCATCTTGGTCTGTATCGTGGCGCTCTTGAATCTGTACGATCTTTCGAGAACCGTTTTGATATATATCAGTACCATCGCCGGCCTGCAAACGCTCCTGATGCTCCTGTACTTTCCCGTTATGTGGTGCTGGACCTACCGTTGTACCAACATGATGCTCAGTCCCGAAGGAAATGGGAGGTGGAGCATGCACATGGGTACCGGCGTATCGCTATGTCCGCAATACTATGCGCGCGTGATGTGCGATAACCCCAACTTCATGGATGAAGGAAGGCTTGTAATCGCGAGGGCAGCAGAGGCGATTGGTTTCGATGGCACGATTATTCTGGAGGGCCATCTTCATGGTGAGCAATCAATTCGCCAGGCCAGAGCACAGCGCATGAAGGCCGAGTTGCCGGGTTGGACAGTAACGGATGCATCCACCACAAAGACCTTGGGTCAGCGCTATGCAAGGTCGCTATCCCGCCATCGCGACGCCTACCTTTATGCAAGCTGGCGACATCGCAAGGCGCCTTTTTCGAAAGATCGTGTCCTTGGTGTGATTGAACTGAAGGCGCCGCCGCGTGCTCGTTGATCGATTCTGTTCCATGCGTAATGTTGGCCACGAAAGACGAGACTTGCCCTGCTAGACGGGCCGGCTACCGGCCAGAAGCGGACGGCCGCGTGTCTGATTACTTCGACTGTCTGTTGGCGCCGACGTCAAATTGACCCAGGACGCCGACATTTGTTGCCCCACTTTTTTTCTTTTAAGGCCCAGCCTCGTGTGGCGTTGATCCGATTTCGCTGGGTCAGTTGAGATCGCCAGCCTGGGGCTTTTTGACGTCGGCGTCAACAACCAGCTGGTTAGCAGCATGGGAGCCCATGAGTTTCGCAGATCAAATGTTGCTCCACTTTGATCGGTGTCGGCACACACTCGTCGACTTTCACGGGAAATAGAAGCAGGCAGCCCCTAGTGGCGTGGCGGGGGCGTTCTCATGGCAAACGCCCAGTACTTCATGACAGAAAACGCCCCTTTCACCCCATTGGCAGGAGATCCGGCGCGGTGCTAGCTACAGTGGCCACATCAAAACCACATTGAAAGTCCCCATGAAAGCGACCCTCCTTGCTCTCGCCGCCGCCAGCGCGCTGGCAACTGCCCCCGCCCACGCCGAAAACGCCACAGGCTACTGGACCGGCGTCATTGCCAACACTCTCACAGTCAACGTCCAGTTGACCAAAGCTCCCGACGGCCGTTGGGATGCAACATTGACAGCCCCACAGCAGTCCTTGGAGACCAAGGTCGACAACCTGGCAGTAACAGACACTCAGATCAACTTCGCGCTGACCAAGCTGAACGCCGCATACACTGCCCGCTGGAACGACCAGGAAAAGGTCTGGACCGGCACCTGGAGCCAGCACGGCCAAAGCGTCCCACTGCTGCTCAAACGCACGGACGGCAAAGCGTTAAAGCCAAAGCGGCCTCAGGAAGATGCAATCACCGCCATCATGCCAAGCTACACCACCAGCGAAGTCAGTTTCACGAACGACACAGCCAAGGTTAATCTGGTCGGAACCTTCACCGCTCCGCGTGGCAAAGGCCCGTTCCCGGCAGTGGTGCTGGTGCACGGCTCCGGCCCCCTCAATCGCGATGAAGAGTTATTCGACCACAAGCCCTTTCTGGTCCTGGCCGATCACCTGAACCGCCAAGGCATTGCAGTGCTGCGCTACGACAAGCGCGGGGTAGGCAAGTCCACCGGCATTTACAAGGGAGCAACCACGTTCGACTTTGCCAGCGATGCCGAAGCAGCAGTGCGCTACCTGCGTGGCCGCAACGACGTAGTTGCCAAGCACATCGGCATCGTCGGCCATTCAGAGGGGGCAATGATCGCCCCGCTGGTTGCCTCGCGCGACCCTGCTCTCGGTTTCGTGGTGATGCTGGCGGGCCCCGGCGTGCGTGGCGAACTGCTGATGGTGGAACAAATCGCCCTGATGGCCAGGTCCAGCGGCGCCCCGGACGATGTCGTCTCCGAGGGCCGTGTGCTGAACAAGGCCATGTTCGCGGCCTTGGCGTCGGAACCACAACTGGAAGCGGCAACCAAGAGGGCACTGCTGGCTATTGAAGAGGCCGAACGCAAAGGCACACTCCCTGCGGGAATGGACCAAGCCAGGCTTGCCCACTTTTCCACGCCGTGGTTTCACGCTTTCCTCAGGCATGAGCCGGGCCCGGTGCTACAGGCAATCCAGCAGCCAATCTTGGTGCTGAACGGCGAGCTCGATATGCAGGTGCCTGCCGATATGGATCTTTCCGCAATTCGTTCCGCGCTCAAAGGCAATCCGCGCGCAGTCGTGAAGGAACTGCCGAAGCTAAACCATCTGTTCCAGACAGCGGCAACCGGTTCCAGCGGCGAGTACTTCGGCATCGAGGAAACAATCGCGCCCATCGCGCTCAACACCGTGAGCGACTGGATCCGGGCCACTGTCAGGTAGTCGGCGCAGCGTAGAATAGCTCCATGGAAAAAATAGTCCCACCGCACACGGACAGCGACCGGCTCCTCCCGCACAGCATGGCAACAAAATTGGCGGGCTGGTCGGCCGTTGCGCACCAGTATCCGGTTTTCAGCAACACATGGTTTGCCTACCGCATGCGCTCCTTCCTTGCGCCAATGGCGATGCTCGCGCTGGTCCTGTGCGTGATTGCGGTATTCACAGGTGGTCCCGGTCCTGGGCACAACCTGGTGCGTTTCTACATGGTCTTCCCGACCATGTGGGTGGTGGTGGCACTTGCCCTTTCGCTGGGCCGCGGCCTGGGCGTACTGATTTACCTACGGCGCTGGAGTCCAAGACGCGAAGCTGCCGGGATTGTCTGCGCGTTGCTGTTTGGCGTACTGGTAGCGCTGTCGTTGACGCCTTTCCTCAGGCTTTCGAATGAACCAACGCCTGGGCGCGCCCAAACGGTGCAGGAAATCCAAGAATCGCGCGAGAGCCGCATCGTCAACCTGATTGTGTGGTTCCCTGTGCTGGTATGGCTGGCGGGTCCCTTCGACCTGCGCGCCTACTTCCGGCAGCGCGACCTGCTTCGCCAGGCCGACGTGCAGGCCCAGATGGAACGCTACAGGAACGAACGCAATGAAGTGGAAGCGCAGTTGTCGGTGCTGGCCAGCCAGGTTGAGCCGCACTTCCTGTTCAATACCCTGTCGGGCGTGCGTGCCGCCATGCTGTCCGATCCAGCCCGCGGCATTGTCATGATCGACCACCTGATCGATTACCTTCGCTCCACCATTCCGCAGCTGCGCGCGGACCGGTCGCAGGCCTTTGTCGACCTCGGCTCGCAACTCGACTCGGTGCGCGCCTATCTCGGCATTATGCAGGTGCGCATGCCACGCCTGAATGTCCGGATCGAATGCCCGGAGGAGCTGCGCAGCGCCTCCATTCCGCCGCTCATGCTGATTTCGCTCGTGGAAAATGCGGTCAAGCACGGTATCGAACTCAAAAAGGGACCCGCGCAGCTCTGTATAACGGCTGCGCGCACCAGCACGGACGAGGGGAAATTTTTGGAACTGTCCGTCTCTGACGACGGCGTCGGCTTCGGGGCGTCAGCCGGCAGTGGCATCGGCTTGAGCAATATCCGTGAACGGCTCAAGCACTTGTACGGCGGCCAGGCCGCGCTTTCATTGCGTGCCGGAGATGCGGGCGGGGTAGTGGCGAGCATCGTGCTCCCGCTGCACACCATCACAACCGAAAGGGCCTGACATGCCAACCGCTGTTATTGCCGACGACGAAGACTTGCAGCGCAACGATCTGCAGCGCCTGCTTGCACTTGTGTGGCCCGAGCTGGAGATTGTCGCCTCGTGCGAGGATGGGGGCGACGCACTGGAAGCCATCGATCGCCTTCGTCCTGATTTGGCTTTTCTCGATATCCGCATGCCCGAAATCAGCGGGCTGGACGTGGCCAGGGCGAGCGCGGGTGCATGCCGCGTCGTCTTCACCACCGCCTACGATACCCATGCAATCGAGGCATTCAACCTGGGCGCGGTCGATTACCTGGTCAAGCCCGTCACGCTGGCACGGCTGGAGCAGGCCGTCACGCGCTTGCGCACGCAGGTCGACGCCGGTGCGGGCGGTGCGGATCTCATCAAGGCACTGGGGGAACTGGACAAGCGCCTGCGCGCGAGCGCAAAGGAAGAGCGCATCCGCTGGATCAGCGCCACGGCGGGCAACGTGATTAAAATCTTCCCGATCGACGAAGTGCTGTTCTTTGAAGCAGACTCACGCTATACACGGGTGGTTAGCGCCACCGATGAAGGGCTGATACGAATGCCGATCAAGGATCTGCAAGTGGGACTGGACCCAGAGCAGTTCTGGCAAATCCACCGCGGCACGCTGGTATGCGTACGCGCCATCGCCCGGGCTCGGCGCGATGAGTTTGGCAACATCACCGTCGAATTGCGCGAGCATGCTGCGCAGCTGAAGGTAAGCCAGACTTATGCCTGGCGCTTCCGCAGTGAGGTGCAGATGCGCTGACTTTTGGCCTGCCTTTCCGAAGAAATGTCCGTCGTGTGCGGTCCGAATCTCAACCTTAAACGAGGTTACTGCCCGCACTCCAAGTGCGTCAGTGTTCAACTATCTGTCACCCTTTGGGCGCCAGCGGCGAGGCCGGCCGACGCCAGCTTGCGGTCGAGTACAATCGACGAGAGCCAACAGCAGACAGTGCAAGGCGAGAACTAATCAACCAGTGGGCAGAGTTTCAATGCACCTTTATTTGCCGGTTTTAGTAATGTGCGCTGTGAGCGGCGCCTACTACGTATTCGATATTGCTGAGCCTAAACGTAGTGTGCGGCTGATGGTCTCTGCGCACGGTGTGTTAGGTGCTCTGCTGTACTCGATCGCGATTCTGTGCGCGTATCAATCTCCGACATATCGGCCAGGGGCAACGCTTCCATTTCTTCTGGCATTTTTGTTGCCTCTTTCATCGATAGTTTTCTCGTTTTTTCGATTTCGAGGCCCCAAGGCCCTACATTTTGCACAGCTCTTGAATTTAAGTGCGTTAGCCTACACGCTGTTTTTTGGTGCGATGGCTGTATCCGGCGATTGGCTGTGACCCTTTCCAGAACTCCCCCGAACTTTAGGAATTAAAATTGCACTGATCGAATCGCCGCATCACGCCCTGAGGCACTCAGTCAAGTAAACCCTGCTGCCAAGGGAGCGGCATCCGCCGAGACCGGCGCACCGTATTCACGGTCGAGTACAATCGGCAGCGACCGGCCAGCAGCTGTCGTTCGATGTGCGGACCAAAATCGTGGTTCTATCGTATCCCCAATTTTTATCAGCGGATCTCCAGTTCCGTTGCCAAGGTTGTTATGCCATTCCTTTGCGGTCCTAAAAACTCTCGCTATACGTACACCGGGACTCTATGTCCGCATCTTGACTTGGCGCTACGGTCAAACGCCCAGACCTTAGATGACGCGATTCGAGACTATGAAGCTCATTTCAATGTCCAGGTAGCGCCAATGCTGGATCCACTTGACGGCAATTCGGAAAATCTTGGAAAGTATTTCGAATTTACAGACCTGAGCAGCGGCGCCCGACAGCCAGTCGACATACACATAATTCGCAGCAACGACGAGATATGTCCCAGACAAGACTTATCGTTTGCGTTGCTCGTTGACGATGTCGTGGAACTTGGTGAAATCATATGCTGAGTGGACTACCTGTGGAACAAAGAATAGTCATCGCAATTGGGCACTTGATTGAACTCATGCGTGAGCAAGCAATGGACGTCAGCTAGCAGAGCTCCGGTAGCCTTGCGCATCACATGCGGGATGCCGAAACCGCGCTAGATAGGTTCGGGAAGCACGCTGCCATCGGGGCGATGTCAGAGTATGGAACGCGACCGGATTGCCACTGTTCGAACACGTGGTCCGTGGCGCGTGATTTACGCGATGGTAGCCGCAGGAAATCGCCGTGTCGACCATTTGCCGCGCGGCGTCTATACGGGCCGTCTCAAAACAGGCCGTTTAATTATCGGGATGCTATGAATTCACTGAAAGAACTTCTCAAATTTGTCCTGGTAATCTTCATACTCATTGGATCGTTTGGGATATGGTCGTGGTGGAATGTAAAGAGCGTGCGTGGATTTTGCGACGAAGCCAAACCAGGAACGCCTGTGATAGCCCTTTCGTCAATTGCGGAAGCACATCACCAAGATCCTCGCTGGCTGCTTAGCGGCGGACCTGATAAGGAAACAGGCAGGTGGACCATTTACCTGCCTATCAAAACAACATTCGGTAGTGGCGTTTGTACGGTTGAACACGACAAGACGGTGGTATTGTCTTCCCGGATGGAAGGCGTCTAGCAGGCCGAGGCGGCCGGGAAATGCGTGGTCTAGGTCAATCGGCGTCGTCCCGCCAGAGCGCGTCTCGCACGTAGCCAACCATATTCATGTCAACGTTCGAGAAGATGAGGTGTCAACGGTGAATAGCAAGAACGAACATTCCTTGATCGCGCCCATTGTTCTTTGGAATCCAAGCGCCGCAGCAGCATGGAGTCTACTTTTTTCGCCGATTTTCGGTGCTGTGCTTCATATGCACAATTGGAACGCGTTGGGGAAGCGGGAAGAGAGTCGCGCGGCAAAGCGATGGTCAATAGGATGCACGTGTCTTATCCTGCCAATATTTGTGGTACCGGCCGTAGCGCCGCATTTGATATCTGTTCCCGTAGCGTGGTTCGCGAATATCGCTTACTACGGATCGATTGTGGTCTGGTATTCGCTTAGTGGAAAAAATCAGGTCGACTACGCCGCATATGCACTCGAGGATCAGTATCAGCGACGAGGTTGGGGCATCCCTTTGGCAGTGGCTGCTATTGTTGTCGCTGCCATCTTATGTATCGGAATGTGGATTACTTTTATCGAAGGGTATGCGCCGGGCATTGCCTTCAACTCCGTTGTAGCGACATCGCCTGCTTGAATACTCCTCTGCCTGATGGATTCCTGAACGACCTTCTTTCAGGCGGCCGCCGCCAAGGCGGGAACTGTTCCGCGCCCGTCGAGTACAATCGGCGGGCTGCGGTCGCGGAAGCACAAGCGGACGGGCAGGAGGTGAAGCATTTCACTGACTAATTTCCCGGGCGGCCATCTGCTCAACCGTATATCAGGCCCTATTAGAATTCATCCTCATGCGAGCAATTAGCCACCATCGTGTTTTCTCCTTTCGCTGCCTGACGGTGGCGTTATTCGGACTCCTTACAGCGTGCTCGCCGAGAGATACAGAGCGCGTTGGCACTGCCCCCACGGCAACGGATAGCCTCCTCGATCCGGCACCGTGTCCCACTGTGGGAATCGTCGATCCTGCTCGGGCAGAGCCGATTCCCACGCATAGCCGGCTCGGTCCCTACGAGCTCACCTTTCCAACCAGCCACTATCTGGACTTACCGCCATATCCGATCACGTGGAAAAAAGGCACTGGCCGCGTCGTAAATGGAAGCATGAGCGTGCACACGGCGGACGGTGTGGAATCGAACCTTTTTGTTCTTGCACCAGACATGTTCGGTGGGCAGCTTTCAACTTTTCATTCAGCCGCCCTGGACAAGGGGCTTCTCTATCGCGTCTCAATTACGCTCATGTGGTCAGAAGACGGTCACCTTTTCCCTGGCTGGTCTGAGCATCCGCAACGGCCGTCGCCTAAGGCGCGTCTTGTTCCTGGCGCCTTTATGGTTGAAGACCTTCCAGATAGCGGCGATAAACGTTGGCAGTACTTTCCTGTGAACACGCCTGAGCAGTACCCGATTCAGTGTCGACGACCGTACGAAGGCGGACCCGGCTCATGCTCAGTGCTTCGAAAAGTAAGGGCCGATGTTTGGGTGTACTACAACTTCCCGTCGTCGCGCTTGACCTGCTGGCGTCAACTGGACAGTCAAGTCGAGGGTCTGCTGAAACGCGCAACGAATGATTGGCAGAGGCGGTGAGGCCTAACCCGACTAGGTTGCGCACGGAGACGATGAACGCCGTCCGCGCTTGGGAGGAACCGGAGGTGCCGATCGAAGCAGACCAATTGAATAGTGAGAGGGAGCGCTGTGCCGATTCATATAAACAAGCCTGGTCATCTTAGTGTCGGGACTTACTTTGAGAGCTGCTCGTTCCACCCATATATTGTCTCGAATGTGGATACTACCGGCGTACAAATTGAAGGGATTTCTTTGGTTGACGGCAGGACTCATCACTGCAACGTATTTCACTGTGGTCTTCGCGTGTTCACCGAACAGGAAGCCATTACATGGAAAGAATCTGGGCCGGAGGATGTCGCGTTGCCCTTGGAGGAACGCTGGTGGGCGGAGGTATGACCTCTTGACCTTAGCTGCAACCCATCGACAGCAAAGGACCACTGACTGCGCTGCATGGACCGCGCCGGATCGGTCTGAAGCTCCCGTTGAAAATTTGAAGATGGATTTATATGAACGAGCGTCGAATTCCTCCAGCTGCACAGCGAGACCCCGCTTCCGTGGAATTGCTGCGTGTTTGGATAGCTGAGAAGCAGCTTCACTGCTCGCTGAAGATTGGAATGTATCGCGATGGAATGGGCGTCGATGAGGAATCGGCTTGGGGCACGATACTGGCCGATGCAGCCAGGCACATTGCGAGGGCATTACACCCCGAAGATGCAAAGAAGGAAGGTGCTGCACTGTTGAAAATTCTTCGCGGGCTAAACGAAGAGCTCCGCGCACCGAGCTCGGCCCTTGACGGTGGCTTTGTCTAGCTGGTTCAGTTTGCCGAACAGCTGACCTTCATGTCAGAACCTTTAAGTCAACAAAAATATGCCATGAGCATTCGTAAGTTTCTCAAGCGTTTCTTCGCTGGATCGAACGAATTAGAGGGCGAAATGTGGCAATCGGATCTGGCGCTGCCCACCATCCCGGTGTTTTGCCTGAGGCGGCACAACGGTTGAAGCGGCCATGCTTGCTCTTGAAACGGACAGGCCCCGATCTTGCTGCCGATTAGCGTTTTTGCCTGATTTGGGTTGAAGCGTCGACGAAGCCGGAATATATGAGTTCGAGCTGAAATAGGAATTGTGGAGTGTTGCCTTATGCCTGTACGCGTACGCATCGTGGACGGAGACTTGTTGGACCAGTCGGTCGAGGTCATCGTCAATGCCTGGAACAGAAATATCATTCCATGGTGGTTGTTGGTGCCGCAGGGAGTGTCTGGCGCGATAAAGCGACGTGGCGGTTACCGGCCCTTTATCGATTTGGGGAAGGCGGGCCCGATCGGGTTGGGGCAAGCCTGTGTGACCGAAGCAGGACGACTACCGTATCGCGCAATCATTCACGTCGCAGGCATCAATATGTTTTGGCGGGCAACCAGATTCTCGATTAAGCAATCAGTGCTTTCGGCCATGCGCATAGCAAATGACAACGCATACAAGTCTGTCGCGTTCCCAATCATCGGTGGCGGTACCGGGGGATTCGGTGAACACGGTGCCTTGGCATTAATGATGGAAGCTTTCTCCGAAATCGATTCAGAAGCGGACGTCATTATTGTGCGATACAGAAGCCGAGCTTGATCAGCAGCGCCTTGTTCACGTTGTAGGCAATGCCGCAGCTGCTTGTCGCGCTAACAGCGCGCGTTCCGAAACGTATGTTAGTCTGCCCAGACCGAACTTTCGAGAGAGTCGCCAAGATGGCTTTCATGTTGCGCATCGCATGTCTGTTTGCATGCATGCTGTCCCAGCCGGCCCAATCCGCCCCGGCGTCGACGCCGGCAGAGCGTGCCGCCCCGCTGACACTGCGCATGGCGGTGTTGTCCGATGGGCACTCGACCTACTTTGTCCGCTTGCTTGAAGAGTCCTTAAAGCTCATCCATCAGCCCTACCATATCCATTACGTGAAAGACATCCCCGCCCGTCGCATGTGGTGGATGCTGGAAAGAGGCGAAATCAATCTCTTCTACGGCATGCAGTCGAGGGAAAAGGATAGCAGTGAGCAGCTCGTTCCGGTTCGTAACGGATTAACCAATGGCCTGGTCGGTCAGCGTGTGCTGTTGATCCGGCCAGCCGATGCGTCATTGTTCGCGCAGGTCCAATCCGTGGACGATCTGAAGCGTTCCAGGCTGACTGCAGGTCTCGGCGCGGGCTGGGGCGATGTCAAAGTATGGAATGCGACCGGCTTGCCACTGTACGAACACGTGGCCCCCTGGCGCACGATTTACGCGATGGTCGCT
>JGI24770J26754_10001348_pt1 | contig 17461 bp, 18 predicted proteins | sample LakOneMetagenome_FD_26754 | JGI IMG/M metagenome (IMG submission 26754) | reverse complement strand
GGAGGCGAGTTCGTGCAGAAATCCGGTGACCTAGTGTCGGGGCTGTCGACAGCAAATGCGTGGTCAATTCTGGTTTCTGTCCTGTCTGTTCTGGTTCTGCTGCTTGGTCGACGTGTCGCACCGGTGGTCCCGTGGGCGCTCATCGTGCTGGTGGCTGCCACGCTCCTGGTCTCGGTGCTGAACGTCCAGGGGGCCGGCGTCGCGATGCTCGGCGGTGTCGATGCCGGTCCGCCGAAGCTCGGTTGGCCGATGCTGGACTGGCGAACGTGGCTGATGCTCGTCCCGTCGGCATTGGCTCTCACGATGGTGGCGATGGCGGAGGGACTGCTGGTCGTGCGTCGATACGCCGAAAAGAACGGTTACCGAACCGATCCCAACCGTGATCTGCTCGCGCTGGGACTGGTCAACATCGTTTCCGGCGCCACGGGTGGATTCGCCGTCGGCTCGTCGACCTCGCGGACGGCAGCGATGGATCAAACCGGTTCCCGCACGCAGCTTCCCAGCATCGTTGCCGCCGTGTGCACACTGCTGCTGGTGATCTTCGGTACCGACCTGCTCGCCGGCATACCGTCGCCGGCNATCGGTGCCATCGTGGCCGTGGCTGTTGTGCCGTTGCTGGGTATCGCCGATTTTCGGTCACTTTGGAAACTGCAGAAGTTCGAGTTCGCGGTGGCCGTGGTGTGCTTTCTGGGAGCGATCCTGGTCGGTCCCATCGCCGGGATCGGCGTGGCCTTCGTGCTCGCCCTGATCAACCTGGCCCGGCGAGCGGCGGCACCGGCGATCGACGTGCTGGGACCCGACGACTCACCCGGTCAGTCCTTGCTTCCGGCGGCTCCCGTCATCACTATNACGGCGCCCGGGGTGATCGTCTTCCGATTCGCTGCGCCGTTGTTCTTCGCCAATGCGCCCGTCTTCGCCGACACGATCCGCAAAGCGGTGGCTGCGGCTTCGTCGCCGGCTGGCGAGAACCTGCACCTCGTCATCGACCTGGAAGCCGTCACTGATGTGGACGTGACCGGAGCCGAAGCGTTCACCGCCATTCTGAGCTGGCTGGAACAGCACAACGTAGCGGTCTCTTTCAGCCGGCTCCGCCCCGATCTTCGACGGGTGATGGACCACTACGGGCTGCTGGCGGATATCGTGGTCTTCGAAAGCAACCGGGCAGCGGTAGCCGCCCTGGGTCGCCACCAGCCCTGATATTCAACTGTGGTGGTTCGCGGACACCGGTCAGCGAGCATCCGGGGGACGGGTGGATCGCGGCGCTTCGCTCAGCCGCCAGCGGTTCCACGGCCAGACGCCATCCATTTCCACCTCGAGGGAGAAACTCAACAGCACCCGGATCACGACGATGGCGCCCAACACCAGCACACTTTGCGGCGTCGGGTCCACGAGGATTGTGCGGATGATGTCGGCCACGATCAGCACTTCCAGGCCGAGCAGGATGGCCCGGCCCAGGTTCGCACGAAGGTCGATGTAGGTTTTCGCCCTGGTGGCAGCCCTCAACAACCCGGGTGAGGCCGCAATCACCGCGGCGGCACCACCGAGAACCATGATTGCCGCGCCGGCCGTCTCAACGAATCTCACGACAACGGTGATGATCTCTTCGTATGTCGCCACGCCCGCTCCTTCAGGATCAGGTCCGCCACGTCGGGATGCGTCCGGGTCGCCGACATGTATGCCGCCGATTCGCGCCGACGATACCACCGCCCGCGCCGGTTCGCCGCGTCGCCCGACGATGCCGGCGGCGCCCTTTCGAGAAGGTCGCCGTCGCGCTATGATCCCGCCGTAACTTCGGCGTCAGCAAACAGAAAGGTGAAACGTGTGAGCGGTTTTGAATATGGTCCAGTCGATCTGATCTTGATCGGATTCAGTGGGGACAGGCCCGATCCCGAGGTGGGGCAGGCCATTGTGAATCTTGTCGAGAACCAGACCATCAACCTTCTTGACCTTGTGTTCGTGAGCAAGAGCCTCGAGGGCGATCTTCGTGTTCTGGAGATCGATGAGATGGAAGACACCGAGACCGAGAAGCTGACCGGACTGGGACTGCTCGAACGGGGTCTCACCGGGCACGAGGACGTCGAGGCGCTGGCTGCGGCGATTGAACCCGGCACATCGGCGGCGATTCTGGCCGTGGAGTTGGTCTGGGCCAGGGAGTTCGCTGAAGCTCTGTTCACGTCCGGGGGATACGTGGTCGACACCGTGCGCATCCCGGCAGTTGTCGTCAATACCATCCTCAGCGGCACGGACGTTGGCAGCGATACCGACTAGCGCACCGCCACCGCCACGAACCGCATCACCGAACAAGGAAAGAGGAACGTATATGCCAATTCGTCGAATGGGGCGTCCCGGCCTCATCGGGGTTGCTGCACGCACCGCCGTCGTCGCGGGCACCGCGTCCGCTGTGGTCGGGCATCAACAGCGCAAAAATCAGGCGGCTGCTGCGCCGGCTGAACCCGCTCCGGCACCCGCCCCGGCCCCGGAACAGGTGTACGCCGAACCGGAGGCGTCCGCGCCGACGTCGCCCGACCTGCTCCAACAGATTGAGCAGCTGTCTGGACTGCACACCGCCGGTGTGCTCTCGGACGAGGAATTCGCTGCAGCCAAGGCGAAGCTGCTGGCCTGATCCGGCCAGGCCGGATGTCGTCCGGCAGCCCACCGCACCACATCGAAACATCAACTTCACGACCAACCGTCACCGTCTCCCTGGAGGTCATCCGCATGTCCAAAGAACCTGTCTTCCTTTTCCTCGGCGTCTATAACGATCCCGACGTGGCCTTCGACGATCTGGAGGTCGTTCACGACCTGCACAACGCGAAGGTCATCGGTACCTATGACGCCGGAGTGGCGATCAAGGAGACCGACGGCACAATCTCTCTCAAGCGTTCGGGGAGCAGGCACGCGGCGTGGACCGGCATCGCAGCCGGAGCGGTCGTCGGCATCCTGTTCCCGCCGTCCATCATCGGAATGGCTGCTGCCGGCGGAGTGACCGGAGGAATCATCGGCCACTTCTCTCGCGCCCTGTCCAGATCAGACCTGAAGGAACTGGGCGAAGTACTCGACGACGGCCAGGCTGCCCTGATCGTGATCGGGCGAGACAAACTCGCCGGAGAACTGGAGAAGGCCGGGTTGCGCGCTGAGAAGCGAACCGAGAAGGAAATTTCGGTTGACTCTGAAGAACTCAACGCCGAGCTGGCCGCGGCAGCCGCTCAGACCGATACGCACTAGACAGCCGAACCACAGCCACTCCCGCGAGGCGAGTATCCGGTGGGGCAGTACCGCAACGGCGGGCTGCCGGCCGGGTGCTCGCCTGTGCTGTTTGCTGTTCGCGCCTGCTGTTCGCCGGCGTTATTCGCGGCGGGCTCAATCGGTGTCGGCTGTCCGAGGTAGACCGACCGTGTGGGCGTGCAGACGTGCCCTGGCCTTGCGTTCAACCAGAATGTGTACGTAGGCCCGAACCGGGCGGCCATCCATCGCCCGATGTTCCTCAAAAACGGTGATCTCAATGCTTGTTCTCGCCAGTTCCGGGTAACGCAGGGCCAGACGGTCAATTACCTTCGTCAGGGCTCGAACTTCCTCGTCCATGCTCACCCTGCGATTGTCCCGCCAACCCGTGCGCCCGTCAACAGCGCCCGGGACGGATTTCCGTGTGCCACGGCATCGGAGTGTATTTTGGTCGGTACCGATTTCACGACCGGAGGACAACCCGTCATGCTGCATCGCCTCGGCGTCGCTATGGCCCGCCATCGTTTCCTCGTGCTCATGGCTTGGGCCGTGGTGCTGGTAGGTGCGATTGCAACCGCGCTCGCCGGTGTCACCGGGCAGAGCCTTTTCGAGCGGCTGTCCAGCTCGGGGCCCACCGTCGCCGGCGAGGCCGCGGAGGTCGATCGTCTGCTGCAGAGCCCCTCGACCGTGAACACGGAGTCACTGTCCCTGCTGGCGCATCAGGTCGACCTCACCTCGCCCGAACTCAGCCGAATTCTCTCGTCGACGGCCGCAGACCTGCGGGTCGTCGATGGCGTGTCGCAGGTCGTGAACCCGCTTGAGATGCCGCCCCCGGCCACCGGACAGCCGTCCCCGGCGGCCGGTCCGCTCCTGGCCGCAGACGGAACGGGCGTGCTGCTGACCGTATTCATGGACACCGGTGACGGCACGCTCACTGACGCGCTGCTCGGAGACGTGCAGTCACGGTTGACCGTCGCCGCCGATGACATCCGCCAGGTGTTCCCCGACGCCACCGTCGCCGTGGGCGGTAGCCCGCTGCTGGTGGATTCCATCGTCGCCGTCGCGGAACAAGACCTGCAAAAAGGCGAGCTGATTTCTCTCCCGATCGCCCTTGGGGTGATGCTGGTCATTTTCGGAGGCTTTCTCGCGGCCGGTATTCCCTTGATCGGAGCCATCGCCTCCATCATCGGTGCGCTGGGATCGCTCTTCGCGTTCAGTTTCCTGCTGGAGATCGACACCACGGTGTTGAACGTCATCACGGTGATCGGCCTGGGTCTGTCCATCGACTACGGGCTGCTGATGGTGAGTCGCTTTCGAGAGGAATTCCGAGCGGCGGTGTGGCAGGCGGGCCTCGCAGTCCCAAACGCCGACGCTCCCGGCTCGGGGTCAACCAGGGCCGCCCCCACGAGTCCGTCCAGGCGCACCGACCGACAGAAGCGGGAGCGACAGGAGATCCTGCTGCAAGCGGTCGGCAGCACCGTCGACACGGCCGGACGCACAGTGCTCTTCTCCGGCCTGACCTTCGCGATCGCCACGGTCGGCCTGCTGGTTTTTGAACCGACCATCATCCGGGCCATCGCCATCGGTGCTGTCTCGGTGGTTCTGATCGCCATTCTCACGGCGCTCGTGCTGATCCCCGCCCTGCTGGGCTATTTCGGCGAACGACTCCTCCAGCCCGGCCTGCTGACCCGGATTCCCCGACTGGGGCCCCTGCTGACCCGCTTCGGCGACGTGGCGCCTCAGGATGGGGTCTTCTCCACGCTGACGCGAGCGCTGCAACGGTCACCCGTTCTGGTTGCCGTCGGTGGCATCGCCGTTTTGCTCCTGCTCGGCAGCCCGGTGCTGAATATGAACGTGACCAACAGCGGTGCCGATGCGATACCGGCGTCCGCCAGCCAGTACACGTTCGTGTCCACGCTCACCCGCAATTTTCCGCTGGCCAAAACTGCCGACGTGCAGATCGTCGCCGACACCGACCAGGCCTCAGCGAATGCGTGGGCTGAACGAGTGAGTGGACTGCCGAATGTGGCGGGCGTCACCGCTCCCGTGGCGGTGAACGGGCTGTGGGTGTCTCGGGTGAGTCTCCCTTCTCCCGACGGACCGGCCGTGGTGCGGGAAATTCGTGCGGACCGGCCGGCCTTCACCAACTGGGTGGGGGGAACGAGCGCGGCCTCCGTCGATTACACCGATTCGTTGCTGCGCGGCGCACCGTGGGCGCTGCTGATCATCGTTGCAGCCACGTTCATGCTGCTGTTCCTGATGACGGGATCGGTGGTGATACCTCTGACCGCTCTGGTGATCAGCGCGATCTCCCTCGGTGCCGCGGTGGGTGTGCTGGTCTGGGGGTTCCAGGAGGGGAACCTCTCGGGAATCCTGAACTTCGATCCGGCGACGATCACCGGCGTCGACCCGCTTGTGCTCACTCTGGTGCTCACGTTCGGGTTCGGGTTGGCGATGGACTATGAAATGTTCCTCCTGTCGCGCATCAAGGAACATTATGAACAGGGGGAGAGCACCCGATACGCGATTGAAACCGGGTTGCAGAGCTCGGGACGTATCATCACCTCGGCGGCTCTGATCATCGTGCTGGTCTTCGCGGGTTTCGCCACCGGCGACTTGCTGCAGATGAAACAGATCGGAGTGGCTCTGGCCGTGGCCGTGCTTCTGGATGCGACGCTGGTGCGTGTCGTGGTCGTGCCGGCCGTGATGACGTCGCTGGAGAGAGTGCTCTGGTGGGCGCCGCGTTGGCTGCGACCGCTCCACGATCGCTTTGGCGTGCGCGACTGAGGTCGGGGACTGATGTTTGTCAGTGAGAGGGAACGACAAGCACAGGCACAGTGGAGAACTCCAACACATGCAGGGTGTGGCTGCCGATGGTGGGGATGGCGTGACCGGGTCGGTCGACACAGGCCATCACGATCATCACGGCGTGAACCCGGCGTGCCTCCGACAGGATTTCGGCGGCGACGCGGCCGAGACACCGTCGTGCGTGCACGTCCACTCCGGCTGCTTCGGCACGTGCCGAAACGTGCCGAAGCACCGCATGGGCAGCCAGCTCCCTGCGATCATCGAGCGCGGCGGGTTCGGGCTTGAGGTGTTCGCCCTCACTGCGATCCACCACCATCACGGCGTGTAGGGTCGCACCGAGTCGCCTGGCCTGCTCAATCGCCACGTCGACGGCTATGAAGGCGGCCGGTGAATCATTCACGGCGACCAGGATCACCTCGGTCATGGTTATCCTCCCGCACGGGGATGATTGTCAGCGGCCCATCGAACCCGCAGGGATTCCTCACGTTCCTGTTCGTCGAGGGTGTGACGAAGGTGGTCCAGTTCGGATTCAAGCCGGGGAATCCAGCGATTCTCAATGGAATGCTGCCGTAATCGTGTCTGGGCGAGTTCGTCGGTGAGAATCACCAGCCCGCGGCGCACCGCGGCGTAGTGCACGCCGGCGGAAACGGCGTGCCGGTAGCTTGCGACTGCGTATGACAGGGCGGAACTGCCGCCGCACGGAGGCTGGATGGCCAGATTGCAGCGTGCGTCCACCGGATAACGCAGCCCCATCGACCCGCCCCAGGTGAGTGTCACCGTGGTCACGTCCACCGGGGTGGCCTGGCCGATGCTCTCCAGACCGTCGAGTGCCACCGCGCGGCGGAGCCAGACGGTTGCCGTGGCCGACAGGCGCTCCCACAGCTCGCGGAGGGCATCGCACTGCAGCTCCAACCTGTCGAGTTCCTCGGCCAGGATCTGCTGTTTGCGGTTGAGGAGCTCGGCACCGTGACGAGCGGTCTGCAAGCGGCGCTCCACCCGCATCCGTCCTGCTCGCCCGACAGCGATCATCGTTCAGCGCTCCGGGTGTCGTTGGGCGTCGGAACCACGGCCTCCCCGTGGCTCGGAAGGTAGCGGTCCAGCAGCTCATTGGGGAGCATCGTCAATTCACGCCGGGGCAGCGCGGCCAGTGCGGCCCACGCGCGACCCAGGGTGTCGTCCAGGGACCGTTTCTCGTCGGAGCCCTGGTTGAGGAGCTGCCGTTCGATTCGATCGCGATACTCCAGATAGCACTGGTCCGTGGCGCTGAGTGCCGATGACCCCACAAGCTCAGCGAGCTCGGACGCCTGGCGGGCGCGGGCGAGCGCGGCCAGCAGTTGCGCGGCCACGGGCAGGTGATCGTCACGGGTGCGGCCCGGCCCGGCACCGCTGCGCATCAGCCGCGACAGGGAAGCCAGGGCGTCGACCGGGGGATAAACGCCCCGGGCTTCGATGTCCGGGGACAGGACGACCTGACCTTCGGTGATGTACCCAGTGAGGTCGGGTACTGGGTGGGTGATGTCGCCGGCCGGCATCGTCAGCACGGGCACGATGGTGACCGATCCGGGCCGCCCCCGCACGCGTCCACAGCGTTCGTAGAGACTGGCCAGATCGCTGTACAGGTAACCCGGGTATCCGCGCCGGGCCGGAATCTCGCGGCGAGCCGCTGATACCTCCCGCACCGCCTCGGCGTAGCTGGTCATGTCGGACATGACCACGAGCACATCGCTGCCTTCGGTGAACGCCAGGTGTTCGGCGACGGTCAGCGCGATACGCGGTGTGACGATGCGCTCAATGACGGGGTCATCTGCGGCGTTGAGCAGGAGCACGAGTTCACCGGCCGCGGAACGCTCCTCCAGCCGGTCCCGGACATAGGCGATATCCGCATGGGTGAGCCCCATCGCCGCGAACACCACCCGGAAGGCGGCGCCGGCACAGGTTGACTGTGCCGCGATGTGGGTGGCCAGAGTCAGGTGCGGCAGACCCGCGACGGAGAAAATGGGCAGCTTCTGTCCGCGAACGAGTGTGGTCAGCGCGTCCATGACCGAGATTCCGGTGATGACGGGGTCTTCCGGGGGCTCACGGTAAACCGGGTTGAGCGGCCATCCGCTCACCGGCATGACGGTCGTTCCGATGATCGGTGGGCCACCGTCCAGGGGATCGCCCCTGCCGTTGCACACCCGACCGAGCCAATCGGTGCCCACCACCACGTGAAGGGGACGGCCCTGGAACCGCACCCGGATGCCCTCGGGTGCCAAACCGTCCGTGCCTTCGAGCACCTGCACCGTGACGAGGTCGTGGTCGACCTCGAGCACGAGGCCGTGCCGTTCCTGGCCGGTCCCGGCGATGCGGGTGCCTGTGCCTGTGCCGTGGCTGTCGGGTCCGGGCGCGACGTCGATGGTGGCGAATTCGTCCCAGCCGACCTCGGATGCGTCGCCGACGACCAGCAAGGGGCCGCGCAGCTGTCGAATATCCCCGTAGGACACTCGTGTGGCAGGCAGGTAGTCGGGACTTCCCGGGGTGGCGGTCACGACAGCGCCTCCAGAGCCCGGAGGATCTCGGCCCGCCTGGTCGTGACGCCGGCCGCGTCCCCGGGGCCGGTCTCTTCGCGTGCGCGGATGACCGGGCCCAGATCCGCCTGCTCCACGATCGTGGCGGGCACGCCCCGTTCCACCAGCCGGCGGCAGGTTTCGACGACATCGAGCACCAGGTCCAACAGAGCGGCTCCCTTCGCTGCAGAGCAGAACGCATCATTAGGGCTCAGCGCGTTCTGCATCAGCACGCCNTCTCGCAGCAGTCGGCCACCGAGCAGAACCATGCGCTCGTGGCCGGGGAGGGCATTGGCGCCGATCACCTCGGCGAGGTCCGCCAGGCGGTCGGCTTCGGCCAGAAGCGCGGCGGCACGTGCCCGCCGGGCGGACCAACCCGGATCCCCGTTGCGGGTGTGCCATTGGCTGAGCGCGTGCTCGTCGCGGGAAAAGGATCCGGTCCAGCTGACGGCGGGGTAGTGCCGTGAGTAGGCGAGATCCCGGTCCAGGAGCCACAGCGCGCGCACAAATCTCTGGGTGTCGGTTGTCACGGGTTCGGTCATATCGCCCCCGGGAGGTGAGACAGCCCCGATGACGGTGACGGATGCCGACAGGCCGCTCAGGGTCGTCACGCGTGCCGTGCGTTCGTAGAATGCGGCCAGTCGGGAGGCGAGGTCTGCCGGATACCCCTCTTCCGCCGGCAGCTCACCATTGCGGTTGGCGAACTCGCGCAGCGCCTCCGCCCAGCGAGACGTGGAATCTGCGATGACGACCACGTCGTAACCCATGTCACGGTAGTACTCTGCCACGCTGATTCCCGTGTAGATGCTGGCTTCACGGGCCATCATCGGCATGTTCGACGTGTTGGCGATGATGACCGTTCGATCGATCAATTTGCCCCCGGTTCGTTCGTCGACCAGGCGTCCCAGACCGTTGAGAACGTCGGCCATTTCGTTTCCGCGCTCGCCGCAGCCCACGTACACGATCACGTCGGCGTCGCTCCACTTGGCGATCTGCTGCAGGAGCATGGTTTTGCCGGTGCCGAAGCCTCCGGGTACGGCGGCGGCTGACCCTCGGGCGAGCGGATACAGCAGGTCGAGAACTCGTTGACCGGTGTGGAGTGGCACGGCTTCGCTGAGACGGCCGTGAAAGGGCCGCGGTGCCCGCGGCGCCCAGCGTTCCGCCAGGAGCACGTCCCGGGCGCCGACCCGTGCCACGGCATCCGTGGATCTCACCGGTGCATCGCCAGCCAGCCAGGTGACCTCACCAGAAACACCGACGGGCACCAGCACGCGGTGTTCGACCGAACCGGCGCCGGGAACGATCCCGAGCACATCACCGGGCGAGACCGTGCTGCCAGGCACCGCCCTCGCGATGAATGTCCACTCACGCGCAAGCGTGGCCGTGTCGGCGGTCGCTGCCTCCCGATCCTGACGCAACCACAGCGGAGCGGAGGAGAGCGGGCGCATCAACCCGTCGAACACGTGACCGAGGAGGCCCGGCCCGAGCAATCCGGATAGCGGGGCGCCGCTCGCAACGGCAACGTCGCCGACCGTGAGCCCGCCCGTATATTCATAGGACTGGAGGGTGGCTCCGGTTGCCGAGATGGCCACGGTCTCGGCGCTGATGCGCANGGGACCGAGGAGAACAATTTCCAGCATGGATACGCCGCCCAGCCCCTCGACCTGCACGAGCGGTCCGCTGACACGAACCACGGTTCCCGTGCCGGGAACGGCCGCGTTGGTGCCGGTGACCATGGTGTTGGAGACGTCCGTGTTGGAGGCGTCTGTGTTGGAAACGTTCGCCTCAGGGGCTGTCACCGGGACGACCAGAGCGTGGTGATCTGCGGGCCCCGGGCAGCAGCCGCGTCCAGGGCCAGTGTGGGGAGTGACAGGTCGAGCCTTCGTGATCCCGCCTCGGCGATGAGCCCTCCGTCGGGGCTTTCGGTCAGGAGCGCGTGAGCCCCGAGCACGGTGCGGCCGAGGTCCGCCAGCCGAGCGAGCACGGCCGGGTACCGGTCATCGAGGCGGAGTGCGAGCGCCCGTTCCCGGACCTGCTCGAGGAGCCGTTCCCTCATCGCATTTTGTGTGAAGAGCACGGTCTCGTGAGCGCGACGACGGGCACGCGCTGAGGTGAGCGCGGCCTCCGCGCGTGCCGCGGATTGTCCCTCCGCACGGGCCGTCGCACGGATGCGGGCGGCTTCGCTCGCGGCCGCCAGGATAAGCGCATCGCACTGCTTCCGGGAGTCCGCGCGAATGCTGTCGGCGGTCGCCTCGGCTGCGTCTCGAAGCGCTTCCCGGAGCGGCGTCAGGGCGGCATCGGCTCCGGCCGGTAACGCGGTCATGCGGGAAGCACCACGGTCAGCGGTGAACGGGGATCACTGAGCGCGGATCCGAGCGCGGTCGCCGCGCGTGGAGTGAGGATCACCACGCCGGTTTCGGCCGGGAGGGACGCCCAGGTGCGACGGATGTCGTCGACCGTTTCTGCGGCGTACATCCTCACCCCGGCGAGCGCGAAACCCCGCAGCACGGCAGCCTCGCCGATGGCGGCCACCATCGGGGGGCTGGTCGTGATGCGGTCCACAGTCGGGCCCGAGGTCGGAGGGACCATGGAGGTCTAGGCCTTGCCGATCAGGATGATGGCGATGATCAGTCCGTAGATGGCGATGCCTTCCGCGAGTCCGACGACCACCATGGCTCGACCGAATATTTCGGGCCTTTCGCTCATCGCCGCCAGCGCGGCCGAACCCGTGTAACCGACTGCGAAGGCCGCGCCGATGGAAGACCCGGCAACGGCGATCGACGCGGCGATGAGAGCGGATCCACCGCTGCCCGTGCTGGTGGTGGTATCCGCCAGCGGTGCTGCAACGGTGGCCGCCGACGCTGCGCCGGCGTTCACGGCGGCGGCGACCAGCACCAGTGACGCCGCCAGGATGGCGGCGTTGACCCCCAGCAGAACGGTCAGTCCCAGTTTGCCCCGCCGTCGCATCATAATAAGTGCGCCGATGGTGGCCAGCAGTAACAGGGGGAAGGTTCCGAGCCAGACGTTCATAGGTGGTGCCTTTCGCCGATGGGTCCGGGGTCGGTGGAGGAGACAGCATCGTGTTCGGGGGTCGGCTCCAGCACCCACGGGTGGAAGGCACGCCCCTCCGAATCGAAGATGCGGGAGAACAGTTCGTAGTACTCCAGTCGAAGGGCTTGTACCCCGGCAACGAGTGCTTCGAGGCCGAAGGTCAGCACATTACCGACGATGAAGACGACGACGGCAGCGAGTGCTCGTGCGTCGGGCTGCCAGAGCGCCACTGTGGCGGTCCAGACAACGGTCAGGAGCGCGGCGTGCGTGAGCCCGAACGCCGCCAACCGGGCAAACGACACGACGTTGGAGCCGAGGCGAATCACGGCGTCCACCACCTCGATGGATGCCTGCATCGCGCCGGTGGCCCCACCTCCGGCATCGACGAAGAATCCGATGAAGATCAACGTCAGCGCGGTGGCGGCGAGCACGGCGGCAACCACANCCATGGTGGGGATTTCGACGAGGACACCCCAGACGAGNAGCCCGAGTGAGAGGAACAGAACCGACCCGGCGGCACCGGAACTGGCATACAACGCGTATCCCCATCCTGCCTCCCTGACCCGGTTGACGGTGCCNAGGGCGTATGCGCCGGCGAGGAGGACTGCGCCCAGGACCAGGGCCGCGACGAGGAGCGGAATGGGATCGGCTAACGGATTCAGCCACAGTACCGGGATGAGCCCGGTGGGTCCGAAGGCTTCGCCGTAGAGGGCGCCGAAGAACATGGACGTCAATCCGGCGCCGGCGACGAATGCCCAGGTGCGCCCCAGCTGCTGCAGGCGGCGGATCTTTCCGCTGCGCAGCAGCAGACCGATGATCAACAGGATGGCACCGTGTCCGACGTCTCCGAACATCATGCCGAACATGACCACGTAGGCGATGCCGGCAAGGCGGGACGGATCGATATCGGCATACGGAACTGTGCCGTAGGTGTCCACCAGGGACCGGGAGACACGGTTGTTCTGGCGGCCGCCGAGCAGGGTGGGGGGGCTGGCGCCCACGGGGGGGAGCAATCGGGACGACGGCAGCTCCCAGGCCGGCGAGGCCGACGGTGAGCCCGGCCAGCTCACGAGCCGGCACCCAGCCCACCCAGCCCACCGTTCCGTGATCGTTGACACCGGACTGGGCCACCCGGTCCAGCTCGCCCGGCGCTGATCCGGGGACGTAAGGCAGATCCAGTTCGACCACGCCGCTGCGTCCCACGGCCGCGAGCATGTCATGACTGTGATCGGCTGCCAGAAGTGCTATTCGCTTCATCTGAGCCGGACTCAACGCGTCACGCCAGGGCATCGAGCACCTCGCGCGCGTCGACCGTGAGGGTTGCGCCGCCCGCTTCGGCTGCCGCAAGCGCCGCCCTGACACGCCAGGCATCGAGGGCGATCACCGTGATGGCGCCGAGAACAACCTCGGGACCCGGAGACGAACCGCGCAGCATGCGAAAACCATCCTCTTCGATCCGGGACGTCAGGCGGGCCTCGGCCCGCCAGAGATCCTGCGGACCATCCAGGTCATGCAACAGCGGCCGGATTCCGCGCGGAAGGGTGTCGGTGAGAGTGGTCAGGGATGACGCTCGCTGCCAGGCTGTTCCGATCACGGGGCGAACCAGGTGCAGAAAATGCGGCGCGGGGCTGACCTGGTCGACGAGCAGCATCCGTGCCGCCCGCAGGGAAGCAGAACCCTGTGCCCACGGCCATGCTCCAGGGGCGACCCGGGCCAACCGGGTGATCCAGGCAACCGTCAAGGTGTCACGAAGGGACGAGGGAGCAGCGGTGGACGTCTCGCGTGGCCACACATCTCCCCAGGGCGAACTGAGCAGTCGTGCGGCCAGCTGGCGGCTGTTGGCAGAGGTTCGAAGTCGAGGCCAGGCGGTGGACAGAGAACCCATGTCGTAGAACCGGGCCGGTGGTGCTGTCGTTGGGGCGGCGGAACCATCGGCAGCGGCAAAGCTTCGCGCGAGGGCGAGGATGTTGGCCATTTCGAAACCGCCGGCCGCAGCCCGCACGAGACGGGTGCCCGTGGCCGGGATCCAGCCCGCCAGCACGCGGAGCTGCCACAGGACGGCGTCCATGGTCGCGCGCTCCTGCTCGAGACGGGTCGTCGCTTGTGCCAGACGCTGCTCATAAACGCTGTGTCGGAGCAGATCCAGACCATGGTCCACGCTGGGCTGTGCGGCGATGGTGTGGCTGGTGCCCGTCCCGGTGCGACGTTGGGCCATGGACCGAGCCCGGACGGATGCCGCCACCCAATCGGCTTTCACGGCCCCAGCAACTGTTCGTCCAGCAGCGTCTGCACGATGTCCCTGGCGACGGCGTTCAACCGCTTCGCTCCGTCCCGTTCCAGGGCGGCAGATTCCTGCTGTGCGTGTTCCAGCACGTGTGCATCCCGGGTCGAAGCCTGTGCCAGAACCTCGGCCGCACCTGTCGCCCGCTCGGACGCCTCCTCCAACCGAGCTTGGGCCACCAGCGCGGTTGCCTGTTCGCGGGTTCGTGCCAGATCGTGCTCAGCGTCGCCTTCCGCGGCCGCCACGAGTTGCCGGCACGCCTCGACGTCACCACGGAGCGGCGAAAACGGGCGCCAGTTCAGCTTCGACACCCGAGGAATCGGACGCGGGGACGCCGACCGGCGTTCCGGGGCCGGCCGAGCCGATAGGACGGAACCTGTCGAGGAAGTTCGGCCCTGCCATGCGGCTCCTTGGGGATGAGGGAGGCGATCGTTGCTTGGAGTGTAGACCGGGCGACCCTAACCCAACAGGCCGGGTCGGACTTAACCGGAGAGGAATGGTGGCGATCGCCCGTGTCGCGCGCCCGTGGACCCGGGGCGAGTCAGTCCTGGTCGTTGCGGCTTCTGCGGTCGGCGGCGGCGATACGGTAGACGGCCTCCAACGGCAGCGGGAGCCAGTCGGGGCGGTTGCGGGTTTCGTAGACCGTTTCGTATACGGCCTTGTCGAGCTCGAAGGCCGTGAGCAGGGGGTCATCCTCGCGCACCCGCTGGCCGGAGCGTTCTGTGTAGCCGTCCAGGAAAGCGCGGCGACTGGTTGCGGCCCACTCGGCGAGAGCGGCTGGATCGGACTCCGGCCGGACTCGGGTGACGGTTCCGCACACGTAATCGAAGGACCTCATCATGCCGGCCACGTCACGGAGCGGAACATCCGGCAGGTCGCGCTCGGTCAGGGCGCGGAGAGGCTCGCCCTCGAAATCGAGCACTGTCCAGCCGCGCCCGGGTGCGTCGAGAACCTGCCCGAGATGAAAATCCCCGTGGATGCGCTGGAGTCGTGGCCAGGGTACCGTGAGGGCTCGGGCGTAGACCCGCTCGATCGCATCGCGTTGGCGGGCGAGCTGGGGGACATCGAGGATTGCCTGTCGGAGTCGATCAAGCATGCCGGAGACGATGTTGACCATGACGGCGGGGGTGGGCGTGAGCGTTGGCCTGACCATGGTCAGCTCGGTGTGGAGAGTCGCGGTTGTCACCCCGAGGCGTCGTGCCGCTTCACGGAAATCGTCGCCGGCCTCGGCTGAAGCCACCGCCTGACGCCAGGCATCCGGCGCGTTCGGCAGAAATTCCTGGGCGAAGGCCAGGTGGCCCCTGGCCCGGGCATCCGGCTCGCGGGCATCGGTCCACTCGCCCTCNATGCAGCCCACCGGGTCGGGTATACANCGAGAACCGGCCCGGGCCAGAGCNGNCTGCACCGTGACATCCGGGTTTTCTCCCGGCTGGAGNGCCCGGAAAATTTTACAGATGACCGGGCGCACGTGCTCACCCTCGTCATCGACGAGAGTGTAAATGATGGACGTGTTGGATTGCTCACCTCGAAGCACGCGGCTCGACACCACTGTCGGCTGGGTGGGGACGGTCGAGGCGCCGGCGATGGTCAGCCCGCGAGCGACGGTTTCGGCCTGCACGTCCACGTGTTCCGGGTACGCTTCTCGCTGCAGGATGAAGCGCANGAGCCCNGCCGCGAACGCCGGGTCGTGCGGCGCGTCNTAGATGAACCGTGCCGGCCCGTCAACCGGGATCAGAGTTGCGATCAGGGCATCCGCAGCGGATGTCAGCGTCGCGGTTCGTTCGGTGATCGGCACCTGGAACACCGTGGCTTCCGCACGCGCTGAATCGCGCACCAGGAGCACACGGATGTCGACGCCGGGCTCGGCCTGAGGGAGGCACCACATCCCCACCTGCTGGAGCGTCGGTGTGGGGCCGGCCTGGGAAAACCACCGCTGTGCCGCCACCCACGCAGTGAGATATCCGGGCAAATTCAGGTGGGCCGGTTCGACGGCGTTCGGACCGTTGTGCCCGACGGCGTGGTCAGTCATGGCGTCATCGTACGCTCGGAGCGGTGTGCGGGACAGGGGCTNTTGCCCCGCTTTGACCCGCGCCTTGACCGGCGCCCGGCCGTCAGCCGATGGCTGAGATGCCCGTCACGGCTCGGCCGACCAGCAGCGCGTTGATTTCATAGCTGCCCTCGTAGGAGTAGATGGCCTCGGCATCGGCGAAGATCTTGGCCATCTCGTAGTCGGTGCTGATGCCGTTCCCGCCGAGGATTCCGCGACCGAGGGCCACCGTTTCCCGCATCCGCGTCGTGCAGGTCGACTTGGCGAGGGCGGCCTGGTCCATGCTCAGACGGTCGGTTTCCTGAAGCCGGGCGAGCTGAACCATCAGTGTGAGGCAGAGGGTCGCATTACCGATCATGCGGGAAAGTTGCTCTTGTATGAGCTGGAAGGAGGCAATCGGACGGCCGAACTGGTGACGTTCGAGCGCATAGGCGCGGGCCACGTCGAAGGCGGCGAATTGCTGGCCGACGGCCTGCCACGACACCCAGACTCGTGAGTTTCGCAGCAGCACNTTCGTGTCCCGAAAACTCGTGGTGCCGGGGAGTTGATTGGCCACCGGGATCCGCACATTGTCCAGGGTGACATTGGCGTTTTGCACGATGCGAACCGCGATTTTGTTCTCGATGGTCGTGGTGCTGAAGCCGGGGCGTTCCTTTTCCACGATGAAGCCTTTGATCTGATGATCCCCGGTATCGCGCGCCCAGACCAAGACATAATCCGCCATGGCGGCGTTGCCGATCCACCGTTTGTGCCCATTCAGCACCCACTCCGAACCGTCACGGGTAGCGGTCGTTTCCATCAGGCGCGAGATATCGGAACCGTGATCGGGCTCGGTGAGAGCGAAGGCGCCGATCTTCTTCAGGGTCAGGAGGTCAGGGAGAAACCGTGCGCGCTGCTCGTCGGAGCCGAGCTGTTCGATCGATGCCGCGAACAGTTCGTGGTGAACGCCGAAGAACGTAGCCACCGACGTGTCCGCGCGGGTGAGTTCCATTTGNAACAACCCGGTGAGCAACGGTGTGGTGTCGCCGGGGCCGAGTCCGCTCAGATTCGCCGCGGCCAGCTTGGGCAGCAGCTCGAAGGGGAAAGCGGCCCGGTTCCAGAAGTCGACGGCGAGCGGGCGAACCTCGGTCTGAAAGAACGTGCGGGCGGCAGTGAGGCGACGCTGTTCCTCTGCGGAGAGCAGATCGGTCACGAACAGAAGATCCGCGGTGGGATACGGCGGTGGGGTCGGGGCGGTGTGGGTCGGTGCGATGCGGGTCGGTTCAGTGGGATCAAACGTCATTGTCTACCTCGAACGAATTGTCGGTTCCCGTCTCAAGCGCGATGTCGAGTACGATTATGAGTACGATCGTACACCCCGTGTGCCTNCTAGAAAGGTCCAGTATGGCAATTTCGCCGGTGCGTNAGCCATCACGCCAACGGTGGTCACCGCGCCAGGATGAACTTTTCGGCCAGCTGGTTGACCTCTTCCTGCGAGAGGGTTTCTCCGACGTCACCCTTGCTGCC
>JGI24770J26754_10001337_pt1 | contig 17526 bp, 12 predicted proteins | sample LakOneMetagenome_FD_26754 | JGI IMG/M metagenome (IMG submission 26754) | reverse complement strand
GTAAAAGGATGATATAAGCCAAAGCGGTTATCTGAGATCACCGCATCAAGTTTGTAAGTAATTACAGTTCTTCTCAACCATCTCCTTTCATTTCTTATTGCGATGAACAGTTTTGGTAACTGGATCAGCATTTTTAAGAAGAAGAACTGTTTGCTGCGGCTGTATTTCACCCGGTAACCTTTCAATGGTAAAATTACTAAGTTTGGCTGCGCTTTTCCCAGTATTTTAACAGTATCCCCCTCACCGGCAAGGATCACTTCTACATTGTTATTGATTAGCACATTAATGATTGGAATACAGCGAGTAGCATGCCCCAAACCCCAGTCGAGGGGCGCAATTAGAACCCTGAAAGCAGGGCTTGTTTTGTTAATCTTTTCAACATTCATTAAAAGAGGGCAATATTTATTTGTGAAAATAGTTTAATTTGGTAACGTGAATCTGATGCAGCGAATAAAAAAAATAACATTACTACTTTTAATTAGTGCATGTTTGATCGCAACCGGTTGTTCTTCCTCAAAAAAAGGCCAATGTGGTTGCCCAAACAAACAAGGAATGGTTGGTTACAAGTAGTTGAAAATGGTTGATGTCTATGAACAACTCGAACAGGGACCTATTGGTTCTATTCAAGCAGGAATTAATGACTCCTCAGGCTATTGAGCATGAGGTGGCATGGTTGCATGAATTACTGTTCATGGTAGAGCGCCTGGATAATTTTGTAAAAGCCCACGAGTTATTAGACCTGAATAAATACAAGATCACTAACAAGCCTGTTGACATCAAGAAGGTCATCCGCAGAAAAAAAGACCAGGCTTTTGTATTCCTCAATAATAAGAATTGATCTCCTAATTTAGTTTCTTCAACGCTTCTTTTAGTTTTTTCAATACAGTATCTATTTCTTCTTTTTTACAACAGCCAACACTGATCCTGTACCAATTGCTCTCTTTGCCGGCGCCAAATGCGCCAAATGGAACGAGCGCAAGCTTTGCTTCGCTTAAAATATATTCCGTTACATCGGACTGTTTATCCAATGACCTTCCGTCGGAAGTTCTTTTGCCAACAAGATCGATCTGAACTGTTAGGTAAATGGCTGCCTGAGGAACAATGGCATCCACAGCAAAACCTTCCTGTTTTAATTGCAGGAACCCCTCATATATTTTTCTTAACCGAAAGTCAACTTCGCTTTTAAAATGCAGCAGGTATTCCTGAACTGCTTCATCCTTCTCCAGGAATTTTGCCACTGCATGTTGCTCTGCCATTGGTGCCCAGCTACCAATATGGCTGTTTAAGGAACGCATCTTTGCAATTATTTCCTGTGGCCCCATTGCCCAGCCAACCCTTACTCCTGTTGCTGCAAAAGCTTTGCTGATGCCATCAATAAAGATCGTATAATCCTTCATTTTAGGGCGCAATGCTACCGGGTTATAATGCCTGGTTTCTCCAAAGGTCAATGCCCAGTAGATCTGGTCATACATCAGGTATAATTTTTTCTCATCGTCTTTTCGCTGTTCATTCTCTGCGATCACCAGGTCGCAGATCGCTTCCAGTTCTTCTTTATTAAATGCGGTACCTGTAGGATTCAAGGGGGAACATAAAGCCAGCATGGTTGCTCCTTTTATATGCGGAGCGATCTGTGCAGCAACAGGCATAAAATTATTTTCCCGGGTTGATTCTATCACAATATGTTCCCCATGTGTAAAATCAATATAGTGGTTATTGTTCCAGCTGGGAACAGGATAGATCACTTTATCACCCTTATCTACAATTGTTTTGTAAACGGAATAGATGAGCGGCCTTCCGCCGGCGGATATCAATATTTCCTGGGGGGAATAATTCACGCCCTGGTATTTTGAAATAAAATTTGAAACAGCCTTCCTCAGGTCAAGTTCGCCTTCTGCGGCAGGATAAGTTGTTTTTCCATCTTTATATGCCTGGATAATTTCTTCCTGTAGCAACGCTGGAATAGGGAATTCAGCAGAATCAAAATCGCCGATGGTATAATTATATATATGCTCACCTGATCTTATTTTTTCTTTGATCGTTGCACCAAGCCGGACGATCTCGGAGGCGATAAGTGTTTCAGCAAGGTTGCTAAGTCGAAGTTTACCCATGAGAAAACAGTTGAAACATGATGGTTAATGGCAAAAGTAATTGTTAGGGTTCAGGATAACAAAGACTTGCCGAAATATTAATGTTCCGAAAGCCATTTCTCAGTGTTGGGCAGTAATTATTAATTTTTTTCAAAAAAAATGGCGTAAATCAAATATGGTTGACTGCTTTTTGGCTGCTGAATATTATATTTACTATACCAAAACTTCAATTTAAAGTGGCAATTGCTTCTTCATTCGTGTTACAAGTATGAAATTTTAAAATGCTTGGTTACCTTTGCGGCTGGATTAATTGAAATAAGTAACTCATATTCAACTATTAAGTATAGGAACTAATTATGTTTAATTTAATACTCTTTGGCCCACCGGGCAGTGGAAAAGGTACGCAAAGCGAGAAGTTGATAGAACGGTATGGCCTAAAACATATCAGCACGGGTGATTTATTACGTTCTGAAATAGCCAGGCAAACAGCCCTGGGCCAGGAAGCAAAAAAATTCATGGATAAAGGTCAACTCGTACCCGATGAAGTGGTAATCGGGATGATCAGTTCTGCGCTGGATGAAAATCCCGGGGCAAAAGGTTTTTTATTTGATGGATTCCCACGCACAGCCACACAGGCAGAAGCATTGGATAAATTGCTCGAACTAAAACATAGCTTCATTGCCGTTATGCTGGCATTGGATGTTAGCGAGGAGGAGCTGATAAAACGACTTGAAAAACGCGGAGAGACCAGTGGCCGGTCAGACGATAACAACCACCAGGTTATCAAAGCTAGGATCATAGAATACCATAATAAGACAGCACCTGTTGCAGATTATTACAGGAATTTCGACAAGGTTGTTATGGTAAAAGGAGAAGGTTCTGTCAATGAGATCTTCGAGGGGCTTTGTGCCGAAATAGATAAAAGGCTATCTGAAAAAGAACTCCAGGAAAAATAACCTGAACTTATTTTTATTACTAATTTACCGAGGAGGCGCAAAGGCGCTGAATAAATATATCATTGAACATCTTTTTTTTGACTTATCGTCTTAGCCCTTAACATTTATCCAGGCAATCATGTACGAAGAAAAATTAGCTTTTATTAAAAATGATTTTTTTCAGCTGCTGAGCAAAATTTCNGCAGGCACAANAGCCAATTGGGGTAAAATGGATGCACAGCATATGGTTGAGCATGTGGCAGCNTTTTTTAAAGTATCTACTGAAAAAATAAAATTCGATCTTGTTACCCCCGAAGAACATTTGCCCAAGTATAGAGAATTTCTTTTCAGCGATAAACAATTCAGGGAAAATACAAAGGCACCGGCTACAGTTATTGGCGAAGAACCTTTGCCTTTAAGGTATGGCAGCTACGAAGAAGCTGTACAAAAACTTCATAAAGCAGTGCATGAGTTTCTAACGTATTTTAAAAATGATACTGCTAAGAAAACGGTGCACCCGGTTTTTGGCCCACTAAATTTTCAGGAATGGACCTTACTTCATTATAAGCATATAAGGCACCATTTAAGGCAGTTTGGCGTTTTGGAATTCAAGTGATAAATGGAGTGCATTTTTTTATCTGGGTACTCCATTTATCACATAAATATTCTTTTTCTTATTCTTTGACGATCTTGATATTCCTTTTCTCAAATCCCTGCACAACTTCAACATAATACATACCACTAGAAAAATTATTGCCAAATTTGTATTCTTGTTGGCTTGTTCCTTCGGCGTGGTAAAACGTTCTGCCCAATAGATCAGAAACAGTAACGGAAATTTTTTCTTTATTGTTGTACCCCCTCAGTACCAGAGTAAATTCTTGCTGGCTTGGGTTCGGATAAACAAGTACTGTTAACAGCGTTTTTTCTGTAATTCTTCCGGGCATAATATTCCTGGTACCCGTACTTGCTGCAAATGTGGAAGGGCATCCGGTTGGGCCTACTACAATACCATTTATAGCCCCAACACAAGTTTTAGAATCCTTTACAAATCCTGTATAAGTACCTGGAGCTATATTAGTGAAAACCGGACTCGTTTGATAAGTATTACCATCCAGGCTATAAGTATAAGGCCCATATCCACCGGTACGGAACAATTGCACCATACCGTTATTGGTTATACAACTTGTCGCATTTGTTGCATATGCTGTAACAACGACCGGGTTTAATGAAATATTAGCGATCGCTGACCCCAGACAATTTTTGAAATCCTTTACAGATATCGTATAGTTGCCGGGTCCCAATCCGGTAAATGTGTTACTTGCCTGGTATGATCCCCCATCGATACTATAAGTATATGGAGCCAGNCCGCCGCTTGCATTTACCTGTATTGAGCCATCATTAACACAGGCACTGGTATTCACTTTACTTACTGATACCGAAAGCGCAATTCCCTGTAGTATAGTAACGGCTTGTAAGCCTGTGCACCCTTTTGAATCTTTCACATAAGCAGTGTAAGGCCCCGCTGCAAGATTGATGAACACATTGCCTGGCTGATAGGTATTATTATCCAAACTATAATTATAAGGAGGGATACCACCAGTTCTGTATATTTCGATAGAACCATCATTGGCACAACTGCTGGCTGCTCTAGTAAATGGAGAAACTGTTATCGGCGCAGCCGTGCCAATTGTAATGGCTTTTGTGCTTATACATCCCCCCGCATCTTTCACATATGCTGTATAAGGACCAGCAGCTAACCCGGTAAAAGTATTGCCGGGTTGATAAGATAAACCGTCCAGGCTATAAGTATACGGTTGTAATCCTGCATTGCCATATAATGTAATTGAACCGGTATTGCCACAACTACTGGAAACACTTCCGTTACTGGTTATAAAAACAGCGTATCCTAATTCAATATGGATATTCGTAAAGACTACACTTCCACATCCTCCGGCATCTGTTATGGTGACATTATAAAAACCGTAGTTTAGCCCGGTAACGGTTGATACATTGCCTGGATTAGGATAGGGTGTGGTAGCAGGATTACCTGATCCTGTTACCCCCGACCATACATAAGTGTACGGAGGGGTTCCGCCGGCAGGTAATACCGCAATACTTCCGTTGGGACCGGCGTTACATGAACTCAGGTTTGTTTTAATATAGGTTGCAGTAAGGCCCGATGACGCTCCGACATTTACAACAATATTAGATGATACACAACCGGCAGCAGAAGTAGCAATGATCGTATGGTTGCCGGCTGCAAGCCCTGTTATTGTAAATGGGTTGCTGTTATATGGAACAGTGGATCCTGCATCAACAGTAAATGTACCGGATGTGCCAGCAGATAAAGATATGGTTGCCGTTCCATTATTCGGGCTTCCACAGGTAGTTGGAGTTGTTGTGCCCGATCCTGTAAGGGCCGCTGGTCCACCAACGCTTATACCGATCAGGGAAGATACACAACCTCCTGCTGTAACAGTAGCAACAATACTGTGGTTGCCGGCAGCAAGCCCTGTTATCGTAAACGGATTGCTATTGTAGGACAGAGATCCTCCACCATCAACTGTATAGGTGCCAGGTGCGCCTGAACCAGCACCTGTTAATGTGATGGTTGCCGTTCCATTTGTATTATCAAAGCAGGTAACAGGGGTGGTAGTACCCGATCCTGACACTGCACATCCAACAGAGAAGCTGGCACTGATAATATGGTTTATAATAACATTATTGAAAGTATATGAGGAAACAGCACCCTGTGATACAGCGTCTACAATTACATTGCTGATAACATATCCCGGATCAGGAGTTATTGTGTAAGTGGCATCATTCCCGCAATTTACATTTGTAACACCGACTGGCGTAATGCTTCCATTCAGCCCTGTACTTGCTGTAATACTATAAGCAGGAATGGTAGTAGTTACTGAAGTTGTACCGGTACAACCATTCCCATCTGTAACCGTCACAGAAAATGTACCTGCTGTACTTACTGATATGGTTTGAATATTGGCTGATGTTGACCAACTGTATCCGCTATACCCTGCGCCTGCATCTAATGTGATCGGGCTTCCAAGACAAACAGGAGCATTTCCTGTAATAACCGGTGCAGGAAGCGGGTTCACCACAACTGTTACCTGTTGAGTATTACTACATCCGTTTGAAGTGATCGTAAAATCATATACAACACTTATTGGATTTGCAGTAGTGTTTACCAATACTTCATTAGGGTTTGATGCCTGTGGTATTACCACAGCTGCATTACTTATTCCTGCAACTCCTGCTCTTGTCCACGTAAAGCTTCCGGTGGCGGGAGCCACAGTTGGCGTATAAGAAAATAAAGTATTACCGCAGGTAGCAGGTGCTGTTAGTGTACTGGTTAAATAAGGTACGGGCGTAAATGAAACAGGGTCGGAGGCAATACCATTTGCAGTTACTACAAGCGAATATGTTGCAACAGGCAAACCTGCAGGAAGCGTAAACTGAACATTATCGGCCAGGTTTCCTCTCTGCACGCCGGTTGAGTTCCAGTTAAAACTACGGCAATAATATACGTTCGATCCATTGGTTAATCGAACGATTGGATAATTAGTTGCCATCTGCCAATCATCTCCATAAGCAGCCCCTTCTGATATTCCATTAAATTGGGTNCCTGCAATTTGAAATGNGGTNCAGGATGTTTGAGTTATACCGGTGATTGTTGGCTTGCCTGAAACAACCGGCGAACCTATTGGNGCATATACATAATAATGCGATGAATTCGAATTCTGATTCTGAGCATACAATACAGTACCNTCTGGCAAATCAAGAAAGTTAGTTTGATAACAGGCNACTGTACCTAATGAAAAACCTCCCCCAGGTGCATGGATCTGCGAAAATGTATTGGTTAAATAATCAAATTCGTAAAAATAAGTTGGTGGAATGAACAACGTAGCCGAAGAAGTCGGCGACGGCGAAACCGCACAAAGCACTTTTCCATTCGCCATCATAGCCATTGGTGCATCCGGCGCCCCATTTGAATTTGGTACATTTGGACCTATGGCCCATGTACCGTGACTCGTACTTCCGGATGGAGTATAAAATGCAGTCGTTCCCTGGGCTCCTATAAAAAAGACCCGGCCATCAGGTAGTAAAATGGCCGCACCAGTTTCGTCTCCAAAAGGGTCATATAGTGCAACCGGTACAGTAGCATCGGTAATCCACGTATTTGTTGCTGGTATATATCTTTCAGAAGTTGTACTTAACCGGTCTACAAACAAAATGCTGTTATCAGGAAGTTTTACCCATACCGATTCGTTATGAATTCCATTGCAGGTTGGACCAGCGATAAATGTGTTGGTAACGGGGTTGTAAATATCTGTACTTTTTAGAGATGCTCCACTTATCACCAATGCCTGAAGTACCCTTCCATCTTCTAGGATCTCCGAATTGGCATCGCTTATATTAACACCCGGTGACGGGGCTGCAGTCCATGTATTTGCGATCGGGTCATATGTTTCCGCTTTCTGTAAACCCGTTCCATACTCACCACCTGCTACATATACCCGCCCATCCTTCAATACCTGTGAAGAAAAGAATAATCGGGTATCATTCATTGGAGCGGTGGTTGACCATGTACCGTTGATATAACTACCATTAATATCCGGCGTTAGTTTATCCCAAAGTGTTCCATTTCCATCAGCGCCCCCGGAACTGCTATGGCACATTACTGTACCATCGGAAAGTAAAAGCATTACTCCATGATTTGCATGCGGTGCGGTGGCTGTTACTTGTGTCCAGAGTCCTTCATTAATGATCGACTGTGAACCTGCCGGGCAGGTAACGGTAGGGGTCTGCACCCCAATACCGCCGGTGCCTGTTATTTGTGTACAACATCCCGATAGTATATCAGCAATGGTAGCATTGATGTTAATATTATAGCTGATCCAAAAATAATTGGTTCCTTCTGTTAAGGTAGCAGCGCCGCTTACCGAATAAGCGCCATTGGGATTGACAACTGTTGAACCAAATTGAGTGGCCGGAGAAAAAATATTGCTTGCTCCGGTAAAAAACACTTTTGCACTGCTGATATCGGCAAGGGCATTTGTACAGCCTGCAGTAGAAAGGTTTAAATTTGTAATATCAAATGGCGAAGAAGTTCCGGTAACAACAACCTGAACCTGGATAATAGCGTTATTCGTTGCTCCCTTAGGCACTGTTTGCAGGTTGTTTACAAAGCTGGTGGTACTTGAAACAAAAGACATTGGCAAAACAGGCCCGGGGGTCCAGGTAAAAGTTAAACCGGAAGCAGGAAAATTTGTAGCCGACATATTGCAAACTGCATTGATGGCCCCGCCGGCCACAGATGCTGCCCATGTATTTGTTCCATTAGTGACACTTCTTATATTAAAATCACCTGTCGAATTTCCTAATAAGCCTACATCACCTGACTCTCCGGCAACATCAGCACAGTTATTAGCTCCCAAAGTTGTTACACAGGTTACCGTACCCATTATTACCTGGACCAGATTGCTGGTTTCATTCAGAATGATCTGAAATGACCAGTGATTACCCGTTGCTGAAAAATATTGGCGACAATCATTCCATTGAATTACAAATTGCCTGCCGGGAGATGATCCGACAACACCATATTGAATAGACGAAGTTGCACTGCTGCCCCGCAGGTCAGTTCCATAACCTGCAATTGAATTTACAGGGCTTCCCTGGAGCCCGCAATATATGGCACTTGTGGAGGATCCCCCCATTGTAATAAAACCATTGGCGTTTATGGTGAGGCTTGTATATACTACGTTATTGTACATAAATGCAAATGGTATCTGAATAACCGATGATACCCCATCATCCCAGGCAGATCCTGATACAAAGTTGGTCCCGCCAACAAGAGGTGTATATGTTCCCGAAGAAGAAGCAAAAGTGTAATTCGAGATCAATGCTCTTGCCGGGTTGAATGTCAGAGAAATGATCATCATCAGGAAGAGCTTAATACTAAAGTTATTTAAAAAGGTCTTTGCCTCTTTACAAATTGTTTTTGTCATGAGAATTGCAGTTACTTGTTTGATTTTGGGATATAGTTGCAGTGTGCTTTTGTTATTTTTATTAAGCTCCGGTCAATGATAAAATTAATTTTCATTAAAAAGCATGTGATGGCCTTGCAAAATTTCATTTGCAAAATCCGGATACAGTAGCCTGATCCAGGATATAAAATACGCGGATGCAATATTTTATATTTTACGAATCGTCAGAAATAAATAGAAAGATTAATGATAGGAGCTGGAGTTAACAGGAATAGGTGACGAATGTAAGTTGAATATATCGTATAGACAAATTTTTCAAAATTGGTAATAAAATAAAATTGGTTACATAGAGTACCTGTAAATAAAACGTCAGATCGCTTCTCTAATAAACGATGAATGCCCATTTTAATTAAAGGGAAAAATAATTAACACCGCAGATCGGGATTAAGCCTGTATTATTTGAACAGGTTCTACAGGATTTCCTAAGCTATTATCTGAATACAGCTTCATTCAGTCAGAATTTTTAGGGAGTTGTAATATATAATCCTGTTTTTCTTTTCATTTCTTAGCTTTGCTTCCTCAACGAAAATGCTATGCAAAAATTAGGAAATTATATAACGGGAAAATGGATCGAAGGCGATGGAGACGGGCAATTATTATACAACGCGGTTACCGGAAAAGCGATCGCAAGCGCTACAACAAATGGATTGGATTTTGAAGCGATCCTGCAATATGCAAGAAAGAAAGGCAATCCTGCTTTGCGTAAAATGACCTTTCAGCAAAGGGGCAGGATGCTAAGGGCACTTGCAATTCACTTACTCAGCAAAAAAGAGATCTTTTATAATATCAGTTATCAAAGCGGGGCAACAAAAATAGACAGCTGGATAGATATTGAAGGCGGTATCGGTAATCTGTTTTCCAATGCATCACTTCGAAGGAAATTGCCTGACGAGCCTTTTTGCCTGGATGGAGACCCGATCTCATTGAGCAAACAAAACAGTTTCATGGGCCATCATATCCTGGTTCCCAAAGAAGGAGNAGCCATTCATATCAATGCCTATAATTTTCCTGTATGGGGAATGCTGGAAAAAATCGCAGTCAATCTTTTNGCTGGAATGCCTGCAGTAGTAAAACCTGCAACCGTTACATCTTATCTTACCGAGGCTGTTGTAAAGGAGATCATTGCTTCCGGCATTTTACCCGAAGGCGCATTGCAGCTTGTTTGNGGCAGCGCAGGCAATATGCTTGATTTTGTTACATCACAGGATGTGGTAACATTTACCGGCTCTGCTGCTACGGGTTTAAAATTAAAATCACATGCAGCTATTCTTGGAGAAAGCGTGCCATTTAACATGGAAGCAGATTCTTTGAATTGTATTGTACTGGCAGCGGATGTAGCGCCGGGAAAACCTGAATGGGATATTTTTATCAAAGAAGTAAAAAAAGAAATGACCGTTAAGGCAGGCCAGAAATGCACAGCCATACGCCGCATTTTTGTTCCCGAGAATAAAATGGAAGATGTATGGAAAGCGATCGCAGCAGAACTTGATAAAACAACCATTGGCAATCCTTTGAATGAAAAAGTGAGGATGGGTTCCATGGCAGGACTTACACAAAGAGAAGAAGTAAGAAACCAGGTACAAAAATTACTGGCATCTTCTAAAATAATTTATGGTTCGCTGGACAGTGTGCAGGTGATAGATGCAGATGCAACAACAGGTGCATTTCTCAGCCCGCTATTATTGCTCAATGAAAAGCCGTTTGCAGCAGAAGAATCACACAATATAGAAGCTTTTGGCCCTGTGAGTACGCTGATGCCTTACAAGGATATGGACGAAGCCATTGAATTGAGCAAAAAAGGAAAAGGCAGTTTGTGTTCCTCTGTTGTAACAGCTGATCCCGCGCTTGCAAAACAATATGTGCTGGGCGCTGCATCACATCACGGCAGGATCCTGGTCTTAAATAACGAATGTGCCAAAGAGAGTACAGGTCACGGATCTCCCCTGCCGCTATTGGTTCACGGGGGGCCCGGGAGAGCCGGTGGCGGGGAAGAAATGGGCGGCTTGCGTGGGATAAAACATTATCTTCAACGTACCGCTATACAGGGTTCCCCCGGCATGATCACTGCTATCAGCAATGTTTTTCAGCCTCATGCAAAAGGACACAACGACGGCATCCATCCCTTTAAAAAATATTTTGAAGAGCTTACCATCGGCGACCAGATCATCACTGCAAAAAGGCTGATCAGTTCAGAAGACATTGACCGGTTTGCAGCTTTGAGCGGCGACCATTTCTATGCCCATCTTACTGCAACAGATTTTGCAGGAACCATGTTCGAGCAACAGGTCGCCCATGGCTATTTTATCATCAGTGTGGCAGCCGGTTTATTTGTAGACAGCTATGAAAAAAATCCTGTTTTGCTGAATTACGGAATTGACGAACTTCGGTTCACAAAGCCAGTTTATCCCGGCATGTCTGTTTATATCCGTTTTACCTGCAAAGAAAAAACGGCGCAGGAATTGAAAGAACAAAACCCGGAGATCGCGATGACGAAGGGAGCCGACATACCAAAGGGGATCGTAAAATGGTATGTGGAGATTTTTGATGACACAGATGAAGCAGTAGGTGTTGGAACGATCCTCACGATGGTTGAAATGAAAAATAAAATTTAAATAGTTTTTTTATGCTGAAAGAAATACAGGAAGGATATGTAAAATCCGAAACGCATAACGGGATCACCACGATCGAATTCTATCATCCCCAAAGCAATTCCCTGCCGGGAAAGATATTGGAAGAACTGGCACAGGAGATCCACTTTGCCGGAACTCATAAAGAGACAAAAGTGATCGTGCTTAAAAGCGCCGGCGAAAAATCATTTTGCGCAGGGGCATCATTCGATGAATTATTACAGATAAAAACAGAAGCAGAAGGATTAAAATTCTTCAGTGGTTTTGCCAATGTGATCAATGCCATGCGCAGGTGCCCGAAATTCATCATCGCAAGGATACAGGGCCGTTGTGTTGGTGGTGGTGTAGGGCTTGCCTGTGCGGCCGACTATACCATTGCTGTTGTAAATGCCGATATCAAATTAAGTGAACTGGCAATAGGCATCGGGCCATTTGTTGTTGGCCCTGCGGTTGAAAGAAAGATCGGCAATGCAGCATTCACTGCACTGGCCATCGATGCAGGCATGTGGCGCAACAGCGAATGGGCCAAGAAAAAAGGATTGTTTGCAGAAGTGCATGAGAATATCGAGAACATGGATGAATCCGTACAAAGGCTTTCTCATAACCTGGCGCATTATAATCCCGAGGCTATGGCTGAACTTAAAAAGATCAGCTGGAAGGGAACAGACAACTGGGATGTATTGCTGAAAGAAAGAGCAATGATAAGCGGCCGGTTGATCTTAAGTGATTTTTCGAGGAACGCCATTCAAAAATTTAAAACTGAAAAAGCCTCCCGTTAAGGAGGCTTTTATATTCCACTTTTTGCCATTAATTTTTCTGTTGATTCTTAGTGCCGGGTATATATGTTGAGTTATTAAGAGAAATCAAAGACCTTGTGCGAAGGCGTAAGGAATAAATGATTGAACACGGTTTTTAACTTCGCAGACCAGGATATATTTTCAGCCAGCTTATTCTCAAAATATTCAGCCTGCGTGATCTTCATCTTCACCAGTACCAGTCTTCCAAAAGTACCCGACGAATAATTACTCATTGAAAAAAGATCTTCATCGTCATTTTCAACAATGGTTGCTCTTCCACTAAGTTGTAAGCGGCAGTCTCTCCCTTTTTTATAATAATCAAGATATGCGTAAAACGATTTGTCAATGTTTTCTGCATGATCTCCATAACATGAGGTAAAGAACCAGATCGTTCCATCGTCTTCTACTTTGAGTGTTTGAATGATATTATTGGGCAGCTGCAATTCAGAGTGTATCTCAGATTTAAATAAAGCAACCCTGATCTCTTTGATCTTCTCCATAAGAAAAAGAAGATTTTCGTCCTGATAAGTGTATTGCATGGTCTTGCTATTGTGGTTACCTGTAAAAATTCAAAGGCTGTACCAATATTTTATCCGTACCACAACCTGTCCCGGGTTTATCTCTTGAGGAACAAATTCCACGAAACTGTAGAAAAATAAAAATCACTGGGGATTTATTATTTCAGCTATAAGCAATAAATAACAAACTCACGAACGGCATAAAAATTTCTGTTAAAGAAACACCTGAACAGTTTTTAATTATGCAAAAGTCTAAACCGAAAAAGAATATCCGGAAACCGCAGCACCAGAACAGGCCGGGGAAAGAAGCCAGGATGATGCCTGCACCGGTATTTGATCATCCTCAAAAACCGGGTAGCGGTAAACTTGCTCATAAAGTTGCCCTGGTAACGGGAGGCGATAGCGGTATAGGAAAAGCTGTTGCTATCTTATTTGCAAAAGAAGGTGCTGACATTGCCATCGCATACCTGAGTGAGCATTCCGATGCCATGGAAACAAAGAAGATCATCGAAGAAACATACCAGCGCAAATGCATCATTATTCCCGGTGACCTTTCAAAAGAAAAAAATTGCATCAAGGCGGTTTCAAAAACAAAGAAAGCTTTCGGCACCATTCACATACTGGTGAACAATGCAGCTATCCATTATGAAAGCAAAGGCCTTGAAGAAATTTCTGCTGCCCGGCTATTAAAAACATTTTCTACAAATATCTTTTCTTATTTCTTTGTAACAAAAGCAGCACTGGCAGTTATGCAGGAAGGCAGTTGCATCATCAACACTTCATCCGTAACTGCATACCGCGGCAGCCCATCACTGATCGACTATGCTTCTACAAAAGCAGCCATACTTGGTTTTACAAGAAGCCTCTCTTCCAACCTGATCGAAAAAGGCATCCGTGTAAATGCAGTGGCGCCGGGGCCTATATGGACGCCGCTGATAGCATCCAGTTTTAAACCAACTAAAGTGGCCCAGCATGGAAGTGATGCACCCATGCACCGTGCCGGGCAACCCGTGGAAGTGGCACCTGCTTATCTTTTTCTTGCTTCAGAAGATTCATCATATATAACAGGCCAGGTAATTCACCCTAATGGCGGTGAAATTGTAAATGGATAAATTCCGATAAATATGGATAGCATTGAGCTGATTGAAAAAATACCAAGGTCTAAGATCAGGAAGATCGTCAACGACCCTGTTAAAACAGCCGAGGCGGTTGATCTCGTTTATGTAACCGATGATGCACCCGGCATTGTACGACGGAAAAAAGGACAGCGCTTCTCTTATTATTTAAAAGAAAAAAAACTTTCTGATAAGGAAGAGATCAAAAGGATCAACGGGCTCGTGATACCACCGGCCTGGGAAAATGTGTGGATCTGTACTTTGCAAAACGGCCATTTACAGGCTACCGGCCTCGACCAGAAAAAAAGAAAACAATATCGTTATCATCCTCATTGGAATATTTTACGCAACCAGACAAAATTCTATCGCATGCTGGCATTTGGCAAGGTCTTGCCTGCCATCAGGCTACAGCTGGAAAAAGACCTTGCCAAACAAGGCCTTTGCCAGGACAAGGTATTGGCTGCTGTTGTGATGCTGATGGAAAGAACCAATATCAGGGTGGGCAATAATATTTATGAAAAGCTTTATGGCTCATTCGGGCTGAGCACACTAAAAGATAAGCACGTAGATATTAAGGGAAACGATATGAAATTTTCTTTTAAAGGAAAAAAAGGAGTGCTGCATCATATAAGCCTGAAAAATAAAAAACTCTCTTCGATCGTACAAAAATGCAAGGACATTCCGGGCAAGGAATTGTTTCAATATTATGATGCCGAAGGCATAGCCCATGCCATTGATTCAGGCATGATAAATGATTATATAAAAAGGATCAGCGATGCTGATTTTACGGCAAAGGATTTCAGGACATGGTCCGGAACCGTCAATGCTTTCCTGGCATTCAAAGAAATGGGCATGGCCGAAACCGCAACGGCAACAAGGAAAAATATCGTGGAGGCACTTGATAAAGTGGCAACGCAATTGGGAAATACCAGGACCGTTTGTAAAAAATATTATGTCCATCCACTGATCATTTCCATGTATGAAACAAAAAGCCTGGAAAAATATTTTAAAGAAATGGAAGCCATCGCGGTGGATGATGATAAAGCAGATCTTACCAGTGATGAAAAGATAATCATGAAGATATTGGAAAGCAACTAACGGAATTCACCGGTATTGTTCAACTATAAAAAAAATTATTTTATGAGACCACTATGGACAGGCGCAATAGGTTTCGGGCTGGTAAACATACCGGTAAAATTATACAGCGCTACAGAATCAAGTAATCTTGATCTTGATATGCTTGATAAAAAGGACCACGCTAATATAAAGTTCATGCGTGTAAATGAAAAAACGGGTAAGGAAGTGAAATGGGAGAATATTGTAAAAGGTTATATGCTCGGCAGTAAATATGTGATACTGGATGACAAGGATTTTGAAAAGGCCAGCGCTGTAAAGACCAAGGTCATTAATATCGAAGAATTTGTGAACGCAGCTGAAATAAACAGTGTTTATTATGAAATGCCTTATTATCTTTCGCCTGAAAAATCCGGTGCAAGGCCTTATGCATTATTGCGGGAAGCACTTTTAAAAACAAAGAAGGTTGGCATCGCCAGTTTTGTAATGCGTAACAAAGAACACCTCGCCATCCTGAGAGCAGAAGATGACGTGATCATTTTGAACAGGATCCGCTTTGCCGAAGAGATACGGCCCGCAAAGGACCTGGGGCTTCCGGCCAAATCAGCCGTAAAGCCAACCGAATTGAAGATGGCCATTTCTCTGATCAACCAGTTGCAGGGAAAATTCGACATAAAAAAATTCAAGGATACGTACAGCGCTTCATTACTCAAACTGATCAAAGCAAAAGCAAAAGGCAAACCGGTAACAGAGCCGCACATGAAAGTGGTTCACAGTAAAACAAAAGACCTGATGGAACAATTAAAAGCTAGCTTAACTGAAAAAAGAAAAAAAGCATCATAAATGAGCCTCGTAAAATACAAACAGAAAAGGGATTTTAAAGTAACACCCGAACCTCAATCGGGAAAAAGCAGCTCCAAACAATTGTCATTTGTGGTGCAAAGGCATAAGGCTTCGCACCTGCATTATGATTTCAGGCTGGAAATGGAGGGTGTATTAAAAAGCTGGGCGGTACCCAAGGGCCCTTCACTCAATCCCAAAGACAAAAGACTGGCCATGATGGTGGAAGACCATCCTTATGATTATAAAGATTTCAAAGGTGTGATACCGGAAGGATATGGAGCGGGGATCGTGGAAATATGGGACAAGGGTACCTATACCGGCGTAGATGAAAAAGGAAATATCATCGATGAAAAAAAATTAAGAGCATCCTTAAAAGCGGGCAATCTCAAATTCAGCCTGGCAGGAAAAAAATTAAAAGGAGAATTTGCCCTGGTCAAATTAAAGAATGATGAAAAGGGAAATTCCTGGCTGCTCATCAAACACAAAGACAAATATGCAGTAGATAAGCTCTATGACAGCGAAAAAGAAACAACCAAAAACTCCCCCATCAATAAATGGCTGGCAGAAAACAAAAACCCCGTAAAAAAAAAGTCAACAAAATAATTCCGCGGCCCGACCGGAAGCTCAGCCATTACATAAAGCCAATGCTGGCTAAAGAAACGGATGAACCGTTTGATGACAAGGATTGGCTCTACGAGATCAAATGGGATGGTTACCGGGCCATCGCTGAAATATCCGCAGGGGAGATCGAACTATATTCCCGTAACGGCAATAGTTTTTTAAATCATTACCCTTTATTGGCAGAAGCTTTAAAAAAAATAAAACACGATGCCGTGCTAGACGGCGAGATCGTTGTGTTGAATGAAAAAGGTTTTCCTGATTTTCAAAAGATCCAGCACTATGAAGACAATACCAATTTCCCGCTGGTCTATTATGTCTTCGACCTGCTTGCCCTGGGTGGGCAGGCTTTATACGATCAGCCATTGATCGAAAGAAAAGCGCTGTTAAAAAAACTGATCGGTAAAGATCCCATGATAAAATATTCCGATCATATCCTGAATAAAGGAATAGATTTTTTCAATGCATCCGAACAGAAGAACCTGGAAGGCATCATGGCCAAGAAATCCGATAGTCATTATTATCCCGGCAAACGCACCAATGAATGGCTTAAAATTAAAAATCATAAAACCGCAGATGTACTGATAGCGGGCTATACAAAACCAACCGGATCCAGGCAACATTTCGGATCANTGGTGCTTGCTTTAAAGGATGGTAAAACCTTCAAACATGTGGGCCATGCAGGAACCGGCTTTGATGATAAAAAATTAAAGGAGCTGTATAAATTATTCCAGCCTTTAAAACAAAACGCATCACCCTTTAAAGATCCTGTTGAAACCAATGCACAGGTAACCTGGATAAAGCCTGTATTGGTAGCTGAAGTGAAATTCACGGAATGGACCAAAGA
>JGI24770J26754_10001334_pt1 | contig 17547 bp, 12 predicted proteins | sample LakOneMetagenome_FD_26754 | JGI IMG/M metagenome (IMG submission 26754) | reverse complement strand
GCGCGTAGCGCCGGTAGCCGCTCGGGCGGCGCGGACTGAAAAGTGTCGCTCATTCGAAAGTTCAAGTCATCACTGAATGGTTTTTACCATTCAGTGATTGGNGCTGCAGTCAACGCACTTGACGCGCAACAGCTATTTCTCGAAAAAGTCTTTCAGCTTGTCAAANAATCCTTTTTGCTTCGGACTCTGCTTCGCCGCATTTTTTTCGCGGATTTCCTCGAATTCGCGCAGGATTTCNTTCTGCCGCGACGTGAGGTTTACCGGGGTTTCGATCTGCACGTGGCAGTACAAATCCCCGGTCACGCTGCCGCGGACCGGACGAATGCCCTTGTTCTTCAGTCGGAATACCTGCCCCGATTGCGTTTCCGACGGAATCTTCAGCAACGCCTTGCCGTCCAGCGTCGGAATTTCCAGTTCGCCCCCGAGCGCTGCCGTCGCAAATGATATTGGCATTTCGCAATGCAAGTCGGCAGCGTCACGCTGGAACACGGCGTGCGGCTTGATCTGCACGACAACGTAGAGGTCACCGGCTGGCCCGCCATTGGTGCCCGCCTCACCTTCGCTGGCCAGACGGATCCTGTCATCGGTATCTACGCCCGCCGGAATTTTGACTTCCAGNGTTTTCGACTTCTTGTTGACGCCNGCNCCATTGCACGCCTTGCAAGGATGTTTGATGATCTTGCCGCTGCCGCGACACTGCGGACAGGTTTGCTGTACGGAGAAGAAGCCCTGGGAAACACGGACCACGCCCGCGCCTTTGCAGGTCGGACAGGTTTCGGGATCGTGGCCCTTTTCAGCGCCCGTGCCGTGACAGACCTCGCANGTCTCTGTCGTCGGAATGCGTAGCTTGGTGGTGGTGCCGCGAGCGGCCTCTTCCAGAGTGATCTCGAGGTTGTAGCGAAGATCCGAGCCGCGGAACGGCGAATCAGCGCGTTGCTGCCGTCCACGTCCGCCGCCAAAGATTTCACCAAAGATGTCGCCGAATGCATCGCCGAAGTTGCCGCCGGAGAAACCGCCAAAACCACCGGCGCCTGCGCCCTGCGGATCGATACCAGCATGCCCGTACTGATCGTAGGCCGCGCGTTTCTTGGCGTCCGACAGGATTTCATAGGCCTCTTTGGCCTCCTTGAAATTCTCTTCCGCCGCTTTGTCATCAGGATTGCGGTCCGGGTGAAACTTCATCGCGAGCTTGCGATAGGCCTTCTTGATCTCGTCTTCCGACGCCGATTTTTCTACCCCGAGAACGCTGTAAAAGTCTTTTTTTGCCATGCTGGAAATCAAATAANTACCGATGCCGTTGCAATGCGCGCCTGCCCGCGCNCNGGATGCAATCGGCACATAAAACCACTAAGTTAGCGGGGGATTTGGGCGCAAATCNGNGAATTTCAAGCCGAAAATCGCGCCTTACGCCGGGAATCTGAAGCTGATCAGNTCAAATTCTGCCGGAAGTGNCTCCCAGCGCGCCCGCATGCCGTCAAGTGCCGCGACCGGCACACCGTGAATATTGCCCCAGTCCGCCGCGCATTCGACGAAGGCGAACGACCGGCCCGCCAGTCGAGCAGCCCCGATAAGTGCCGCCATTTCCCACAGCCGCACGTGGGTGTTGGCGATGACGACCCGCCTGTCAGCCTGCAGCGCAGCGAACGCATCGCGTGCGACCACCGCATGCGCATCCGCCACGCGTGACGGATCGAACCGGTAAGCCCCGTTGACGACGAAATGCTGATCTGCCTCCAGATGCAGATACCCGTGCGACGAAGCAAGATGCGCTGCAAGCGTGCTCTTGCCGCTTCCGGGAAGTCCGCGCAGGATCACACAGTCGAATCCGGAAAAACATGCGACCCCTTTCGTTACGTCGCATGCAGGAGCGTTAAATCTTTCGGCCATTCTCTGTTTCTTCTTGCGTCGCCGCGGGGTTTCTATACGAATTCTTTACACCCCGACGGTCATCGTTTGCACTGAATTTACACCTGGAAACCTAGATTCTCACCATCGAAAAGTCCTCTGAAAGAAACGTATGGACATTCTCTATGTAGCACTCATTGTCGCGTTCGCCGCGCTCACGCTGGGACTGGCGCGCCTGGGCGAGCACCTGCACGACATCGGAGCACGCAAATGATCTGGCTTTACTTTGTGACCTCCATCGTAGTGGCTGGACTGCTGGTCTATTTGCTTTATGCGCTGTTGCGCCCGGAGGATTTTTAAATGACTAATCAGGCTTTCCTTCTGCTTGCGGCATTTCTGGTGCTGTTGCTTGTTTTGTCATGGCCGCTTGGACGGTTTCTTGCACGTATTGCGGATCAGGGCGGTCCGGTGTTGTCCGCGCTTGAGCGGCCGTTCTACCGGCTCGCTGGCGTGGATAGCGCAAGTGGCATGACGTGGTCCACCTATGCGCTGGCGCTGCTTCTGTTCAACGCGGCGGGTTCACTTGTGGTGTATCTGTTGCAGCGCGTGCAGAATCTGCTGCCGCTCAACCCACAGGCCTTTCCCGCCGTATCGCCCGATTCGGCGTTCAACACGGCCGTGAGCTTTGTGACCAACACCAACTGGCAAGGCTACGGCGGCGAGTCGACCATGAGCTATCTGGTGCAGATGCTGGGGCTCACGGTGCAGAACTTTTTGTCTGCCGCGACCGGTATCGCTGTGGCCTTCGCGCTGATCCGTGCGTTTGCCGCCCGCTCCAGCAACAGCATCGGCAACTTCTGGGTTGATTTGACACGCATCACTATGTATGTGTTGTTGCCACTGTCGCTCGCTTTCTCGGTGTTTCTAATCAGCCAGGGCGTGATCCAGAACTTCAAGCCTTATCAGGACGTAACCACCATTGAGTCCGTGACCTACGACTCACCGAAAAACGGCCCCGATGGTCAACCCCTGAAAGACGCCAACGGCCAGCCAGTGACTGAGTCCATCACCACGCAAACGCAAAGTATCGCGATGGGGCCTGTTGCGTCGCAGGAAGCCATCAAGATGATTGGCACCAACGGTGGCGGATTCTTCAACGCGAATTCATCGCATCCGTACGAGAACCCGACGCCGCTGACCAATTTCTTCCAGATGCTGTCGATCTTTTTGATCCCGGCGGCGCTCTGCTTCGCTTTTGGCCGCATAGTCGGCGACATGCGGCAAGGCATCGCAGTGCTGGCAACCATGACGATCATCTTCGTCGCCATGACCTGCGTAGTGCTGTGGTCAGAACAACAGGCGAACCCAACCCTGGCAGCGCTCGGCACAGACGCCGTGCAAAGCGCGACCCAGTCCGGCGGCAACATGGAGGGCAAAGAAGTGCGCTTCGGCATCAGCGCCTCCGCCTTATTCGCCGCGATCACCACGGCCGCATCCTGCGGCGCGGTCAACGCGATGCACGACTCGTTTTTGCCACTGGGTGGCGCGGTTCCGATGCTGCTTATGCAGTTAGGTGAAGTCGTGTTCGGCGGCGTTGGCTCCGGACTCTACGGCATGCTGGTCTTTGCAATTCTCGCGGTGTTTATCGCGGGCCTCATGATTGGCCGCACGCCGGAATATCTCGGCAAGAAGATCGAGAGCTACGAGATCAAGATGGTGTCGCTGGCGATTCTCGTCACGCCGTTGTTGGTGCTCGTCGGAACGGCGATTGCGCTCATGACNGACGCGGGTCAGGCGGGCATCTCCAACCCCGGCGCGCACGGCCTTTCGCAGGTGCTCTATGCACTGTCATCGGCGGCCAACAACAATGGAAGCGCATTTGCGGGCCTGTCTGCGAACACGCCGTTCTACAACGTACTGCTCGCTGTCGCCATGTGGTTCGGCCGTTTCGCCATCATCGTCCCGGTGCTTGCGGTTGCCGGCTCTCTGGCTGCAAAAAAACGACTGGACGTCACCGCGGGAACGATGCCCACTCACGGCCCACTGTTTGTCGTGCTGTTGATCGGCACCGTGATAACGGTTGGCGCGCTGACCTATATACCGGCGCTCGCGCTTGGCCCTGTTGTCGAGCACTTGCAACTGTTCGCACCGGCTATGCCCGCTGCGGCAGGAAAGTGAGAACTGAATCATGAACACCTCAACCAAAACGTCACTACAAGTATTTGATCCAACGCTCGTGCGCCCAGCGCTGGTCGATGCCTTCAANAAACTTAACCCGAAAACACAGCTCAAAAATCCGGTGATGTTCGTCGTGTACGTGGGCAGCATTCTGACCACGCTACTCTTCGTGCAGGCCNTGCGTGGAGAAGGAGAAGCNCCTGCGGGNTTCATCCTCGCCGTATCTCTGTGGCTGTGGTTCACCGTACTGTTTGCGAACTTTGCTGAAGCGCTGGCGGAAGGCCGCAGCAAAGCGCAGGCAGCGAGCCTGCGTGGCTTGAAGCAAAAGACATGGGCCAAAAAGCTGCGCAGCAGCGCGCAGGGCAGCCCGTGGACTCTGGTGCAATCTGACGAACTGCGAAAAGGCGACACGGTTCGCATTGAAGCCGGCGATGTCATCCCGATGGACGGCGAAGTGATCGAAGGGGTTGCATCGGTCGACGAGTCGGCGATCACCGGCGAATCAGCCCCAGTGATTCGTGAATCCGGAGGTGATTTTTCAGCAGTGACTGGCGGCACGCGCGTTTTGTCCGATTGGATCATCGTGCGCGTTTCAGTGAACCCCGGCGAGGCATTTCTGGATCGCATGATCTCGATGGTGGAAGGCGCAAAACGCCAAAAGACACCGAACGAAATCGCACTTACGATACTACTGGTGGCATTGACCATTGTATTTCTGCTCGCGACCGTCACGCTGCTGCCGTTTTCTCTGTTTAGCGTCACTGCAGCGAAGGCTGGCGCGCCGGCGACCATCACCGTACTAATCGCATTACTTGTCTGTCTGATACCAACGACCATCGGTGGCCTACTCTCGGCGATCGGCGTAGCGGGCATGAGCCGCATGATGCAGGCGAACGTGATTGCGACATCCGGCCGGGCCGTTGAGGCGGCGGGCGACGTCGACGTATTGTTGCTCGATAAGACCGGCACCATAACGCTCGGAAATCGTCAGGCTTCTTCCCTCACGCCAGCTCCGGGCGTGACGGCCACTGAGCTTGCTCAGGCAGCAAGGCTGGCATCAAGCGCTGACGAGACGCCTGAAGGTCGAAGCATCGTTGCGCTGGTCAATAAGCAGCTCGGCGACAGTGTGGCTGCGGCCCAAATGACCGGCATGACATCCGTTCCGTTCACGGCGCACACCCGCATGAGCGGCGTTGACCTGGATACAGCGCAGGGCGTTCGTATCCTGCGCAAAGGTGCGGTCGACTCAATCCGCAAACACGTAGCAACGCTCGGTGGTTCGCTGCCTGACCCTGTATCGCAGGCGGCGGATACCGTAGCGCGTCGGGGCAGCACACCGCTGGTAGTTACCGACGGAGCCCGCGTGCTGGGTGTCGTCGAGCTGAAAGACATCGTCAAAGCCGGGATGAAAGAGCGTTTCGTTGAGTTGCGCAAAATGGGCATTCGCACGGTAATGATCACCGGCGACAATCGCTTGACGGCCGCCGCCATTGCCGCAGAGGCAGGCGTGGACGACTATCTGGCTGAAGCCACGCCTGAGGCCAAACTCAAGCTTATCCGCGACACTCAGGCAGAAGGTCGTCTCGTTGCCATGACCGGTGACGGCACGAACGATGCACCAGCGCTGGCGCAGGCCGACGTCGCTGTGGCCATGAACACCGGAACGCAGGCCGCAAAAGAGGCAGGCAACATGGTCGATCTCGATTCTGATCCGACCAAGCTGATCGAGATCGTTGAGACCGGCAAGCAGATGCTGATGACGCGTGGTGCACTGTCCACCTTCTCCATCGCCAACGATGTAGCGAAGTACTTCGCCATCATTCCCGCAGCATTTGCCACAACCTATCCGCAGTTGGCTCTGCTCGACGTAATGCGCCTAACGAGCCCGTCGTCGGCGATTTTGTCCGCAGTCATCTTCAATGCACTGATTATTGTTGCGCTGATTCCGCTAGCGCTCAAAGGCGTGAAATATCGCGCCGTAGGCGCTGCCTCGCTGCTGCGCCGCAATCTGTTGATCTACGGTCTGGGCGGACTCATCGTCCCCTTCATCGGCATCAAATTGATCGACCTTTTCCTCTCAGCTCTTGGCTGGGTGTAGTCTGAAGTTAAGGAAACCATCATGAAGACTCTCATTCGCCCTGCTCTGGTCATGCTTGCACTGATGACGCTGGTCACCGGCTTCGCCTATCCCATTCTGGTCATCGCTATCGGCCAGACCTTTATGGCAGATCAGGCCAACGGCAGCCTCATCGTTCGCGACGGCAAGCCCGTCGGCTCAAGCCTGATCGGGCAATCGTTTGCGTCACCAAAATATTTCTGGAGCCGCCCGTCAGCGACATCACCGATGACCAACAATGCATCGGCATCAAGCGGATCCAACCTCGGGCCGACCAATCCTGCACTAAAAGACGCAGTCGCGGGACGCGTCGAAGCGTTGCAAAAGGCAGACCCGACAAACAAGCAAACCGTTCCGATTGATCTGGTTACCGCCTCGGCAAGTGGATTGGACCCTGACATTAGCGAAGCATCAGCGCGTTATCAGACCAACCGCATTGCCGCTGCGCGAAACCTGACACCTGCGCAGGTGACGGCAGTGGTGGATGCCAATCGCCAGGGCGCGCTGTTTGGCTTCATCGGCGAGGCTCGCGTCAACGTTTTGCGAGTAAATCTGGCACTTGATGCGCTATCGGCGCCCTCAAAACAGTAAGTAGATCTGAAAGACAATTGTGAATCTTCTGAACCGCACCGCCGTTGTCGCAGCCGCTACCTTTTTCGCTCACACAGCCTTCGCCCAAGCCGCGCCGGCGCCCGCTGCTGAACCAGCCCCCTCACCATTCTCAGTGAACGTTGGCGTCGCGTCCTCCTACATATATCGCGGTCTCAATCAGTCCAACTTCGGGCCCGCGCTGCAAATCGGTGCCGACTACGCTCATGAATCCGGGTTCTATGTCGGCGTGTGGACATCCAGCATTCGTTGGATCAAAGATTTTGGCTATGGCAATGGCAACGCTGAAATTGACTTGCATGCAGGCTATAAGGGAACGGCCGGTGACATTGGCTACGACGTCGGAGTACTGCAATACGTTTATCCCGGCACCGTGGCTCGCGGCGCAACGGCGGCCGACACTACCGAGCTTTACGTAGCGGGCACTTACAAGATGTTTACGCTCAAGTACTCACATGTGGTGTCCAAGGCAATTTTCGCCACCCCAAATTCACGCAATAGTGGCTACCTTGATTTGAGCGCTGCGTTGCCCCTGATGGATAACCTATCGCTTAACCTGCACGCCGGGCATCAAATTGTGAAGAACAACGGTGGACTCGGCACTTACTCCGACGGTAAGGCCGAGTTGTCTTATGACTTTGGCAATGGCGTTGCCTTTTCTGGAGGCGTCACTGCGACGAATGCCGACGAGGGGTTCTATACGCCGCTCGGCAAGAGGTTCATTGGCAAAGCAACCCCCTACGCGCTGATCAAATACACAAAAGCACTTTAGGATTGAACCCAGCTAAATTTTATTTCGCGCGTGATGGAGCGCTGCGGGCGCTAGCGAGTCGGCAAAGTGTTGAGCCGTTCACGACGCGCGCTATGCTCTGATCCGATATGACCACCACAGACNCGACGCAGCGCCCCGATCCCGACGAGTTGCTTGCGCAGCTAAACGAAGACGCGATCTCGGCGGCTCGCGGCAAGTTGCGTGTCTACTTCGGTGCATCAGCGGGTGTGGGCAAGACCTATGCGATGCTAACCGCAGCGCGCAAGGCAAAGCTTGAAGCGGTTGACGTTGTCGTTGGCGTGGTCGAAACACACGGGCGCGCCGAGACGGCCGCGCTACTTGATGGCCTTGAACTGCTACCGCTTCGCCAGATCAGGTACCGCGACCGCGAATTGCAGGAATTTGATCTTGATGCTGCACTGTTGCGTAAACCGCAGCTGCTCTTAGTTGACGAATTGGCACACAGCAACGTCGAGGGCTCGCGGCACCCGAAACGGTGGCAGGACATTGAGGAGCTGCTCGCCGCCGGAATCGACGTTTGGACTGCGCTCAATGTCCAGCATCTTGAAAGCCTGAACGATGTGGTCGGCGGCATTACCCAGATTCGCGTCATGGAAACCGTGCCAGATCATGTCTTTGATCACGCAGATGAGGTGGTGCTCGTCGATATTCCTGCCGACGAACTGCTCAAACGACTGAAAGCGGGCAAAGTCTACTTTGCCGAGCAGGTCGAGCGCGCAGCACACAGCTTCTTCCGCAAAGGTAATTTGATGGCGCTGCGCGAAATTGCGCTGCGCCGTACTGCGGATCGCGTCGAAGACGATGTGCAATCGTATCGAGACGCCGAATCCATCAACAAGGTCTGGAAAACAGAAGCTGGGATCCTCGCATGCGTCGGTCCGACCCCAAACAGCGAACAGGTGGTGCGCAGCGCAGCGCGTCTGGCCGGCCAGTTGAGCGTCTCCTGGCATGCGGTTTATGTGGAAACGCCAGAACTGCAACGGCTCCCTGCATCTGAACGAGAAGCTATTCTCTCCGTGCTCAAGCTGGCTGAAGACTTGCAGGCAACCTCTGCGGTGCTGGCCAACGCGTCCTCTGCCGAGGCTCTCTCCGCCTACGCCAGGGAACACAATCTGAGCCGATTCGTACTTGGTACCAGCACTCGTTTGCGAAGCTGGTCGTACTTGCTGCTGCCGTGGCGCAGTTCTCGCCGTTTGTCAGAGCAGATTGGCGAACTCGCGCCTGACCTGGACCGCATCCATGTCGGCCGGGCACAAGATCATTCGACGCGACCTTTGGCCAAATTATTCGCAGGTGGTAGCGGAACACAAGATACGACAGGGTCGTCGCGCTGGATGCGCTACGTCTGGACGCTTGTGGGATGTGCCATCACGACGGCGCTGTGCTTTCCCATCTCCTCGGTAGTGGAACAGTCCAACGTTGCGATGGTCTTCCTGCTTGGCGTGGTACTCGTCGCCATGCGCTTCGGGCGGGCACCGGCAGCGCTCGCTGCGGTTATCAATGTGCTGGCGTTTGACTTTTTCTTTGTTGCCCCACGCTTTTCATTCGCCGTCTCGGACGTTCAATATCTACTAACTTTTGCCATCATGCTCGTCGTAGGCCTGATTACCGGCAGTCTGACGGCAGGACTGCGATTCCAGGCGCGAATTGCGGCACATCGCGAAACACGGGTTCATACGCTGTTCAACCTTTCGCGAGATTTGTCGAGTGCGTTACAAATCGACCAGGTAATTTCAGCGAGTACGGAGGTGCTAACCCGCACATTCGGTCGCGATGTCGCGCTGGTGCTGCCCGACTCAGCAGATCGCTTGCAAGTGCCAGCGCTACCGGCAGACCAGGTGGCCATCGACACAGATATCGCGCAATGGGCATTTGATCACGACGCTGAGGCAGGTTGCGGTACGGATACGCTGCCTTCCACATACTACCGCTACGTGCTGCTAAAGGCCCCTGTACGTTTGCGGGGAGTGCTGGCGATACGGCCCACCAATGCGCGCTGGTTGCACATTCCTGAGCAGCGCCGCTACATCGAAACGTTCGCCAGCCTGATCGCCATTGCGCTGGAGCGTGTTCACTTTGTGCAGGTTGCACAATCGATGCTGGTAAACGTTGAATCGGAACGGCTGCGCAATTCTCTCCTCGCGGCGTTGTCGCACGATCTGCGCACTCCGTTGACCGCCCTGGTTGGATTGGCCGAGTCTCTGGCTAGCACCAACGCCACAAACGAAGCGACACAACGTGAACTTGCAGAGGAAATTCGCACGTCCGCGCTGCGCATGCATACTATGGTCAATAACCTGCTTGATATGGCGCGCCTGCAAAGCGGCGAAGTACGACTGCGCAAAGACTGGCAGTCCATCGAAGAGATCGTCGGCGGTGCTATCCGGTCGCTGCAACCTGTCCTTAAGGGACGGTTGGTTGAAGTGCATTTACCGGGTGATCTACCGCTTGTTGAAATCGATGCGGTGCTGGTTGAACGCGTCTTCGCCAATTTGCTGGAAAACGCGTCAAAGTACACGCCAGCGTCCAGCCCCATTGAAGTCGGCGCAACTGCAATGCCGGGTTGGGTCACGATATCTATTGCGGATCGTGGACCGGGACTGCCGCTGCGCGACACTGCAACACTTTTCGACAAATTTACTCGCGGCGAGCAGGAGTCTGCCAAAGCCGGAGTTGGCTTGGGATTGTCGATATGCAGGGCAATCGTCGAAGCCCACGGAGGCAAAATACGGGCTGCCCAGCGCGACGGTGGAGGTGCCGTGTTTTCGTTTGACCTTCCAGTTACGACGATTACCCCCGATTCAACGCTTAACGCTAATACAGGCGCGTAAGCTGCATGTCTGCTGCGTCAACGATTTCACCGAATACTTTGGCGAGTGGCCCGCTGGTTGCGGTACTCGTGGAAGATGATCCGCAGATTCGGCGATTCGTCAAACTGGCGCTGGAGGCGCAGGACTGGCAGGTGTACGAGACGCAAACTCTGCGCCAGGGTTTGACCGACTGCGCAACCCGCAAGCCAAATGTGTTGATTGTCGATCTCGGTCTGCCCGACGGCGACGGCACGGATCTCGTCCGCGAGGTTCGCACCTGGTCCTCGGTTCCGATTATTGTCCTTTCGGCACGAACGGCAGAATCACAAAAAATTGATGCACTGGACGCCGGCGCAGACGACTACCTGACCAAGCCATTTAGTGTTGCCGAATTGCTGGCACGTGTCCGGGCGCATGTGCGCCGTTCGACGCGTGCCGATGAGCCAGACGATGCCAGATTGTCTTTCGGCGAGATCAGCGTCGATCTTGCTGCTCGGACGATTGAGCGATCGGGAGAACCCGTTCATCTCACACCCATTGAGTATCGTTTGCTTACAACCCTCATTGGCAATGCAGGCCGCGTTGTCACACAACGGCAATTGCTTACCGAGGTATGGGGGCCAGGATACGTCGACCGCAGCCACTATCTGCGCATTCACATGGGACACCTGCGTCACAAGTTGGAGCGCGACCCAGCACAGCCAGAGCATCTGTTGACCGAACTCGGCGTTGGCTATCGTTTCCGTCTGTAAATGAGCGGAACAGCAAAGTAACCGCCTCACATCGCCCTCATCGGCAAAAGGAAATTGTGTGCACAGTTCAGACTCCGGGAAATCCGGAACCACCGCGCTAACGCTGGCTGCCCTGGGTATCGTCTACGGTGATATCGGCACCAGTCCCCTCTATGCCTTCAAGGAAGCGTTCACCGGATCACATGCGCTGGCGCTGAATGAGGCGAACGTCCTCGCGACCCTTTCCGCGCTGTTCTGGGCGGTCATGCTCATCATCTCGGTCAAGTACGTCTGGCTGATCCTTAAGCTGGACAACGATGGCGAGGGCGGTGTTCTGGCGCTCACGGCTCTCGCACACCGCCTCGTCAAACACCGCAAACACAGCGAACGACTGGCTGCGTTTGTAATTACGGCGGGCGTGTTCGCGGCTGCACTGTTTTACGGCGACGCGATCATCACGCCCGCCATTTCAGTGCTGTCCGCAGTCGAGGGACTCAGCGTCGCTACGCCGCAGTTCGAGAAGTTCATTATTCCGATCACCATCGGCGTGCTGGTCGCGCTGTTTCTGATCCAGCGCCATGGCACGGGCCGCGTCGGCGCGTTATTCGGGCCGGTCACGATGATCTGGTTTGTCACACTCGCAGTTATAGGGGCGCAGAGCNTTTTGCAAACGCCGGTGGTGCTCAAGGCGCTCAACCCTATGTATGCACTGATGTTCGGCATTGAGCATCCGGGCAGCATGTTTTTGCTGCTGTCGGCCGTGTTTCTTGCGCTGACCGGCGGCGAAGCGCTTTACGCCGACATGGGACATTTCGGCGCAAAGGCAGTGCGGATCGCATGGTATGGCCTGGTCTGCCCGTCGCTGGTGATCAACTACTTCGGGCAGGGCGCCCTTGTGCTGCGGGATGCTGCGGCGGTGAAGAATCCGTTCTACCTGATGGCCTCAGACGGTTTCCTGCTGCCGCTCGTAGCGCTCGCGACGGCGGCCACCATCATCGCGTCGCAGGCAACAATTTCCGGTGCATTTTCGATCACGCAGCAAGCCTCGCGTCTCGGCTATCTGCCACGTGTCAATGTGAGCCACACATCAGATCGCGAACGTGGCCAGATCTACATTGGAAGCGTGAACTGGATCATGCTCAGCGGCGTGATTTTGCTGGTGCTTGAATTCCGTTCATCGAGTGCGCTGGCGGCGGCGTATGGCATCGCCGTATCGGGAACGATGATCGTCACCTCGCTACTGGCTGCGATCGTATTCGTGGCGACGCGTGGAAAGTATCGCTTTGCCCTGCTGGCGCTGCTTGCTGTATTCGGTACGCTCGAACTCTCGTTTTTCGCCTCCAATCTGACCAAGATTGCCGACGGCGGCTGGTTCCCGCTTGCTTTGGGCAGCGCGATATTCCTGTTGCTCATGACATGGAAAAAGGGCTCGCAACTGGTCTCCGCGCAACGCAGCAAACTTGATCTTCCCGTCGACGGGCTGGCGGAATCGCTGCTCAAGGACGTTCCGCGCGTTGCCGGTACTGCGGTCTACCTGTCGTCCGATCCGCTGTTGGTACCGAGCGCCCTGTTCCACAACCTCAAGCACTATCACGTGTTGCATGAACGGATCATCCTGCTGCATGTTCGTACCGAGGAGGTTCCCTATTTCCCAGACTCGCAGCGGCTGGCGATCCACTCCGGCGGTCACGGTCTGTGGTCGTTCTGTCTGCACTTTGGTTTTCGCGAGACGCCGGACATTCCGGCTGCGCTTGTCTGGGCAGGAGAAATGGGGGTAGACATTGATCCGATGGACACGACTTACTTCATCGCGCGTTCGGTGATCCAGGATGGCCCGGGAGAGCTGTCAAGCTGGCGCTGCGCGCTGTATTCGTGGATGACACGGCAGGCCGAGGGCGCGGCCGCGTACTTCAGTCTGCCACCCAACCGCGTGGTAGAGCTCGGTACGCAGGTATTGCTATAGCCGCAAAACTGGCTTTAGAAGTTCATTACAAACGACAACCGGAATGAGCGCGATTCGACGGGGTGAAAGTGAACACCTGCAACTCCCTCTGTCGGCTCGCCCGGTAGACGTGATGCGTAGTAATAATCGATGCCCGACGCTTTGCGATCAGTCAAATTAAAACCATCTAATTCCACGCGCATCTTCGGGCTGATTCGATAGCCGATTCTTCCGTTTAGCGTGGTCGTACTTTTTGATCGCGTACTGTTGTCTTCAATCAATGGCCGTGGACCGAAGTAGCGCAGTTGCGCGGCACCGAACCACGGCCCAAAATTGTCCACCGCGACAGCGAGCGATGCAACGCCTTCCACCGCACCGAGAATGCGGTTGCCTGCGGGATCAGCATCACGAAATCTTGCGCGGGCGAATGCCACATCAGCGTCGATCGTCANCCAGTTCGACAGCTTGTAATAGTTCGCTACCTCGAAACCGATGCGTCGACTCGGACGGGTTGCCTCCGTCGTGCCCGCATCGCCCACGAACAAAAGCTCGGACCCGAAATCTAATTGATACAGCGACAGCGAGGTTTGCAGGCCTGGCANCCAGTCGCCGCGCACGCCAATTTCGCCACCTTTCGAGCGCACCAGCGGCGTCACCCGATCTACTGCATCGCCCGTCTTTGGATCGACGCGAATCGTTGCGCCGCGTGCATCGTTGCTGTGAAATCCGCTGCCGGCGTTCAGGTAAAGCTCTGTCTTCGCCCAAGGACCGAAAATCAGTGCGAGCTTCGGATTCACCACGCTATCGGTAGCAGTGCCCGAGTTGAGNGGGTTGTCGCCGTTAACCTTGAAACGGTACGCATCCGCACGCAATCCCGCCACCGTGCGAAACCACGGCGTCCACTTAGTTGCATTCTCGGCATACACGCCAATGCTGCTTTCAACGATGTGATCCTGTCTTGTCACGCCGACAGTGTGTCGCGCTTTGGTGTTGAGCAGGCCGTTGAAAATGTTGTCGCTTTGCAACTGCACGCCTACCGTGTTTTCAGACTCGATACCGAGCCCCAAAAGTCGTCGCGTGCGGCTCGCGTTCAAGCCTACCGTACGTCGANGATCCGGCTGTGCGAACTGATCGCCGTCAACCGGGTTATCAAGGAAGTAAGTGAAATTCGAAAACAGTTCGAGCTTGTTGTCGATGAGATACACGTTGACCTGCGTGCTCGATGCGTCGTCGGTCTTGCGCCATGCACCAGACAAACTGTAGCGATGCGCTGCACCGCCATCAGTTGGATCAATCGCGTCGAAGCGATTTTTGATCAGGCCGCTGTCGATGGCGCGCTGCGTGATCTGGTCGGTCGCNTTCCAGCTCGCTTTGTATGCCATGCCAGTGATATTAAAACCGTTGCCCTCGTCGCCCTCGCTGTAGCGAAGCACCCCGTTCAATTTTCGGTATTTGTCAGGATGCACGAACGGTCCATCATTGTGGAGCCCGTCGAGCGCGTAGAGCAAATGACCGCGCGCGAACTCCGGCGAATCGGCCAGCAGCGCTCGACGAAATCCGTTTTGACCAACGGCGACACTGGTCACGCCTTTATCAAGGCGGTCAGCGTACTTAAGATTCACAGAACCGGCAGACGAAAAATCACCCTCACTCGCAAAGTAAGGCCCCTTGCGATACTCAAGCCGACTGGTCAGCTCCGGGATCATGAAGTTCACGTCCGTCCAGCCCTGTCCATGCGCATGAGATCGCTGGTTGACAATCATGCCGTCGACCGTAGTGTGCAAATCGGTGCCGTGATCGAGATTGAATCCGCGCAGATAAAACTGGTTGGCCTTACCCTCGCCACTGTGTTGGCTGACGATCAGCCCCGGAACAGACTCAAGCAACTCGCCAGGGCGATACACCGTACGCGCTTCCAGCTGCTTTTGCGTCACCGTGCCCATGTTGGCTGCGTCTGCGATGCCCAGCGTAGTCTGGCTCCCGAGGACAACCACTTTGTCCACGACCTGCTCGCCACGAGCGCAGGCAATTGCAGGAAAAATAGTGGCGCATGCGGCAGGTACGACGATGCGATAGAAACGACGCAAAAGCAACTGACTCGTCACACGGACGTCTTTACCGGTTCCGCCTGCAGGCGCGTTAAAGGGGCGAAAGGTATATCGGATCATGCCAACGGTTGATCCGAGCGAATTGACGCATACGTTTAGTGGGCTCACTGCCATCGGCGCTTGACGATTGAGCGAGTGCTGTCCCGACTGCGGCTGCAGCGCAAGTACATCAAATGATATCGGTTTGATAAGACGGGGCAGCGACTGCTGCCCCTTGTGTCAATGACGCGCAGACTAGAAGCGGTAAACGAGGCCCAGCGAATACAGATTGGCATCTGTCTGACCGCCCGTAAGCACATTGCCTAGTTTTGTGTATTTTGACCATTCTCCGCGAACGGCCAGCCTGTTATTTATTGCGTAGCTGAGACCCGCGCCATAGACAAGTTGAGTGCTGCTGCGCTTTTGGGTTTCACCACCGATCAGTACCTGAATCGAGCCTGTTCCTGTGTAGGCGGTTTTGGTTTCACCTGCAAGCGCTCCCACGCGTGCAAACGCCGTAACCTTGTCGCCGATAGGGAGCAGGCCCAACGCCGAGAGCTCAAAGCCGCTGATCCGAGTGCTGCCACTAAGTGAGCCCGGTGGAGGTGACACATCAGTACGGAAATCGAACTTGCCCAAATCAACGTAGCCGGCTTCGACAGCAATGTATTTATGTAATTGGTATCCGCCAAACACTCGATAGCCGGTGTCACGAGTGCTGCTGACGGTACCTGGATTCGGAAAGCCCAGGTCGAGGAACTGATCGGACTGCGCCGCATTGTCGAACGTAATATCCGACTTGCCCACGCTGGCACCGGCATACCATTGAGCGTACGTGGGTGCCGTGGCGAGCGCGAGCGTCGCGGCAATGGCGAGTGTGATTTTGTGTTTCATTTCGATTCCTTGGCGAGGGTAAGTGGAGAGATCAAAGCGACGATGGCAGGAGGGGTCGTAAATTTCAGAATGGCATGAGCTGCAAGTTCAAGCTGCGTTCCAGCAACCAGCCCAACGAGACTGCAGCGATCACAAGGGAGCCGGTGCGAAGGGCAATTCGTGAATAGCCCCAACTACTTCGGGAAACATAGGCCAGCGGCACCAGTATTGCCACCAGAATCAATTGGCCGATTTCGACGCCGACATTGAATCCAAAAAGCGACAGCGCGAGTGCTGATGCGGGCAACTTGAGATCGATCAACACGCTGGCAAATCCAAACCCGTGTAGCAACCCGAACGCGAACGCAACGAGCCAGCGCTTGCGGGGCAAGAACGGCCAGAGGTTGTCGAGCGCCGTGATCAGCACCGATGCGGCAATTGCCGACTCAACAAATCGCGACGGCAACTGCACGACGTCCAGCACGGCAAGCGACAACGTAATCGAATGCGCAACCGTAAATGCGGTGACGATCCTGAAAACACTCCAAAAAGCAGTGCGCAAGTCGGCCACCGGCGCCCACTTTGCCCCGGTACGAACGAGCACTGCGGGTAGCAACAGCGCGATCAAAAACAGGATGTGATCGAATCCAATCGCAATGTGTTTGGTGCCGTCTGCGACATAGGTGGCAAATTGTGAAAAGCTGCTTTGCGCACTCAGCGCGAGCGTCTGCGTGGCGTTTTCCAACGGAAAAACCGCGCTGACCACAAACGCCTGATCATCTTTTGCGGGGTCGCGTGATTCAAGTTTGAGCAGTCCGCGATGCTGCGCATCCACATCAAATAGTAGGCTGTAGGTGACCGATAAAGCCGAGGCAGCGATCGGACATTTGCCCGCTAGCTTCATCACGGCATACGCGCCATCGGTGTGGGTATCAATCAGGTGATCGGTGACAGCAAGCGGGCATGTCTCGCCGGTGGGGCCATCAGCCTTTACGATCAAATGACTCAGCGCGTACGCCGCAATGTCGGCATGACGGGTACGCACTTCGCCCCAATCTATGACAGCGTCTGCATTGCGATCCAGGTCCAGCGCAACATCCAGGTCGCGCAACGCTACGTCCCATTGTCCAGTGAGATTCTCACCATCCACTCGCAAGGTCAGGTAACTATCGCTGGCTTTGTGTGCGTGCGTACTCGAAGCAGCAAATACACACGCCGCTATTAGTACCGCCACAAATAGTTGCCGCATCATCGTGGCCTCGCGAGCGACGCCAGCCCGGCCAATTTGTCGCCCTGCAACTTGGTTTTTTCGAGCCAGATCAGTACGTCACTGGCCGCTTTTGGCTGCTGTGCGGCGAGCGCAGCTTCAAGCGCGATACGAGCATCCAGCGGTTCTTTTTGCACACGCCAGTTTTCGGTCGCCAGTTCCAGCGCTTCTGCTGGTGCGTTTTTGAAGATAAGCGTGTATCGGGCTTCCTCACGCAGGTGAACACGGTCACCGCGCGCCCGCGATGCAGCAAACCGCCGTCCCAATTCGTCGGCCACCGTTGCAGCCTCGGGCAC
>JGI24770J26754_10001330_pt1 | contig 17575 bp, 17 predicted proteins | sample LakOneMetagenome_FD_26754 | JGI IMG/M metagenome (IMG submission 26754) | reverse complement strand
ATGCGGTCATTGATTATGTGAATCTTTTTGAATCAAAGCGGGATGAATTGCCTTACGAGATCGACGGTATGGTGATCAAGGTAAATAACCTTGCATTGCAGGATCGGTTAGGCATGACCTCTCACCATCCCCGCTGGGCCATTGCTTTTAAATTCAAAGCCCGGCAGGCAACGAGTAAATTATTAGCTGTCAGCTACCAGGTGGGGCGAACGGGTGCTGTTACACCGGTTGCTAAAATTGAACCCGTGCAGGTCGGTGGTGTTACTGTTACCAGTATATCTATTCACAATGAAGATTATATCAAAGAAAAAGACCTGAAGCTGGGTGATACGATCCTAATTGAGCGAAGTGGCGATGTAATACCCCAGATCGTAAAATCATTGCCGGAATTAAGGGATGGCACAGAGAAGAAAATAGTGTACCCCAAAGTATGCCCCGTATGCAATGACAAACTCTTCAAATCGGACGATGAAGCAGTATGGCGTTGTATCAATATAAGCTGCAAGGCACAGGTAGTAGAGCGGATCATTCATTTTGTTAGCAAGGATGCGATGGACATCAGGAGTTTCGGTGAAGCAAATGTTCATAAATTCTATGAACTTGGTTTGCTAAAAGATATCCCCGGTATATATACATTGAACTTCGATGAAATAAAAAAACTGGAAGGGTTCGGGGAAAGATCTATCAACAACCTGCAACAGGCCATTGAAAAAAGTAAAACGCAACCTTTACACCGGTTGATCTATGCATTGGGCATCCGTTATGTAGGCGAAACCACTGCCAAAACACTTGCCCAATTCATTTCGGGGGTTTTTGAATTGGCAGATTACAGCATCGAGCAGTTACAGCAAATGGAAGACGTGGGCGTAAAAGTAGCTGGGAGTATTTATGAATTCTTTCATAATAAAGACAACCTGCACATGCTGCAAAAACTGGAAAGCCTTGGTATAAAAATGCAGCAGGATAAACCACAATTCATTGAAGGGAACTTCAGCGGGCAAACGTTTTTATTCACCGGAACGCTGAACAGATTAAAACGAAGTGAAGCTGAAGAAAGGGTTGAAGCCAATGGTGGGAAGATCGTTAGTGGGGTAAGCAGTAAGCTTAATTATCTGGTAGTAGGAGAAGATGCCGGAAGCAAACTTGAAAAAGCAAAAAAAATACCTGCGATCAATATCATCACAGAAGAAGAATTTTTAAAAATGCTACCTACTTAGTTATTTTTTTTATTATATTTATCTTTAGCATGCAGAAAACATATTGTCGGGTAATTTAAAATGCCCGACCCCACTCTTAAATTGTGTTGTTATGATAAAAAAAATCCCCGGAGAAGTTTGGAAACAAATGCAATTTACCGGGCATAAACAATTACGTAAAAAATATGCAGTATCTAATACCGGGAGGGCAGCCAGTTATACTAAAGATATCGCTTCTGATGGCAAATTATTAAATGGTTCACTTACATCAGGCTACCGCACATTAAACCTTCATGTAGAGAATGGCAACGGAACGATTTATATTCATAGGGAGGTTGCAAAATTATTCTGTAAGAAAAAATCTCCGAAATACAAATTTGTGATACACGTGAATCACAAAAAATCAGACAATACATCCAGGAACCTGAAATGGGCCACCATGGAAGAAGTAAGCGAACATCAGCAAAGCAGCCCACAAAAAATAGCTTATAAAAAACGGCAGGCCAATCGTACTGTTGGTTTGAAATTAACGGCCACACAGGTTAAGGCCATAAAAGATACTATTAAGAATCCCAGGAGAAAATTGACCTATAAACAAATGGCAGAAAAATACGGGGTAAGTGAAATGACTTTATACAGGATCAAGAGCGGCGAAAACTGGGGAAGGATAAAATAATTTTCATTTTAATTATAAGATATAAACTGTTTAAGGAACCGGCAATGGTTCCTTTTTTATTTATGTAAATTGCCCAACCATAAATCAGAATAAATATGCTTGACCAATCCATACTGAAATTTCTAAAAGACCTTGCAAAAAATAATAACAGGCCCTGGTTCGAGGAGCACCGCAATCAATATGAAAAAGCCAAAACAGATTTTAATTCTTTTATCACAAGCCTCATTAAAACGATCGGCGCATTTGATAAACCAATTGCCAGCCTGGAAGCGAGGAACTGCACATTCAGGATAAACAGGGATGTGCGTTTCAGTAAAGACAAGAAGCCTTACAAGAATAATATGGCCGGCTATTTCAATAAGGCCGGCAAAAAGGGTATCGGTGCCGGCTATTATTTACATGTACAACCGGGGGAAAGTTTTGCAGCAGGAGGAATTTGGATGCCGGAACCGCCAGTGCTGGCTAAAATAAGACAGGAGATAGACTATAATTTCGACGAGTGGAAAAAACTGGTCACGGGAAGTAATTTCAAGAAATATTTTCCGGGTGGTTTGGAAAACAGTGATAGCTTGTCAAGGCCGCCTAAAGGCTATGAAGCAGACAATCCCGCTATTGAATATTTGAAACTGAAGAATTTCATTGTAAGCAAACCATTTACTGATGCTGAGGTTGTAAGCAAGGGTTTTGAAAAAGAAGTTGCAAAAACCTTTAAGGCAATGAAGCCAATGATAGATTTTTTCAACAAGGCCATAGACTGATCTTTGTAAGGGGTCAAAAAAATGGCCAGTGATAAACATCACCGGCCTTGCTTACCTCTGAAACCACAAGAAAAAATGTTTGAGGCTATATAATATGTTCTGATATGTTGTTTATATGATTGTTCTTTGCAGGATATGCAATTCCCTAACGGGCTTTTATTAAGGATAAGATTGGAGAGATACGTGAACGTGTAGAAAGTAAAATTAACCAATTTTTCGAAATATTATAATTTTTTTTTAGTTATTTCTAAAAGAATTTTTTAAACCGCCGGAACGGGTAATTTCATTGTTATAAAGAATGGCCCGGGATGCCTCAGTAAAACTCCTTACAGTTTTGTATTTTATATGGACCAGCCGGCACTTTTAAAACTTCTTTCACTTTAATATTTCACAAAAACGCTCTAAAGCCATCCCTTAAATATTCAAAATATGGCTCATGTTAGCCTTTAGGACTATAGGGCTTAAAACAGGTATTTCCGGCCAGCTGCTCAAAATCAGTTTTAAAAAAACTAATATCCGTTAGTTTTGCAGAAAGGCAGGTATGGCTAAAATAAAGGCAGCAAAAAACGGGACCAAAAAGGATGTAATAACAAAAAAAGGAGCGGCACTTTTCCGCAAAAAGGGATTTGCCTCCAGTTCCATGAGGGAACTGGCAGATAACCTCGGGGTAGAGGCTTCCAGTCTTTACAATCATATTGGTTCAAAAAGTGAAATATTGCAAAGCATTTGTTTTAAAGTAGCAAATGACTTTAATATGCATTTGAATGCTGTTGAAAAAACAGAAGGGAATATCGTTTCCAAACTGGAAAACCTGATCCGCTTTCATATACACATGATGCTTGACAGCTATGATGAGGTATATGTAGCCAATCACGAATGGAAACAACTGGAAGAACCTTACCTAAGTAATTTTTTGAATCAACGCAAGATCTATGAAGGNAGGCTGGTAGAAATAATTAACCAGGGCATCANCTCCGGAGAGTTGAAAAATATTAACCCACATGTGGCAATACTCATTATACTTTCTGCAGTTCGTGGACTCGAATTTTGGCAGCGACACAAAAAAAATGTCAGCATTACAGATCTCGAAAACGATATGGCAAATCATTTATTAAACGGATTAACATTATAATATGGCAGTACACTTTCACCCGCTAAAAATTAAGAACATAAAACAGGAAACTCCGGATTGCGTTTCCATCAGTTTTGATATCCCCGAAACACTGGCTTCATTATTTGAATTCAAAGAAGGGCAGAACATTACTGTAAAAGGAAATATCCGTGGGGAAGAGATCAGGCGTTCTTATTCTATATGCAGCGCACCGCATGAAAATGAATTAAGAGTTGCGGTAAAAAAAGTTACAGGTGGCTTATTCTCGCAATTTGCAAATGATGTGCTAAAAAAAGGCGATGTGCTGGAAGTGCTTCCCCCTACTGGCAAGTTCAACGCCAGGTTACACAATGATAAAACAGGGAATTATCTTGCCATTGCTGCTGGCAGTGGTATAACTCCTGTTATGTCTATCATCAAACATACACTGAGGTCCCAGCCAGCCAGTAGTTTTACATTGATATATGGCAATCGTGACCGGAACTCCATTATTTTCTTTGATGAATTGGAAGGGCTAAAGAATAAATATATTGAGCGCTTTAATTTTATAAATATCCTGAGCAGGGAAAGAACGGATACAGAGATTTTTTATGGCCGTATCAATGAAAAAAAATTAGCTGACCTTGAAAAACTGGTACCCTATAACAGTTTTGACGAAATATATATCTGCGGGCCCGAAGAAATGATCTTCANCGCAAGTGATTATTTTCAAAACAAAGGAATAGAAAAAGCAAATATCCACTTTGAATTATTTACTACTCCCGGACAAAAAAAAGCAACAACAAATATTCAGCAAACAAAGATAAGCACAGGCCCGAAAAGCAATATTACCATCAAGCTTGACGGCAGAAGTTTTGATTTTGACCTGGGCTTCAACAGCCAGAGTATTCTTGATGCAGCCTTACAGCAGGGTGCCGATCTTCCGTATGCATGCAAAGGAGGCGTTTGCGCAACCTGCCGGGCAAAACTATTGGAAGGCGAGGTTGACATGGAAGTAAACTATGCATTAGAAGAAGAGGAACTGGAACAGGGTTTCATTCTCACCTGCCAATCGCACCCACGCAGCCAAAAAGTAGTTGTCGATTTTGATGTGAAATAAGGTTTGTGCAAACTCATCCATTTAAAAACTGATCCTCGTACCGGGCAGTATATAGGCTGTATAACTCCTGTTTGATTCCACGTCGCTGCGGCGCCCGTGTGCTTTTGCCGATCTCAATGATATTCTTTTACCATTAGCTGCTTCTACGTTATCAATGCTGATATCCGTCATCATCCTGCCGATCGTTAAACTTCCCGTAGCAGTAGCGCCCGGCCTGATGATCGTTATGCCATTGTAAACAACGGGCCTGGTAACATAAAAAGTTACCCGCTGCTCCTGCTTTTGTTTTTGATTCATATCCGGGTTGGTCCTGAGCGATAAGCTTACTTCAACATTGGAATTATTGATATAAATATCTTTTTTCTCTTCCGGCATTGTTACGGGTGGAGGAATATCCCGCTCTACAGGTTTGGTTACCGGCTCCTGCACTTCATTTTTTTTATTTCGTTTTGAAGGCTCTGTTTTTTTGGGTTCGTCAATGATATCCTTCCCGTGTTCGTCGGGTAAAATAATACCAGATCCATTATTGATCGGTTGGGATACTTCTTTTAGTTCATTCGGGTTTCTTGGCTCCGTAACGATGTGATCAGATACCGTCACATTTTTATCGGCCGTTTTCAAACTGTCCTTTGTAATGGCAGCTGTTTGCTTATCATCACCTGAACCACTCCTGCTTAACAATACCAATGAAATTATGAGGAACAACAGGATGCCTGCTGCGATTAAAACATTTCTCCTGTTGGATAAGAACTTTTGCGCCGATACCTGCAATGAAGCCATGCTCACCGAACGGGGTTCCATCCTGGTCTGCATGTCAACTGCTGTCATCATCTCCCGGTTCGGTTGTGTTGCAGCCCCTTTACGTTGAGTTCCATAAGCTACGGGTGCTGCTGTTTTCAAAACATTCATGTTGATCTCCCGGTAACCCGGGAATGCTGCGACCAATGCCTGCTGAAAAGCCCTTGCATCAGGATAGCGGTGGGCAGGATTCTTATCCATCGCCTTTAAGATGATATCACATAATCTTTTCGGAACAGATGGATTCAGTTTGTCAGGAGAAGTGGCTTTCTTTTTCAATATGGCCTGCATCAGGTTAAAATCCGTATCACTTTCAAAAGGAAGTTTCCCCGAAACCAATTCATAAAGCGTAGCTCCCATTGAATAAATATCGGAAGCAACAGACGCATCTTTTCCTTCAATTAATTCCGGTGCCATGAACTCAATGGTGCCAACGATCTTATTCACCTGCGTCATCTTTTGTTCGCCTGCCACTTTTGCAATACCGAAATCCATCAGCTTCAAGGTGCCGTCCGCAGTGATCATTAGGTTGGAAGGCTTTATATCACGATGAAAGATATTCTTGCGGTGTGCATGCTGCAGTCCTTCCAGGGCCTGTATAAAGACAGGCACTACAAATTCGGCCGGCAGCACTTTATACGTTCGCAACAGGTCATCCAGGCTGGTTCCCTCTACATATTCCATCACCATAAAATGGTTCCCGCCCTGCTCAATAAAGTTGTAGATAACGGCAATGTTCGGGTGCAGCAATTGCGCCAATACCCTTGCTTCTTTTTTAAACCTGTCGAGGAATTGTGATTGCATGGTAAGCTGTGGGTGCAGCATCTTTAATGCTACTTCCCTGCCAAGCATGGTATCCGTTGCCCGGTAAACATTTCCCATACCCCCCTGGCCCAGGTGTGCATTTATCTCATAGCTATGTATACGTTCACCTATCATATTGCTGTATCATTTAAGCCTGCGGGAATATCAGCATCCCGGGTCATTTTAGGCAGTTCCGATTCCTGGGTTGTTCTTAAACTGCTGTCTTTTTTTTCTGCTGAAAGTTCCGCCAGCACTACCGTGATGTTATCCTTGCCCCCCCTTCTTTTTGCTTCCCGGATAAAATGATCAGCAGCATCCTGCAATGATCCTTCAGCCATTACATCCGCGATCTCATCATCGGTAAGATAATCATATAAACCGTCGGAACAAAGCAGCAGCCGGTCATTTTCATCAAAATCAACCAGGCATTTGCCGGTGTCGATCCGCAGGGCTGGCTTGGTTCCCATGGCATTGGTAAGAATATTTCTTTGCGGGTGTGTGTCGGCTTCCTCACTGCTGATATCGCCGTTATTCACCAATTCCTGCACATAAGTATGATCTTCTGTAAGCCTTGTTATTTTTTTATTCTTATACAGGTAAGCCCTGCTATCACCGGCATGTGCATGATAGATCGTTTTTCCTATGATGACGATCGCGGTAGCGGTTGTGCCCATGCCCTTGTATTGATCATTTGCAGCAGCCAGTTCAAATATTTTTTTATTGGCCATGCTGAAGGCTTTTATAAGCGCCTTTTCTTTATTGGGGTCTTTTGTTGATTTGAAATATTCTTCGCTGATGATCTCCACCGCCATTTTACTGGCCACTTCACCGGCCAGGTGGCCGCCCATGCCATCGGCAACGATCAATAAATAACCTTTTTCCCGAAGCAGGTTATCTTCCCCCATGCGAAAGAATGAAGCCGCATCTTCATTATTGGTTCGCACATTTCCCAGGTCTGTTTTTATAACAACCCTGATATTTACAGGATCGGATAATTCATCACCCGGCCCTGTTCTTCCAGGATCGCTGTTGCTTTTGTTTTTCTTCTTCCAGAACATGTTTAATTATTGATTTTTTTCAAGATTGTATTCAAAAGAACTCCTGCGGGGGGTTATCTGAACTTCAACCTTCTTGTCCTTATAACCATCTGCATGTATCGTGAACTGGAAACGGTCGCCTTCGTTTCCTTCAACGGAATAAGGAAGCGGCTTGTGATCTCCATTGTCTAATATCAATTCTGCATTGCGGATGCCCGGTGTATTTATCAGCACCTTGCTGCCTGCAACAGGGTCGGTTGTATTTTTTTCAACTTTTGGCTTAACGGGTTCCTGCGGATCTGGCTTTACATCGGGGCCGCTGCTATAGAAAAAAAAGATCAGCAGCAACAAGACAACAGCACCTGCGCCCAATAATATTTTTTTTGAAGGAACCCCGAATATCGCGGTACTGTTGATACCCGTGTGATGCTTTTTTTTACCAAGCAGGCTTTCAATGCCGGAAGCGGAAATACGGTTTACCGGGTTTACTTTCAAGCTTCTTTCTATAACAGTCAATAATTTTTCAGAGATATCGGGTATCAATATCCGGGGATCTGTAAAGCTTCCCTTTTTGATCCTGGATTGTAACGCAACGGGATTGGAAGATTCAAAAGGCATATAACCTGTCAGCAATTCATAGGTCATTACAGCAAGCGCCCAGATATCGGATTTTATTTCCGGCTCCTGGTGAAACTGTTCCGGGGCAAGGTATTCCATGGTACCAACCACGAATCCAACCTGTGTGAGTTTAGGGGAATACTTATGCTTTGCAATTCCGAAGTCGAGCATTTTTACCGTTCCATCCGGCTGCACTTTAAAGTTCTGTGGTTTGATATCCCGGTGCATGATATCTTTTTGATGCAGGTATGCAAGGGCGGAAACAATTTGCCTGATGATATTTTCCGTTTCATCGTTTGTAAGTTTTCCCTTACGGTGTAACAGCACATCGAGGCATTCGCCTTCTACATATTCCATTACAATGCAGTGCTTGTTATTGCTGGATGCATACTCGTAAAGCCTGGCGATGTTGGGATGGTTTACAGAAGACTGTATATAGGCTTCGTTCTTGAACCTGTCCGCAAAGGCAACCTGGTGTAAGATCTTTACAGCCGCATACCTGTTCAATGAGGGATTGTATGCTTTGTATACTTCGCCCATACCGCCTGACCCTATACGTTCGGCCAGGCGGTACCCTGCAACTTCAGTGACCTGTTCATAAGCAGAACTCATTATTTAGCGCTTTAAGCGAAGTATAAACTTTCATTCCCGTTCCTTCATGCTACCGGTATTTCGCTAAACGATCAGTTAGCCACTTTTTTTCTTCCCATTAATTCAAGGCCATATTTGATGGGCACTGCAAAGGATATCTGCGTACCTCTTGCATCTGATTTTCCTGCATAGTAAATACCGATCACGTTTCCTTCATCATCAAACAACGGCCCGCCGCTATTGCCTGCACCCGTAGCATTGATCGTTAACTGGTACGAATCACCAAAAGCACTATAGGTAAGGTTTTTGTCTGACGATGCCGGTATGATCCTCCCGATATTACCCGTTGTTACGGTTGGCGTTGGTATGGTGGTGAACTGGCTGTTGGGTTTAAAAGGATCATTGGATTTACGAACCACGTATTGCTCAGGTGCAACACCCGGGTAACCCATTACCGTAACTGTCTGGCCTGGTTTCACATTATCATAATCATCCTTCATATTCACTTTGGATAATGATTCCGGTAACTCAACTTTTATCATCGCCACATCATGGTCATCAGAAGGCGTGGCTGATTGCACCGGGCGGCGAAGCGCTGTATTGGCAAAGATCACATTCATATAAGTATTCCTGCCTTTGATGGATCCTGCATTTACTGCTGAGCCCCCGATCATACTTGCTTCGGAAGGAACAAACCCAAAAACATCTCCGGGCATGACAGATACGCCTGAAGCAATTACAGCCTTGCCTCCAACAAATTGTACCAATGCCCCGGGGAATGCATAATCAGGAAAACTATACCTGGTATTCCAGTTCGTGGCCACGTGGCGGTTGGTAAGGATAAAACCATCTTCTGATACAACAAAGCCCGAGCCACTGGCACCGGCAAATCCCAACGGCGTGCCAACGGGTACATTTTTCTTAACATCCAGATAAGGTTCGATCTCCCCCCGGCTGTTCTGGATATACAATGCGGTATAATGGGTCAATCCATCAGAGCCCGTTGTTGCAAGATATTTATGCCACAATTCATCNCTTGTATTTGCATCGAATAANTGCCAGCCAAATTCTATCTGNACAACTTTGTCAACATTTTCTTTGGCGATGGTTTCGGGTGATTTTTTATTAATGGTTGCCGAATCCTTCACAATATTATTTACGATCTTGGTTTCGCTCTTTGGAAAGAGTTTGTCTTTGAATGCATAACCCAATCCGCCCAGCACCACAATCAGTATCCCCAGGATCATCGCCATTTTACTGGTCGATTTTTTTCTTTCACTTACCAGCATCCTTTCAACGGTTTGTTTTCCCAGCCCGGTCTTGGCAGGCTCCGACATTGCGGATACTTCGGTAGGAACTCCTGAAACGGTTGTTGCTTTGATGGAAGTGGGTATTTCCACAACCCGTGTTGCGGCCATCATATCCTGTGGGCGTGGATATATGTCGAATGTAAATACTGGGCCATTCATACCAAGCTGTACCTGGTCGCCCAGTTCCAAAGGAACAGTGCCTTTAACACGGTTCTTATTCACGAAGATCCCGTTCCGGCTGTTATTATCGCTGATCGTAAATTTTGGCGGCTCGGAACTGAGCTTTTCAATTTTTCCATGCTCCCTGCTTACAATGGCATCCTGCTCCGGGTCAAACTGGATATCACTACCGGCAGCCCTGCCAATGGTCAATGCCGACTTATTAAAATCGAACTCTTCAACCTGGTTACTCTTGCTGCCGGCCGTATGCCTGATAACATACCTTTCAATATTGGTACTCATGATGTGTAGGTTTGGTTTTATAAATGGTTTATTTTTTTCTTTTTAAGAATGAACGACCACCGGCATGTATTAGCCGGCAGCTGTTGCATACAGTTTTTAACAGGACGGAGCCCGGTAGAATAAGCAGCAGGTGTTTAAAATAAAGTTTCTTAGATCTCAGAGCCTGGTGTGCAGAGTTAAGGTCCTATCAGCCGGGATGGCATATCCATCCATGGCTGAATCAGCAGAAAAAACGCTACTGAAATATAAAAAAAAATTATTACTAATCCTTGTTTTCTTTTTGAAAAAACAAATCTATACTGGCAGATCATAAAAACATATACTCAATCTTTAGTAGGCGCTCTTCAAACAGCGCCCCGGGGATCGTATTGTTTGGCCAGGCAACGCTTTTTGATTTTATCTCAAACTAACAGTTGTTAGTTTTTTTTATTAATTTTACGGCCAAATACAATGCTATGCAGGTACAGGATCTTGAAAAGATTTTCCAGGATAAAATAGACAACGAGATTAAGATCGAACCCAGGGATTGGATGCCGGATGCATACCGCAAAACCAATGTGCGCCAGATAAGCCAGCATGCACACAGCGAAATTGTTGGCATGCTGCCGGAAGGCAACTGGATATCGAGAGCCCCTTCCTTAAAAAGAAAAGCGATCCTCATTGCAAAAGTGCAGGATGAAGCGGGGCATGGCCTTTATTTATACTCCGCCGCGGAAACATTGGGCAGCAGCCGGGAACAAATGATCGATGACCTGCTGAGTGGTAAAGCCAAATATTCTTCCATCTTTAATTATCCAACTTTAAGCTGGGCCGATATGGGTGCGGTTGGATGGCTTGTTGACGGCGCCGCCATTTTGAACCAGGTGATGCTTTGCCGCACTTCTTACGGGCCTTATGCAAGGGCCATGGTGCGTATCTGTAAAGAAGAAAGCTTTCACCAGCGCCAGGGCTTTGAAACATTACTGGTATTAAGCAAGGGAACCGCCGAACAAAAAGCCATGTGCCAGGATGCCATCAACCGCTGGTGGTGGCCAAGCCTTATGATGTTTGGGCCAAAGGATAGTGAAAGCACCAATAGCGACCAGAGCATGAAGTGGAAAATAAAAAGAAAAACAAATGATGAGTTGCGGCAAAACTTTGTAGACATGATCGCAGAGCAGATAAAATTACTCGGCATGACCCTGCCCGATCCCGATCTTAAATGGAACGAGTCAACAAAACACTACGACTTCGGGGAAATAAACTGGGAGGAATTCTGGAACGTAGTAAAAGGAAACGGCCCCTGCAATAAACAAAGATTAGCAGCCAGGAACAAAGCGCACGCAGAAGGACAATGGGTAAGAGAAGCCGCGATCGCTTATGCCGCCAAAAAAGCAGCCAGGCAAAAACAACAAGCAGCCTGATCCGTGTAACCGCAGGTTCATCTTAATAATTCGTGTTTAAAAAAATAAAAAATGAATATCCAGGTAAGAAAATTTTATTACGGAGATATCCCCGAAGAAAATACNGGAGGATCAGCTCCTGTTTCAAAAACAAATAACGAAAAAGCATGGCCGCTTTGGGAAGTTTTCATCCGCAGCAAGCAAGGCCTCGATCATAAACACNCAGGAAGCCTTCATGCCGCTGATGCTGCCATGGCCATTGAGAATGCCAGGGATGTATATACCAGGCGACAGGAAGGTGTNAGNATCTGGGTNGTTGAAAGTAAACACGTACATGCTTCCGACCCGGCTGANGCAGAAAGCCTGTATGAGCCCGCTGCAGATAAGATCTACCGCCACCCGAGTTTTTACGACCTGCCGGATGAGGTGAAACACATGTAATATTTACAGGTTTACTGATCGAATGATTTGTTGTAAACCATCTTTTAAAAAGAACAGATAGAAAATAATAGTATGAGCAGTTCCGAAAGATCAAACCAATCAGCCGATCAACTGGTAAACTATACCCTGCATCTTGCAGACAGCACCCTCATCCTTGCACAACGCAACAGTGAATGGTGCGCCCATGGACCCATATTGGAACAGGATATCGCCATTACAAATATTTCGCTCGACCTGTTAGGGCAATCCAGGAATTTTTATAAGTATGCCGCAGAACTGGTCAACGGATCAACCGGTCAACAAACAAACAAGGAAACAGAAGATTCACTTGCATATTTAAGAACAGAAAGAGCATTTAAGAATTTACTGATCACCGAATTGCCCAACGGTGACTGGGCTCAAACGGTTCTAAAACAATTTTTCTTCAGCGTTTATCAGTCTTTATTATACGGCCAGCTGGAAAAAAGCAGCGATGAACAGCTTGCTGCAATTGCTGAAAAATCTTTAAAGGAGATCACCTATCATATCCGCTGGAGCAGTGAATGGGTGATACGGCTTGGGGATGGAACAGCCGAAAGCAATGAAAGGATGAAGAAAGCCCTTGCATACCTTTGGGAATATACCGGCGAATTATTCATGCCTGCTGACTATGAAATAATATTATTCGAAAAAGGCATAGCCCCGGATATTCGCCTGCTAAAAGATAAATGGTCACAGAAAATAAAGGAAGTACTTGAAGAAGGTACACTTGAAATGCCGGCAAATATTTACATGCAATCCGGTGGCAAACAGGGAACACATACAGAACACTTAGGTTTTATACTGGCAGAAATGCAATCACTGCAAAGAACATATCCAGGCGCCGAATGGTAACCGATCATGAACCAGGCAACACCATATATCAACGCAACTACAGCAGAAAAAAATATCTGGGACCTGCTGGAAACAGTTTGCGATCCTGAAGTTCCGGTGCTCACTATATTGGATCTTGGAATTGTAAGAGCTGTCAAACTGAACGCTGAAGAAGTGGAAGTGATCATCACACCCACTTATTCTGGCTGCCCGGCCATGGACGCCATCAGTATGGACATCAGGTTAAAACTTGCAGCGCATGGCTATAAAAAAATAAGGATAACCAATGTTCTTTCTCCCGCCTGGACAACCGACTGGATGAGTGAAAATGGAAAAAGAAAATTAAAGGAATATGGCATCGCAGCACCGGATAAACGGCCGGGCCATTTACCATCCTGCCCCCAATGCAATTCTTCCAATACAAAACTATTAAGCCAGTTTGGCTCTACCGCATGCAAAGCTTTGTATCAATGCAATGATTGCAAAGAGCCATTTGATTATTTTAAGTGCCATTAATATTCTTAACTTTATTGCACTTCAATCTATTGCTTATGGATATCACGATCTATTTTGAAGAAGCCGCACAGGTTTCTGTTGCATTTATTATTGGTGCTGTTATCGGTTTGGAGCGTGAGTTCAGGAGCAAGCCCGCCGGTTTCAGGACAATGATATTGATCTCCGTAGGCGCTTGTTTATACACGATCCTTTCCAAAGAAGCCGGCGGCGGAAGCCCCGACAGGATCGCCAGTAATATTGTAACGGGCATTGGTTTTATTGGTGCCGGCGTGATCTTTAAAGAAGGCATCACGGTGAACGGGCTTACCACTGCGGCTTTGATCTGGATAACAGCAGCCCTGGGAATGGCGATCGGTTACCACAATTATCCACTGGCCATCGTAGTTTCCATCATCGTGGTAATCGCATTATTTGTATTGGAACCTGTTCAACGTTTCATCAACAGGTTTCACAAAGTGAAAGATTATAAGATACGCACCGTAGAACTGGGCAGGAATTTTAAAAATGACCTCGAACAGTTTTTCAATTCGCACGAACTTTCTTTCAGGTGCATGAAATCGATCAAGGATAATAATGACGCAGTATACCTTTACAGGATCAGTTCGCCCGACAGGAATTATGATCTCGTAAACCAGTTCCTATTAAACCACAAAGAAGTAAAAAGCTTCGAGGTCTAACCTTCATCCTATTGCAATATTAAATTTATAAAAATGGGTTCCGTTCTGTTTGAAATAAAAAAAGGCGTGGCGCATATCACATTGAACCGCCCCGAAAAATTCAATTCATTCAACCGGGAAATGGCATTGTCATTACAGGCCCGGCTCGATGAGTGCGCTTCCCTGCATGATGTCCGTTCGGTGCTGATCAGCGGCGCAGGAAAAGCATTTTGTGCCGGGCAGGACCTGGCTGAACTGGTTGGTGAAAATGCCATTGGCATTGATAAGATATTATCCGAACATTACAACCCCATTATCACAAGGATACGGAACATGCCAAAGCCTGTTGTAGCAGCAGTGAACGGTGTTGCAGCAGGTGCCGGTGCGAATATTGCTTTGTGCTGTGATATCGTGATCGCAGCCCAGTCATCTTCTTTTCTCCAGGCATTTAGTAAAATTGGATTGATACCGGATAGCGGTGGCACGTATTTTTTACCAAGATTGATCGGCTGGCAAAAAGCAAGTGCTCTCATGATGCTGGGAGAAAAAGTCTCGTCCATGGAAGCCGAAAGGCTGGGTATGATCTACAGGATATTTCCCGATGAAAGTTTTNCAGAAGAAAGTATGAAGATCGCAAACACGCTTGCACAGATGCCCACCAAAGGATTGGCTTTTACAAAACATGCATTGAATTATTCTTTAAACAGTTCGCTTGAATCGCAATTGCTTACCGAAGATGAGTTTCAACAAAAGGCAGCAGCTACCTATGATTACAAAGAAGGCGTTGCCGCATTTTTAGAAAAAAGAATTCCTGTATTTAAGGGAGAATAGATCATTTCTTTGTTTCATTCCATGTTTTAAAGACGGGATGTTGATCCAAAATATTTTCGGGCGCTTCCCTCAGTGGTTCACACTCCTTCCATCCTTTGTACATATCGGCAGGTAATTGCTGGTAAAGTTTTGTTCCTTCCGTTTTCCAGTTTATCATTTCATCGCTTACCTGTTTTACAATTTTATAGGGGTTGCCAACCAGCATGCTTCTTGCAGGAATTTTTTCACCGGCCTTGATAAATGCAAGCGCTCCCACAATGCATTCATCACCGAGTTGCACATTGTCCATGATCACTGCATTCATCCCGACCAGGCAATTCCTCCCGATCGTTGCACCATGAATNATAGCNCCATGGCCGATATGCGCCGATTCCTTTAACAACACGGTTACCCCCGGGAACATATGAATGATGCAATTCTCCTGCACATTGCAGCCGTCTTCAACAATGATCTGCCCCCAATCGCCACGCAATGCAGCGCCCGGCCCTACATAAACATTTTTACCAATGATCACGTTACCCGTAACAGCAGCCTGGGGGTGAATGAAGCTGCTTTCATGAATTACCGGGATGTGACCATTGAAGGAATAGATCATATCAGGGATTTATTGGTACGGAAACAAGTGCCTTTGAATAATGCAACAGTATGGTCATGTTGATTGCTGACAGTTATATGATAAAGTCCCGTTGATTTTCCATTGTGCAGTTCTTTTGCCTCGGCCGTTAATACATCGCCTACATGAACAGGTTTTGTAAAATTAATAGCGGTATCGAGCGCAACAGATAATACATTCCTGTTATTGCAGGCAAATGCAAAGGCACTGTCTGATAATGCAAATGCAATTCCGCCATGCACAATACCAAACCCGTTGATCATTTCCTTGCGGACGGTCATCTTTATTTTACTGTAGCCTTCTTTCACATCTAACACTTCAATACCGAGCCATTGGCTGAAAAGATCATTTTCCATCATATGGTCTACTACAGATTGCGGGGTTGTTATCATGTATCAATGTTTTGAATATTCAATAAAGATCATCAACGTTCATCTTTCCAGATCAGTTTTTCCGAGGTTCTTGTTTGTGTGAAATCGCTCATGCTGCCATCACCCCTGCCGGTAAAGCCGCCGTCGGGATGGCCGATCAGGTTACATTCAGCATCATACAGGTCGCTGAAAAAATCACAGCAGATCGCAGGCACATAATAAACCGTTTTATTCTGATAGGTATAACGATACACAGCCCTTGGGGGATTTTGCTTTTCTTCTTTTTTAAACCGATCCACCAGTTTTTGAACGCATGCCGGCAAGCTTGTATCTGCATTCTCTTTGTTACTTACATCAACACTGCTGCTCTTATCATCAGCTGCCGTTTTCTTTGCAGAACAACAGCTGATCACTGCAACACTTATAACAAGAAAAAAATATTTCATACCTGCAATTTAATGTTCTCGGGCTTAATGGTAAAAATTTACGGACATTTGCAGCAATGGAAAAGTCAAATTTTGTAGATCAGATAAAGATATTTTGCCGCAGCGGACACGGCGGGGCTGGCAGCAAGCACTTTATGCGCAATAAACTGACTGCAATGGGCGGACCCGATGGCGGTGATGGTGGCAGGGGTGCTCATATTATTTTAAAAGGGAATGTACAATTATGGACATTGCTGCACCTGCGCTATTTTAAAAACGTATTGGCTGAGGATGGCACCAATGGCAGCGGGAATAATTCTACCGGCAGGTTTGGAAAAGATATCATCATTGAAGTACCATTGGGTACGATTGCAAAAAATGACGAGACCGGTGAGATAGAAGCAGAGATCCTTGAAGACGGCCAGGAAGTGATCCTGGTGAAAGGAGGCCGTGGCGGTTTGGGCAACAGTAATTTTAAAACCGCCACCAATCAGGCACCTCAATATGCACAGCCCGGCGAACCGGGTTCTGAAGGCATCAAAGTACTTGAGCTGAAAGTATTGGCCGATGTTGGGCTTGTAGGTTTTCCCAACGCCGGTAAATCAACGTTGCTTTCATGCATCACTGCAGCCAAACCAAAAATTGCTGATTACGCTTTTACAACACTGGTCCCGCAATTGGGTATGGTGGAATACCGCGATGGAAAAAGTTTTTGCGTAGCCGACCTGCCCGGTATCATTGAAGGTGCCGCAGAAGGAAAAGGCCTTGGCCACAGGTTCCTCAGGCATATAGAAAGAAATTCCATTTTGCTTTTTGTATTGCCGGCCGACAGCAAGAACCATGCAACCGAATTTGAAATATTAAGAAGTGAACTGGAACAATATAACCCGGATATGCTGCAAAAGGATTTTGTGATCGCTATCAGCAAATCAGATATGCTGGATGACGAATTAAGAGAAGCCATTGAAAAAGAACTGCCGAAGAACATTCCGCATATTTTCATTTCTGCTGTTACAGGATACAACCTG
>JGI24770J26754_10001329_pt1 | contig 17605 bp, 13 predicted proteins | sample LakOneMetagenome_FD_26754 | JGI IMG/M metagenome (IMG submission 26754) | reverse complement strand
GAATTAAATAAGTATTGTGAGACTGTTCATTACTACCAGCGGAAAAGCAGTACAAGCAGTTTCTCCTTTAGCTTGCCACTAATAGTAAAAAGTCGCATCAGTGAAGAACTGATCAGCAACCTGCAAAAAGATAATTACCCGGTATTGCTGGAAGGCATTCATTGCACCTACTACTTAAAAACCGGGCAACTTGGCAACAGGAAAGTGATTGTACGCCTGCACAATGCCGAGTTTGCCTATTACAAGCAACTGGCAAAACATGAAACAAATCTGCTTAAGAAACTATACTACCTGAACGAAAGCAGGCTTTTAAAAAAATACGAAAAAGCAATTGCCAACAAAGCGACATTCTTTGCTGTAAGTCAACAGGATGTTGATCTGTATAAAAAGGAATTTAATGCAACCGACATCCAATTCCTGCCCGTTTTTTTACCGTACAGCTATGCGGTTGGCCAAGAAGGAAAAGGATGTTTTTGTTTGTATCATGGTAACCTGGCCATCAATGAAAATGAAGAAGCAGTTACCTGGCTCTTGAGAAATGTTTTCAGCAAACTGACCATTCCCTTTGTTATTGCCGGGAAAAATCCATCAAAAAAGCTGGAGCAGCTTGCACATGAGCACCAGCATACCTGCCTGGTAGCAAACCCATCCGAAAAAGAAATGCAGGACATGATTGGCAAAGCCCATGTGCATGTTTTACCTTCATTTAACAATACCGGTATAAAACTAAAGTTGTTGAACGCACTGTTTAATGGCAGGCATTGCCTGGTAAATAAAGCTGCTGTTGAAGGCAGCGGACTGGAATCCTTTTGTCATGTTGCAGATGATGTATCCGGCTTTCAGAAAAATATAGAAGCACTATATCAGCAACCATTTACTGGTGAGGAAATACAACAGCGGCAACAATTACTGCTAACTACTTATAATAACGAAACAAACACCCTGGAGCTTATCAGATCTCTATGGTAGCATTATCCCATACTTTGCCCATTTCTGTTTTAATGGTACGTGCCGGAAATTTCCTGATCACCATATAATCATGCGTAGCCATAATGATGGTAGTGTTATAATCCCTACAGATATGAAACAGCAACTGCATAATTTCATCGCTGGTTTCAGGATCCAGGTTGCCGGTAGGTTCATCGGCCAGTATTAATTTAGGAGAATTTAATAGTGCACGTGCTATATCCATACGCTGCTGTTCGCCACCACTTAGTTCAAAAGGCATTTTAAAACCCTTTGTTTTTAAACCCACTTTTTCAAGCACATCAGCAATTTTTTCATCCATCAGTTTTTCATCTTTCCAGCCGGTAGCTTTCAAAACAAATTTCATATTCTCATTTACATTCCTGTCGGTCAATAATTGAAAATCCTGGAAAACTACACCCAGGTTACGGCGCAGAAAAGGTACTGTCTTCCAGGTAAGCCCTTTCAGATCGTGTCCAACTACCCACCCTGTTCCTTCCTTCAATTCCAGATCGCCATACATGGTTTTTAACAGGCTGCTTTTCCCGGTACCGGTTTTTCCTACGAGGTAAACAAATTCGCCCTTATCTACCGAAATATTTACATCGCTTAAAATAAGACTATTGCTCTGGTAAATATTTACATTCTTTAATTCAACTATTGATTGAGACATCTACGTTCTAGGTTTTGAGTTTTTAGTTTTTTGTTCCCGGCTTTGGTAGTTCTGTTGAGCTTCATTGGCGTCGCACTCCTGTACTACATGACTTTATTCAACTTTTACCTAAGCGTATTTTTTTTGTGCCTCTGTGCTTCAGTGGCAATACCTGCAAATTTAGCTTTTACCACTTCAGCATTAAAAATTAATTTCTTCACCATTTGTTAAAATATGTGAGTAACTAAAAAAATAGTTGTTAAACTAAATAATTAGTTTTAAGTTTACGTTGTCAAGCATAAAACATGTAGCAATGAAAATTTTAACCAAGGCCGAAGAACAGATCATGCAGGTAATATGGAAGCTGGATAAAGCTTTCCTGCGTGAGATCATTGATGAATTACCGGCACCCAAACCGCACAATAACACAGTAGCAACCATCATCAAGATCCTTGTTGATAAAGAATTTGTGGGCATCACCCAGTTTGGGCGAATGCACCAGTACTATCCGCTGGTAAGCAAAGAAGCGTACAGCAAAACAACGATGAAGAGTTTTGTAAAAGGATATTTTGAAGGCTCCTTCAGCAATGCGGTTTCTTTTATGGTAAAGGAAAACAATTTAAGTGTAGAAGACCTGGAGATGCTGCTGAAGCAATTGAAGAAAAAATAAAAGTGTTTGGTGTTATGGGTTTCGTGTTATTTGAGTGCTGGCTTGTGAGGAGTTGGAAAAAGTATAATTACCTAAACAATCTGAGTGCCCAGTTCAAAACACCAAACACATAACTCAAAGCTATTTTTGAACAGTTAAATTCATTTTATGTTGCCTTTTTTCTGGTACATGCTTAAAGTAATTATCTGCTCTGGTATTTTGTTTGCCTATTACTGGTTATTCCTTCGCAATAAAATATTTCATGGGTATAACCGGTTTTATTTACTGGCTTCCATAATGTTGTCCTTATTATTGCCACTACTCAAAATAAATTTCTGGCAGCCTGCCAGCCAGCAAAGCCAGGCTATACGGGTTTTACAGGCCGTGTCTGATGGCGATGAGTACATGAGCAATATGGTGGTAAGCGCTCAAAAAAGCAACTGGAGTATTGAGCAATTGTACAGCGTGGCTTACTGGCTTGTTTGCATCATTTTCTTTCTGGTAATGCTTCGTACCTTATTTCTCATCCGTACACTATTGAAGAAATATCCCGTTCAACAGGTAGAAGATGTTTCATTTGTAAACACTCAACACGAAAGCACCCCATTTTCATTTCTGCAATACATTTTCTGGAATAGCCAAATTGATATAGATACCACTACCGGCAGGCAGATATTTAAGCACGAAGTTGCTCATATACAGCAGAAACATACGCATGATAAACTCTTTGTAAATATCATCCTCATCTTTTGTTGGTGTAATCCTTTCTTTTGGCTGTACCGAAAAGAGCTGAATATGATACATGAATTCATTGCAGATAAAAAAGCCGTGGAAGACAGTGATACAGCAGCTTTTGCCGCCATGATACTACAGGCTGCCTATCCAAAACACCGGTTTGAGCTGGTCAATAATTTTTTCTATTCACCCATAAAACGTCGTCTCCTTATGCTTAGTAAAAATAAAAACCCCAGAGTAAATTACATTGGCCGCATCATGGTATTACCATTGCTGGTATTGGTATTTGCTGCCTTTACATTTAAAACAAAAAACAGCCCAGCCATATACCAGGGCAAAAAAATCACCATTGTTATTGATGCAGGCCATGGTGGACAGGATGCCGGGGCAGCAAGCTCAAGTGGTGTTCTTGAAAAAGATCTGACGCTTGCTATTGCAAAAAAAATAAAAGCATTAAACAGCAATACTGCGCTTGAAATTGTTCTGGTAAGAGATGGAGATATGTATATGACCCCGCAACAAAAAGTTGCATTTACCAAAGGCAAAAATGCAGACCTGGTTATTTCCTTACATGTTGATAACGGGCCAAAAGAATCTGCCAACAAGCGCACCGGCTTGTCGGTATGGGTTGCAAAAAACGAATTTACGAATACTGCAAATAGCAAACTACTGGCTTCTGCCATCCTTAATGAGTTTAATGACAATTACGGCTTGCCCGTAATATCTCCCATAAATCAAAGCCAGGCGGGTGTTTATATATTACAGGGTAATACCTGTCCGGCTGTTCTGATTGAAGCCGGGTTTATAAATAATGAAAAAGACCTTGCTTATTTACAAAGCAATGCAGCAAAAGAAACTATTGCAAAAAATATATTGACTGCCATTGAAAAATTTGCCAACTCAAATAATGTTAACGCATTATTGAAAGAGCAAGTGAATACACCGGCTTATCCTGTAGTAAAAGATACAGTCCCCGCCAAAGTGATCACAGGTGTAAACCCGGATGCAGCTACCCCTCTGTATATTGTTAATGGAAAAGAAACGGATAAAACAATTGCACTGGCAATTAAACCGGATGATATACAGGATGTACGTGTAATTAAAAACGATGTTGCGTTACAAGTGTATGGTGATAAAGGAAAGCATGGCGTTGTGATAATAAACACAAAACCAGCGGCAAGTGCACCTGCTAGTGGTTCGTTAACCCTCCACGGAAACGGTGATGAAAATGCTTTGGGAGAAAAACCTCTGGTGATCATAGATAATATTGAATACCCGGGCAAAACACTCACTGAAATTTCTGTGATGCTGGGACTTAAAAGGTTGGAAACAATTGACATTTACAGATCCGCAGACGCCATTAAAAAATATGGTGACAAAGCAAAGGATGGAGTAATTATTGCCTACACCAGCAAACAAAAACAGGAACTGGCTGCAGTTGTCGCGGAAAACGACCTGGTGAAAGCTGATACCAATCTATCAGCATTAAAATTACAAAGACAGCAGGAACTGAATGCCCGGGCTTTGTATGAAAAACGGGTTGTGGCGGGTATAAGACTGGATAACCAGGAAATTCTAAATCAAAAGCTGGCGCTGGTAAAACTGAATCAGGAAAAAGCAAGCCTTACTGAGGCAAAGGTTGTTATGGGCAGGAAAATGAATATGCAGGAATTACAGCAACAAAAATTACTGCTTGAGAAACGGAATGCAGAACTGCAGACAGCATCATCCACATATAAAGACTATGCAGAACAAAAGAAGCCCCAGGTGATAGAAGTTGAGGGAAGGCCGACAGGCCCCGTGTTCTCACAGGTTGAACAAAATCCTCAATTCACAGGCGGGCCGGAAGCATGGCGGAAATTTTTACGGGAAAATTTAAAAGTGAATACCCCTGTAGATAATGGTGCCAAAGCAGGCATTTACAAAGTGGTCTTAAGCTTTATTGTTAATGCCGATGGTAGTTTAAGTGATATTACATGCGATAATGACCCTGGTTTTGGAATATGTTCCGAAGCAATCCGCTTTATAAAAACTACACCTAAATGGCAACCTGCTATGCAGAACGGCCAAAAAGTAAATGCTTATTTAAAACAGCCAATAACTTTTGTGATTGAAGAATAAATTAGTAGCCATGAAATACTAAAATCAGGTGGTGGCAGTTTAATACTGTCATCACTTTTTTTATCAATACCAAATCTCCTCATCCTTCAATTTAATCACTAGTTCCTTTTTTTCACATGCCTCTACCCTGCCAATAACCTGCGCCGCAATACCAAACCCAGTAGCTGCTACAATCATTGTATCTGCATCAGCAGCATCACAATAAATTTCCAGGCGGCAGCCCATGTTAAAGACCTCGTACATTTCTTTATTGTTACTGCCGCTGTTTTCCTGGATGATATTGAAGATCTCAGGCGCATCAAATAAATTGTCTTTTACTATTCTGAAATTGCCTGGCAAATATTTCATGCACTTGGTTTGTCCGCCGCCGCTGCAATGAATTACGCCGTGTATTTTATCAAAATGGTTTTCCAGTAAGCCCTTCATCACGGGTGCATAGGTTCTTGTCGGACTCAAAATCAGTTCTCCAATAGTAGTTTTTACTTTTAGATTTTGGCTATTAACTTCAACAGGGTCAGTTAATCGGTGTTTACCAATATAAACTACTTCATCAGCAAGTCCTGTATTATAGCTCTCCTTAAAATTTTCTGCATAAAATTTACTCAATACATCATGCCGGGCGCTGGTAAGCCCATTACTACCCAGACCACTGTTGTAGGCAGTTTCGTAGGTTGATTGTCCGTAACTGGCAAAGCCAACGATCACATCGCCGGCCTTAATCTTTTCATTGCTGATGATCTTGTTCTTTGGCCAGCGACTAGTCATGGTACCGTTAACAGCAATGGTACGCACCACATCACCTACATCGGCAGTTTCGCCACCCAGGTAATGAATGTTTACGCCAAAGCTTTTGAGTTGGTCAAATAACTCCTGTGACCCATCGATCACCTGTTCCAGTACTTTACCCGGGATGAGGTTCTTGTTACGGTCAATGGTGCTGTTAAAAACAATATTATCATAAATGCCCACACAAAGCAGGTCATCCAGGTTCATGACAATAGCATCCTGGGCTATGCCCTTCCAGGCTGACATATCGCCGGTTTCTTTCCAATACAAATAAGCCAGGATACTTTTGGTACCGGCCCCATCGGCGTGCATGATGTTTACAAATGCATCATCGCCACCCAAAAAATCGGGATAAACCTTACAGAATGCATGTGGATATAAACCCTGGTCGAGGTTTTTAACCGCAGCATGTACTTCTTCTTTTTGGGCAGATACGCCACGTTTATTATACAAACTCATAGCTGCAAAACTAATTGGCAATTGTGAATAAACCATTTTCAATTATCAACTACATTTGCACTTCTTAATTATGCAGATACACCGCGATATAAACAACCTGCCCGCATTCAAAAATGCCGTGATCACCATTGGCACTTTCGACGGGGTTCACCTGGGGCACAAACAGATCATTGATAACCTGAAAGCCGAGGCGGTAAAAGCCGGTGGCGAGTCGGTGATCATTACATTTCATCCGCATCCACGCAAGGTGGTATCATCGGTAATTACCGGCGTAAGATTGATAAACACCCTGCCCGAAAGAATTGAACTGCTTGAAAAGACCGGTATTGATCACCTGGTCATCGTTCCTTTTACCGATTATTTTGCCAGCCAGGCTGCTGAGGAGTACATCAGCGATTTCCTGGTTGCCCGGTTTAAACCACATACCATCATCATTGGTTATGATCATCGTTTTGGAAAAGAACGCACCGGCGATTATAAAATGATGGAAGAAAAAGCTGCGGTTTATAATTACCAGCTGAAAGAAATACCAGAACATATCCTCAATACCATCAAAGTAAGCAGTACCAATATCCGAAATGCCATCCTGCAAAGCAATATAGAAGAAGCCAATACTTTATTAGGTTACGACTTTTTCTTTGAAGGCGAGGTTTTTCATGGAGATAAGATTGGCCGCACCATTGGTTACCCAACTGCCAATTTAAAAAATACTGATGAAGAAAAAATTTCACTGGGCGATGGTATTTACGCAGTGTACGCAACTGTAGATGGAAAGATACACAAAGCCATGATGAGTATTGGTTTCAGGCCAACCGTGAACGGAAAGCTAAGGGTTACCGAAGTGAATATTTTTGATTTTGATAAAGAGATCTACGGGCAAACGATTCGGGTTAGCGTTAAAAAATATTTACGCAGCGAAGTTAAATTTGATGGCCTTGAAGCTTTAAAGGCCCAGCTTCATAAAGACAAAGAAGACAGCCTTGCATGTTTGTAAGCCCTCTGCGGAACAGCTGTTTATCTTGTAACCATCTTTACAACCATTTCCTTCATCAGCGATGCATCCGAAGTGCCGGTATCGCCCACTCCTACTCCTTTTAAATTGTAATGATGCAGCAACAGCAATATTCTCTCTATGCCGTCATATCCGTAATTGTTGATCGTTTCCAGTGCATTTTTTACTGCATTACCATTGAAATAGAAATGAGGTTTAAGGGCAGCTTCGCTTTTGTCGGGCATACCAAAAACAGTGTATACTTTACTAAAACTGGCATATAAAGCCGGCAGCACCATTTGTATAGGCCCGGCCTTGGGGTTCCCTTCAAAATACTGGATGATCCTGATGGCTTTGGCAAGATCTTTTTTTGCAATAGCAGCCTGCAGTTCAAATACATTGTATTCTTTACTGATGCCGATGTATTTTTCAATATCGTCTTCGGTAATATCCTTCTTCCCTTTTAAATTGAGTGCCAGTTTTTCAATTTCATTTACAATCCGGTTCAGGTCATTACCAATATGTTCATCAAGCAAACTAATGGCCTTGGAGCTAATCTTATATCCCTGCGACCTTACATATTCACCAATCCACTCCTGTAGCTTATAATCCTTCACTTTTTCAGAAGTAAATATCTCTGCCGATTTTTTGAGTGTTTTATAAAGCTTTCCTCTTTTATCAAGTGTTTTGGTTTTGTGCGCCACCACAAAAATGGTAGAGCTTAAAGGATTCTCTACATAACTCTCCAGTTTATCAATATCTTTCATCTGTTGTGCTTCTTTCAATAACACAACCTGCCGCTCGGCAAACATGGGATATCTTTTACAGGCATTTACAACTGCCGCCCAATCTGCATCCTTACCATAAAACACGGTGAGGTTAAAACCGGCTTCTGCCTCATCCAGTATCTTGTGTTCGGCATAATCCACTATCATATCAATATAATAATCCTCCTCCCCCTCCAGCCAGTAAATGTTTTTAAAAACTTTCTTCTTCCAATCACCAATGATTTTTTCTGCACTCATAATTCAAAGATAATACTTAGTACATTTTAAAAGTTTTTAACACAGCAATAACGCCCCTGATAATGCGTTTTTTAAATTGTACTTTAACTTTGGCATAATTTTAGAAGCCTTTTAAGCTGATTTTCAGGAACGATACTGATACTGCTTTACGCTGATAAACCCCTCAGAAAAACCTAAACTATGAGTTTCGAAAATTTTCCGGCCGGTGACAAATCCATTCAACCTGCAGTTTCGCAACCGCAAAACAAGTGGCATACTTATTTAACTGCCAGTCTTATCATTGCCCTGTTGGGTACCTGGGGATATATCATCTGGGATAAAAGCAGAACCAAAGAAACCATTCAGCAAAAAGACCTGGTAATTACCAATACTTCATCACAAAGGGATCAGTTACAAAAAGAACTGGAAGATGCTACCCGGATATATGATATGATAAAAACCAGCAGTGCCAATATGGTACACAGTAAGGACAGTACAATTTCTAAAAAAGACCGTGAAATTGCAGCAAAACGGGAAAAGATACANCAATTNCTTTCNAAAGTAGGTGCTACTGAACAGGAACTGGCGCAGGCTAAAAACCTGATCGCTTCTTTAAACAATGATATTGTAAAATACAAAACCCAGGTTGAAACTCTGGAAGGCGAAAAAATTGTGCTGACAAAGGAAAAGAATATGGTGATACAGCAACGTGATAAGGTTCAAAAAGACTTTGATTCGGCTACCAATGTGATAAAACAAAAAGAAGAAGTGATTGATGTAGCCACTACCCTGCATGCATCCAATTTTTCCATTTTAGGCATCAACGAAACAGGCAATGGAAAAGAAAAGAAAACAAGTACTGCTAAAAGAGTGGACAAATTGCGTATTTCATTTGATATTGATGAGAACCGTGTTGCACAATCGGGCATCAAAAATATTTATGTATGCATTACAGGTCCCGACGGAAAGCCTTTAGCAGCAGAAGCCATGGGATCAGGTAATTTTAATACCCGGGACGGTGCACAAAAATTTTACACACAGAAAATTGAATTGAATTATACGCAGGGCCAGCGCCAGACATTGAGCATTGACTGGAAACAGAATACCAATTTCACAACCGGGGATTATAAGATTGAAGTATATAATAACGGGTTCAAAATAGGCGAAGGTATTGGCAGCCTGAAGAAAGGCGGATGGTTCAGTTAAAAAATTGCCCTGATAGATGCCCGCCCAATATGTATCGTCCTGGTTGATTCAGGTTTTCTTCCTTCATATTGCACACTCATTTCTATATTGCCCGCAAGTCGTTTGGTAAATTCAAGGTTCCATAAATAATTCTTTCCGGGTAATAAGCCATCCAGCAGCAAATAACCCACGGTGGTATTGGCTGATCCGCTATAGCCTTTATACGTTATCTGGTTTAGCGAAAACCTTGCATTTAATGTACTGTTTGAAAGAATATTATAACGCACATCAGCAGTAAAAACATGGTTGCTGGCTGATTCCATTGAATCTATTGTGTTTTTCTTATTTCCATAAGCATAAGTAAGACTGGCCCTTAAACTCGTTTTGTATACATACGATAAAGATGGTTCGATGATGTTTTGCATTACCAGGTAATTGCGGTTATCAAACTTGGGTCCCTTGGTATTGAGCACATTTTTTATTTGCTTGTAACTTACAGTAGTAACAAAATTGCGGTTAATATTCCACCTTATTTTTCCAACCAGGTTACGCAGCCTCCGGCTTTCAAACCCGTAACTCAATAATGATTTTCCGTTGTTGATGCTATGTGTAACATCAAAACCCCATTTTATATTACTACGGTTAAAAAACAACGTGTTCGATAAATATGAGTTCAGGGTGATCAGTGTTGTATCTACCAGTTTTTTGGTAAAAGGATTAAACTGGAAAGATCCCGTGCTGATATCTTTTTTGTTTATCTGCAAAGCAGAACTGGTGCTTGAACGTCCCAATATCTTTCTGATTCCTGTAACTCCGGGTTTTAAGATAGCCTTAGGATTCAGGCTGAAGCTGTAATTGAACTGTATGTAATTGGCTTTTACATACTGGTTGCTGGGCGTAAATACCCTGATGTATTTTTTCTGGTCCTGGAAAACGGCAACTTCAAATTCATTCAGTTCAGGAATACCGTTGCTGTTATAATCAATCCAGGTGTACTCTCCTTGCCCGGCCGGCACTTCCACATAAGTGTATTCACGCTTTTGCTCCTGGCCCGATCCGATCTCGTACAAAACATTACCGGTAATAAAACCTTTCAGTTCATTTACATAATACTCTGCCCTGCCCAACAGGCTTTCATCGGCTTTTTGCCTGCTGATGGTACTATTAAAAATATGCAGTTTACGATACGTAACGTTTAACTTAAACTGGTGCTTTTCACTTTTAAGCAGGTCTGTAAAAAGATTGTAGTTATCACTTCTGTCGGCTCTGTCCAGTTTATATTTCAATGGCAGCAGATCTGTTCTTGTAAAATAAGAAACGCCCCAGCGGTTTGCCTTTGCCGGGTTTGACCGCAGGTATAGTTCCCACACATTAAATGCATAACTGAATGCAGATAAGGTATCTGTTTTTTTATCACGCAGGTTATTGTTTTCAGCATTGTACTTGATACCTACCTGCATCTTTTTTAATTTATACAATTCTTTTTTCAGATCAACCGATGGCCTTATAAAACTACCATCCTGGCCTGGGTTATGTATGGTGGTTAAGCTGAATTGATTGGTAAGCTGCCAGCCATTGTAATCATTAAAACTGCTGAGCGTGTGTCGCAGTCCATTATACTTGTCACTACGGTTATAACTAATGGCTTCATACTGTAAATAATTACCCGAACTATCTCCAACCCTTACCGATCCGTTAATGATCTGTTCATTAGCAACACCAATGTTATAAGGCAGGCTCCAGTCTCGTAAAAACTCAATGTTCCTGAGTCGCTCCACAGCCCTGAAGCGGTCCTGTACAAATTCATAACCCAGCCTGGTATGCATCAAAAATGTTTTCTGAAATAAATGAAGGCGCAAAGAGTCTTTTGAGAACTGAACCTTGGTTGCATAAGCCCTGTCGTTCCCTTTGTCTTTGCTTGAAAAAAGGTTTACATCATAATTGCTCGTTGCTACTTCTGCCTTTAATCTTGTTTTTGAATTAAAAACATACTCACCGCCTATTGTTACCAGTTGTTGTTTTTTAGGAGAGATAAGTAACTGTACAGGAGCATAATCGCCTTGTTTTACATTGTTTACATCAGGCTGTACCCAGGTAAACACTTTACCATTGGTGGCACTCTGCAATACCGTATAATTTCCTTTGCCCGGGCCCAGGTAGGTAAAACTTAAATTATACAATACATCTGCAGGATTGGTGGAAAAAACAAAGATCGAATCGTGAATGGTACCATTGTACAAGGTATCCTTTTTTTTATAGAGGATCTTACCGGCACTCAGTGTATCCCTTACAGCATTTACATAATAAGCCGTATCTACGCCATCTCCAATGTCCGCCAAAAACTGTTTTTGTTTGGTATCCAGCACCTGGTTTATAGAAGAGTTTTTGGCATCTGAATTATTATAAAAGCCAACATTCAGAAAGAACTTATTTTTAAAACTAACTTCATCACTCACATAAATCTGCGAGTTCAGGAAATTACGATCTGCATACTCAAACTCAACCTGTATCCTTTTATCTTTTGTTACCAGCCGCTTTTGTGTAAAGGTTAACTCCGCTGTGTTGTAGTTGATAACATAATCCTGGTCTTCCCCACGTTGCAACAATTCGCCATCCATATAAACTCTTTCAGTACCGGCCAGTACTACAAAAAACAGCTCCAGGTTAGGGCTGCTTAAGCGATAAGGCCCCTGGTTCCCTTCAAAAGGAGTTATCTGGTTACGGGTAAATTTTCCTTTTGCAATTGCACCACTTACCAAAAGGGAATTTGATATATTTTTTGTGATCTTATTATCCGTAATAAACGAAACGCCCTGTAATCTTTTATAAAAATTAAGAAAATAACTTTTGCTTTGCCTGATATCGATATCACCGAAATTTGCCTGCCAGCCTTTTTTCTTTACCTGCAGGTAAATACGGTCAAAGTCACGCAGGTCCTGTGTATTTCCATCTGGCTGTACAGGAATATTATTGTCGGTTATAGCGGCTGTCAGTTCCAGGCTGTCGCCGATAAAACCATTCAATTGCAGGTTAAGACTGCTGCTTACTACTGCGTCCTGGCTGTTTCCGAAAGAAATGCCCCGGCCAAAACTTCCCTCAGATTTTATATTGCCAAAATCGGTAAGCGGACTGGTTTGCTTTGTAGCAACCCTTAAGGTAAAAGGATTGTTGGCAAGAAAGTTATTGCGTATGCTGTCGTAATTGAAATGCCTTACTACTGCGTTTAGTTTATACGGAAATACCCTGTATGTAACCGTTACGTTTTCTTTGCCGGGTTTGTCAAGCCAGGTGATAGTTGCGTTTACTTCATCTATCTTATAGTAATAAGCAGATACGCCATCCACGGTTACCGAGCCGGGTACCAGGCTTAAAGAATCAAGTTTAACTGTTTTGTCTTTGGTGCTGATCGTTATTTTACGAAGATTTGAAAGCGACTGAGGATTTATCTGTGCACATACAAATTGCACAGTGAAAATAAGCAGCAGGGGGATGTATAGCCTTTTAAGCTTCAATATTTCTTTGGGATTAGTCTGTTAAAATTACTAATAATTAGCTTAGGTAGAAAACCATATTTACAGGCACAAAAAAGCCTTCCTGGCAGAAGGCTTTACTATAACTTTAATAGAGTAAATTATTGTTCTGTACTTAATCCGGCTTTCAGGTATTCCCTGTTCATCCTGGCAATGTTTGCAACAGAAATTCCTTTGGGGCATTCGGCTTCGCAGGCATATGTATTGGTACAGTTTCCAAACCCTTCCTTATCCATTTGAGCCACCATATTCAACACCCTTGATTCACGCTCTGGTTGTCCCTGTGGCAGCAATGCCAGCTGAGAAACCTTGGCGCTTACAAACAACATGGCGCTACCGTTTTTGCATGCGGCCACACAGGCGCCACATCCAATACACGAAGCCGCATCAAAAGCTGCATCGGCATCTTTTTTATCTATAGGCAGGCTGTTGGCATCTACAGCATTACCGGTATTTACAGAAATAAAACCACCGGCCTGCATGATCCTGTCAAAAGCACCACGGTCAACCATCAGGTCTTTTATAACGGGGAAAGCCGCAGAGCGCCATGGTTCTACTACAATCGTATCTCCGTCTTTAAAAGCACGCATGTGCAATTGGCAAACCGTATTCTTTGTCCAGGGGCCATGAGCACGGCCGTCAATGTACATGCTGCACATACCACAAATACCTTCACGGCAATCGTGGTCAAAAGCGATGGGGTCTTTACCTTCGGTGATCAGCTGTTCGTTCAGCACATCAAACATTTCCAGGAACGACATTTCAGAAGAAATATTCTTTACCTGGTAGGTTTCAAAACTACCACCTGCTTTTGTGTTTTTTTGTTTCCACACTTTCAGTGTGAGGTTCATGTTGTAGTGTTCCATAAATCTTAAATACGTTTATTATTACTGTATTTCGGGCGAATCTTCTTTAATTATTTGTAAGAACGTTGTGTTGGTTTAACAATCTCAAAAGTCAATGGTTCTTTATTCAAGGCCCAGTCACTTTCGCCTTTATATTCCCATGCTGCCACATAACTGTAATTTTCATCGTCACGTTTTGCTTCGCCATCTTCTGTTTGTGATTCTTCACGGAAATGCCCGCCACAGCTTTCATTTCTGTCCAATGCATCTTTGCACATCAGTTCGCCCAGTTCAATAAAATCGGCTACCCTTCCTGCTTTATCCAGCTCTGGATTCATTTCATTGATATCGCCCGGTATTTTCAGATCGCTCCAGAATTCTTTTTTAAGCGCCTGTATCTCTGCAATAGCTTCCTGCAGTCCTTTGGCATTACGTGCCATGCCGCATTTATCCCACATGATCTTTCCCAGGCGTTTGTGAAAACTTTCAACGGTTTGTTTTCCTTTGATACTCATTAACTGGTTAATACGGTCACTCACTTTCTTCTCTGCTTCTTCAAACGCAGGATGAGTGGTTGGAATGGATGCCGTACGGATATCATCTGCCAGGTAATTACCTAATGTGTAAGGAATTACAAAGTAGCCGTCTGCTAACCCCTGCATTAACGCACTTGCACCCAAACGGTTTGCTCCATGGTCGCTGAAGTTTGCTTCTCCTAATGCATATAAACCATCTACAGTGGTTTTTAGTTCATAATCCACCCAAAGGCCGCCCATGGTATAATGCACAGCGGGATAAATCCTCATCGGCATTTCGTATGGATTTTCTCCTGTGATCTTTTCGTACATCTCAAACAGGTTACCATATTTTTCTTCAACAACGGCTTTCCCTAATTTGATGATGGTCTGCTGATCAGCATGGTCGTTTCCTGTTTTACCAGCTTCAATTTTTCCATACCGAATGATCGCATCTTTAAAATCCAGGTATACAGCCAGTTTGGTAGTTCCTACGCCATAACCTTCATCGCATCTTTCTTTGGCAGCTCTTGACGCCACGTCACGTGGTACCAGGTTACCAAATGCAGGGTAACGGCGCTCCAGATAATAATCTCTTTCTTCTTCAGGAATATCAACAGCCTTACGGTTATCATCTTTTGCTTTGGGCACCCATATCCTTCCGTCGTTACGCAAGCTTTCGCTCATCAGGGTTAATTTACTCTGGTAGTCACCGCTTACAGGTATACAGGTTGGGTGTATCTGGGTAAAACAAGGATTTCCAAAATATGCTCCTTGCTTGTGTGCTTTCCACGCCGCTGTAACATTACTGCCCATGGCATTGGTACTCAGGTAAAATACGTTTCCATATCCACCGGTGCATAATAACACGGCATGACCAAAATGTCTTTCCAAAGTTCCCTTCACCAGGTCCCTGGCTATAATTCCTCTTGCTTTGCCATCTATCTTTACAATATCAAGCATTTCGTGCCGGTTGTACATGGTAACATTACCCAATGCAACCTGTCTTTCCAATGCACTGTAAGCGCCCAGCAATAATTGCTGTCCTGTTTGGCCGGCTGCGTAAAAAGTACGCTGTACCTGGGTTCCGCCAAAACTACGGTTGCTTAATAAGCCACCATATTCCCTGGCAAACGGAACACCTTGTGCCACGCACTGGTCAATAATAGCAGCACTTACTTCGGCCAGGCGATGTACGTTGGCTTCTCTTGCGCGGTAATCTCCACCTTTAACAGTATCGTAGAATAAACGGAAAACAGAGTCCCCATCATTCTGATAATTCTTTGCGGCATTTATGCCCCCCTGTGCAGCAATACTATGTGCACGGCGTGGACTATCCTGGAAACAAAATGCTTTTACCTTATACCCCATCTCGCCCAAAGAGGCTGCTGCAGAGGCTCCGGCAAGGCCGGTACCAACAACGATTATTTCAAGCTTGCGCTTATTGGCAGGGTTAACAAGCTTTACGTGGCCTTTGTAATCGGTCCACTTTTCATCCATTTTTCCTGCAGGTATTTTTGAATCTAAAGACATTGTGTATCTGTTATTAGTTATCTGTTATTAGTTAATTGGTAGAAGCCACTTTCTTATTTTTAACCGATCCATCCCATAAAAAGAGAGATGGGCATTAATGCAAATAAGATACATACGATGATGGTATAGCCAATACCGATGGTTTTAATAATCGGGGTATATCTTTTATGATTGATACCAAAGGTTTGAAAAGCACTCTGGAAACCATGTAATAAATGCCAGAATAAAGAAATAACACCAATTACATAGATCACAACAACCCACCATTTTTGAAATTCGGCTTTCATATCCTCGAATAAATTATGGCTGTCATCATTGGCACCGCCGTTTGCATACAGTGCTATTTTGGTATCAACAAAAAACTTTGAAATGTGGATGATTAAAAAGAATAAAAGTAAAGTTCCCAGTAAACCCATAGAGCGGCTATACCACTTACTGTTGGCATTGGCTGCATTAACAGCATATTTTACAGGGCGGGCTGCATGGTTCTTTTTCCACAACAAAAGCCCCTGTATAATGTGCAGGATAAGGCCTGCAAACAAGCCTACCTCCATGATACGCAGTACCCAGTTATGGCTCATGAAATGCGCTGCCTTATTGAATGTTTCGCCGCCGTCATTAACAAAGATGCAGGAGTTTACACCCACATGAACAACTAAAAAAGCAATTAAAAAAAGACCTGTAAGGCCCATAATGAATTTCTTTCCAATGGAAGAAGTGAAAAAGTGTTTCCAGGTCATATTGAAAGAGTTAGATTTAGATTTGGTTCACAAAAATACGACAGGATGATGCAAAAACAATCTGCAATCCGGGTTTTTCTGCTGAAACCTTATGATATTGATCATTGTTGTGTTATTATTCATCTCATTTCAGGTTAGTCTTTTAAACATCATATTATCCATCTGCTGAAAAATGATCTCGGGCTTTAATGTTCTCCATTGCGGAAACTCAACCAGCTCAATATAATTGGTAAGCCTGGCCTGTTTAAAATCATACTGGCTCTGTTGAGGCATATTTAGTATCAGCGCCCAGCCGCCGGCATCTGTCAGCTGCTCTCTCCAGTCTTCATAATAACTATCATCACTGCTGTGAAAATTCAATACGTTCTCTGCAATAAGAATAAACTTGTTGATGCCCTTTGCAAAAAGGTTATCGGTTATATTCCTTCTGAGGGTCATAATATCATTCTCAATTGCATCATTCCACTCGCCCAGCATTTCAATGATGGCAAAATGCTGTTCATAATCGGTAAACAAAACTTTCAGGTATAATGTTCGTGAACCAAATTCATCCCATTGAGGATGGATATAATAATTGTAAACCGTGTTAGAAAATTCAAACTCGCTGTAAATGCGCCTGTAAAAGGGTGATAGCGGATCTTCTTCGGCTGCATATAAATGACGCCAGTTGTAATATGGTTCTATATCCTGCATAATGGAATCGCAGATTAATAAAGATTAAAAAAAATGATTTCCTGATTTTGCAAACTATATTGCTGAGAATCGTTGAAAATAGATTCAACACGCAAACTGCATCTGCGAACCCAAAAATAATCATTTAAATCTGCCATAAAAAAAAGGGTTGCCAAAAATGGCAACCCGTGAACTTAATAACCATCAATATCTTACTGAACC
>JGI24770J26754_10001326_pt1 | contig 17629 bp, 16 predicted proteins | sample LakOneMetagenome_FD_26754 | JGI IMG/M metagenome (IMG submission 26754) | reverse complement strand
ACTGCGACCTCGGCGAAGGCTGCGGCCAGGACGCGGCCATCGTCCCGCACATCAGTTCGGCCAGCATCGCCTGCGGCGCGCACGCCGGCGATGCGGCCACGATGCGCGAATCGGTGCTGCTGTGCCTCGCGCACGGCGTCGCCATCGGCGCGCATCCCTCGTTCGAGGATCGCGAGCATTTCGGCCGGCGCGAACTCGCGCTTCCACCCGCCGGGATCCACGCACTGGTGACTCGGCAGGTGGCGATCCTGGCGAACGCATGCGCCGAAGCCGGCGCGCGCCTGCACCACGTCAAGCCGCACGGCGCGCTGTACAACCTCGCCGCGCGCGACCGCGGCGTCGCCGGCGCCATCGCCGACGCGGTGCGAGGATCCGATCCGACATTGATGCTGTACGGACTCGCGAATTCGGAACTCACAGCCGCCGGCGAAGCCGCGGGATTGCGTGTCGCACACGAGGCCTTCGCCGAGCGCGCCTACGACGCGGATGGGCGCCTCGCCCCGCGCGGCACGCCCGGCGCGGTGATCGAAGGCTTCGACGATGCGCTCGCGCAGGTTCGTGATTTCGTGCGCGACGGAATCGTCGTCGCCCGCGACGGCAGCCGCGTGCCGATCCGCGCCGACACCCTGTGCCTGCATGGCGACCGCGCCGACGCCGCGGCATTCGCGCGCGGGTTGCGGGCGGCGCTCGAAGCCGAAGGCGTTTCGATCCACGTGCCCGGAAACGGCGCATGAACTACTGGCCATTGCTCGGCATCGCGGTCGTGGTCGTCGGCTTCGTGCTGCGCCTGAACCCGATCGCGGTGGTGGTCGGGGCCGGGCTGGCCAGCGGCCTGCTCGCAGGCAAGCCGCTGGGCGAACTGCTCGCGCTGCTCGGCGAATCCTTCGTTTCCAACCGCGCGCTGATGCTGTTCGTGCTCACGTTGCCGACCATCGGCCTGCTCGAGCGCGCGGGCCTGCGCGAGCACATGCACGCATGGATCCTGCGCATGCGGCGCATGACCTTCGCGCGCCTGCTGATCGGCTACCTCGGCCTGCGCCAGTTGCTGGGCATGGTCGGCCTGACCAATGCCGGCGGGCATGCGCAGACCGTGCGCCCGCTGCTCGCGCCGATGAGCGAGGCCGCGGCGGAAAAGGAAACCGGCCCGATGTCGCACGAACTGCGCCAGCGCGTGCTGGCGCTGGATGCCGCCACTGACAACGTCGGCCTGTTCTTCGGCGAGGACGTGTTCGTCGCCGTCGGCGCGGTGCTGCTGATCCAGGGCTTCTATGCGCAGAACGGCATCGTGCTGGAGCCGTTGCACATCGCCCTGTGGGCGCTGCCGACCGCGATCGCGGCATTCGCCATCCATGCGCTGCGCATCGTGCTGTTCGCGCGGCGCATGCGCCGGGAACGCGGCGATGCTTGACCTCGCGCCGTTCTATTGGCTCCTTGCAGTGCTGCTCGCGGCCGCGGCCTGGCGCAACGCGCGCGAACGCCGACTGGCGCAGGCCTGCTTCTGGGCCGTCCTCGCCCTGCTCTTCGCCGGCGGCGACTGGATCCTCGCCGCGCGCAAGGCCGGCGATGACCTGCCTGCGCAAGCCGCCGGCATCGGCGTAGTCGCGCTCGCCCTGCTGTCGCTGCGCATGCGCCGCATGCAGATCGAGGAAGCGCCGCGCGAACAACGCCTCGCCTCGGCGCAACGGCTGGGCCATCGCCTGTTGTGGCCGGCTTTGCTGATTCCGCTGGTCACGCTGCTGGTGGTGGTGTTCGGGCCGAAACTCGCGTTCGGCGACATGAAGTTCCTCGGCGAAGGCAGCGCGACCCTGCTCGGCCTGGGGCTTGCCTGCGTGGTTGCCGCGCTCGCGGCATTGCGTGTTACCCGCGCGCGCCCCGCGATGGCCTTCGCCGAAAGCCGGCGCCTGCTCGACACCCTGGGATGGGCCGCGCTACTCCCGATCGTGCTGGCGACGCTCGGCGGCGTCTTCGCGGCCAGCGGCGTCGGCGAATCGGTCGCGTCGCTGGTCTCGATGGTCATCCCGACGGACAGCCGCATCGCCTGCCTGCTCGCCTACGGACTGGGAATGGTGCTGTTCACCATGATCATGGGCAACGCCTTCGCCGCGTTCCCGGTCATGACCGCCGGCATCGGCTTGCCGCTGCTGGTCCAGCGGCACGGCGCCGACCCGGCCATCCTCGGTTCGCTCGGCATGCTCACCGGCTACTGCGGCACCCTGCTCACGCCGATGGCCGCGAATTTCAACCTCGTTCCGGCCGCGCTGCTGGAACTCGACGATCCCAACGGCGTGATCCGCGCGCAATGGGCCACTGCCGTGCCGCTGCTGGCGGTCAACCTCGCGCTGATGGCGCTGCTGGTGTTCCGGTGAAACGCACGGCCACGCGCCCGACATTGTTGCTGACCGGCTTCGACCCCTTCGGCGGGGCGGAATCGAACCCGAGCTGGGACGCTGCGTGCGCACTCGACGGCCGCATCGTCGGCGGGCATCGCGTCGTTGCGCGGCAGTTGCCGACCGAATTCGATGCCTCGCTGCGCGCGTTGCGCAAGGCGATCCGCGAAACGACGCCAGCGCTGGTCGTGGGCGTTGGCCTCGCCGGCGGGCGCAAGGGCCTGTCGCTGGAACGCGTGGCGATCAACGTCGACGACGCACGCATTCCCGACAATACCGGCGCGCAACCGGTCGATGCGCGGATCGTGGCGAACGGGCCCGCGGCGTATTTCTCGACGCTGCCGATCAAGGCCATGCTCGCTGCGCTGCAGGAAAGTGACGTTCCCGCGCATGTGTCGCAGACGGCCGGCACCTACGTCTGCAACCACGTGTTCTACGGGCTGATGCACGCGTTGCGGCGCAAACCGGGCGTGCGCGGCGGCTTCATCCACGTACCGAACGCCGGCCGCGGCGGCATGCCGCTGGAGGACATCGTCGAAGGCCTGCGCATCGCGCTGCGCGTGGCCGCGACCACGCACATCGATGCGCCCATCGCCGCCGGCGCGGAAGACTGAAACGAAGGAGATTCCCGATGCCCCGGACCTTGCTGCTCGCGCTGTTGCTCGCCATCGCCGTTCCCGCCCACGCCGGCCTGTTCGGCAAATCGCCGGCGCAGGCCGCCGCCGACGCGCAACGCGAACAACTGCCGGCGGTGACGATCTGGGTCGATGCGACCTGGGGTTTCCGCAAGAGCGGCGCGGCCAACGATCTCAGCGCAGCGCACAAGGCGTTCTACGAGGCCGGCTACCATGTGGTCGACGTGCAGCCCTACATCGAGAACGGCGATTTGCAGGGGTTCTTCGTGACCTACGAGAAAAAATGATCGACCTGCAGGGGCACGGCATGCCGTGCCCCTGCGAACCACATGCCGCGACGACGCTCAAGTCCTCGGCAACGTGACCCCGGTCTGGCCCTGGTACTTGCCGCCGCGGTCCTTGTACGAGGTTTCGCACACGTCGTCGGCATCGGCCTGGAAGAACAGCATCTGCGCCACGCCCTCGTTGGCGTAGATCCGTGCCGGCAGCGGCGTGGTGTTGCTGAATTCCAGGGTCACGTGCCCTTCCCACTCCGGTTCCAGCGGCGTGACGTTCACGATGATCCCGCAGCGCGCATAGGTGCTCTTGCCGAGGCAGACGACGAGCGTNTCGCGCGGGATGCGGAAGTACTCGACCGTGCGCGCCAGGGCGAAGGAATTCGGCGGGATGATGCATTCGTCCGCGACCACGTCGACGAAGCTCTTCGGGTCGAAATGCTTGGGGTCGACGATCGTCGAGTTGATGTTGGTGAACACCTTGAACTCGCGCGAGCAGCGCACGTCATAGCCATAGCTGGAGGTGCCGTGGCTGACGATGCGCTGGCCGTCGGCCGCGACCTTGACCTGTCCCGGCTCGTACGGCTCGATCATGCCCTGCTGCTCGGCCATGCGGCGGATCCAGCGGTCGCTCTTGATGCTCATGCGTGGTGCGCTTCCCGGTGCGTAGCCGGCGATTCTACCGGCTGCGCCCCTGCGGCTCAGCCGCGCAGGGACAGGTCGATCCCGGCCGGTGCGCGCGGGCGCTTCTCGAGTTCGGCGATCATCCGCGCCGCAAGCGCCCGCCACTGCGCCGCCAGCGGCGAATCCGGGCGCGCGGCCACGACGGGTGTTCCGGCATCGCCCTGCTCGCGGATCGACGCGTCCAGCGGCAGGCTGCCGAGCAGCGGCACGCCGTAGCCGGCCGCCATGCGTTCGCCGCCACCTTCGCCGAATACGTGTTCGACGTGGCCGCAGTTCGAGCACACGTGCACCGCCATGTTCTCGACCAGGCCGAGCACGGCGATCCCGAGCTTCTCGAACATCTTCAGCGCCTTGCGCGCGTCCAGGGTCGCGATGTCCTGCGGCGTGGTCACGATCACCGCGCCGGCGACCGGGATCTTCTGCGCCATCGTCAGCTGGATGTCGCCGGTGCCCGGGGGCAGGTCCACGACGAGATAGTCGAGCGCCTCCCAGCGGGTTTCGTTGAGCAACTGGGTCAGGGCCGAGGTCGCCATCGGGCCGCGCCAGATCATCGGCGTGTCCTGGTCGACCAGCAGGCCGATCGACATCGCCTGCAGGCCGTGCGCGCGCATCGGCTCGATGCTCTTGCCGTCCGGGCTGTCGGGCCGGCCGGACAGGCCGAGCATCATCGGCACGCTCGGTCCGTAGATGTCGGCATCGAGCACGCCCACCGATGCGCCTTCGGCGGCCAGCGCCAGCGCAAGGTTCACCGCGACCGTGGACTTGCCCACCCCGCCCTTGCCCGAACCGACGGCGATGATATTGCGCACCTGCGGCAGGGGTTTGAGTTCGCCCTGCGGGGCGCGGGCCATGACGCGATGGCGGGATACGGCTTCATTCATGAGTCGGGGTTCACGTGCCTGCTGCAATGGGACCATTGTCCTGCATCGACCCCCGACGCGGTCCATGCGCCATGGAATGGACGCAATCACCACCGTTCCCGCATGGGATTCCACCGAATTCACCCATGGAACCGGGCAATTCCCGTAAAGGCTGTGTTAAGTTCGGGTTGGGGGAACGCCTGTACGCCTGGATGCGGAAGCAGCACGCCTGTCGGTCGCTGCTCGAGGCCTTTTTTTGTCGACTCACCGAGGAACCATACCGATGTCACGACGCAAAGCCTTTTCGCAAACCCGCAACCGCCTGAGCGCGGCGCTCTTCGCGGCCATGGTCCTGCCGGCCACGGGCACCGCCTTCGCCCAGGACGCCGATACCACGGCAGACGCGCAGCAACAGCCCGCGACCCAGCAGGAATCGAAGGACGCCAAGACCCTCGACAAGATCGTGGTCACCGGCTCGCTGATCCCGAGGTCGCAACTCGAAACCGCCACCCCGGTCACCACCATCACGGCGGAAGACATCCAGGCGCGAGGCTTCACCAGCGTCAGCGACGCGCTGCAGAAGAGCACCATGGCTACCGGTGGCGTGCAGGGCGCGAAATCCTCGGCTTCCTTCACCCAGGGCGCGGAGACGCTGAGCCTGTTCGGCCTGTCGCCGAGCTACGTGAAGTACCTGATCGACGGCCGCCCGATGGCCGACTACCCCGCGCTGTACAACGGCAGCGATACCTTCAACAACATCAGCGGCATCCCCATCGACATGGTGGAGCGCATCGAGATCCTGCCGGGCGGCCAATCATCGCTGTATGGCTCGGACGCGATCGCCGGCGTCATCAACATCATCCTCAAGAAGCATTACGACGGCACCACGCTGAACGTGCGCGGCGGCGGTTATTCGGAAGGCGGCGGCAATAATTTCCGCATCAGCGTCGCCACCGGTTTTTCCAGCGCCGACGACCGCTTCACCACGCTTCTCGGCGCGCAGTANGAGGAAAAGGACCCGATCTGGAACTACCAGCGCGACCTGACCAAGCAGTACAACCAGAACGGTTATTCGATACCAACGGCAAGCCGCGACTACCTGGTCTACGGCTACCTCGACATCGGCAACCAGGGCCTGTACTACTTCCACTACGCCTTCCCGGACGGCGCCGACAACTGCTCGCGGACCACCGGCCAGTTCGGCGGCACCGAAGGCAAGCAGTTCCGCAACACCGCGACCGGCGGCAATTACTGCGGTTCGTTCTACACGCCCGGTTACGCCACCATGGCGAACGGCAAGAAGAGCGGCCAGGTGTATTCGCACACCACGTTCGACGTCAACGATTCGACCCAGTTGTACGCGGACGTGCTGCTGAACAAGGAAGAGACCAGCTACAACATCGGCTCCAACTACACGTGGTGGGGCACCGGCACGCGCTGGGGCTATTACTACGACCCCGACCTGGATGGCTTGGTCAACCTGCAGAAAGCGTTTTCGCCCGAGGAATTGGGGCGCGAGGGCTTCAACAACACCATGGCCACGGACACCAGCAAGTCCTATGCGATCACGGCCGGCATCTCGGGCACGTTCGGCAGTTCGAGCTGGGATTACGACGTGGGTTATACCCGCACCCAGTACAAGCTGGACGAAAAGAGCTGGGTCCGCTTCGCCGACGCGATCGATGGGTATTTCGAGCAACACGTGCTGGGTCCGCAGCTGGGCTGGGATCCGTACTTCGGCGCCTACCCGGTGTTCCGCCCGGACTATGCCGCGTTCTACACCCCGATCAGCCAGACGGATTTCGAAAGCTTCACCGGCTTCGCGCATTCGTACAGCAAGACCACGAGCGACCTGCTCCGCGCCCAGGTGACCAACAGCAACCTGTTCGCCCTGCCCGGCGGCAACGCCGGACTCGCGATCGTGGCCGAAGCCGGCAAGCAGGACTGGCGCTACGACCCGGATCCCGGTTTCCTCAACGGCGACATCTGGGGACAGACCGCGGTGGCCGGCGACGGCGACCGCGACCGCTACGCGGTCACGTCCGAATTGCGCATGCCGGTGTTGAAGACCCTGACCCTGAACCTGTCGGGTCGCTACGACAACTTCAAGACGCACGATGGCACCCTCGACAAGGCGACCTACAGCCTCGGAGTGGAGTTCCGCCCGTTCGAGAAGCTGCTGTTCCGCGGCAAATACGGCACCGCGTTCAAGGCGCCGACCTTGTCCGACCTCTACCAGGGGCTCAGCGGCTACTACTCGTTCGTGACCGACTACTACCAGTGCTCGCTGGCCGGGCACGGGCCGGACGACATCGACAATTGCCCGACCAACTACGCCAATCGCCAATACCGGGGCACGGTGTCCGGCAACCCGGACCTGCGTCCGATCAACGCGGATGTGTGGAGCGCGGGGGCGGTATGGTCGCCGTTCGATCGTTCGTCGATCAGCGTCGACTACCTGCACTGGAAGATCGACGACGAGGTGACTTCGCAGAGCGCCGATGCGCTGACGCTGCAGGAATATCGCTGCCGCACCGCGATCGACGACATCAACTCGGAGTTGTGCGTACAGACCCTGAGCCAGATCACCCGCGCCGGCGGCAGCGTGGGCAACATCACCGGCATCTATACGCCCAAGATCAACGTCTCGCGCGAAACGCTGGATGCGATCACCCTCGCGGCCAACTACAAGACCCCGGAGACGAACTGGGGCACCTTCTCGTTCCGGGGCTCCTTCACCGAGAACCTCAAGCACGAGTACCAGCAGTACGCCGGCGACGACGTGATCGACCTGCTCACCAACCCGTACTGGAGCAGCGATCCGAAGCGCAAGGCCGATTTCTCGGCCGGCTGGGAGAAGGGCGCCTACAACGCCGTGGTCTACGCGAACTGGTTCAGCCAGACCCCGAACTACGCGGCGACGATCACCGACGCCGGTTACGCCGGGAACCGTGCCGGCAAGCTGCCCTCGCACATCACCTGGAACCTGAGCCTGGGCTACCAGCCGATCCCGCAGATCGAGCTGTCGCTGATGGTCAACAACGTGTTCAACAAGATGCCGCCGCTGGACAAGAGCTACCCCGGCACGAGCGGCGCGCCGTACAACGGCTACAACTTCGATGTGTACGGCCGCGCGATCTACGTCGAGGCACGCTACAACTTCAGCGCCAAGTAAGCCTCCAGGCAATGCCTGCTACGGACCCCGTCCCCGGACGGGGTCTTTTTTTGCGCGCGCCCCCGTCCGAGCGCCAGCTGAATCCCCCGGCCAGTGCAATTCCATACCCGTGCGAATGCCGGTATAACGGCCAGCAACCGGTGCTTCCGCCCGGGCCAACGAACACCCTGGGAGGGGATTCTCATGCGCAAGCTTCTCGTTGCAGCCGTGCTCGCCGTCGCGTCGTGCGCGACCTCGCTGGCCATGGCCCAGACCAACCCGCTGCTCGGCAAGTGGAAGACGCTGGACGACGAAACCGGCAAGCCGATGACGATCAGCGAAATCTACATGGCCAAGAACGGCAAGCTCGCCGCGCGCATCGTCGAGAACCTCGGCCTGCCGGAAACCTGCACCGGCTGCAGCGGCGAATACCACAACAAGCCCTACGTCGGCATCGTGACGCTTTGGAACCTCAGCCCCATCGGCGATGGCAAGTGGGGCAAGGGCAATGGCTACAAGTCGTCCGAAGACCGTCATTTCAAGGTGAAGTCGGTGGAACTGATCGACAACGGCGAACGTTTGCGCGTCACCGGCTGCGTGCTCTTCATCTGCCGCAATGCGGAATGGGTGCGGGTGCACTGACGCGATGCCTGCCGCCGAACGGCCCGCTTGGCGGGCCGTTCGCATTTCCACTGCCGGAGAAATCCGATGCGTTCCATCGTCCTGCTGCTGTTCCTGCTGCTGCCAATCGCCGCTCCTGCGCAGCAAGCCTCGCCCGTCGGCACGTGGCGCACGATCGACGACGCAACCGGCAAGCCGAAATCCATCGTCCAGGTCTACGCAACCGACGACGGCACCCTGCAGGCAAGGGTGTTGCAGGTGCTCGACCCCGAAAAGGGGCCGAACCCGTTGTGCGACGCGTGCAAGGGCAAGAACCACAACCGGCCGGTCGTCGGCATGGTCATCGCCTGGGGCCTGCGGCACAACGGCAGCCGCTGGGACGATGGACGCATCCTGGACCCCGGCAACGGCAAGGTGTACTCGGCGCGCATGACGCCCGGCGCGGACGGCAAGACGCTGGAGGTACGCGGTTACATCGGCATGCCGATGCTGGGCCGCACCCAGGTGTGGCAGCGCGAATAAGGCTGTCCCGGCCGGAAGGCCCGCGGGCGCATGCGATAATTCGCGGTCCGCCGCACTCGCGGTCCCGCACGCACGCCATGCCTCGCGACATCTTCACCACCTTCGCCCTGCCCTACGCCAACGGCGCCCTGCACCTGGGCCATCTGGTGGGCTACATCCAGGCCGACATCTGGGTGCGTGCGCGACGGATGGCGGGCGACACCGTGCATTTCGTCAGCGCCGACGACACCCACGGCGCGCCNATCATGCTCGCCGCGGAAAAGGCCGGGCTGACGCCGGAGGCCTTCATCTCCGGCATGCAGGAGTCGCACGAACGCGACTTGCGCGCGTTCGGCGTGGAAGTCGACCACTACGATTCCACCAATTCGCCGCGCAACCGCGCGCTGACCGGNGACATCTATCGTCGGCTCGACGCGAACGGCCACATCGCTAAACGTTCGGTCGAGCAGTTCTACGACCCGGTGAAGGGCATGTTCCTGCCGGACCGCTACGTCAAGGGCATCTGCCCGAACTGCGGCACGCCCGACCAGTACGGCGACAATTGCGAGAATTGCGGTGCGACCTATGCCCCGACCGATCTGAAGGAACCGAAATCGGTACTGTCCGGCGCCACCCCGGAACTGCGTGAATCCGAGCATTTCTTTTTCGAAGTCGGTCAGTTCGCCGATTTCCTGCGCAGATGGCTGGATGGCGACGTCGCCGCGCCGGGAGTGAAGGCCAAGCTGCGCGAATGGCTGGATGCCGAAGGCGGTCTGCGCGCCTGGGACATCTCGCGCGATGCTCCCTATTTCGGCTTCGAGATCCCCGGCGCGCCCGGCAAGTATTTCTACGTCTGGCTGGACGCGCCGATCGGCTACCTGTCGAGCTTCCAGGCGCTGTGCGAGCAGCGCGGCATCGACTACGACGCCTTCCTGCGCGCCGGCAGTACGGCCGAGATGCACCATTTCATCGGCAAGGACATCGTCAATTTCCACGGCCTGTTCTGGCCGGCGGTATTGCACGGTTCCGGCCAGCGCGCGCCCACCCGCCTGCACGTCAACGGTTACCTCACCGTCGATGGCGCCAAGATGTCGAAATCCCGAGGCACCTTCGTGATGGCGCGCAGCTACCTCGACGCGGGCCTCGATCCGGAAGCGCTGCGTTACTACTTCGCGACCAAGACCAGCGGCGGCGTCGACGACCTCGATCTCAACCTCGGCGACTTCGTCGCGCGGGTGAACAGCGATGTGGTCGGCAAGTTCGTCAACCTCGCCAGCCGCTGCGCGGCTTCATCGAGAAGCGCTTCGAGGGACGCCTCGCCGAAGCGTTGCCGGAACCGGCGATGTACGCAAGCTTCGTCGCCGGACTGCGGTCGATCATCGAAGCCTACGATCGCAACGAGGCCGCGACCGCATTGCGCCTCGCCACGACGCTGGCCGACGAAGCGAACAAGTACATCGACGAGAAGAAGCCGTGGGTGCTGGCGAAGCAGGACGGCGCCGATGCCGAACTGCAGGCCGTGTGCACGCAGGGCCTGAACCTGTTCCGGGTACTGGCTGCCGCGCTGAAGCCCGTGTTGCCGCGCACGAGCGCGCAAGCCGAAGCCTTCCTCGATGCGCCGCTTGTGGGCTGGGGCGATGTCGCTTCGCCGCTGCTGTCGCGCCACATCAAGCCATACGCACCGCTTTTCACCCGCATCGACCCGAAGCATATCGACGCCATGATCGAATCCGGCAAGACCGCTCCCGCAGCCGCGCCCGCACAGCCTGTCGCGGCTGCGGCTACCCCGAAGAAGGACGACTTCATCGGCATCGACGATTTCGCCAGGCTCGACCTGCGCATCGGCAAGGTGCTGGAGTGCGATTTCGTCGAAGGCTCCGACAAGCTGCTGCGCTTCCTGCTCGATGCCGGCGACCTCGGCCAGCGCCAGATCTTCTCCGGAATTCGCGCCAGCTACGGCGAGCCGGGCAAGCTCGTCGGCCGCCACGTGGTGTTCATCGCCAACCTCGCGCCGCGCAAGATGCGCTTCGGCACCAGCGAAGGAATGATCCTGTCCGCGGGTTTCGACGGCGGCGCGTTGTCGCTGCTCGACGTGGACGCCGGCGCGCAACCGGGCATGCCGGTGAAGTGAGCGCACGCGCGCCCTTCGATTCCACCGCATTGGTCGAACGCCTCGACCGCATCCTGCCGCAAACCCAGTGCGGGCAATGCGGCTACGCCGGCTGCCGCCCATACGCCGAAGCGATGGCGCGCGGCGAAGCGGGCATCGATCGTTGCCCGCCCGGCGGCGATGCCGGCGCGCGCGCGCTGGCAAGGCTGCTCGGCATCGACGCCAGGCCCTACGACCGCAGCCGCGGGGAACACGAAGCGCCGCTGGTCGCGGTGATCGTCGAACCCGACTGCATCGGTTGCACCAAATGCATCCAGGCCTGTCCGGTCGACGCGATCATCGGCGCGTCGAAGCTGATGCACGTCGTGGTCGAACCCTTGTGCACCGGCTGCGGGTTGTGCGTCCCCGCCTGCCCGGTGGATTGCATCGCGATGGAGTCCGCGGCGACCTAGCTGCGGATCTCGACCCCGCCTTCTTCGAGCAGCTTCCGCAATGGGTCGAGCCTGGCGCCGTAGCGTTTCCAGCGCTGCAGCGAATCGCGGTTCATCGCCGACCGCACCTGCACCGCGCTCGCGGTGGCGACCGGCGCCGCGTTGTCCTCGAAGCTCAGGCAGCGTTCGTCCCATGCCAGCCCGCAGAACGCGAGCAGTTCGCGCGTGCGCCCCTCCTGGTCTTCCACCAGGCTTTCGTACTCGAGTTCCAGGATGCGTCCCGGCAATGCCTCGCGCCAGAACCGCATGAGCCCGTCGAACTGCAGGTAGTAGCGCCCGGTGTCGAGGATGTCGAACGAGTAGTCGTAGTTCGGCGATTCCAGCGCGAACAGCTGGCGGAAATTGCTGAGGCAGGTATCCATCGGGTCGCGCCGCAGGCAGACGATGCGCGCGTTCGGCAGCGCGCGCGCGATGAAACCCGCGTACAGGAAGTTGTGCGGCAGCTTGTCGACGAAGCGCGGCGATCGGCCCGTGTTCGGCCGGGTGCTTTCGATGTAGTCGCGGCCCAGCCGGGTCCAGTCCATGGCGCCCGGATGCAGCGTCTCCAGCGTTCCCGCGAGCGAGCGAGCGGGCCGTCCCGCCAGCCGTTGCAGGACGACGGCGAAGTTGTTCAGTTCNCCCGCCGACTCCACGCCCGGATGCGCGGACAGGATCCGGTCGACCAGCGTGGTCCCGCTGCGCGGCATGCCCATCACGAAGATCGGTTCCTCGCTGCCGTGGCCCTCGCCGCCGGGCAGGCCGTCGAAATGCCGACGGATCGCATCGAACATCGCGNCATCGCGCGCCGCCGAATCCCCGAGGTGCTTGCGGTGCGCAGCCTTGCCGTCGCGGTAGTGGTCGAACGCGCGCGCATAGTCGCCGAGGTCCTCGAATTCCTTGGCCAGTGCGACGTTGAGGTAGAGCTGCGCTTCGTCGTCGCGTTCGTGCGCCGCGACCAGCGATTCGAGCCTGGCGACGTGGTTGCGCTCCGGTGTCTGCCTGCGCAATTGCGCCAGCGAGACATGCGCCCGCCAGTAGCGTGGGTCTGCGGCGAGGCATGCCTCGAGCTGCTCGGCGGCCGCGTCCAGCTGGCCGTAGAACATCAGCGACGTGGCGAGGTTGAAGCGGTAATTGGCGTGGCCCGGCGCAAGTTCCACCGCGCGACGGAACGCCACGCTCGCCTGCTCGTGCAGGTTGGCGCGGCTGTACACGACGCCGAGGGTGTCGCAGGCGACCGCGTCGTCGCAGGGCAGGCGCATGGCGGCGTCGGCGACCTGCAGCGCTTCCTGCATGCGGAACGCGATCGCGAGCGCTCGCGCGTACTGGGCGAGGTAGTCGGCGCGATCCGGGTTGTAACCCGCGGCGCGCTGCAGGTGGCCCAATGCAAGCTGCAACTGCTGCAGTTGCAGGGAAGCGACGCCGGCGATGTAGTGCACGCCTCCGTGGCGCGGCGCACTCGATGCCACTTCGGCTGCCAGTCGCTGCGCTTCGACCCAGCGCCCAGTGTTCAGGGCCTCGATGGCCTGCCCGTAGAGCCGAACCGGATCGTTCAAGGGCCGATGCTCATCGCGCGCCCGCCGCGGCCGGCGTTGCGCACGCGCTGCAGATCCGCTCGACCTTGTAGCCCTTGGCGCGCAGCTTCTCGACCACGCCATCGCTGCCGAGCAGGTGCAGGCTGCCGACAACGACGAGGGTGTTCGCGCCATGCGAGCCGCGCAGGCGCTGTTCCAGCTTCGGCACCCAGGCATCGTTGCGCGCGACGTTGATGCGCTTGTACAACGCCGGGTATTCGTCGCGCATTTCGACCGCCATGCCGTTCCACAGCGTGTCGGCATCGCCCGCGCGCCATGCGGCATGCAGGCGCGCGACCTCCTTGCTGCCGTCCGCCGCCTCCTGCAGGGTTTCGTCGAGGAACTGGACCTGTTCTGCCTCGCCCATGCCGTCGAGGAAGGCGATCTGCTCGTCGCCGGTCTCGAGCCCGGAGGTCGGCTTCCTGGCGGCCTGCGCATCGGCGGAGAAATGCTGGTCGAGGCCGAGCTTCGGATCCAGGCCCTGCTTGCCCATCTCGACGACGCTCACCGTCAGGCCCACGAACCAGGGTTCGAACAGTTGCAGCATCCGATCCGACATGCCTGCCTTCTGCATGGCTTCCGCGTTCCGTTCCATCCAGGCATCGAGGCGCTTGGCCGTGGCCGCCGGCAAGGCCGAGTCGAGCTGCTTGCCGTCCGCGCGCAACGCCGCCTGGCCCATGCGGATCGCGAGGGTCGGCGAGTTCATTTCCTCCGGCGGGATTTCGAACACCACGTCGCCCGAATCCGCGAATGCGGCGTCCACGTCCTTCGACAAGGGATAGTCGCCCGGCAACAGCATGTGGAACGAGCCGAGCAGGTACAGGCTGCTGTCGTTGTCGGAGACCTTCCACAACAGCGGCACCGGCGGTGCTTTCGCGCTGCCGGCGGTAGCGGATTTCGGAACAGGCTTGGCGGCGGGTTTCGCCGGTGTTTTCGGCGCCGCGGCCTGCGCCGTCCAGAAAGCGACGACGGCGACAAGCCCGGCGAATGCGGCACCACGCGCGAACCACGACCCGCCGCGACTCACGAACCGTGCTCCCCGGCGTAAGCCTTCTCGCCGGCGTCGATGGCGAGGTCGAGCCGGTTCTGCGCCGGCGGCAGCGGGCAGGTCGCGAACGAAGTGAACGCGCACGGCGGGTTGTAGCTCTGGTTGAAGTCCAGCGCCACCCGGCCCTGCGCATCGGGCATCGGCGCGTACAGGAATCGGCCGGCGCCGTAGCTGCCATGGCCATTGGTGCGGTCGGCGAACACCAGGAACAGCTCGCCCTCGCCTTCGTCGATGGCTTCGATGCGATAGGTCTTGCCGTCGCGCTCGAATTCCACCGCGCCCGGGTTCTTGGCATCGTCGAGCCCGCCGATGATGTTGGCGACCTGCATGGTGGTGCCGGGCGGATGCGGCACGAACTTGCCGGCGATGCGCCACGCCGCATCCGCCGGCCAGTAATCGAGTCCCGCGAAATGGATGCGCGTCGGCGCATCCGCGTGCTTCACGCGCAAGCCGTAGCGGTCGCCGCGCTGGATCACGGTCGCCTCGCCCTTGCCCTCGTCGAAGCCGAGCACGCTGGGGCCGTTGGCGTCGGCGTCGGTGCGCAGTACGGTCGCGCCCTTCAGTGGCTGGCCATCGAGGCTGAGCGCGGCATCCTTGCCCGGCACGAAATGCACGCTGCCATCCTTCTGCAGGTCGATCATGCCGAAGTGCGCGGGGCCCATCGACAGGCGGATGCCGTTGTCGCCGCCGCTGCCGACGAAATGCGGGCCCTGGTCGATCCAGTGCAGGCCGATCAGGCTGGTCCAGCCATCGGGCTGGAGCAGGCGTTCGCGGCGCTGGTCACGCCAGGCCTGTTCCTCGAGCAAGAAACCCTGGTCCTGCTGCGCCATGGTTTTGGTCGCCTCGTTGGTGGGGGCCTGCGCGGTGGTCGCCGTCTGCGGGCCGCGGTGGCATCCGGCCGCAAATACGGCGACGGCCAATGCGGCGGTACGAATCGTGCGTCTCATCGTCAGCGTCCTCGCAGGAACCATGCGTCGATCTCGGCCAGCCCGAACCGCGCCCAGGTGGGGCGGCCATGATTGCATTGTCCGGAGCGTTCGGTCGATTCCATTTCCCGCAGCAGCGCATCCATTTCGGGAACGGTCAGGCGACGGTGCGCGCGCACCGCGGCGTGGCAGGCCATGGTCGCGAGCAGTTCNTCGCGGGCCTCGTCGACCCGGCGGCTGTGGCCGTGTTCGAGCAGGTCGCCGATCACGTCGCGCAGCAACGCGGCCACGTCGGTATCGGCGAGCAATGCCGGCACGCTGCGCAGCAGCAGCGACTGCGGCCCGCCGCGGGTGAGTTCGAAGCCCAGCGCGGCCAGCGTCGCGGCTTCGCGTTCGGCGACCTCGGCTTCGCGCACCGACACCGCCAGCGACTGCGGCACCAGCAGCGGTTGCACGCGCACGCCGGCGCCGTCGTGCGCGGCCTTGAGCTTTTCGTAGCCGATGCGCTCGTGCGCGGCGTGCATGTCGACCACCACCAGGCCTTCGGCGCTTTCGGCGAGGATGTAGATGCCGTGCAACTGCGCCAGCGCATGCCCGAGCGGCGGCACCTTGCCCTCGCCCGCATCGGCAAGCGAGATCGCGGGCAGCGATGGCCCGGGGTGAGATGGCGCGTGCAAGGCTGCGTATCGCGCCGGCGCCTCCGCCAGCTTCAATGCCATGTCGCCCTGGCGCGGCGCGAATTGCGGCAACTGGACATCGGCGCTCCGCGCGGGCGCATCCATCGCCGTTTCCGCGCCCGCACGCGTTCCGGCGAGGGCCTCCTGCAAGGTGCGATAGACGAAATCGTGGACCAGGCGCGAATCACGGAAACGCACCTCGTGCTTGGCCGGATGCACGTTCACGTCCACCGCGCGCGGATCGAGTTCGAGGAACAGCACGTAGGCCGGATGGCGGCCGTGGAACAGCACGTCGGAATAGGCTTGCCGTGCCGCATGCGCGATGTTGCGGTCGCGCACGCCGCGACCGTTGACGAACAGGTATTGCTGGTCGGCGCTGGCGCGGTTGTAGCTCGGCTGCGCGATCCAGCCGTGCAGGCGCAGGCCCGCGCCGGCGTGGTCGATGCGCAGCACGTTGCGCGAGAACTCCTCGCCCAGGGCGTCCACCAATCGCGCACCGGTCTCCGATGCGGAATCGCCGCGGTAACGACGCAATGGCTTGCCGTTGTGGCTGACGCGCACCTCCACGTCGGGACGCGCCAGCGCCAGCGTGCGCAGCCATTCCTCGATGTGGCCGAGCTCGGTGCGTTCGGCGCGCAGGAAGCGCCGCCGCGCGGGCACGTTGTAGAACAGTTCGCGCACCTCGACCGTGGTGCCCCGGGGTTGCGGGCTGGGCACGACCTCGCCGACGCGGCCGCCTTCGACCTGGAGCGCGTTGCCGCTGTCGTCGCCGTTGCGGCGCGAAGCGATGCGGAAACGGCTGACCGAAGCGATCGACGGCAGCGCCTCGCCGCGGAAACCGAGCGTGGCGACGGCTTCGAGGTCCTCGAGCGAGGCGATCTTGCTGGTGGCGTGGCGCTGCACCGCGACCGGCAGTTCGGCGGCCGGGATGCCGCCGCCGTCGTCGCGCACGCGGATCAGGCGCGCGCCGCCTTCCTCGAGGTCGATGTCGATGCGGCCGGCGCCGGCGTCGAGCGCGTTCTCGACCAGTTCCTTGACCACCGAGGCCGGGCGTTCCACCACTTCGCCCGCGGCGATCTGGTTGACGAGGACATCGGGAAGCAGGCGGATGGTCACGCCGGGATTTTAACGGGTTAAAGCTCGTCATCCCGGCGAAAGCCGGGACCCAGCCCTGCCTTCCAAGATGTAAAACCGGTTTCCGGCCTTCGCCGGAATGCGGCAAAACTACGGGCTTCCGCCTGCACCGACTCCTGCGCCACCGCCATCCTGCGAGGCCTGCGCGCGCAGCGCATACAGCGTGCCCGGCGGCGGCTGGGTGGTGAAGTAACGGTTCACGCCGCCGAGGATCGCGGTCGCGAGTTGCTGCTGGTAAGCCTTGCTGCGCAGCCGGGATTCTTCGCCCGGGTTGGAGATGAAGCCGGTTTCGACCAGCATCGCCGGCATGTTGTCGGAAGTCCGNAGCACCGCGAAGTTCGCGCGTTCGACCTCGCCCTTGTGCAGGTTGCCGATGGCGTCGAGGTTGCCGAGCACGTAGCCGGCCGCATCTTCCGAGGCCTTCAGGTTGCCGCTCTGGGTCAGGTCGAGCAGCACCGAGGTGAGCACGCTGTCGCCACCGTGCACGCGGTTGCCGCCGATCACGTCGGCCGCGTTTTCCTTGTCGGCCAGCCAGCGCGCGCGTTGCGAGGACGCGCCCCGGGTGGACAGCACGAA
>JGI24770J26754_10001321_pt1 | contig 17649 bp, 16 predicted proteins | sample LakOneMetagenome_FD_26754 | JGI IMG/M metagenome (IMG submission 26754) | reverse complement strand
GGCGCCATGTTGCCGGAGTTGGAGGAGGGCGAGGTGTGCGCAACCTTCTTGCCTTTGAGATCCGCCAGCTTCTGGATCGGACCAGAGGCTTTGGTGATCATGATCAGGTTGTAGCCCTGGAAGTCCTTGGCATAGCCCTTCACTGCGAACGGCACGGCGCCAGCGACGTTTACGGCGAATGCAGTTGGCCCCGTGGAAAAACCAGCCACATGCAGGCGGCCCGAGCGCATGGCCTCAATTTCGGCGGCATTGCTTTGTACCTGAAAGAAAACCACCTTCTTGCCGGTGCAGGCGGCCAGATGCTGGGTGAATGGCGAGAAGATTTTTTCGTAGACGGCCGGGTCTTCCACCGGTGTATAGGCCCAGACCAGAGTGGATGGGTTCTTCCACTTCTTCGGGTCCTTCGGCAGATCGGCAACGAGGTCACCGTTTTCGTCGCAGTAATTTGCGTCGAGTTCACCACGGTTCTTGCAGGCGGCCTGCGACCACGCGGCCGTGGATGTCAAGGCAAAACCCGCGAGTGTGCTGGCAACTATCAAAATCTTCTTCATCGTCATCTCCCTATTTTTTCTTTGCATTTTCTTTGTCGAATTGCGCCTTGTTATACGGCGTACCCGACGCGACGGCAACCGCGCGTACCAGTTCCCAGTCTTTCTTGTAATCCACCGGCAGGAAACGGTCGTCGCCGAGGAATTCCTTTTGCAGCTCCGGCGAGAATTTGTAGTCGAAGAAGCACTTCTTGATCTTGTCTGCAAGGGGTGGCGCAAGATCGTGCGCATGCGCGAACGCAGACGTCGGGAAGGTCCCGGAACGGTANATGATGCGGGTGTCGTCGGCCTTCATCTGGCCGCGCATGATCCAGCGGTCATAGATGTCGCTGGTAATCGGTGCGGCGTCGTAGTCGCCCTTGAGCACGCCNGCGAGGGACTGATCATGNTTGCCGGAGAACACGATGTTGTAATCCTTGCCCGGTGTGATGCCTTCTTTCGGGAACAGCGCGAGCGGCGCCAGATGGCCCGAGTTGGACGAAGGTGCCGTGTGCGCGACCTTCTTGCCCTTGAGGTCAGCCACAGTCTTGATAGGACTATCTTTCTTCACCACCACGACCTGACGGTACATGCGTGGACCGTCCTTGTTGCCCTTGATCGCAAACGGAACCGCGCCCGCCAGATTCACGGCAAAGCCGGTTTCGCCTGACGCCAGCCCCGCGACATGCAGCCGACCCGAGCGCATGGCTTCGATCTGCGCGGCATTGCTCTGCACCGTGTAGTAGACGACTTTTTTCTGGGTGCATGCCGCGAGGTAGTCGGTGAAGCCCTTGAACAGATTCTGATAAACCGCCGGATCTTCAATCGGCGTGTAGGCGAAGACCAGCGTCGACGGGTCCTTCCATTTGCTTTTGTCCTTGGGGGCTTCGGCAACCAGGTTGTTGTCTTCGTCGCAGTAGTTGCTGTCGAGCTCGCCACGGTGCTTGCAATCGTCGGCGGCGAAAGCCGGGATCGAGAGCAGCACCAGTGCGACGGCAGAAACCTTGGTGAGCTTGCGAAACGTTGGGACGCGCATACCGATGCACCGCTTTCTGTGAACAATCAGGATTAAGCCTTCTATTGTATGAAGCGCTGCTGCGGCGCGTCTCCGTAGAATCCCTGCAATATCCGTGTTTCGACGAAGCGTTATTGCACCGCACCATCCCATGAAATCGCAACTGTCTGTCGTCGTTCTTGCAGCGGGCAAGGGCACGCGCATGAAATCGCAACTACCCAAAGTGCTGCAACCGCTCGCTGGGCGGCCGTTGCTGGCGCATTCGCTCGCGAGCGTTGCTGCGATGGGCCCGGCGCAAACGGTCGTCGTCGTCGGTCACGGTGCCGGTGCGGTGAAAGCGGCGTTCGCGTCAGACCCGCTGACATGGGCGCTGCAGAGCCCACAGAACGGAACCGGCCACGCGGCCGCCGTCGGGCTTGTGCCAATCGCGGATGGCGGTGTCACCTTGCTGGTCACTGGCGACACGCCGTTGATCCGCGCCGAAACACTGGCAGCGCTGGCTGGACTGGCGAATGACAGGACCTTCGCGCTATTGACGTGTCATCTCGCCGATGCGACTGGCTACGGCCGCATCGTGCGCAACGCCGGGGGCGAGGTCGTGAAGATCGTCGAGCAGAAGGACGCGCTCGCTGCAAAGGACGCCGCAACGCTGGCGATCAAGGAAATGAATACCGGCATCATGGCCGCGCCCACTGCATGGTTGCGCGGTGCGCTCGCGAAGCTCACGCCGCACAATGCGCAGGGCGAGCTTTATCTGACCGATGTCATCGCAATGGCAACCGTCGACGGCCTCACGGTCGCCACGGCGCAGCCCGCCAACGAATGGGAGATTGCCGGCGTGAACGACAAACTGCAACTCGCCGCGCTGGAGCGCGAAGTGCAACGCGCTGAAGCGGAAAAACTGATGTTGGCGGGCGTTACGCTCGCCGACCCCGCACGCATTGACGTGCGCGGTACCCTCGCCTGCGGTAGCGATGTCTTCATTGACGTCGGCTGCGTGTTCATCGGTGACGTGACGCTGGGCGACAACGTCAGCATCGGCCCCAACTGTGTGCTCAAGGACGCAAAGATCGGCGCAAGGACGGTCGTGCATCCGATGAGCCATCTCGAAGACTGTGCCGTGGGCGAGGGCGCGCTGATCGGGCCGTTCGCACGCCTGCGTCCCGGTGCCGTGCTTGCGGACGACGTGCATATCGGCAATTTTGTTGAAGTAAAGAATTCGACGCTGGCAAAAGGCGCGAAAGCCAATCACCTTGCGTACCTCGGCGATGCCACAGTCGGCGAACGCGTGAACTATGGTGCTGGCAGCATCACTGCCAACTACGATGGTGCCAACAAACACCGCACGGTCATCGAAGACGATGTGCACGTCGGGTCCAACTGCGTGCTCGTCGCGCCGGTAACCATCGGCAGGGGCGGCACCGTGGCCGGTGGCAGTACCATCACCAAGGATGCCGCGCCCGGTGCACTATCCGTGGCGCGCGGCAAGCAGGCGAGCATTCCGAACTGGAAGCGCCCCACCAAGAAGTGATGCGACGCGTTATTTCACGGGCGGCGGGCTGAAGCGGAATTCGCCCATCGGGTTGGCGCGGTGAAAGGCTGCCAGTTGACCCCAGTTGTCGGCCAGCCCGACGCCACCGAGATTGTTGGCCTGCGCGGCAACGATCAGNTGCTCACTGTTCCATGTGTCGCCGGGGCCCCAGACTTGCGCCCGCACATGCATTGACGGTTCGAATCCTTTTTTTGTTGGCAGAAAGTTACCGGCGGTGCCGGTGAATTCTCCGTGCTGCCACGGCTTGTAGCCCGGCGGATAACCGGCGTGGTCAAACGCCTTGTTCCAGAACACCCCCATCTGTGCGTTGTCGCCGCCGGTGTAGGGGATGTGCGCAGGCCCGACGTTCATACCGGGTGGCCCGAACGCGCCGGACCGGAGCTGCTTCTGGATCAGCACTACGTCAAGGTCCGAGACATACGCCGCGCCCTTGGCATCGCAAAGAATCAGGAAACCATCCGTTTCGACCAGATAGTGTTCGGCGGCAAGCGCTGAGTCGGTGACTTCAAAAATCGTCTTGTGGGAGCCGAGACCGATGCCGTAGACGGCGTCCACCTTGCCGCCGCCACGGGCGATCCAGGCCGGGTTGAACCCCGCAGGCGGCTTGACGGTGCGCAGCCCGGTCTTGATGCCGATGGTCTTGCGGTACCCAACCAAACCCTTGAGATAACCGCCCACCTTGAGTGACTTGGCCTTGATCCACAACGGCTTTGACAACGTACGAACGCCGGTTTTGGCGGCCCAGTTGAGCCACTCCACGCGCTCCGGGTTGCAGGCGCGGATCACGATGTAGTAGCCCTGCTTTGCGAAATCGCGCAGCACCTCAATCTCTCTCGGAAGGAAGCCGACTTGCGCCCAGTCTTTCGGGTCGAGGCGACGAATCCAGCCTTCATTCTTGAGCAGGGCGCCGGCGCTGCTCACGCGCTTGACCACGCCCGCGAGACCTGCCTCAGCCGCCATGCGCGAGCGCTGCAGCGCTGCTTTCGATTGCGCCAGCCAGTCGTTGAGCACCTTGATTTCCGATAATACCTGGTCGATGCGTGCCGCAATGCGTGTGTTGCGTGCCGCCTGCGCCACCTTGCCAAGCAGGGGCACGGCAGCCAGCAGATTGAGCGCACAGCCAAGGTAGTCGCCGCGCGTCGAGGCCTCGACGGCGCCGACCAGTGACATGCCACCCGTCGGATCGACCATCGCCGCGATGTTGATGCCAAGGCTCAGGGCGAGTGATTTCAGTTCGGCGTTGCGCTCTTCGCAATATTGCCTGATCCACGACATCAGCGCGCCGGTCGCGACCGGATACCAGTGCGCACGCAGGCCCGTGACCGCGGCCTGCCCGCTGTCGAAACCAAGTGCCTTTGCCCACGCCGGTCCAACCTGAAACTGGTTCTGGAAGAGGCGCGGCTCCATGACGATACTGGGCGGAAACGACAGATTCGAGAATCGGAACGCCGCCTCGGTGCTGCCCTCGCGGTAGAACTCCCACTGCGTCATCATCGTCATCGGCTGGCCCCAGGTGCCGCCCTTGCCGGCAAACTTCTCGAAATTGAGGCCAGGTTCCTCGTTCACCAGCTTCCAGCGGTTGTCGCTGGTGATGAGCAGGACGGACGAGCGTCCCTGAAGCCTGACTTCCGCATAAAAATGATCTGCCATGATGCTGCCCTCTCCGGTCTTCCCGAGCACCGTTGATCGGTGTCGTAATGGGATGGACGCCATTGTGCGGGCGGAAAGTCAGCGCCGGGCGTTGCGGACGGTTACAACGTGTTACGCGATGCCACGGCAATCATCGCTTCCGGGGTCGTCAGCGGACTGGTGGGTCGGCTCGTCTGGCCATCGGAGCTGGCACAGCTTTTCTATGCAAGCACCACAGAACATGGGCTAACGTGAGATTTGCGCAATAGTCGACTATTGCCGAATTCCCTGCTGAGCCCTTTTCGATAAAGGGTTACACGACGAAGCTGTATAGCCAGCCGCCCCTCAAAACCGCTCGTAGCGGCGAGCACGCCACGGCGTCATCAGCATGCCGCGTACCGTGTGCCATTCCGGCGCGCGCAGCGCGTCGAGTCCGCTGTCGTGGACAGGCAGCACGGGCGCCCGAAAGGTGCCGAACAGGTGATCCCACAGCGAGAGTATCTGGCCGTAGTTGCTGTTGGTCAGCGCTGGTTCCGGGTCGTGATGCATCCAGTGCGCGGCCGGCGTCACGATCAGCCAGCCGATCCAGCGTTGCCAACGCGTGATTGCAGACGATGTCCAGCCGATGGCGGCGTGGTGCAGGTGTGACGTCACCACACCGCAGAGATCGCGCACGATCAGCGACTCGATCGGCGCACCGATGGCAAATGTCAGCAGCACGCGCAGTGTCAGCGACGCCACATAGAACAGCGGATGTTGCCGCAGCGACGTGGAGACATCGAGCTTCGGGTCGGAGTGATGNACCGCGTGCAGCAGCCATAGCGGTCGCCACTGATGGCTCGCGCGATGCANCANNTAGTCNGANAAGTCCGCCGNNANGAANCCGATNNNNAANGCCAGCCAGTATGGACACTGCCAGAAATTGAGCAGACCNAGCCGGAACATCCGTGCGTTGGCCACAAGCGGCGCCAGGATCCACGAGTTGANCGCGCTGACCACCACAACGAACAGCAGCCACAGCGCAAAATTTCGCAGCAAGTGCAACGCACGTTCACGCGGTGACCACGTGTATCGGGGCCACGCCGTTTCCGCCAGCGCGGTCACTGCGAAGCCACCGAACAGCGCAATCACGCCCAATAACTCAAATGTCACAAAAACTCCCGAAAGCTGGACAGAACAGGTAAAGCCCCCCAGTATGCCTTGCCACTGACGATGGCCAACCCCTACACTCCGTAACCAATAACGATCACAGAAAAGCCGGAGACATGAACAGTCGTATTTGCAAATTTTTCGCGCTGCTGGCCGGTGTTGTGCTCACGGGCAGTCCCGCGTTCGCGGGCGTGGCTAGCGGCACAGCCTTTGTTTCGAGCAACGCGCCCACCGGGGCGCCGGTTACGCTGGTGCCAGGACAAACCTACACCATGACTGCGACGATCAGCATGAACGGCGCTGTCAGCGGCCTCACGTTTAACCAGATTGCGCTGAACCCAAATCTTGGTTCGCAGTTCCAGATCGTGGGGGGTACCTGCAATACGTCGTCGCAGTACATCGCACCGACCAGCTGTACCGTTATCGTCCGTTTTAACGGCACCTCCCCCGGATCGTTCACATCGAGCCTGTTGATGGGGTGCAATGCGTTTGTCGCGCAAGTGGGCGGCTATTCCATCAGCTGCGACCTGACAGGCCCCGGCGCGGCGGGCCTCATGGCGCGCTACGCGGGTACCGGCATTGCCGCCGTGGTTGATGCGCTTGGGCGCGAGGGGCTAACGCTGCTCGCGGCGTTGCTGTTCGCAATCACCGGCTTCGTCACGCTCAGGCGGCGGACCTGACGCGACTGGGGCCGCGCGCTGGCCTCACTTCCACGCGGCGAGAAACGCCAATAGCACCTTCGCAGAATTGTCAGCGGCGAGTTTGAAAAAGGTATCGATTTCATTCTCGCCCTTGCCGCCACCGGCGAGATCACTCAGGCTGCGAAACGCGATGTAGGGCACGCCATTGGCGTAGGCAACCATTGCCAGCGCCGAGGTTTCCATGTCGAGTACGTTGGCATCGAACGTCTTGAATGTGTATTCGCGGAAGGCGGCGTTGTCGACGAAGGCCTGACCGGACACACCGTTGCCACCAATCACGAGCTTTGGCTTGCTGGTGAGGCAAACCTTTTTTTCGTCGCAATCAGCCAACGCCACATCGCCGAGGTTACGCGCTGCGGCGAGCAGTTTCGCGTCCGCCTCGAACCAGAACTTCTTTTCCTGCCCGGTGCGACCGCGCGAGCGCACGCCCACGTTCTGCGGGAACATCATCCCGTAGTTGGCAAACGGCGCGCCTTTCATCCACGCGGGCGGCGCAAACTTGCCGGGCGCTTCCTCGCGCGCGGCAAGGATTTCCAGATACTGGCCCCAGCGTTCGGCCACGACCACGTCACCGATATTAAGCGCGGGATTCACGCCACCAGCGATGCCGCTGAACACGATATGTGTGACATTGAACCGCTCCAGCACCAGTTGCGTGTTCATCGCCGCGTTGACCATGCTGATGCCGCTCAGGAACAGCACCACCGGCTTGCCGCGCAGCTTTCCGGTTGTGAACTCCACGCCGTTTGCGGTGAATTTGCGCGGACGTTCGACATTCGCCAGCAGCGTGGTCAGCTCGGGCTGGAACGCCGAAATGATCGCGATGCGCGGCATCCGGTCAAATGGTGGCGAGGCGGCGTAACTGGCAAGTTGCAAAGAGCAGCAACGTGCCGACAATGAAACGGTTAACCATCGACAGACAACGCTTGCGCATCAGCATGCTCTCCGAAAAGTGAAGTGACTCAATGGTCACACACCACAACTCTAGCGCGTTGACGGTGTTTCCGGTTGTGTCGCAGGTATGCGACCCAGCGAAATCATCGCCACACCAGCCAGCACCAAGGCCGCGCCAAGCAGTTGCAGTAACGATATCTGTTCGCCCAGGAACACCGCACCCAGAAAAATCGTGACAATTGGTCCGACGCTGCCGATCATGGAGGCGTCGCTCGCGCCAATGCGTTTCAGTGCTTCCGCCATCATCCACACCGGTACCGCCGTCGAGAACACGGCGAGGCACACACTGTAGGCATAGAGCTTCATCGGCAAATCAAGCGCCGACAGCGGCCGCATGATGAAGAACTGCGCCAGCACAAATNCGGTTGCCACCAGCATCATGTACGCCGTGAAACGCANGCTGCCGATGCGTCGCGTGAGGCCAGTGCCCACCACCATGTAGGTTGCATAGCAAACGGCAGAAAGGAACACGAGCCCGGTGCCTGCCACCAGTGCGCCGGTATCGTTGGTGATCGCCAGATCGTGCCAGTAGGCGAGGCCCAAACCTGCGTACGAAACGAGCAGCGCCAGCGCTACGCGTCGCGTGATCGGTCGCGCCATGAACAGCGCCGAGATCAACACTACGATGGTCGGATTGGTGAACAGAATCAGCCGCTCCAGTCCGGCGCTGATGAACTGCAAGCCCCAGAAATCGAGAAAGCTCGACAGGTAGTAACCAATGAATCCCAACAGCAACACGAAGCCCCAGTCGCTGCGCGTGAGCGGCACCGGTGCCGCTCCCTTGCCCTCCCGTCGCGCCCACCAGGCCATGAGCAAAAAGAACGGCAACGAAAAGATCATTCGCAAGGCGAGCAACGTCACCGCATCCAGCCCCGGATGTGCGGCGTACGCAAGCTTGATGAAGATGGCTTTGGCAGCGAAGCCGAACTGCGCGGCGGCGGCAAAGAGCGCGCCGGCAGAGACTGCCGTTTTGATGGATGACACATCGTCATTCTAGGCTGCCGATATTGCACGCAGCGTTGGTCCGGTGCACCGGATAATTGCGCCGATGCAATTTTCGAAACGAACCATTGGTATCGCTGCGGCGATCATCACCGTCGCCATCTGGACCAGCTTCATCATCATCGCGCGGGCGATGGCGCACAAGACGTTGACGCCACTCGACATCGCGTTTGTCCGCATGGTCGGCGCAGGCATCGTCATGGTGCCCTGGGGCTGGTGGTGGGTGCGTCGCGCACGGGAACGAGGAGAACCGGGTGCTGCGCAGATGTGGCTCGGCCTGTCGCCTTATCCGTGGCGTATCACCGTCATGGCGGGCATGCTCGCGGCGGTGCTTTATGCGAGTCTGGCCTATAGCGGCTTCCTGTACGCACCGGCGGCGCACGCGTCGGTGTTGATGCCGGGCATGTTGCCACTTTGGACGACGCTGATAGCGCTCGTGGTAATTGGTACACAGGTCACCGGCAGGCGCTGGCTCGGACTCGCGCTCATCATTGCCGGTGGTTTGCTGGTGGGCGGAGCCAGCCTGCTGCGGGCGTTCGACGGTGGCGATGTGTGGAAGGGCGACCTCCTGTTTCTGGCCTCGTCGTTCGTCTGGAGCAGTTACACGGTAATGACGCGCAAACATGGACTCGGTGCGATTCCGGCCACCATTGCGGTGTGCGTGTTCGCGAGCTTCACCTTCGTTCCCGTGTACGCACTGCTCGCGTGGACAGGCGTGCTGCTGAGCCATCTTCGCGAAGCGCCGTGGAGCGAGATCGTGTTTCAGGCGTTGGTACAGGGCATCGGCTCGGTCGTGATTTCCGGCATTACTTTTGTGCGTATGGTCGAGACCTTTGGTCCGATCCGCTCGACCATGATCACTGCCGTGGTGCCAGGGCTTTCGGCGCTCGGTGCGGTGCTAATTTTGGGTGAACCGCTGTACTGGAANCTGCTGCTGGGCCTTGCGCTGGTGACAGTTGGTATTGTGTTTGGAGTCAAACCCGTAACACGCGCGCCAGCAGTCTTGCAACCCGCCGTGCGCCAGTGAAATTGGTGTAAGCTTTTGCCTGTGGGTTAATCGCAGAACCCATTTGCAACGCGGAAATTCAGCGTTGCGCTGACGGTGTCCCGTCCAATCTGCAACACTTTCGTTCGAAAGGTTCTCGATGGACACCGCCACACCTCAACCCTCATCCACATCTTCCGTAGACGCATCTCGGCTCGTCGGTATGCCTGACGCGCCACTCTTCGTTGACGTCCGCAAAGCCGAAGATTTCGCTGCGAGCGATTACTTCATTCCCGGCGCAATCCGTTGGGACTACAACGCAGGCGCCGCTGAGCCACCGGAAATCAGAGGCGCGACCAACGCAGTTGCCTATTGCGTCAANGGTCTGCACGTCGGCATCACGGGAGCCGAAAAGCTGAGCGCACCGAATCGCGCCGCCACCTTCCTCGAGGGTGGCTTGCGGCAATGGCTGGAAACCGATGCGCCGCGTGTGAAGAAACGCCCTGATCTTGGCGTGACCGGCGATTCGGTAAGCCGCTGGGTCACACGCGCACGACCGAAAATTGATCGCATCGCCTGCCCGTGGCTGGTTCGCCGCTTCATCGATCCGCGCGCTGAGTTTTTCTATGTTCCGACCAATGAAGTGTTCGCCTTTGCCAAGGCCAACAACGCCGTCGCTTACGACATTCCCGGCGCACCGATTGAGCACGCGGGGCCGCTGTGCTCATTCGACAATTTCCTGCGCGCATTCGAGCTCACGAGTCCGGCGCTGGAGCGCATCGCCACCATCGTGCGCGGCGCGGACACCGATGCGTTGAATCTCGCGCCGCAGAGCGCGGGGCTGCTCGCGATCTCACTTGGTTTTTCAAANAACNTAGTAGACGATCACGCAATGCTTGAGGCCATGATGCCGGTGTATGACGCGCTCTATCGNTGGGTNCTTGATGCCGTCGCAGCGACCGACGAAAAGCACAACTGGAAACCGGCATGATCGACGCGGTGCAATCCACCAAAGCCCCCCCGATGCCGAGTCTCGGCGAGGCATTGCGNTTCTGGCTCAAGCTCGGTTTCATCTCGTTCGGCGGCCCCGCAGGCCAGATCGCCATCATGCGCCAGGAGCTGGTCGAACGACATCGCTGGATCAGCGAAAAGCGCTTTCTGCACGCATTAAATTACTGCATGCTGTTGCCCGGCCCCGAGGCGCAGCAGCTCGCCACCTATATCGGCTGGTTGATGCATCGCACCTGGGGCGGCATCATCGCAGGCGGACTGTTCGTGCTGCCGGGTGCGATCTTCATGATGGGCCTGGCGTGGGGCTATCTTACGTTCGGGCAAACAAGCATCATGCNGGCAGTGCTCTGGGGTATCAGGCCCGCTGTGGTCGCGCTGGTGCTGTTTGCGGTCTATCGTATCGCGAGCAAATCACTCAATCACGCTGTGTGGTGGGTGTTGGCCGTTGCCGCGTTCATCGCCGTGAGTTTCTTGAAGATAGGCTTTCCGTGGGTCGTTGCAGTTGCTGCTCTCGTGGGCTGGATCACAGGGCAAATGCGCCCAAAATGGATTAGCGGCGGACACGGCGATGGTAAGGCAAAGAAGCATGCACCTGCCGTGATTGACGACGACACACCGTCGCCTGCACATGCGCGCTTTTCGCTTAAGCATGCGCTGTTGCTGATCGCCGGATTCGTCGTGCTCGGAGCGGGCGTTTACCGACTGTTGCCAAACAAGGCGCTTACCGACATGGCGGAATTTTTCACCTCCGCCGCGCTGGTGACCTTCGGCGGCGCGTACGCAGTGTTGCCTTACGTCACACAGGCGGCGGTTGAAAAATATCAGTGGCTCACCACTGCGCAAATGATGGACGGCCTCGCGCTCGGAGAGACCACGCCAGGCCCGCTGATCCTGATTCTGACCTTCGTCGGCTACCTGGGCGGCGTGAAAAACGCGGTCGCCAGTTCACCGCTTGCCAGCGGAGTGCTCGCGGGAACAGTGGTGACGTTTTTCACCTTCCTGCCAAGCTTCATGATGATCTTTACCGGTGCGCCGTTTATCGAAAGTACGCGCCGCTCGCTTGCGCTGCAGGCACCGCTTACAGGCATCACTGCGGCAGTGGTTGGCGTCATCGGTTCGCTCGCCGTGTTCTTCGCGCAGCACACGTTCTGGCCACAGGGCTTCGATGGCAGTATCGACTGGCTCGCAGCGGCGATCGCGGCGGCTGCGCTCGTGGGTTTTGTCAGGTTCAAGCTCGGTACGATGGAGACCATTGCGGCATGCGCGGCGCTGGGGCTCGTCAGGTGGGCGCTGACCTAAGCGAGGCCGTCAATCGGCGGGATCGTCGTGTTAGCAAACTCGCCCAGATGTGCGGCCGTGGCTGCGTCGCCGCCGCGCGTCCAGAAAAAGCGCCAGCCTGCCGCTTCGAACGCCTCGATGCGTCTCTTGGCTAAAAGCATCGCCAGATGCACGGCCTGCCAGCCATCTACGCCGCATATCGGCATCGACCATGCGGGCTCCAGCTCGCNAAGCGAAAGGACGGCCGCCCATTCACCATGCGGGCGCAGATAGGGAATTCCGACCGAAAGTGTCACGTCAACAGTAGAACCATCGGGGGCGAACGCAAACCACGTGCGGCTGATGGCGATCCCTGTATCTGGTGTGACATCGCTCACGCCGATGGCCACGTCACCCAACCCAACCCGCCTGCCACCAGAATCGCAACGCCAAATGCGATGCGGTACCACGCAANCGCTCGCAACGAATGACTGGCGATGAAGCCGATCAGCCAGCGAATCACGAACAACGCAACGATGAAAGACACCAGTGTGCCAACCGCAAATATTGGCATGTCCGCGGAAGAAAGCAGCGCCCGTTCCTTGAACAGCGAGTAGAGGCTGGCTGCGGCCAGCGTTGGCACACCGAGAAAGAACGAGAACTCGGTAGCGACCTTCCGCGAGAGCCCAAACAACATGCCGCCAATCAGGGTGGAACCGGAGCGTGACATACCGGGAAACAGACCAAAGCATTGCGCGAGGCCCAGCTTCAACGCATCAAGCCAGGTCATCGCATCAACGTCGCGTACCCGGGCGTTGGCCTCACGCCGCTCGCGCACGCCGTCGCGCTCGACCAGCAGGATAACCAGCGCTCCGACAATTGATGCCGCCGCAACGCCATAGGCGTTGAACAGCACGGCCTTGATCGCCTTGTTGAACAGCAGTCCGATGATCGCGACNGGCAGGAATGCGACGAACAGGTTGACAAAAAATCGCTGGCCGTTGCCCGGTCGCGCGAAACTCGCCAATGCCGAGAAAAAGCGCTCGCGGTATGCCCACACCACCGCAAAGATCGCGCCGATCTGGATCGCAATCTCGAACACTTTGCCGCGCTCATCATGCACGCCGAGCAACGAGCCTGCGACGATGAGGTGCCCGGTGCTTGAAATAGGCAGGAACTCGGTGGCACCTTCGACGATACCCATGATCGTCGCATCAAACAAATTCAAGACAGCTCCTTGCTGAAAAAGGGGTAAACCGGAAACGGATCGTTATGTCGAACGTGGACGCCAGAGGGGTGTCAACAGCCCCCTAGGCTGGGGGCACACAAAAATTGACGCCTTCACCACTCCAGCCCTGCGCGACAAAACTGTTGTATACGCTGACATTCGTGGTGTAGCGGTGATTAGGATCATCCGGGAAGCGCAGCGCGCCCCTGAACAGACGATAAACCGGTATCAGCCCGCTCGCGCATGAGCCGCCGACACCGGTGACGACGGGTAGAAATGCATATGAATCGATGTCTTCGTTTTGCGGCAGGCCGGGCGCTGTACTGCGCGCCGGATTCTGGCTGGTCAGCGCGGCGATATCGCTGTCGAGCAGGGTGTAGAAGTGACTGCCACGCGTGCCGTTGCGCGCGACCGCATCGAAATAGAAGCGATTGATTCCACGCGTGCCCGCTTGCTGCGATGCGTGAACGGGGAAACTGGCGCCAGTCCGCACCCAGCCGGTCGTCGCATCAAGTTGCGCCTTTTCGGCATCGCGCGACGTGATGAAATAGTAGTCAAGCGGGTCGTAGTGGAATTCAACCATCTGCCGTTTGCTGGCGGTGGTAGAGGCCACACCATTCCCGGATAGGATCACTACGCTTGAGCTGGGGCTGGCGTTGTGGAAAAAGGTCAGCGTTCCGCTGCGAACCCCGGACGTTGTTGGCGTGAAGCGCGCTGTGGCGACGCATGACGCGCCGGGCGCGACGCTGGTGCCGGCGTTGCAGGTGGTAGACGCCAGCGCGAAATCGGAACCNGACACAATCGTGCTGTTGACCGTAAGCGCTGCGCTTCCGGTATTGGTCAGGGTCACGCTCTGTGTAGCTGCTGCCGTACCCAGGGTGGTGTCGGCGAAGCTCAGGGCCGACGACGATAGCAACGCGATTGGGGAGGATGGAGTTCCGTCGGCAGCGCCGTAGAGCGAGCGGCAACCGGCAATGTCGTCAGCCTGCAGTCCCACCAGGCCGGTGTATGCGGTCGACGGATCGGGCGCCGTATTGGGGCCGGACATGACTGCGCCCTCCTGGTTGGAGTGCTTGAGGCCGAGCATGTGTCCGACCTCATGCACCAGCGTCGCGTCGAGGTTGGGGTTGAACTGGTAGTTGATGATCATGTCGGTTTCGTCAAGCGACAGCGTTGCGTTCGCAAAGCCGCTGGCGCCGGTGTAGGTGACGCCGGTGGTGTTTCCGGTAAGCACACCCCACGCGATAACGTTGATGCTGTCGCGAACACCGGTGGACAGGCTCGGCCCGTTGCTCGTCGCACCGTCATAAACAAAGTGCACGTTGCACACGGCAGACCATTTGGCCATCGCNGCCTGAATTCGTGTCACCATCGCGCCACTGCTGGCAACCAGCGCTGCCGGACGGTTGCTGTCGTTGTAGCGCCAGCGCAGCGTGCCGCCGCTCCAGCCGTTCCAGCCGAAGGTGAGGTACTTTTGCGCGTCCGGAACCTGGTCACTTACGATGACGATGTAGTCGTTGGCCATTGTGGCCATAGCCGCTGCAGCCGTCGGCTGATCTGTTGGCGGTACGATTTCGCCCGCAGCAGGCATAACCGCCTCAGCCGTGCGCAAGCCCAAAGGGCCTGCAAGCAGCAGGAGCAGCGCAAAAAGGGGAAGAAAGCGGGGGAGGAATGTACGTGTCATCGGGCGATTCAATCCGGAAAAGTCACTTTGCGAGGATGATCGCCGCCCCCCCGGGCACGGCGTCTCACCTGTCGCAAAACCGGAAGCTTAGCCGAACAGGCCGCCGCCCTTGCCGCCGCCGCCAAGCGCGCCCTTGAGCACGCTGCCGAGCACGTTCTGCATCATGTCGTGGGAGTGATCCTGTGGCACCTGTCCGCCGGGTGTCATGCCATCGAGTACGCCAGGCAGCACCTGCGCGAGCAGACCGCCGAGCTGATCCTGACCGACGCCGCTTTTTGCCAGCAGATCGCCCAGGCTACCGCCACCGGCATTACCGGGCGCCGCGCCGCCAAGCACCTGTCCGAGCAAGCCACCGAGACCGCCACCAGCATCACCCATTCCGCCCATCCCACCCTGCGGCGCCTGACCGGCACCACCCATCATGCCGCCGAGCACTTTCATGAGATCGCCGCCATCAACCGGCATGTTCTGTCCGGTGCCCTGCCACGAATCGGCATGCTGACCGAGCCCGCCCTGCCGCAACATGTCGAGCAGGCCACCGACGCCACCGGCCTGCTGGATCAGGCCGCCAATCAGGCTACCCATCACGTCCTGTTGACCGCCACCGCTACGTCCGTTGAGCACCGCGCCCAATACGCCATCAAGCAAACCCATAATCTGTCCCTCTCGCCTTGCTGTAGATATGCGTGAACTTTTTGTCCGTGTGCACGCGNGTGAATGTGAATCGCGGCGCCACAGTATCACAGCAACATGGCCTGCGCCAGTGCGTGAAATCTGATTCGCCGGAGGTATCGGCCGCTCCGAAAACGGAGCGAATGGCGCTAACGGATTGCTTTGCCGCCGGGTTGACCGGGCACACAGCCACAGTCGCTGGCATCGGCCGTTTCGCGTGCTGTCAACAGATCACACAACCGGTCCAGATGCGGGTCGTCCAGCCCGGCTGCGCGCAGCGCGGCCGCCGTCTGGCACAGGTAATCGGCGCCGGAGCCATAGTGCCCGCGACAGGTGGCGAGCTTCTCAACCACTTCTTCATCCGGCAGTTTGCCGGCGTACGCGTTTGATGCGTGATTCATCACGAAGCCGATCGCATTGACCGGGCCTTCTTCGGTTTTCGCCTTGAGCCATTTAGCCACGTAGCTGCCACCAAACATTTCGCGCCGCCAGAGCAGTGTCAGCTCCTTGTGTGCGACCTTGGCGCGCAGGCGGTAAGTCATGCCGCGGCAGGCGCCGCCGCGATCGAGCGCCAGCACGAGCCCCGGATTTTCAGGTGTACCGCGATAGACATTGCTCCACAGGCAGAAGCGACGGTGGAAGCCGCGCACCGTGGCCGCCATGCGACCGCTGTGCTCCATGCACGGGTTCCAGATCAGCGAGCCGTAGGCAAACACGTGCACGTCGCTCTTGCCGTCCCAGTCCTGCAGCATGCAGTCGAGCGATTCGCCGAGCGCGGTGTCGCAGAGGACCTTGTCGGCCAGTCCGGTCTTGCGGATCGCTTCGCGCGAAAAATCACTCTCGATGTGCTCGCGCGTGATGCCGGTGAAGGAAGCGGTTCGGGACGAGTGGCGGTCTGAACTCACGGTAAAGGCGTGTGGGTTATTTTTCCGAGTGGTAGCGGGTGACGAGGTCAACTTCGTTCTTGCTGCCAAGGATAACGCTCACGCGCTCGTGAAGTTTACCGGGCTGCACTTCGAGGATGCGTTGCAGGCCATTTGTTGCAGCGCCGCCCGCCTGCTCGACGATAAAGCTCATCGGATTGGCCTCATACATCAGGCGCAGCTTGCCCGGTTTGCCCGGTTCGCGGCGGTCGCGCGGGTACATGAAAATGCCGCCACGGGTCAGGATGCGATGCACATCGGCCACCATCGAGGCGACCCAGCGCATGTTGAAGTCCTTGGCGCGCGGGCCTTCCGCGCCCTGCAGCAGCTCGTCGATGTAGCGTTTGACCGGCGGCTCCCAATGCCGCATGTTGCTCATGTTGATCGCGAATTCCTGGGTGTCGACCGGGATCATCATGTTCGACTGCGTGAGCACCCATGACCCCATCTCGCGATCGAGCGTGAAGCAATGCACGCCCGTGCCGACCGTCAGCACGAACACGGTTGTCGGCCCGTATACGGCGTAGCCCGCCGCGACCTGAGAGGTTCCGGGCAACAGGAAAGATTGTTCCGTNACTTGGCCCAGTCCGTCCGGCCCCTTGAGCACCGAGAANATGGTGCCGATCGACACGTTCACGTCAATGTTCGACGAACCNTCGAGCGGATCGAACAGCAGCAGGTATTCGCCCTTGGGATAGCGGTTCGGGATCTCGTGGAAGTTCTCCATCTCNTCGCTGGCCATGCCCGCGAGGTGGCCGCCCCACTCGTTCGCCTCCATCAGGATTTCGTTACTGATGACGTCGAGTTTTTTCTGGGTTTCGCCCTGGATGTTCTCGGTGCCGGCGCTGCCGTGCANGCCTGCCAGCGCGCCCTTGCCGACGTTGACCGCGATCGCCTTGCAGGCGCGGGCGACGACTTCGATCAAGAGGCGCAATTCCGGCTTGATGGCGTTGACCGCGCGCTGCTGTTCAACGAGAAACTGCGTAAGCGTGGTGCGGCGCGTCATGGGAGCAGGAAGTCAAAAAGACCGGAATCGGAAGCAGGAATTGTAGCGTCGGGAAATATGGCTTTCGCCGGGAACGTCCNTTTTATCGGGGTTGAGCACAATTTTACCGGCAAGTCGACTATGGGCGGAAACGCAACCTTGCCCCCATGCAATCGAGCTTGCAGCCAAAAGCTGTTAACGCGTCGCCCGCTCCAGCTTTGAGAGAAACGTCATCGCGTGGCTGCGTGTGGCCGTTACGTCACCGTCCGCGCCGCACATTTCCGCCGAAGCCCGCAAGTTCACGCACACTAGCGGCCGTCGCGGGTCGCCAAAAATGGCGCAGCGGTTGTCGTCGGTGAGCTGAATGCAGCGCAC
>JGI24770J26754_10001317_pt1 | contig 17653 bp, 12 predicted proteins | sample LakOneMetagenome_FD_26754 | JGI IMG/M metagenome (IMG submission 26754) | reverse complement strand
CAGGTGACGACCTGGCGTGCGCGCAGCACGTTGTCGAGGTTGTCCTCGTCGATGCGCTCCGCGACGCCGAAGAACGTGTCCTCGTCGCTCCACCCCGCCAGCACGAAGTGCCCCCACGGGGCCTTGATCGGGCGCTGACGACCCGTCGTCGCGTCATAGACGACCGCCTCGGTGGGCCAGACCGAGACGTCGAAGATCGTGCTCCGGTCCGGCGACAGCCGGCCCACGGCGAACATCGAGCTCTCGACGAGCCTCCGACGGTCCCCCTCGCCGCGGATGCTCACGTGGTAGCCGTCTGGGAACAACGTCTCGGCGTACCCCTGGTAGACGTCGATCAGGTCTGCGTCCTGGCTCACCGGGACCGACGAGCCGTCCTCGAGTTCGATGGTGTTGCCGTCGAAGAAGACACGCTCGTCGCTCACTCCGGACAGCAGCGGCATGATCTCGCCGTACAGGTCGGTGAGGTCGTCGCCGTCGTCCGGCTCCTCGTCGGGAGTGCGGTAGAGCTGCTCGCCCGTTCGGGTGTCGAAGACCGCCACCTGGATGACGTGCGTGCCGTAGCGGTCGGTCGGGCCGCGTGACTGGTCCACCGTGGCGAACACGGAACGGTCGGACGACACCGCCATGTTGTCCCAGCCGACGTCCTCGACCTCCTGGGTGTCGCCCTCGGCGCTGGTGAACATGAGCGTGCCCTCGCGCATCCAGTAGACGCCGGTGGCGCCGAGCACGAACCGGTCCACCCGGTCACCCAGCTCGACGGTCCGGTCCCCCACGTGCAGCGTGCCGTCGTGGAGCCAGGCCGGCGCGATGACTCCCCACTCGGTGGGACCCACCGGCAGGGTGAAGGGTTCCCGGGTGTGGGGGCCGTCCACGCTGGACTCCCCACATCCGGCGAGCGCGAGGCAGGCGAGCGTGCCGATGACGAGCCTCTGAGCGAACATGCCGCAAGGATCGCACCGCGAGCCGCCGGCTCGCTGGGCGAAGTGACCCACGTCCTCGTGCCCGCTGTTGGATGCGGAGCATGCTGGAGGGAGAACACAGGCGGCCGACCGCCGCGAGCGGGGTTGGCTGCCGGAGAGGACCCCACCATGAACGAGGAGATGCTCCTCAAGATCAAGACCGGTTCGGGCTTCATCGCGGCCCTCGACCAGAGCGGCGGCAGCACGCCCAAGGCCCTGCGCCACTACGGCATCGAGGAGTCGTCCTACGACGGCGAAGAGAAGATGTTCGACCTCATCCACCAGATGCGCACGCGCATCATCACCAGCCCGGTGTTCACCGGGGACCGGATCCTGGCGACGATCCTGTTCGAGCAGACGATGGACCGGCAGATCGAGGGGATGGGCTCGGCCGAGTACTGCTGGTCGCACAAGCAGGTGGTGCCGTTCCTCAAGGTGGACAAGGGCCTCGAGCCCGAGGCCGACGGAGCCAGGCTCATGAAGCCCATCCCCGACCTCGANACGCTGCTCGAGCGGGCTTCCGGCCACGGCGTCTTCGGAACCAAGATGCGCTCCGTGGTGCTGACNGCGGACGGCGCCGGCGTCGACGCGGTCGTGGCGCAGCAGTTCGACGTCGCGCGGCAGATCCTGGCCGCAGGGCTGGTCCCGATCATCGAGCCCGAGGTCGACATCAAGAGCCCCGAGAAGGCGGCGACCGAGGAGCTGCTCAAGTACGCCCTCCTCGCCCAGCTCGACGAGCTGGCCGACGGGCAGGACGTCATGCTCAAGCTCACTCTCCCCGAGGTCGACGGTCACCACCAGGCGCTGATCGACCACCCGCGGGTGCTACGCGTGGCCGCGCTCTCCGGCGGCTACTCGCGCAAGGAGGCCGACGCCCGCCTCACCCGCAACCATGGGGTCATCGCCAGCTTCTCGCGCGCGCTCACCGAGGGGCTGACTGCGCAGATGACCGATGCGGAGTTCGACGCCCGGCTGGACGCCTCGATCGCGAGCATCTATGCGGCTTCGCTGACCTGACCAGAACGGCGGACAGTGGGTACCCGTGCCTGAGGCTCCTGGTGCAGGATGAGGAGGTGAAGAGCGGACCGGTGTGGTGATCTCCGCTCTCGCTCTCGCCGTGGTTGCGGCGATCCAACCGCTCGGGCTGATTGCCTTCATGGGGGTGCTCGGGTCGCGGGGTGGCCGGCGCAATGCCCGGGGCTTCATCCTCGGCTGGGTTGCGTGTGCCGGCGCGGTCGCCCTCGTGACGTTCCTGCTTGCGGGTGGGGATCACCCGGGTCGCGCTGTCGCGGTGATCGGTTCCGCAGGGTTCGCACAGATCGGCCTCGGCCTGATCGCGTTGCTCTATCTCGTCGTGCGCCGACGACGCGATCCCACGCCGGTCGAGCGGTCCGATGACGCGTCGACGCAGGCGGACGGTCTGGGGCCGATCGGGGCTGCGTGGATCGGGGCACTNCTTCAAGGATGGCCGGTCGTCGCCGCCGCCGTGGCCGCTGTGCTGAAGTCGACCGACGGCACCATCGGGCGACTGCTCGGGGTGGCCGCCGTCATCGCGGTGTCGGTCTCGACGTACGTCGCGATCTATGTGATGGCTGGNCGCGACCCGGAACGCACAGGGGCGTGGCTGGAAGCCCGGCGGCGGTGGTTCGATGCNCATCGCAGACGGGTGATCGACATCCTGCTGCTGGGAGCCGGCAGCTACCTGGTCATNCACGGGTCACTCGTGCAGATCATGAAGTGAGGGGTCCGTGGCGTAGGAGTCGNGCCNNGCCCGTCGGGGGCACCCACGTCCCGGGCCANCCCGCCCCGGGGCCGGGACGGCAGCGGGTCTAGGGTCGGGAGCGAGGCGTTGCACCCGCCGTCGAGGCGCCCAGGAGGCCCACCGTGACCGACGACCAGCCCACCCGAGACGTCGCTCAGGACGTCGCGCCGATGAGTGCCCTCGGGTCGAGCCGGAAGCGGTCGGGGCCGGTCCGCACGCAGCGTCCCGTGTACGTCGACCTGCTGCCGCCGTGCAACCAGGGCTGCCCCGCCGGCGAGAACATCCAGTCCTGGCTCTCCCACGCCAAGGCCGGGCGCATCGAGCAGGCCTGGCGACAGCTGACCGAGGACAACCCGTTCCCCGCGATCCACGGCCGGGTCTGNTACCACCCGTGCGAAGACGTCTGCAACCGCACCCAGATGGACGGCTCGGTCTCCATCCACGCGGTCGAGCGGTTCCTCGGTGACACCGCGATCGATCGTGACTGGTCCTTCGAAGCGCCCCGNGANCGCTCCGGGAAGCGCGTGCTCGTCGTNGGCTCCGGCCCCAGTGGGCTCTCGGCCGCCTACCACCTGGTGCGGCTCGGTCACGAGGTCGTGGTCCGCGACAACTCGCCGCTGGCCGGGGGCATGATGCGCTACGGCATTCCGTCCTACCGCCTGCCCCGGCGCATCCTCGACGCCGAGATCCGGCGCATCGCCCAGCTCGGTGTGCGGTTCGACCAGGACCACGTCGTCACCGACCTCCGGGCCGAGCTGACCGAGGGATCCTTCGACGCCGCGTTCGTGGCGGTCGGCGCCCACCTCTCCAAGCGCGTGGACATCCCCAACCAGGACGCCAGCCGGGTGCTCGACGCCGTCAGCTTCCTGCGGGGCGTGGAGTCCGGCGAGCAGGGCGGGGTGAGTGGTCGGGTGGCGGTCTACGGCGGAGGCAACACCGCCATGGACGCCGCCCGCGTGGCCCGCCGCCTCGGCGCCGACGACACGGTGATCGTCTACCGCCGCACCCGCGACCAGATGCCCGCCCACGAGGAGGAGGCGACCGAGGCCGAGGAGGAGGGGGTGCGCATCAACTGGCTCCGCACCATCGCCTCGATGGACGAGCACGAGCTGACCGTGGAGATCCAGGAGCTGGACGAGCACGGCCAACCGCACGGAACNGGTCAGTTCGAGATGCTGGCCGCGGACACCGTCATCCTCGCGCTCGGGCAGGAGAGCGACACCCGCTTCCTCGCCAGCCTGCCCGGTGTGGAGTTCGATGGCGACGTGGTCCGGGTGGACACGGCGACGCTGATGACCGGCGCGCCCGGCGTCTTCGCCGGCGGCGACGCCGTCCCGAGCGAGCGCACCGTCACGGTCGGTGTCGGCCACGGCAAGAAGGCCGCCCGGAGCATCGACGCCTGGCTGCGCGGAGGCTCCGGCCCGGGCCGGCCCAAGCACGACGTGGCGACCCTCGACAAGCTGCACCTGTGGTACTTCGGCGACCACACCCAGCGCCTCCAGACCGAGCTCGACCCCGGGGAGCGGGTGCGGGCCTTCGACGAGGTGGTGTCGGGGCTGTCGCCGGCCGAGGCACAGTACGAAGCGAGCCGGTGCCTGTCGTGCGGCAACTGCTTCGAGTGCGACGGCTGTCTGGGCGCGTGCCCCGAGGACGCCGTCATCAAGCTGGGCGTCGGGCACAGGTACCGCTTCGACTACGACCGGTGCACCGGGTGCGGCACCTGTGAGCGCCAGTGTCCGGTGCATGCGATCGAGATGGTGCCGGAGAGGCCGGACGCCGCCCCGGCGCCGGCCGGCGCAACCAAGGAGTCGGAGTGAGCATGCGGCCCGCGAGCACCACCGTCGACGGCAACGAGGCCGCCGCCGACGTCGCCTATCGGCTCAACGAGCTGTGCGCGATCTACCCGATCACACCGTCCTCGACCATGGCCGAGCTGGCCGACGAGTGGTCCAGCCACGAACGGCGCAACGTGTGGGGCACGGTCCCCACCGTGATCGAGATGCAGAGCGAGGGCGGCGCCGCCGGCGCCCTGCACGGCGCGCTTCAGGCGGGCGCCCTCTCCACGACGTTCACCGCGTCGCAGGGTCTGCTGCTGATGATCCCCAACATGTACAAGATCGCCGGCGAGCTGACGTCGTCGGTGATCCATGTCGCCGCCCGGTCGCTCGCGGCCCAGGGCCTGTCGATCTTCGGCGACCACCAGGACGTGATGGCGGTGCGCCAGACCGGCTTCGCGCTGCTGTCGTCGGGCTCGGTCCAGGAGGCGCACGACCTCGCGCTCGTCGCGCAGGCCGCCACGCTCCGGGCCCGGGTGCCCTTCGTGCACTTCTTCGACGGTTTCCGCACCTCCCACGAGCTCAACACCATCGAGCTGCTCGAGGACGACGTGCTGCGGGCCGTCGTTCCCGAGGAGCTGGTCCGCGCGCACCGGCTGCGCTCGCTGTCTCCGGAACGACCGGTGGTGCGTGGCACGGCGCAGAACCCCGATGTGTACTTCCAGGCCCGCGAGACGGTCAACCCGTTCTACGCCGCCACTCCGGGCATCGTGCAGGCCGTCATGGACGAGGTCGCCGCGCACACCGGTCGCGCCTATCGCCTGGTCGAGTACCACGGCCATCCCGAGGCCGACCGCGTGGTCGTGATCATGGGCTCGGGCGGCCAGACCGTCACCGAGACGGTGCGCCACCTGGTGGCCGCCGGGGAGCGGGTCGGCGTCGTGCGGCTCCGGCTCTACCGTCCCTTCCCCACCGAGGAGCTGCTGGCGGCACTGCCGCCCACCGTGCGCACCCTCGCCGTCCTCGACCGCACCAAGGAGCCGGGGGCCGTCGGTGACCCGCTCTTCCTCGACGTGGTCTCGGCGCTCACCGAGGGCGTCGCCACCGGCCGCGTGGACACCATGCCGCGCGTGCTGGGCGGTCGCTACGGCCTGTCGTCGAAGGAGTTCACCCCCGGCATGGTCGCCGGGGTGTACGCCGCCCTCGATCACCCCGACACCCCGCCGCGCTTCACCGTGGGCATCCACGACGACGTCAGCGGCACCTCGATCGACTACGACGCCGACCTCGACATCGAGGACGAGGAGACCCTGCGGGCGGTCTTCTTCGGCCTCGGCTCCGACGGCACCGTCGGAGCCAACAAGAACACCATCAAGATCCTCGGCGCCCACGAGTCGGTCTACGCCCAGGCCTACTTCGTCTATGACTCCAAGAAGTCGGGCGCGAGCACGGTCTCGCACCTACGCTTCGGCCCGCATCCGATCCGNGCCCCCTACCTCGTCCGACAGGCCGGCTTCGTGGGGTGNCACCACCTGAACCTGCTGGAGAAGCTGGACGTCCTCGGCGTCGCCCGCCCGGGAGGCACNCTGCTGCTCAACGCGCCGCTTCCGTCCGAGGAGGTGTGGGACGCCCTGGCCGGCCCGATCCAGGAGCAGATCGTGGCCAAGGGGCTGCGGTTGTTCTCGATCGATGCCGGGCGGGTAGCCCGCGAGGCCGGGCTCCCGGGGCGCACCAACACCGTGCTGCAGACCTGCTTCTTCGCGATCTCGGGGGTGCTGCCGCGCGAGGAGGCGATCGCGCAGGTGAAGGCCGCGATCCGCAAGACCTACGGTCGACGCGGTCTCGAGGTGGTGGCCCGCAACGAGGCCGCGGTCGACGCCGCCCTCGGACAGCTTCACGAGATCCCGGTGCCCGCTGCGGCCAGCTCGACCCGCNCGCTGCCCCTGGTGGTGCCNGCCTCGGCACCCGAGTTCGTGCAGCGGGTCACGGCGGCCATGATGGCCGGCCACGGCGACGACCTCCCGGTGAGCGCCCTGCCTGCGGACGGCACCTGGCCGAGCGGCACGTCGTCCTACGAGAAGCGCCGGGTCTCCGAGCGGGTCGCGAAGTGGGACCCCGAGGCGTGCATCCAGTGCGGCAACTGCGCCTTCGTCTGCCCGCACGCGGTGATCCGCGCGAAGTTCTATGACGCCGACCGGCTCGACNGCGCACCCGAGGGCTTCCTCTACGCCCCGCTCAACGCNGTCGGGCTGCCCGAGAGCCGCTACACACTGCAGGTCTACACCGAGGACTGCACCGGTTGCGGGCTGTGCGTCGAGGCCTGCCCGATCACCGCCGTGCCGGGCACCGACCTCAAGGCGATCAACCTCACCGACGACCGAGAGGTGCTGGAGGCCGGCGTGGGCCAGGTCGCGTTCTTCGAGTCGATCCCGGTCAACTCCCGCAACCGCGTGGACCTCGGCACGGTGCGGGGCACCCAGTTCCTCGAGCCGCTCTTCGAGTTCTCCGGTGCCTGCGCCGGCTGCGGCGAGACGCCCTACCTCAAGCTGCTCACGCAGCTGTTCGGCGACCGCGCCTCCGTCGCCAACGCCACCGGGTGCTCCTCGATCTACGGCGGCAACCTGCCGACGACGCCCTGGGCGAAGAACGCCGACGGGCGCGGCCCGGCGTGGTCGAACTCGCTCTTCGAGGACAACGCCGAGTTCGGCCTCGGCATGCGACTGGCAGCGGACCTGCACAGCCGCCTGGCCCGGCGGCGGCTGACGGAGCTGCGCGAGGAGGTGGGCGGCGAGCTCGCCGATGCGATCCTCGGGGCCGAGCAGCTCCGCGAGTCCGAGCTTGGCGCCCAGCACGACCGGATCGCCGCTCTGCTGCGTCGCCTCGACGGGCTGGACTCCGGGCCGCACGCGGCCGCGGTGGCTGACCTGCGCAGCGTGGCNGACCACCTGCTGCGGCGCAGCGTCTGGATCGTCGGCGGCGACGGGTGGGCCTACGACATCGGCTCCGCGGGGCTCGACCACGTGCTCGCGAGCGGTCGCGACGTCAACGTGCTGGTGATGGACACCGAGGTCTANTCCAACACCGGCGGGCAGGCGTCGAAGGCGACGCCGCTCGCGGCCGTGGCGAAGTTNGCCAGCGCCGGCAAGACAGCGGCCAAGAAGGACCTGGCGCTGCAGGCGATCGCCTACGGCAGCGTNTACGTCGCGCGGGTGGCGATGGGNGCGGACCCGCAGCAGACGCTGCGCGCCTTCCGCGAGGCGGAGGCGTTCGACGGCCCCTCGCTGATCATCGCCTATAGCCACTGCATCGCCCACGGCATCGACATGAGCAAGGGCCTGGATCAGCAGAAGAAGGCGGTCACCAGCGGACACTGGCCGCTGATCCGCTACGACCCCACCCTGCGGGCGCGCGACGCCAACCCGTTCATGCTCGACTCGCCGCGCCCGACGATCCCGCTGCGCGACTACGTCTANGGCGAGCTGCGCTACCGGTCGCTGCGGAACGCGGCACCGGACGAGGCCGAGCGCCTGCTNGAGCTGGCGCAGGACGCCGTCCACCAGCGGTGGGCGACCTATGAGGAGATGGCCACCCGCGGCGCGGCGGAGTTCATGCCCGACGCGCGGCGCAAGGCGACGGGAGTCGGTGAGAGGACGTCATGGACCTGACCACGCGCTACCTGGGGCTCACGCTCCCCAACCCGATCGTGGCGTCCGCGTCGCCGGTGTCGGTCTCCCTGGACGGCGTACGNCGGGTGGTCGACGCCGGGGCCGGNGCAGTCGTTCTCTACTCGCTGTTCGAGGAGCAGGTGCGCGCGCAGGAGGTCGAGGACCTGCTGATCACCGAGTCGCACGAGGAGTCCTTCGGTGAGGCGCGTGACTACTTCCCGTCGGGTCCCTCGTTCGGGCATGCAGGCGCCACGCCGTACCTGCGCCACCTGGAGCGCGCTGCGGCCGCCGTGGCGGTCCCGGTGATCGGCTCGCTCAACGGGAGCACGCCCGGGGGCTGGACNTCGATCGCGGCTTCGATGGAGTCCGCCGGGGCGGCAGCGCTCGAGCTCAACATCTATGCCGTGCCGGGCGACGTCGGCCTCACCGGGCCGGATGTCGAGCGACGCCACCTGGAGATCCTCGCCGGCGTGCGGCAGGCCGTGTCGATCCCGGTGGCGGTGAAGCTGAGTCCCTACTTCAGCGCCACCGCCGCCGTCGCCACGGCGCTGGACGCGGCCGGGGCCGACGGGCTGGTGCTGTTCAACCGGTTCCTCCAGCCCGATGTCGACACCGAGGCGATCCGCGTGGTCCCCGGGGTGACGCTCTCCTCGCCGATCGAGGCGCGGCTGCCGCGNACCTGGATCGCCATCCTGCGCGGCCGNGTGCGCGGCTCCCTCGCCGCGACGACCGGCGTGGACTCCGCCGAGGACGTGGTGGCCTACCTGCTGGCCGGGGCCGACGTGGTGATGACGGCGTCCGCCCTGCTGCGGCACGGCCCGTCGCACGTGGAGGTGCTGACGCGCGGCCTCGAGTCCTGGCTGGAACGCAAGGGCTACACCCGTCTGGACGAGATGCGCGGTCTGCTCGCCGCGCGCGACGGCACGCACGTCGGTGCCGACGCCCGGGCCGGCTACGTCCGGGCGCTGCAGGACGCGCAGGGGGTCTACGGCTCGCTCGGCGGGTGAGGCCCCGATCCAAACGGCGAGGGAAGGCCGGCACCCAGGTGAGACCTGGTGATGAGTGGCGGAGGATAGGGGATTCGAACCCCTGAGGGCTGTTAACCCAACCCGCTTTCCAAGCGAGCGCCATAGGCCACTAGGCGAATCCTCCGCAGAGGAGGTTACCGAACCCGGTCGGCCCGGTGAAATCGGCCCGTGCCGTCGCCGCCCGCGAGTCGGCCGAGTGGTGCGCCGGGCCGGGTCCGCCGGACATGAAGAGGCCCCCCGCGTACCCGACAGAGCTCGCTGACCCTTGCTGCCTTCCGGCCCTGGGGGAGTTGGGCAAGATGCCGCCACACGGGGGGTTGCCCGCGAGTCTAGGCGAGGGGGCCGGTGGCGCCCAACTCCCGGTCGCCGCGCAAGGCCGGTACTTGGTCGGTGGCCACCGTGGGGCCACGATGGTCGGGTGTTCGTCATCGCCCACCTCAGCGACCCCCACTTCGGTGGACGCTGGTCCCCCGCGGTACGGGCGGGTCGCGTGCTGGACCACCTCGCCCGGATGGACCCGCCCGTCGACGTGATCTTGTTGACGGGAGACATCGCCGACCACGGGACGGTGAGGAGTACGCCGAGGCGAGCGAGGTGCTGGCGGCGTGGACCGGCCCCGCGCCGATCCTCGTCCTGCCGGGCAACCACGACCGTCGGGAGACCTACGCCGCCTGGCGGGACGCGTCGCCCGATGCCCCGGTCAACGAGGCCCATCGCGTCGGCGGCTTCGTGTTCCTCATGCTCGACTCGATGATCCCGGCGCCGGTCGGCCAACGCATCGATCCCGGCCTGCTCACCGAGGAGTCGCTGGGCTGGCTCGACGCCCAGCTGGCCGCGCGGGGACCCGGGGAGCGTGCCTTCGTGTGTCTGCACCATCCGCCGGTCGACGTCGGTATCTCGCTGATGGACCCGATCCGGCTGACCGAGCCTGAGGCGCTGGCGGGGGTGCTCGACCGGCACCCCGACGTGCTCGCAGTCCTGGTCGGGCACGCCCACTCGGCCTGCGCGACGTCGTACGACGCGATGCGGCGTCCGCTGCCGGTCCTGGTCCCTGGAGGGCTGGCCTCGACCGTCTCGCTGGACGCCGAACCCTACGACCCCATCACCCCGGAGCTGCCCCCCACGTTCGCCCTGCACCTCGTCGGCGACGACGGCCGGATCGTCACGCACTGGCGCTCGCTACCGGCTGTCGGCGAGGGTCGTTAGGGTTCATGCGTGGAGACACCCCTCGCGCTCTATCGCCGCTACCGGCCGGAGACGTTCGCCGAGGTCATCGGCCAAGATCACGTCACCGAGCCGCTGCGCGCTGCGCTGGCCAACAACCGGGTCAACCACGCCTACCTGTTCTCCGGACCGCGTGGCTGCGGCAAGACCACCTCGGCCCGCATCCTCGCCCGCGCGCTCAACTGCGCCCAGGCGCCCGTCGCCGACCCCTGCGGGGAGTGCGACTCGTGTCGTGAGCTGGCCCGCGGGGGACCGGGATCGATCGACGTCATCGAGATCGACGCGGCCTCCCACAACGGCGTCGACGACGCGCGCGACCTGCGCGAGAAGGCGTTCTTCGCCCCGGTGCGTGACCGCTACAAGGTCTACATCATCGACGAGGCCCACATGGTCACGACGCAGGCGTTCAACGCGCTGCTCAAGCTCGTCGAGGAGCCCCCGCCCCACCTGCGCTTCATCTTCGCGACCACCGAGCCCGAGAAGGTGCTCCCGACGATCCGGTCGCGCACGCACCACTATCCGTTCCGGCTGATCCCGCCTCGCCTGCTGTCGGCCTATCTCGGAGAGCTGTGCGACAAGGANGGCGTGTCCGTCGAGCCGGCCGCCCTCCCACTCATCGTCCGCGCCGGCGGCGGCTCGGCCCGTGACACCCTCTCGGTGCTCGACCAGCTGCTCGGCGGCGCCGGGCCAGGAGGCGTCACCCACGCGCTGGCCACCGGGCTGCTGGGCTTCACCCCGGAGTCGCTGCTCGACGAGGTGGTCGATGCCTTCGCTGCCGGTGACGGCGCCGCGGTCTTCGGGGTGGTCGACAAGGTCATCGAGACCGGCCAGGACCCTCGCCGGTTCACCGAGGACCTCCTGCGTCGCCTCCGCGACCTGGTCATCGTCGCGGCCGTGCCCGACGCCCCGGCCAGTGGCCTGATCGACGTCTCCGAGGACGCCGGTGAGCGCCTCGTCGCCCAGGCGGCCCGGTTCGGCCGCGCGGACCTGTCACGGGCCGCCGACCTCGTCGCCGCCGGCCTCACCGAGATGCGCGGCGCCACCGCCCCGCGCCTGCTGCTGGAGCTGATCTGCGCGCGCGTCCTGCTCCCCGGCGCCGACCACACCTCCGACGGCGTCATGGCCCGACTCGACCGCCTCGAGAAGCGGATGACCATCACGGGCACCCCCTCGGCCGGCGTCACTCCGGCCGTCGCACCGCCGCAGACCGGTGGTGCGCCCGAGCCACCCGTGCAGGTCACCGTGGCCGACCGGGCGCCCGCACCCGANCCGGCGCCCCCACCGCCCGCCGCGGCACCCGAGCCCCCGACCGTGCCGGTCGCGCCGCCNACCCCGGCGGCTGCGGCCGAGCCCGAGCCGGTCGTCGAGGCCCCCGCCCCTGCCCAGCCCGCGCCGGTCGCGCCACCCGTGGAGGCTGCCGCGGCGGCACCCGGTGGCGCGCTGTCCCTCGTCGACGTGCGCCGCCTCTGGCCCGACATCGTCGAGGCCACCAAGAACCGGCGCCGCCTGACCTGGATCCACCTGACCCAGCACGCCCAGGTCGTCGCGGTCGATGCGACCACGCTGACCCTGGGCTTCTCCAACGCGGGCGCCCGCGAGTCGTTCAACAAGGGCGGCAGCGCCGAGATCGTCCGCCAGGCGGCGATTGACGTGGTCGGCGCGGACTGGAAGGTCGAGGCGATCGTCGACCCCGGCGCACAAGTCGACCGCGGGGTGACCGAGCGCGAGCCCGAGGACCCCTGGGCCAGCGATGGTCCGGCCGCAGATGGTCCATCAACGCGAGCCGGCGAGCCGGTGCGGGACACCCCCGCGGCCGCCCCTGTTGCCGCACCCGAGCCGCCGCCGGCGCCGCCCACCTGGGCAGCTCCCGAGGCGGCGCCCGTGGCCGAGCCCGGCGGCGGGATCGCCGCGGCGCGTGGGGCGATCCAGCAGACCCGACCCGTNGGGGGCCCGGCGGACGACGAGCCGCGGGAGCCCGGCNNCGACCCCGACGCCGCCGTCGACCGCGACGACCCCGACGCCGAGACNTCCGGTCTCACGGGNGCCGCGCTGCTCCAGCAGGCGCTCGGCGCCGAGGTGATCGAGGAGATCCCCCATCAGTGACCCCCGGCCGACATCGACCGGCAGCAACCATTCACGACCGAGCAAGGTGACCCCACGATGACCGACAACCCCTTCGAGGCCATGGGCGGGTTCGACATGAACGCGCTGCTCCAGCAGGCCCAGCAGATGCAGGACCAGGTCACCTCGGCCCAGGCGCGGCTGGCCGGCGAGTCGGTCCACGGTGCCGTGGCCGGGGGTGCCGTCACGGTGACCCTCAACGGCNTGGGCGACCTGGTCGGCGTCGCGATCCGNCCCGGCACGGTCGACGGCGACAGCGCCGACGACCTGGCCGACCTCGGCGACCTGCTCGTGGCGGCCTACCGTGATGCCAAGACCCAGGCCGACCGCCTGGCCGCCGAGGCCCTCGGGCCGTTCGGTGGCGGCGGCCTCCCGGGTCTGGGCTGATCGACCGGGTCTACCGGCCGTCTCGACACGACTGACAGGGCATCCACGTTGTACGAAGGCATCGTTCAGGACCTCATCGACGAGCTCGGGCGCTTGCCCGGGATCGGGCCGAAGGGTGCCCAGCGGATCGCGTTCCACCTGCTGCAGGCCGACGCGGCCGACGTACGCCGACTGGCCGACGTCCTGACCGAGGTCAAGGCCAAGGTCAAGTTCTGTGCGGTCTGCTTCAACATCTCCGAGGACGACCAGTGCCGGATCTGCCGTGACCCGCGGCGCGACCCGACGCTCCTGTGCGTCGTGGAGGAATACAAGGACGTCGTGGCGATCGAGCGGACTCGGGAGTTCCGCGGCCGCTACCACGTGCTGGGCGGGGCCATCTCGCCGATCGACGGCATCGGGCCCGAGCAGCTGCGCATCCGCGAGCTGCTCCAGCGGCTGGCCGACGAGACGGTCACCGAGGTGATCCTCGCGACCGACCCCAACCTCGAGGGGGAGGCCACGGCGACCTATCTCACGCGGACGCTGAAGCCGATCGGCTTGCGCGTGACGCGTTTGGCTAGTGGACTGCCCGTAGGCGGTGACCTCGAGTACGCCGACGAGGTCACCTTGGGACGAGCTTTCGCAGGGAGGAGATCCGCGGATGACTGAGGAGACGCTGCCAGGTGTGGACAGCGAGACCGAGGACTTCGCGCAGCAGATCGCCGATCAGGTTGCGAGCTTCCTGCTCGCCCTGCGTGAGATCGCTCGCGAGGCCGACGGCGGCAGGGCGATCTCGCTGCTGCTGCTCGAGGTGAGCCAGGTGCTGCTGGCGGGTGCCCGGCTGGGCGCCCAGGCCGACTTCACCCCCCAGGGCGAGTACCAGCCCGACGTCGGGCCCGACGAGGACCTCGACGCGATGCGGCTGCGCCTGGCCGACATCTTCGGCGGCCTCGACACCTACAGCTTCGTGTTCGACCCCTATGCCCCTGAGGTCGTCGACAGCCAGCTGTCCGACGACCTGTCCAGCATCGCTAACGACCTGGGCAACGGTCTGCGCCACTTCCGCGCAGGCAACGTCGACGAGGCGCTGTGGTGGTGGCAGTTCTCCTATGTCGCCTCGTGGGGCAACTTGGCCGGTGCCGTCCTCAACGCGCTGCTGAGCGTGGTCGCCCACGACCGGCTCGACACCGAGGTCCTCGTCGACGTCGAGGAGGAGCAGGTCGCGGTCGCCAACCAGATCCTCGGGGCCGGTGAGATGGCTCCTGGGTCGGTCGCCAACCCCGGCTAGACTTCCTGCGGTCGCAGCGCAGCGTGGCGAGCCCGGCCGAGGGCAGGCGACCACTGAACCCATTGGACTTTCGAGGACCTACATCGTGGGCATCGTCGTGCAGAAGTACGGCGGCTCGTCGGTGGCAGACGCCGCCGGCATCAAACGGGTCGCCCAGCGCATCGCCAACACCAAGAGGGCCGGCCACGACGTCGTCGTGGTCGTGTCGGCNATGGGCGACACGACCGACGAGCTGCGTGATCTCGCCGAGCAGGTGACCCCGCTGCCGCCGCCGCGTGAGCTCGACATGCTGCTGACCGCCGGCGAGCGCATCTCGATGGCGCTGGTGGCGATGGCGATCGCNCAGCTGGGTCACAAGGCCCAGTCGTTCACGGGCTCGCAGGCNGGTGTGATCACCGACGCCGCCCACGGCAACGCCAAGATCATCGACATCACGCCCGGCCGGATCGTGGCGGCACTCGAGGACGACGCGATCGCGATCGTGGCCGGCTTCCAGGGCGTCTCGCAGACGACCAAGGACGTCACCACCTTGGGTCGCGGTGCCTCCGACACGACCGCTGTCGCGCTCGCGGCCGCCCTCGGCGCCGACTACTGCGAGATCTACTCCGACGTCGACGGNGTCTTCACCGCCGACCCACGNATCGTGCCGTCCGCCCGCAAGCTCGACCGGCTCTCCACCGAGGAGATGCTCGAGATGGCGGCCAGCGGCGCCAAGATCCTCCACCTCCGGTGCGTCGAGTACGCCCGCCGCCACAACATGCCCGTCCACGTGCGCTCGTCGTTCTCGACCAAGGAGGGCACCTGGATCATCCCCACCAGCGCAGAGGAAGAGCCGATGGAACAGGCCATCATCACCGGCGTCGCCCACGACCGCAGCGAGGCCAAGATCACCGTGGTCGGCGTCCCCGACAAGGTGGGCGAGGCGGCCCGCATCTTCGACGCGCTGGCGAACATCGAGATCAACATCGACATGGTCGTCCAGAACGTCTCCGCAGCGGCCACGGGGCTGACCGACATCTCGTTCACGCTGCCCCGCGCCGACGGCCAGAAGGCCATGTCGGCGCTGGCCCGGATCCAGGACGCCGTCGGCTACGACAAGCTCCTCTATGACGACCAGATCGGCAAGGTGTCCCTCATCGGGGCCGGCATGCGCTCCCACCCGGGCATCACCGCCAGGTTCTTCTCCGCGCTGGCCGGCGCCGGGGTCAACATCGAGATGATCTCCACCTCCGAGATCCGCATCTCGGTGATCGTCGACGAGTCCCAGGTCGACACCGCGGTGACCGCGACCCACACGGCGTTCGACCTCGACTCCCACGAGGGCGAGGCCGTCGTCTATGGCGGGACGGGGCGCTGACATGGGTGTCAAGATCGGCGTCGTCGGCGCCACCGGGCAGGTGGGTGTGGCCATGCGCCAGATCCTCGAGGAGCGCTCGTTCCCCGTCGACGAGATCCGCTTCTTCGCCTCGGCGCGGTCGGCCGGCACGGTGCTGTCCTACGCCGGGCGCGACGTCGTCGTCGAGGATGCCTCGACCGCGGACCCGCGTGGACTCGACCTCGCGGTCTTCTCGGCCGGTGCGACGACCTCGCGGGCCCAGGCCCCGCGGTTCGCCGCAGCCGGGGTGACCGTGGTCGACAACTCCTCGGCCTGGCGGATGGACCCCGACGTGCCGCTCGTGGTCTCGGAGGTCAACCCCGAGGCCATCGACCAGGCCGTTAAGGGGATCATCGCCAACCCCAACTGCACGACGATGGCCGCGATGCCCGTGCTCAAGCCGCTCCACGATGCCGCGGGCCTGCGGCGCCTCGTCGTCTCCACCTATCAGGCCGTCTCCGGCTCCGGGATCGCCGGGGTCGAGGAGCTGGCCTCGCAGGTCGCGTCCGCGGGTGACAAGGCCCGGGAGCTGGCCTACGACGGCGAGTCGGTGACGTTCCCCGACCCGGTGAAATATGCCCGGACGATCGCCTACAACGTCGTCCCCCTGGCGGGCGCGCTCGTCGATGACGGTCTCGACGAGACCGACGAGGAGAAGAAGCTGCGCAACGAGTCGCGCAAGATCCTCTCCATACCCGACCTGCGCGTCTCTGGCATCTGTGTCCGGGTCCCGGTCTTCACCGGCCACTCGCTCGCGGTCAACGCCGAGTTCGTCGAGCCGCTGCCGGTGGCCCGGGCGCGTGAGTTGCTGACCGCTGCCCCGGGGGTCGAGCTGAGCGACATCCCCAACCCGCTCCAGGCAGCCGGCAAGGACCCGTCCTACGTCGGGCGCCTGCGGCAGGACGAGGGTGTCGATGGCGATCGGGGCCTGGCCCTGTTCATCAGCAACGACAACCTGCGCAAGGGCGCGGCCCTCAACACGATCCAGATCGCCGAGCTGGTGGCTGCCAGGCTCTGACCGGCAGCGCACCAGCACCCCTCAGCACCTGAGGTGGAAGGTGATGGTGCCGTTGGGGTGTCGTCGGTGGTGGTAGGCGGGGTCGTGGATGCGGTGGTGGTGGAACCCGCACAACGGTTCGGCTCTGTCGAGGTCGGTCCGGCCCCCGGTTGCCCAGGGATCTCGGTGGTGGAGCTCGGTCCAGGCGTAGGGGCGATCGCAGCCGTCGGCGAGGCAAGTCGAGTGTCGGGTGGCGAGGGAGACGCGTTGGGCTTCGGTGAAGAACCGTTGGGTGCGCCCCAGATCCAGTGGCAGGGAGGGGCCGTTGAGGATCGCGGGGAGGATCCCCGCCCCGCAGGCGAGTCTGCGGGCCTCTGAGGCGCTGATCTGGTCGCTGGTGTCGAGGCCTGCGGCGGCCAGGTCGGCGGTCAGCTGGGAGTGGTCGAGGGTCACCACGATAGTGGCGGCGGTCTTGCCGTGGAGCCGGTCGGTGGGCAGGTGCTCGATCAGCTCGACGAACGCCTGGCCCTGACGGTGCGCCCAGTCCACGGCGTCACCGACCGGCAAGGTCTGGTCCTGCGACGAGCCGAGGCGTCCGCGGCGGGGTGAGGCGAGCTGGCCGAGGACCTTCTTGAGGATCGCCCCCGCCACCGTCGGCACCGTGAAGTGCCCGGACACGGTCCCGTCGCGGTTGTCGTGCAGGGTCAGCCTCGTCTTGTCACGCGCGCGGGCTTCCTCCTCACGCAGCACCTGGTCGTGGTGCCGGTCGGCCTCCTCCCGGGAGGCGACGAGTTCCAGGGCCCGGCGGGCCTTCTTCCGCAACGCCACCGGATCGAGCCGCTTGGCCTGCGCCACCAGCCCAGCTTCGACGACCGCACGCTGTCCGGCATCCAGGGTGGTGGGGAGTTGGCGGGTGGCGGCGGCAATGACCGCGGCGTGCTCGGGGGAGACCACACCCTCGCGCAGCGCGGCGCCGGTCGCGGGGAGTGTCTCGAGTGCGCTGGCGAGGGCGACCTGTCCGGCCGCGGCCGCACCCGTCGTACGCGTCGCCTGAGACAGCCACGCCCCAGTCCCACTCATCCCCGACGCCGCC